>Ga0335085_10000524_pt1 | contig 106238 bp, 67 predicted proteins | sample Lox_Sample_45_FD_206712 | JGI IMG/M metagenome (GOLD analysis project Ga0335085, IMG submission 206712) | Soil microbial communities from Loxahatchee National Wildlife Refuge, Florida, United States - Lox_Sample_4.5 | ecosystem: Environmental > Terrestrial > Soil > Wetlands | place: USA...
GACCGGTGTGCTCGAGCCGGTGCTGGACGCGGTTGAAAAACGCATGCGCACCGCGTCCCCTGGCGAAACCCAGCCTTATCTGTCCGAAGCGCTGGTCACCCTGGTTCGAGTCGAATCCGACATTTTGAGGCGAGAACGGGGTGAAGATGTGCCTGTGGACGCGAGTACCGCTGCAAATTTCCTCGGGCCTCTCCTTCGCTATGCGACGGGCCAGGATGTGCCCGTGGACACGAACCTGATTTCCACCATGGTCTGGACCTACACCGACAATAGCGCGGGTCAAAAGACCTGGCCGCCCGGCTGGCTCTCCGCTACCATCACGACGCCGGCTGGTATCCTCACCAACGCAGTCATCGCCTCCGGGTTCAGAGCTTTTATGTCCGGATCGGTTGGCTTCCCGCTGCTGCGCAACGCTACCAACTCCATGGCGCCGGACGAAGTGAAGCGGACGGCGGCAGCACTAAGACAATTGCTGGCGGGCGGGAATCTGGCTGCAATCCAGGCGCTGCAACCCAGAACCTCCGCCAACTGGGCGGCTTTTACCAACCGGCTGCTCAGCCTCAAGCAACTGGCGGACGCCTTCGGAAATCAAGAACGGCCGGTTCATTGCACCATCAGCCTGCTCAAAATGGATGACCAGGACCGTTCGGATGATGTTTGGCGGGCGAAATATCGTTACATCAGGCTGGCGGGTGACTCGTACAAAATGAGAAACACCAACATCGGCGAAGATGCTGAATTGGGAAGAGTCAATATCACCCAGGGGTGCAGCTTCCAACTTTATCAACGTGACAGTGACAATCAGCCCGGGGAAGTGGTCGCCGAGCCGGGCGATTGGGGACCATTGGCGCTGGTCACAAAATACGACGGCCGGCCGGAGCAGCCGGGTGATTATGCCAGCTGGATCGTGAAACGGCCCGTTGCGGGTGGCAGCGGTTTTCTGCGGATCAAACTGAGATTTGACGAGCCATTGGTAAGCATGGAAAATTGGCCCAAGGAGTAGTAGGCCGCCAGCCGGGCGGCAAGATCGGTTATGAGCGATTTTTACAGGCGTTTCCTCGCGGAAGACGGCCGGCGATTGGAACCGGAATCCGGCCGGTATGTTGCGCTTGGCACGTTTGGCAAACACCCGGGTTGGGACGATCACATCGAAGATCTCGGGTTGGATGACGACACCCTGAACCTCGCAAAGCGGATTTTTTATGTGCAGGGCGTGGGCGGACAGATTGATACCGGTGCCTGGGAAAAGCTCAGGGAGGAGCAGCGCCTTGCTGTTTTCGACCACACTTTCATCTGGATACGCGGCGGCCAGTTTCTGATCGGCCAGATGTGGTCCTCAAGTGATGGGAAAGGTCGCACGCGCTACCCGATGGTTATCTGCGCGCATTGCATCGGAATCCCGCTGAACTGGGCATTCCAATCGGTCCTCCCGCGGTTGTCCGAGGCCCAACGCGAATGTCGGGAGGCGAAAACCTCCGGGGAAGTGCGCTCGATCCTGAGCGCGGCGCGGGCGCGTCTCCAGAACGCCGCCCGGACCGCAGACGGTGCAATCGGGCCCGATGCTCCCGGCCCGGCGGCATTGAGCCGGTTTGTCTCTGCACCGGCATTCGGTCCGGCAAAAGAAGGCTGGCTTCGTTTGCTCTACTGGTTGCGATCGCAGGCCGGAGCGTTCGCTCCCGGCCGATACGAGCTCAAGGAGGATATGTCAGCTTACCGGGCCCAGCAAGTGCGGGTGCCGATGGGAGCGGAATCGCCGGCGGAGGCCATACCGCTCTGGATGCGATTTCTCGCCGGGTATGTGGACGCTTCCGTTCCGTTGCTGTTCGCGTGGCCGGCGGACGGAGGGTGGGTGGACATTACCTTTGGTGAACCGTCCTCGCAGGAATTTTTTTGTCTGCGTGCTGCACGTGCCATGATCCCGCTGGCGACGGAAATTCCGTACGATTTCGACCAGAAATTTCGCGAGCTGGCCACAAAGGTTTTGAGCGATTTTCAGAATGGGCTGGCGCCGAGTATTCCCATTTCCGGGGGCGCTGACGAAAAACCCGCGGCCGGAGTCAGCTCCATTACCCAGAGATGGTTCAAAAGTTTGACCGGCAAATTCCTCATCGTTCTGGTGGTGGTATTGGCCCTGGCTGCCGCTGCGACGGCCATTGTATTTCTGCGCACACCCGGCATCCGGCCCGCCCGGAACTCGACCCCGGCAACTCCCCCAGGCGGAGTGCAGTCGGTAACCAGGCCGGATGCGGTTCATTCGCAGCCAGCCCGGACAACTGCAGGCATCGTTGCGCCGGAGTCCGCCGCCGGGGCCGCCGGACCCGCTCATACTGTTGCGGCGCCGATAATTGATAGCAAACCGACTGGCGCCGGTCTTGTTCCTGTGACCGCCCCGGGACAAACTCCTTCTATTTCTTCTACGGCGGTCTATCCCGAAGGCTTCGGCAATGCAATCACCAACGGCATCGGCATGGTACTGATTTGGATCGCCGGTCTGCCGGATTCCGGTGATGGTGGGTGGGTTGGGAAATATGAGGTGACGCAGACGCAATATGAACGGGTGACTGGTTCTAATCCGAGCGCATTCAAAGATCCTGACCAGCCGGTCGAAAACCTCGCCTGGAGCGAAGCTTCGGAATTCTGCAAGAAACTCAACGCCATCGAAAACGGAATCGGGCGGTTACCGCCCGGATTTGCCTATGCTTTGCCGACGCAGCGGCAGTGGGATTTCTTTTTAGGCGACGCCAATTTTGACAAATCCGTCACCAGCCGCAATCGCCCGACAATCCGTCCGGAACCTTCGCCGGTCGGGACCATGCCGCCCAACCAGTACGGCTTGTACGACGTATTGGGCAACGTTTGGGAATGGTGTGCGAACAGCGATTCGCCGGAACAAAAAATCTTGAAGGGCGGCGCTTACGACAATCAGGTCAGCTTTCAGTTCAAAGTGCTGGAACGGATGACCGCCCGGCGCGTTGCCGTCGTTGATAAAGCGCCGGATGCGGGGTTCCGTTGTGTCCTCGTCCGTCACTTAACAGGCGATTAGAGCCATAAAGCCGGTTCGCCGCGCGACAGGCGCGACCAGCATGCGCCGCGGCTTGTCGCCCGCCCCGTTTTTGTTAAGCTCCCGGCGATGCGATGCTTCGTTTTTTGTCTTTGGTTGGGCCTCGCGGCTCCAATCTACGGTGCGCAAATCAAGATTGATTTCAGCGCTTTTGCGACAGGCCAAATGCCGACCGGCTTTGACAACGTATTGGCCGGCAGTGGCCCACCGGGCGAATGGAAAGTCATCGAGGACGAGGTGCCATCGGCGTTCACGCCGCTCACCGACAGGGCGCCGGTCACCACGCGCCGCTCTGTGCTCGCGCAACTGAACCAGGACCCGACTGACAACCGGTTCCCCATGCTCATTTACAACGGCGAAACGTTCGATGATTTCAAACTCACAACGCAGTTCAAAATCGTCAGCGGTGTCGCGGAGCAGATGGCGGGTGTTGTGTTCCGTTTCCAGAATGCGTCGAACTTTTACGTCGTACGCGCCAGCGCGTTGGGGCACAACCTGCGCTTTTACAAAATGGTCAACGGCCAGTTCATGGACCCGTTCACGTTGGGTACTAACATCACCGTCGGCGTCTGGCACACGCTGACCGTCCAGTGCGAAGGCATTCAAATCAACTGCTGGCTGGACGATACCCTGGAAATGCCGTTGCACGTCCCCACCACGTTTGCCACGGGCAAGGTCGGTTTCTGGACGATGTCGGATGCCGTGAGTTATTTCGGTGACACCACGATGGATTACAAACCGCGCGTACCGGCGGCGCAGGCGCTGGTGAACAGCATAATGCAAAAGCAATCTCGCATCCTGACGTTGCGGATTTACGCGCCCGACGCCCGGGGTGAGACGCACGTCATCGCCAGCAACGATGCCAAGGAAATCGGCCAGCCTGGGACTGATGCGGAAAAGGCCGCCGTCACGGACGGCACAGTTTCGTTCGGCAAAAGTCCCGGCGTGGTGGCTGTCACCCTGCCGTTGCGCGACCGCAACGGCGACCCGATGGCAGCGGTGCGGGTGCGATTGAAATCGTTCATGGGCGAAACCCAGGATCACGCTGTCTCCCGCGCCACCCAGATCATCCACGATATGCAGGCCCAGGTCACGACCGCCAAAGATTTGATGCAATAAGGTCCAGCAAACTTTCTAAGTTGCATCGTTTCCGATGCCTGTCTGCGTAAACGGAACTTGATTATCAAACGTTACGACATTGGACATGCCAACGCCATTTTGCTACTGTATATCACGTTAAAGAATTAGGCTGCGGAACGAACCGCCTCGCAACTTACTTCTAGGTTTGGCCACATACAGCACCATGAAAGAAAGTCCGTCGCAATATGGAGGCATTGCAGCGGTATTGGTATTGGGTGGCGGTTTGCTGATAGTTGGCTTTAATTTGCCGCCGGAACAACACGAGCGAGCCATGTCTCTGAGGTGGACTGGAGCATTTATCTTCCTCTTCGGCTTGCTTTTCATGGCGATTTCACTGTCACAAAGAGCGGCATTTAAAGCATTATTTGCAGCCATCGGGGCAACTATTTGTTGTGGGGTTTTAATTTATTTTGCAGCCTCCAACGAGATTACCGGGACGGCCACATACCATCGTGGTTTTTTAGCGAAGGGAGACAAAGGCGAAGCGGTCACACGAGAAGCTTCGCCGGCTAAGTTCCGTGCGGCGACAAATTGGTTATGGGGAGGCAGCGCTTTATGTTTCGGGGTTGCTGTCGGTGGCTTCGCCTTATATCGCAAACTTGACGAATGAGTTCAAAGACGACGATGTTGCCTAACACAATATTTGAGGGTAGCGGTCAATGGACTGAAGTATTTAGACAGGCGATTTCGTCAGACAATCAGAGGAGTGCTGGAATCAACTCAGATAAATCGCGAAGAGGCTTGCCGTTGCTTCTCGGGCCGCGTGCTCACGGCTTGGTGGACACGGGCACTTCGTTGGGCGGTTTCACCTGCGGCAATTCCGACGGTTTCACCCGGCGCACACCGCCCGCCACCGCGACGTCGCCGTTGTCCTTCACGGTCAGGCGCGGACGCGAGTTGGAGTACTCGTAAATTTCCTGCCGGATGACATCGCCGTCAGGATTGATGACCGAATAGGTGAACGCCTGCGCGCCGCTCTGATAAAGCACGTGCAGATTGCTCAGCCGGTCGAGTTTCTCTTCCGGTTGGCTGAACGAAACCAGCGGGCCGATCGCCGAGACCTTGAATATGTGCGCTTCCGGTTCGTCGCTCACCTGTGCGTAGAGGCGCAGTTCCGACCGCAGGTAATTCGCTTCGATTAAAGTATAGCGGCGGATTTCCGGCGCCTCGTTCGTCACGCCTGCGGGCTTCGGCACGCCAAAATCCTGCGACCACAATTTCGCGCCGTGGATGATGTCGAATCCTTTCTGCGGGCTGGTGACCACCGCGCGCCAATCCTTGATGCGCACCGTCGCGATGATGCGGTAGTGCCCCGGCTCCGCCAGGACGAAATACGGGGCCAGATCCACCCGCTTGATTGCCATTTGCGACGAGTCTAAATCAAATTCGCCGACCACCGGCACCTCCGAATTTTTGACGACGACAAGGCCGTCGGCCGATTCCACGTTGAAGGTGAGCCAGTTCGCATCGGCGCCCAGGTGCAGCGTCTGGCCGGAACGGTTCGTGATGCGCACCGCCACCGGCACCGATTCGCTCGGCAGAAATTGTTCCTGATCCAGCGAGACTTCCACACTGACCTGCGCCCGCGCGCTGGTCAGCGCCAGCAACGTCAAGCCCAACATGAACGTCAAAAACTTCATCCGGACAACGGACACTTTAACCCGGCGCCCGCCGCTGGCAATGCAAATCGGTGGCCGGTCGAGCGCGCAAAATCTGCGCGGCGCGGCGCGGCATGAGCAGCAATTGCGCAGCGCGCCAGGGCGTTTCCTTGGGAAACAGCCGTTTCTTCGCACTGGCACGTTCTTTGCAAAAGCAGGACCTGCCGTTGACGGGCAGCTTGATGTAGCGTCCGCCGATGAGGCAAAAAACACAACACAAACTACCCACGAGAGGAGAACGTTCGATGAAAGTGAATCAACTGTTAACAATCTGCGGGGTCGCCGCCGCCCTGATGTTGGGCGCCGGCACTGTCTCCGCGCAAAATGACAACGGCGGTGGCGGCGGTGGCGGCGGCGGCGGCGGATTCGGCGGCTTCCGCAACATGGATCCGGCACAGCGACAGCAAATGATGATGGATCGCTATCGTCAGGAATTGAATTTCACCAATGACGCCGATTGGAGTGCGGTTCAGCCGTTGGTACAAAAAGTGATGGACGCGCAGCGCGAGAGCATGAGCGGGCGCTTTGGCGGCATGGGCCGCCTGTTCCGCAATCGCGGCGGCGGTGGCGGTGGTGGCGGTGGTGGCGGCTTTGGCGGACCCGGCGGCGGACGCGGTTTTGGCCCGCCACCCAGCCCCGAGGCCGAGACGCTGCAAAAGGCCATTGATGACAACGCGCCGGCCGCGCAAATCAAAGACGCACTGGCAAAGTACCAGGCTTCGCAGAAGGCCAAGCAGGCCAAACTGACCCAGGCGCAGGACGACCTCCGCAAGGTGCTGAGCGTGAAACAGGAGGCTCAGGCCACTTTGCTGGGCTTGCTCGATTAACAAATCCGAACCGGTCGAGAGAAGCTGGCTTTTGAACATGAACGAGACCGTCACCCAGGATTCGCCGCTGAAACAGTTGCTTGACCGCATGGTGGCCGCCAGGCAACTGTCAGCAGTCGATGCGGCCGCGTTGGCCCGCGCTCAGTCCTCGATGCAGAGCGAGGAGGACGTTCTCCGATGGCTGGCCAAAGAATACGGGCTCGCGTACACGACGCTGGACGACGTTGAACCGGACCGCCAGCTGCTTTCGCTTTTTCCCGCGCGCATTTTGTTGAAGGAGGAATTGCTGCCGCTCAAGCGTCTCAACGGCACGGTCGAAGTCGCCACCAGCCGTCTCTTCGCGACGCAGGGACTGGACGCGCTCAAAACGTTGACGGGCTTGAATCTCAAGCCCGTCCTCGCCTCCAGCGAAGCGATCCAGCGCGAAATGAAGAAGCGCCTTGGCGTCGGCGCCGACACCATCGGCACGCTGGGTGAGGACAAATCGTTCCAGGTCGTGGACGAAAATGCCGAAGACACCGACCTCTCCGCCGCCGCCGAAGATGAGGCGTCCATCATCCGTTTTGTCAACCAGGTGTTGAAAGACGCCATCGAACTGCGCGCGTCTGACATTCACCTGGAGCCGTTCGAGGACGAATTCCGCATCCGCTACCGCATCGACGGCGTGTTGCAGGACATTCCCGTGCCGGCGCAACTCAAGCGCTTTCAGCCGGCGATTGTTTCGCGCGTCAAAATTTTGAGCCACCTCAACATTGCCGAAAAACGCCTGCCGCAGGACGGGCGCATCAAGGTGCGCATCGAAGATGCCGAGGTGGACATCCGTGTTTCCATCATTCCCATGTTGCACGGCGAAGCGGTCGTGATGCGGTTGCTCCGGCAAAACGCCACCTTGCGCGGCATGACCGAGCTCGACATGGACAGGCGCGAACTGGAATGTTTTCGCCGCGTCCTCGAATTGCCGCACGGCATCATCCTGGTGACCGGCCCGACCGGCAGCGGCAAAACCTCCACCCTTTACACCGCACTCAACGAAATCAACGATGCCGTCCGCAAAATCATCACGATTGAAGACCCGGTGGAATACCAACTCAAGGGCGTCAATCAAATCCAGGTCAACGAAAAGTCAGGGCTCACTTTCGCGCGCGGGTTGCGCTCGATTTTGCGCCATGACCCGGATGTGGTGCTGATCGGCGAAATTCGTGACCAGGAAACGGCGCAAATTGCCGTCCAAGCCTCGCTCACCGGCCATCTGGTTTTCTCGACGCTGCATACGAACGACGCGCCCGGCGCGGTGACACGGCTGGTGGACATGGGCGTCGAACCGTATCTCGTGGCGTCGTCGCTCGAAGCCGTGCTCGCGCAGCGACTCGTACGCGTGCTTTGCAGGCACTGCAAACAGCCGGACAACTCGCCGACCGCTCAGGTACTCAAGGAAAAACTTGGCATCGCTGCAAAAGCGACCATTTACCGGTCGGTCGGCTGCCGCGAATGTCGCAACACCGGATTTTTTGGCCGACACGCGATTTTCGAGTGGATGGACACGGACAACGAAATCCGCCAGCTCGTTTTAAAGAGCGCCTCGACTGACCAGATTCGCGACGCGGCGCGCCGCACCGGCATGAAAACGCTCGCCGAAGACGGCTGGCGCCTCGTGCGCCAGGGTGTCACGACGGTGGAAGAAGTCCTGAGCGTGACGACCGCCAAGGAAGTGGCGCAGACGACAAAAGGTAAAGCGCTGGACGCGCAGACGCCTGCCAGCATCGCGGTGGGGAGATAGCACGATGAAATCGGAAATCCTAATGTCGAATGCCGAAAGAAGCCCGAATTTCAAAATCCGGCTTCAGGCAAAACGGCAATTGTCCGCAAGTGTAGTTCGCATTTCCAACTTTGGGTTTGGTTCGTCATTCGTCATTCGTCATTCGTCATTTTAAAACATGCCCACTTTCCAATACAAAGGTTTACAGGCCGACGGTAGAATTGCCGAGGGGCAGCTTGACGCCCCGGGTCGGCCCGACGCACTGCGGCAAATGGAAGCGCTCGGTCTGCGTCCGGTGAATCTCGCGGAAAAGGCTGCCGCGAGGAATGGCTCGCTTTCAAAAAACGGTTCCGCCCGGCCCGTCGGGCCGGAAGGGCTGGGCAATATTTCCTTCAAATTCGAATCGCACAAGGTTTCGGCGAAGGAACTGGAGAATTTCACGCGCTTGCTTTCGAGTTTGCTGGCGGCGGGCGTGCCACTGAGCCGCGCGCTCGTCATTCTGCACAAGGAAGCCTCGTCGCCGGCGGCCCGGGCCAAGTGGAAGGAAATTCACGACCTGGTCGTGGACGGCATGTCGCTGGCTGACGCGATGGCAAAATCACCGGAAACATTCCCGCGCGTCTATGTGGCGATGGTCGAAGCGGGCGAAGCGGGCGGGTTCCTGGATGTGGTGCTGGCGCAAATCGCGGAATTTCAGGCGCGCGAGAAGGAGCTCAAATCCAAAGTCGTCACGGCGATGATTTACCCGTGCATTCTCTTTTGCCTCGCGCTGATCGTACTGACCCTGCTGCTGGTCTTTTTCATCCCGAAATTCCAGAAGGTGTTTGTCAGCCTCCACGGTTCATTGCCGTTGATTACCCAACTCATCATTGGCACCAGCCATCTAGTGCGTTCCTACGGAGTGTTTGTCGCCGGCGGTCTGCTGGTCATCGGCTTTCTGGTGCGCACCTGGTTTGCTTCGGAAAAGGGCAGGCGCGTGTGGGAGGGAAGTATTTTAAAAGCGCCGCTGGTCGGCCCGCTCATCGCCCAATTTGCCATGGCGCGTTTCTGCCGGATGCTGGGCACCTTGATTGGCGCCGGCGTGCCGCTCGTGCACGGCCTGAATGTTTCGCGCCGCTCCATCGGCAACCAGATTCTCGTGGATGCGGTCGGTCAGTCCATCGATCGCGTGCAACAGGGCGGGCGGCTCGGGCAGAGTCTGGCGGATTGCAAGGCGCTCTTCAGCGGCTCGACGGTGGAAATGATCTCCGTGGCGGAAGAAAGCGGCAAGCTCGATGGCGAACTGGTGCGCATTGCCGTCGTCACCGAAGCGGACCTCGACCGCAACCTGAAGACCGCCGTCGCATTTGCCGAGCCGGTGATGCTGTTTCTGATCGCCGCCTTTATTGGCACCATTTTCATCGGCATGTTGTTGCCGGTGCTCAGCATGAGTGAATACATCAAATGAAATTGAACATCATCCAGACTATGAAGATTCAACTCCGAACTTTGAACTCCGAACCCCGAATTCACCGGCGCGCGTTTACGCTGGTCGAATTGATGCTGGTGGTCACCATCATCGGCATCCTCGCGGCGCTGGTCATCCCGAAAATTGCAGGAAAGGGCGAAGAGGCGCGTGTCAAAGCGGCCTACGCCGATATCCACGGCGGCATCAAATCCGCGCTGGATTCCTATGAAGTGGACAACGGTTTTTATCCCAAGAGCCTCCAGGATTTGATCCAGCAGCCGAGCAACGCCCGAAACTGGCATGGGCCGTATCTTGACCCGCCGGTGCTGCCAAAAGATCCGTGGGGCAATCCGTACGTCTATTATTATCCCGGCAAACACAACGCAAGCGGCTACGACCTGTTGTCGGTCGGCCCTGATGGCAAAGAAGGCACCGACGATGACGTTGTCAGTTGGACAAATTAAATGAAATTGCGACTTCAAAGTGACAAGTGGCAAGTGCCAGGTGACACGAAAACGCGTCACGCTCGATCGGTCATTTCTTGTCACTTGTCACGCGTCACTCGTCACGTGTCTGCCTTCACGCTGATCGAGTTGATCCTGGTCCTGGCGCTGCTGGTTGTCATCACGTCACTCGCCGCGCCCGCCATGTCGAATTTCGTCCGCGGCCGCGCGCTGGATTCCGAAGCGCGGCGGCTGTTCGCGCTGATCCACGCCGGCCAGAGCCGTGCGGTTTCCGAAGGCTTGCCGATGGTGCTCTGGGTGGACGAAAAGCAAGGTACCTACGGGCTCCAGGCGGAAACCACCGGACGGAACGGCGATCCGAAGGCGGAAACATTGGCGGTGGATTCCACGCTCCAACTCACGGTATTGACCACGGGTTTGCCCACCCCGACATCGTTCAACAATTTGCCGGCCATCCGGTTTCTGGCGGACGGCACGGTGGACGAAAACAGTCCGCAGACGCTGCAATTGACGGATTCGGCCGGCGTTTCGCGCTGGCTCGTCGAAACGCGCAGCCACACGGGTTATGAAATTCGCGATACGCAACAGCAGTGACAGGTGGCGGGTGGCTGGTGACGGGAAAAGGAACCCCGCGCCAGCGGGCTTTTCACGTCACGCGTCACGCGTCACGCGTCACTCTGCTTTCACACTGGCCGAGGTGCTGGCGGCGATGCTGTTCCTCGCCATCGTCATCCCGACGGCGGTGGAGGCGCTGCATGTCTCCAGCCTCGCGGGCGAAGTTGCCGCGCGCAAGGGCGCGGCGGCGCGCATCGCCGACCGGATTCTGAATGAGAGTCTCGTCATGACCAACTGGAACAACGGTGTGCAAAGCGGAACGGTGTCGGAAGGCGCGCTGGATTTCCGCTGGACGTTGTCCAGTCAGGCCTGGCCGCAGGATGCGATGCAACTGGTGACGGCGCAAGTGACGTTCCAGGCGCAGGGCAAGGATTACTCGGTGAGATTGAGTACGCTGGCGAATTTGCAGAACCAGCCCGCGACGAGCACGACGGCATTGCGATAATGAAGATTAAATCGAACAACCTGCACGCGTTCACGCTGATTGAGATGGTTCTCGCCATCGGCGTTGCCGCCATCGTACTGGTGGCCATCAACGCCGTGCTGTTCGCCGCGCTGCGACTCCGCGACGCGACCAGCGCCGTCGTGGACGCAGCCGCGCCGGTGGACCAGACGGTGACATTTTTGCGCCGCGATCTGGAGTGTGTGGTGACGCCGACCAACGGGACGAGCAAGATTCTCTCCGGCGATTTCAGGGTCGGAAATGTGAACAGTCCCGGCCTGCCCGAACCGGTAGCGATTGAGATGTTCACTGCGACCGGCGCGTTGAGTGCCAACGCGCCGTGGGCGGATATCCAGCGCGTTACCTACGAGTTGAAGCAACCGACCGACCGCTCCGCCACCGGCAAAGATCTGGTTCGCAGTGTCACGCGAAATCTGCTGACTTTGACGACGCCGGAAGTGGACGATCAGCTCATGATGAGCGGTGTGGCGAGCATCAAGTTTTCCTGCTTCGATGGTTCGCAGTGGCAGGACACATGGGACACCACCAGCCTGACTTCGGTCAACACGAACCTGCCGGTCGCCGTCCGTGTGGACATTCAACTTTCGGGCAGTGGCAGCGCGACCGCAGAGCCGATTGAAATGGTCGTGCCGATTGACTCGCAATCGCGCACAAACGTGGTCCTAAGCACGGGGAGTGGAGGCTGAAATGACATTACACCATCCAACCCTGCGGTGGGAGCGCCGGCTTCTTGCCGGCGACGGGATTGCTTTGCCGAGGCGCAACCCGCCGGCGGGAAGCCGGCGCTGCGGCGGCTCAGTCCTCATCATCGTGCTTTGGGTGGCCATTGGCCTGGTCAGTATCGCCCTGTATTTCGCCAACTCGATGACCTATGAATTGCGCGCGTCGGACAATCGCGTCAGCGGCCTCGCGTCCGACCAGGCCATCGAAGGTGCGGCGCGCTACGTTAGTTATGCGCTTCAGTATTTCGCAACCAATGGCGCGGTGCCGACCACCAACCAGTTGGCCTGTGCCGCCGTGCCGGTGGGTGACGCGCATTTCTGGCTCATCGGCCGGGACCCGTCCGGCACCCCCTCGTCCGAGCCGTATTTCGGACTGGTGGACGAGGGCTCGAAACTGAACTTGAACACGGTCAACACCAACGTGCTTTCGTATCTGCCGAACATGACGATCGATTTTGCCAACGCCATCATGGACTGGCGCGGCACCAATGGCATCGTGTCGCTGGATTACGCGCCGCTCGGCTATCTGCCCAAATACGCCCCGTTTGAAACCGAGGACGAATTGCGGCTCGTCTATGGCGCGACGGTGGATTTGCTCGCCGGTGACGATCTCAACCGCAATGGCGTGCTCGATGCGAATGAAAAGAGTTCAAGCGGTACCGGTGAAATGAACTGCGGCCTGTTTGGATACACGACGGTCTATACCCGCGAACCGAACTTCCACTCCGACGGGTCGTCGCTGACGAATATAAACACGGCTTCCCAACAAACGATTCAGACATTCTTTGAAAATGAAGGCGTCGGCAGCGCCAGCACGCTCGCCACGTCGGTTTTTCGCAGCATTCATCCCGCCGCCGGGGGTGTGAATACCTGCAACGGCATCTTGGATCTGGCGGTCCGCTGCCGCAACCTGGGCATGAGCGAGGCGGATTTCACGAAGATTTACAACGATGTTACCACCAGCTCCAACACTTATATCCGCGGCCGCCTGAACGTCAATACTGCCGGCGCCGACGTATTGACGGCGCTGTTCATGGGCCTGAACGTGGACGAAGAAACCGCATCGGGCGCGGCACAAACGCTCATCACGTACCGCCAGCAAAACCCGGCCAGCCTCGGCTCCATCGGGTGGATGATTGATGCGCTGGGGAACAACCACCCGGTGATCGCGGCGTTGCGGCGCGGCGATTACGTGACCACCCGCAGTTTTCAATTCACCGCCGACATCGCGGCGGTGGGACCGTTCGGGCGCGGCTACCGGCGGGTGAAATTCATTTTCGACATCAGCAACGGCTCGCCGATTATTCTTTACCGCCAGGACCTCAGCCGGCTCGGCTGGGCGCTCGGCGAAAAGGTCCGTCAAACCTGGGCCGCCAACGCATCAACATGGACAACGCTCTAAAAATAAATTTTGGAAAACGCCGACGCCTGACCAGTGTGCTGGGATTGGCCCTGGACGGCAGCCGGCTGGAAGGCGTGGCGCTCCGCCGCACCAACGGCGCGCTGCAACTCCACCAGGTCTTTTCGGTGACGCTCTCGCTGGATCCGCTGACGGCGGCGCCGGAGCTGGTGGGGCGCGAAATTCGCAATCATCTCGATGCCGCCGGCGTCCACGAGCGCCACTGTGTCCTCGGCGTGCCGCTCAAGTGGACGCTCACGGCGCACACGGAATTGCCGCCCTTGCCGGAAGCGGACGCGGCGAGCCTGCTGCAACTGGAAGCGGAGCGCGGTTTTCCCTGTGACCTTGCCACGCTGTTGCTGGCAAATTCACGCTGTCCGCTGTCCGCCGGCAAACAGTTCGTGACGCTGGCAGGCATTCCCAACGCTCACCTGGCGACGCTGGAGCAGGTTCTGGCGGCAGCCAGATTGAAGCCGGCCAGCTTTGCCCTTGGACTCGCCGCTTTGCAGCCCCCGGCGCTGGAAAATTCCAACGGCGTGCTTGCGCTCGCCATCGGCGAAAGCCAGGTATCGCTGCAAATCACCTGCGGCGGCGGCGTGGCCGCCTTGCGTGCGCTGGAAGGCGCCATCGAAGACGAAGGCGGGCGGCGGAGACTCCATGCCGGCCTGGTGACGCGCGAGGCCCGCATCACGCTCGGCCAATTGCCCGTCGAACTGCGCGACGCCGTAAAGCGCATCCGCATTTTCGGGCCGCGCGAGCTGGCGCAACCACTGGCTGATGAAATGGAACTGCGTTTTGAGCCGATGGGCTTGAAAGTTGAAATTGTCTCAGCCTACGCGCCAAACGAATTTGGCGTCCAGCTCCCGCCGGAAGCCTCCGTTTCACCGGCGTTCGGCCTGGCGGCGCGGTTGCTCGTGGGACAAACACCGGTGTTTGAATTTCTGCCGCCGAAGCAGATGCTGATCGAGCAGTTTGCCGCGAAATATTCTTCAAGCCGTCTGCGGACGGTCGGCGCGATTGCCGCCGGCGTGGTGGCGCTGGTCGGCGGATTATTTCTGTTTCAGGAGATTGAGCTCATCCTGCTGCGCTCGCGCTGGTCGGCGATGTCGGCGAAGGTCGGGGAGCTTCAGGCGGTGCAGCGTCAAATCCAGCAATACCAGCCCTGGTATGACGACACGTTCCGTGACTTGGCCATTTTGCGGAAGTTGACATTGGCGTTTCCCGAAGACGGCGCCGTGACGGCCAAAACCATCGCAATTCAAAACGACAACGCGGTGAGCTGCTCGGGCAATGCGCGGGACAACGCGGCGCTGCTGGCGACACTCGCAAATCTGCGCAAGGCGGACGGCGTGAGTAATTTGAAGGTGGATGTGATCCACGGCAGAACACCGCTGCAATTCACCTTTGACTTCCAATACGGAAACGGGGGCGCCAATGAAAATTGAAAATCGCCAGCAGTTTTTGGTGACGTTGACCATCGGGGTCGCCGCGCTGTACATCGGCGTCAATTTCATCGGCGAACCAATGGTTGGTTTGTGGTCGGCGCGTTTGGCGCAGATCAAGCAATTACGCACAAAGGTGAGCGAAGGAACTCTGTTGATCAAGCGCGGGGCTGACATCCGCAGCCGCTGGAGCGGGATGAGCACGAATGCGCTGCCAAACAACCCGTCGCTGGCCGAGCAGCAGGTGCTCAAGGCGTTCGATAGTTGGTCGCGCGACACCGGGGCCGAAATCAGCAGCATCATGCCGCAGTGGAAAAACGACTCGACCAATTATATGACGCTCAACTGCCGCATCGAGGCGTCCGGCAACCTCGGCACGTTGAGCCAGTTCCTTTACAACATTGAGAAGGGCCCGGCGGCGCTGAAACTCGATGCTGTCGAGTTAAGCGCACGCGACGGCACCGGCCAGCAACTGACACTGGGTCTCCAAATCAGCGGGCTGGTGCTGATCCCGCAAGCCAAATGATGAAACCGACACAACATAAAAAATGGCTGGTGCTGGCGCTCGCGCTGGTGAACGGCCTTTTCGCCGGCGCGCAATCGAACGGTGTGCCCGGCCCGACGGCTTATGCGGCCTTCAGCCGGTTCATCACGGAGCGGAACATTTTTGATCCGAACCGCTATGCGCACAGTTCCATGCGACCCTATCAACCGACGCGGACGATTCGCTCAACGCCGACATTCACTCTGGTCGGCACGATGAGCTACGAAAAGGGCATGTTCGCGTTTTTCGACGGGAACAATTCCGATTTGCGGAAGGTGCTTTATCAATCGGATACCAACGGCATCGCCGGCTTCACCGTGTCTGAAATCACACTCACCGGGGTCAAACTGCAAACCGCCGACAAAAAGCAAATGGTGTGGATGAGGATCGGTGAGATGATGCGGCAGGAGGGAAACGAGTGGCAGCCGGCCGGGCGGGGTGAATTGGCCGGAAACACGGTGGAAAGTGCCGCGCCGGCGACCGGAAGTTCGAGTTCCGACGTCAGCACGGCGTCAGGCTCCGCCAGTGAACCGAACGACGTTTTGAAAAAACTCATGCAACTAAGAGAAAAGGAATTAAAATGAAAACCTCAATCCCAATCGTCGTCACGACGGTTTCCATTTCGGCACTACTGCTCTCGGCAGCCGCGCAACCGACGACCGGTGGGGCGGAAGACCAGAATGGCACCGCCGCGACCCCCGATCAATCCGTGTCGCCGGGAGGTGGAGCGGAGATGAACAGCACCAACATGCCACCAACGGGGACGACCGAGGGTCAGACCGCGCAGGACCAGGGCGCCATGAACGGGCGGGAAGCCGCACCGGCGGGAAACCAACCCGTTGAGTCAACGGTCATTTTGCCGAAGCAGAATGTGCCGGAATCCGTGCCTTCAGCTTTCGCGCCGCCCGCGCAGGCCGTCGGCACGAATAGTTCAAATGAGCTGCGATTGAATTTCCGCAACGCGCCGCTGGAGATGGTCCTCAATTATTTGAGCGACGCAGCGGGTTTCATCATCGTCCTGGACACCCACGTCAACGGTAATGTCACCATCGTCAGCACGCAGCCCGTCAGCCGGGATGAGGCGGTGAACCTGCTCAACGCCGAGTTGAATCGCAATAATTACGCTGCCATCCGCAACGGGCGGACGCTGACCATTGTGGACAAAAGCGACGCCAAGACGCGCAACATTCCGGTCAAGACCGGCAACAATCCCAACTCCATTCCCGACAACGACGAGATTGCGACGTGGATCATTCCCATCCGGTTTGTGGAGGCGCGGCAACTGGTCTCGGATTTGTCGGCTTTCGTTTCGTCGCAGGCGACGATTGTCGCCAACGAGGCGGGCAATTCGATTGTGGTCACCGACACGCAATCTAATATCCGGCATCTGGCCGAAATTATTCAGTCGGTTGACAACAGCGCCGAGGCGGAGACGGAAATCCGCGTGTTCCGCCTGAGATATGCCAACCCGTCGGATGTGGCCAGCGAGTTGACCAGCGTTTTCCCGGGCAGCAGTTCGGGCAACAATACGCAGACGCCCATCCAGTTTCGCGGCGGTGGCGGCGGTCCGGGCGGATTTTTTGCACGGATGATGGCAGCGAACGCCGCTAATAACAGCGGCCAGAACGACCGTATCAAAAAGGCGACCCAGGTCACGGCGGTGCCCGACTCCCGTATCCAGGCGGTCATCGTGACCGCGCCGAAGGATTTGATGGACCAGATCGCGGGCATGATGACGGATCTGGACGTGCCATCGGATCGAGACCAGAACGTTTCCGTTATTTCGCTGAACAACGCTGATCCGTATCAGGTGGCGCAGGTGCTGCAAAACATGTTCGGGAGCAGCACCACTTCGCGCGGCGGCACCAGTTCGACGACAACCAGCCCGCTCACCCAACGCGCACAGACCACCACCACCACGATGGGTTCGACTACCACCACAGCGGGCACCGGAGTCGGCAGCACCAGTTACGGCGGCGGAATTGGTGGCGGGCGGACGGGATTCTAAGGCATAAAAATATTTTCAACAAAAAGGCAAACTATGAAAACAAGTTCCTTCAAAAAACATCTCGGCGGCGTTCTGATTTTTCTATTGTACGCTGCGTTTGAACTTCAGGCGCAGCCGCGCCCCGGCGTCGGCGGGTTCGGCGGCTTTGGCGGCTTTGGCGGCTTTGGCGGGTTTGGGGGCGCTGGCGGCTTCAACCGCACCGCCACCACCGCCAACAGCGGCCAATACAACAACAACGGCACGGTAGGCACCGCGAACATTCAGTATGACCCCGTGACACATAACATCATCATCGCCGCCGATACGGAAACCACCGAGCAAATCCGGCGGATTATCGCCAGCCTGGACGCGCCCGAACCGCAGGTGCTCATCAAAGTCGTCTTCCTCGAAGTGCAGGACAACACATCGTCCGCCATCGGGGTTCAAGGTCAATACACCGGCCTCAACAAGAACTTTTCACAAATCACCGGTTTTGTCACCAATTACACGGTGGCCTATCCCGGCACGCCGCTGAACCCCAGTGGCAGTACGCCCGCCATCGTTCCCACCAGCATTAGTCCGATCAACCAGAGCGCGAACCTGAGCCACAACTTTGGTTTGCCGCAGTCCCTCACGGGAGCGACCGGGAGTGGCGGGGTCTATCAACTCATGGGCAGCGATTTCACGGCGACGCTCCAGGCCATCGCCGCCGCCGGCAAGGCGCAGGTGTTGTCGCGCCCGTCCATTCTCGCGCGCGACGGCCAGATGGCCGAGATCGTCGTCGGCCAAAGCGTTTATCTGCCCAGCAGTGTCAGTTTAACCACCGTCGGCGGCACTACCGCCACTGTTCCGACCATCAACGGAACCTATCAAAACGTCGGCATCCAGTTGGACGTCACGCCGTTCATCGGGGCGAACAATCTGGTGCAAATGATTCTCGAGCCGCAAATCACGGCCATTGACACCTCGACGCCCGGCCAGGTCATCCAGGGCGCCAGCCTGTTTACCTCCGCTGTCTATGCGCCCAACCTCAACAAACGCTCCGCCAACACCGTGGTCGTGACTCCCGACGGCCAGCCCGTTGTGATTGGCGGCCTCATTGCCAACGAAAAGTCCGTCAACGACAGCAAGATTCCGGTTCTGGGGGACATTCCAATACTCGGCCAACTGTTCAAGTTCAGCGCCAAGTCGAACCAGAAGAGCGAGTTGCTGATTTTCCTCACGCCGCACATCGTCCAGATGCCATCGCAGCTGGCCGCAATGTCCGCGAAGGAAACCGGCCAGGCCCAGCTGATCACCAACTCGATTCCGGAACAGGAACTGGATCGTTTTCTGGAACGCGTGCCGGTGAAGAAAAATTAACATGATGAAGTTGAATTATCCGCCGACCCGTGCCTAACTGGACTCTCAGATGCAACCCGCACGCAACCGCACCTTGATTTACGGCCTGCTGCTGGGGGTTTGGGCGCTGGTCATGGCCTGGCAGGTCGAGGAGCATGTCCGGGTCCGGAACGTGGCCCGCAGCGCGCTCGTCAATCGGGCGAAGGACATCTCCACGACGCTCGGCATCGTGCTGCGCTCGCAACGGCGCTTTGGCGGCGTCGTTTCCAAGGAACGCATGGAAGCGTCGCTTGCGGAACTGGCCAGACAGGAATCAGTGGAATTGAAAGGCATTGCGCTCTTGAATGCCGCCGGCGAGATGGTGGCTTCGGCCGGGACTGCGGCCGATTTCCAGAGCAATGGCATCACCGGCACCACCGAACGCTGGGATGCCCAGACGGTCACGTTGGTAAATCCAGTGGATTTGGGCACCAACCTCACCTACGACATTGAAGGCACCAACCCGCCGATAATCATGTCACGGCAGGATTTTACAAATCGCTTGGGCACCAACCGCATCGCCATGCTGCCGCCGCGTCCGCCGCCCGGACCGCCCAATGAGCCACAGCCTGAGCCCGGACCGGACGAAAACCCGACCAACCATTTTGACGCCGTCGGCGGCCCGCCTCCGCCCCCGCCGGATGTCGCCACCAACCGCGAGCGCCCGCGCGAGGGGGGCTTCCGGCCCCGGTTCGGCCGGCCTCGCTGGATGAGCGAGGCCGATTACCAGGCGCTGCTCCAAAAACAGGGCGTGCACAGTTTCGTCGTCGTCATGTCCACCAAGCCCATTTATGAAATCTGCGATCAGGACTTCTGGGTGCGTTGCGTCATTGCGGTGCTCGCCACCATTTCGGTGGTCGGCTCGGGGCTGGCCTGGCGCACCATGTCCAAATCGTCCGATCTCCAGATCCGGCTGGTCCGCGCCAGCGAATTGAACTCGCACCTCCGGGAAATGAACCTCACCGCCGCCGGCCTGGCGCATGAGACCCGCAATCCGCTCAACATCATCCGCGGCCTGGCCCAGATGATTTCCAAACAGGCCGAGGTGCCTTCGGAAACCCGCGAGAAATCGCGGGCCATCGTGGATGAAACCGACAAGGTGACTGCGCAACTGAACGAATTCATCAATTACTCGCGCCCGCGCGAGGTCCGCCGCTCGAAAATTGCGCTCAACTCTGCCGTCAATGAAGTCGTGCGTACGCTGACCCACGACATCGAGGAAAAGAAACTGCACGTGGCGGTCGCCGGCGAGCCCGTGGCCATCGAGGCCGACGAACAACTGTTGCGCCAGGTGTTGTTCAACCTGTTGCTCAACGCCATCCAGGCGGTACCGGCGGGCGGCCAGATCCAGATTCAGACCCGGCGCGCCAGCTCCGTCGAGGCAGCGCTCGAAATCCGCGATGACGGTCCGGGCGTGCCGCCGGAGCGCCGCCAGGAAATCTTCAAACCGTATTTCACCACCAACCAGAAGGGGACCGGGCTCGGCCTGGCCGTCGTGCGACAAATTGTCCTTGCGCACGGCTGGGAAATCGAATGCCTCGGGAACGAGCCCAAAGGCGCCATCTTCCGCATCAGCCACTTGAAACTCGCTGCCTGACGGGATTTCGACCGCGACTTCCCGCGCTCTGCGGGTCAAATGAAATCTCTTTTGGCGACTCTTGCGTTCCGCTAAATTGGCAGCGTGGCAACCGAATTCCGCAATAAAACCGCTGAAACGGCCCGGATCCTGATTGTGGACGATGATCCCGGCCAGCGCAGCCTGCTGAATTCGTTTCTCCGCAGCCAGGGTTTTGAAACGTCGCTGGCCGATTCCGGCGAACGCGCCCTGGAAATGCTCCGGTCCGGCAAATTTGCCATGATGATTTCCGACGTGCGGATGCCGGGCTTGAGCGGCCTGGAAACGTTGCGGCGCGCGCGCCAGGAACACGCCACCCTCCCGGTTCTGCTCGTTACCGCCTTCACCGACATCCGCGATGCCGTGGCCGCCATGCGCGACGGCGCGGTCAATTATCTGGCCAAACCGATTGACCTCGATGAATTGCTCAATTCGGTCAGGCAGGCCATCGGCATTTCGAAGTCTGCCCCCCTGCGCTACAACGAGGAACAAAAGCTGCCGGATTTTGTCGTCGCCCGCAGCCCGCTCATGCAGGCGGTGTTCCGCGATGCCTCGCTGATTGCGCCGTCCGAAACGCGCGTGCTCATCACCGGCGAGAGCGGCGTGGGCAAGGAGGTGGTGGCGGACGTCATCCACGGCTGGAGCGCGCGCGCGGCGGGGCCGCTGGTCAAGGTCAACTGTGCTGCCATTCCCGAAACGTTGCTCGAAGCCGAACTGTTCGGGCACGAAAAAGGAGCGTTCACCGGCGCGCACGCGCAGCGTATCGGCCGGTTCGAGCAGGCCAACGATGGCTCGATTTTTCTCGACGAGGTGGCCGAGATGTCGCCGGCGCTGCAGGCCAAGCTGTTGCGCGTGACCCAGGACGGGCGGTTCCAGCGTGTCGGCTCGAACCGGGAAATCCACACCAACGCGCGCATCCTCGCCGCGAGCAATCGCAATCTGGAGGACGAAGTCAAAAGCGGCCGGTTTCGCGAGGATTTATTTTACCGGTTGAACGTGGTGGAGTTGAACATCCCGCCGTTGCGCGAACGGCGCGAGGATATATTACCGCTGGCAGGCCGGTTCATCGAAAAACTGGCCAAGGGCCACGCGCGATTTTCCGAGACGGTTTCCACCTGCCTGGAACGCTACCCGTGGCCGGGCAACGTGCGCGAGTTGCGCAACGCCATGGAGCGCGCGGTGCTGCTGTCGCGCAGTGAATTGATTCTGCCCGAACATCTGCCCACCCGCGTCCGCGACGCCGGGGATAAACCGCCGGCGCCGGAAGGTGCCGACCCGGAGCGGCTGGAAGAAATCGAACGGCAAGCGATTTTGCTGGCGTTGCGCCAGCACGATTTCAATCGCACGGAAACGGCCAGGGCCCTCGGCATCAGCCGCCGCGCGCTGCTCTACAAACTGCAACGGTTCCGGGAACTGGGCTACGAGGTGGAATGAGACCGACCTGTTGTCAATCTGCATACGACTCTACAAGGGGACGTGACACACTGGCAACGCGTCCCCTCGCCCCGGCCCTCTCTCCCGTGGGGGAGAGGGTGCCCGAAGGGCGGGTTAGGGGGTTCTTGCTCGGCTTTGTTTGCGCATCGGCATCGTAGGATTTTGAAGGCAATTGCGCTGGAACTGTCCACGATAGTTTCCTAAATTCCTTAGCTTAAATTTTTGAGCCTGAACTTATCGAACCATGCAAACCGCGTTTAAGAATATTGCGAAGATCAAATACGAAGGCGCCCGATCCCGGAATCCGCTGGCGTTCAAACATTACAATGCCGCCGAGATGGTTGAGGGCAAAACCATGAAGGACCAGCTCCGCTTCTCCGTGGTTTATTGGCACACGTTCCGCAATGTGCTGTCCGACCCGTTCGGCGTGGGCACGGCCATCCGTCCGTGGGACGACGGGTCGAACTCGGTGGCCAACGCCCAGAACCGCGCGCGTGCGGCGTTCGAGTTCATCGAAAAGCTGGGGGCGCCGTTTTACGCGTTTCACGACCGGGACATCGCGCCGGAAGGCAAAAACCTGCGCGAGACGAATGCGAACCTGGACGCGGTGGTCAAAGTGCTGAAAGAAGAGCAGGAACGGACCGGCATCAAATTGCTTTGGGGCACGGCCAATTTGTTCTCCAATCCGCGGTTCGTGCACGGCGCGGCCACGAGCTGCAACGCCGATGCCTTCGCCTTTGCCGCCGCGCAGGTGAAGAAGGCATTGGAAATCACGCACGAACTGGGCGGGGCAGGGTACGTGTTCTGGGGCGGACGGGAAGGGTACTCGACGTTGTGGAACACGAACATGAAGCGGGAGTTGGAGCACCTGGCCAAATTCCTGCACCTGGCGGTGGACTACAAAAAGCAGATCGGGTTCAAGGGACAGTTTTACATTGAGCCCAAACCGAAGGAACCGACCAAGCATCAATACGATTCGGACGCCGCCGCGTGCCTGAATTTCCTGCGGGAGTATGACCTGATGGACCATCTGAAGCTGAACATTGAAACGAATCACGCGACGCTGGCGGGTCACAGCATGCAGCACGAACTGGAAGTGGCGGGCGCAGCGGGTGCGCTCGGCTCGATTGATGCCAATACCGGTGACGAATTGATCGGGTGGGACACCGACCAGTTCCCGACGAATATCTATCTGACGACGCAGATCATGCTGACGATTCTCAAGTACGGCGGGTTCAAGACCGGGGGGACGAATTTCGATGCGAAAGTGCGGCGGGAGAGTTTCGAGCCGGAGGATTTGTTTCACGCGCACGTGGGTGGGATGGACGCGTTCGCGCGCGGACTGAAGATTGCCGCGGCCATCCGCAAAGACGGTCGGCTGGCGAAGTTTGTGAAGGAACGATACAGCTCATGGGATTCGGGGATTGGGGCGAAGATTGAAGCGGGCAAGGCGGACTCAGCAGCGTTGGAAGCGTACATGTTGAAGAAAGGTGAAGTGGCGGGGAACGAGAGTGGCCGGCAGGAATTCCTGGAGAACCTCATCAACGAATTCATTTGAGTTGCGGTGGGCGGCGATTGAGTTGGGAGTTCCGCGTTTTACGCGGCTTGACACGCCGAGGCAATCGTGGAGTCATTTCCACATGATTGAACTATCGGTGTCCAAAGGGGAAGCAGCGCAGACCGCTGAGTCCGCGCGTTGGATTCCAACAAGAGTGCCGGCTGGTTTGCGGGCGGTCCTCTCGCGCGGACATGGCTGTCCGCGCTTCGGGCGATTTGGAGAGAGCGTGGATTGTCCTCAATCCGCAGCGGCCGATCTCTCCAGGGTGCTGCGAGTTGAGACAACTCGCGCTCCGACGGTAGCGTCACGTTGCGCCCGGCGCTTTCTCGGGTTCGTTTTAACTTTCGCTGCGCTATTTCTGTTTTCACAGTCCGGCTTCGCACTGGATCGGACGAATGAAGTCTTCAAGATTTTCCAGTTCCCGCCTGACCGGATTCCGACCATTGACGGCCAGACGAATGATTGGGACATCGTGTCGGAGGATTATGTCATCGGCAGCGACCAGCTCGTAGATGATAACGGCCAGCACAAATGGACCGATGCCTCCGCACCGAAAGTCCGCGTGCGCGTCGGCTGGGTGAACGGTTTGAACCGATTGTATTTCCTGTACGAGGCCGACGATGATTACTGGGATTCTTCCGACCCGGGACTGCACAACGACACGTTTGAGCTGGTGGTGGATGGCGACCTTTCCGGCGGCCCGTTGATCGAGCGGTTTTCCCCGGCCAAAAGCGTCCTCGGCACCTGGGAAACGTATTTCACGTTGCAAGGTGCGCAGGCCCAGAATTACCACATCTTCACCCCGGCGGAAGGCAAGGATTGGTGCATGGTCTGGGGGCCGGAACAGTGGGTGAAAGAGTTGCCCTACGCCAATGCGGCGCAAAAATATGATTTTCGCCCCGGCCAACCCGGCCACTACGTCCTGGAATTCTGGATTACGCCCTTCGATTACGCCGGCGCCGAAGGCCCGCAACGCGCCGTGGAATCCGTGCTCAAGGAAAACAAAATCATTGGCCTGTCCTGGGCGGTGATTGATTACGACGACGTGCATTCCGGCGACACCAACAATGGTTTCTGGAACCTCTCGCGCCATCACTCGATGTATGGCAACGCTGATTATCTCTGCCGGTTCAAGCTGATGCCGCTGGAGCCGCAATTCGTCAAACCGGTCACCGCCCAATGGTCGTTCCAGGTCGTGGACATGGATCGGCGGCTGGTGGCATTCAAGGACCTGTCAATCGGCAAAATCACTTCCTGGAAATGGGATTTTGGCGACGGCGAAACGTCCACCGAGCAAAATCCGATTCATGCCTACAAAGAAGCCGGGCATTACGTGGTGGTGCTGTGGATCGAAGGTCCGGCCGGCAAATCGCGTATGGCCAAAGTCTGGGACGTGGCGGTGAAGTGAGAATGTGCGCCTTTTAAAAGTATGATTCCTCGACTTTTCGAATGGAATAAATATTCACGCTCGCCCTCACCTTTTATCCTTTCCCCCGGGAGAGGAAACCGCGTTCGATGGTTTCCTTTTTTGCGGATGGGCATCAGCGCAATCCACTCATTCAAGTTTTCAACAGCGTGGCGAACGGTTCTCCCTCTCCTGGGGGAGAGGGCCGGGGTGAGGGCGAGTGTTATATTTCTCTTGGCGTCGCTGACATTGCTTCAGGCCGCAGCCGCGCCGAAAGTTTTCAACATTCTCGATTTTGGCGCGGTCGGCGATGGTGTCACGGTGGACACGGCAGCTATCCAGCGCGCCATTGACGCCGCAGCACGCGTCGGTGACGGCGCGCAGGTTCTGGTTCCATCCGGTCACCGTTTTCTGACCGGCACGCTCGAATTGCGCGGCAACATGGACTTTCACCTTCAAGGCGAACTGGTCATCAGCACCAATCAAGCGGATTACCAGGGCGATGGCGTCCTCACCGCCTTGAACGCGGAGAACCTGCGCATCACCGGCTCGGGCAAAATTGCCGGACGTTCCTTGGACTTCATGACCGGGTATGATGCGACAAACGAATGGTGGTTGTTCAAGGATTGGCGGCCCAAGCTGTTCGTTCTTACCGGTTGCACCAATCTCGAAGTCCGCGACATCACCTTCGGCGACGCACCGTTCTGGGGATTGCACATGCTGGGCTGCAAAAAGGTTCTCGTGGACCATGTCACCGTCCTTAATCGGCTCGACGTGCCGAATTGCGATGGCATTGATCCTGACCATTGCCAGGACGTCGAAATCCGCAACTGCGATATTACGTGTGGCGACGACGCGGTGGTGCTCAAAACCACCCGCCAGACCACCGATTTCGGGCCGTGCGCCAACATTTATGTCCACGATTGCGTATTTAAAACCCAGGATTCCGGCGTGAAAATCGGCACCGAAACGACAAGCGATATTCACGACATCCGGTTTGAACGCTGCAGAATTCTCACCGGCAGCCGCGGCCTGACCATTCAGCTTCGTGACGAGGGGAACGTTTACAATGTCACTTTCCGCGACATCAAATTCACCTCACGCTACTATTCCGATCCGTGGTGGGGGAGGGGCGAAGCCATTTCCTTCACCGCCATTCCGCGACTGAGCAGCATCGCATTAGGCTGCATCAGCAATATCGTGGTGCAAAATGTCATCGGCCGCGCCGAGAACAGCGTTCGCATCAATGGCAGCCGGCAAAGCCGCATCCAGAACGTGCGTTTCGAAAATGTCTCGGTGACACTCGACCGTTGGACGAAATACAAAGGTGGCCTGTTCGATAACCGCCCGACCCGCGTTGACGAACCAATTGAAAAGCACGGCACGCCCGGATTCAGCATCCGCTACGCCGACAATGTTACGTTGAACAATTGTTCTGTCCGCTGGGGCAGGAACCTGCCGGATTATTTCACCTACACGCTCGAAACTGAGAATGTAACCGGCTTGCGCCTGACCGGCTTCTCGGGGAAAGCGGCCCACCCCGAACGCGATTCAGCCATGTTAGTTCATTAACCAAGATATTGCCCGTCCTGCCGGAACCGAAATAACCAGTTTTGGTGATTCAATTAGCCGCCGATTTTCTCTAGTTTGCCCGGAAGCACCCGAGAATATGAGCGGCCGGTCAACCGTAAAAGTTTGGAAAGAGAACATCGTCCTCCCCACGTATCTGCCACTGGCGCCGGACAAGAACCCGATGTTTTTGGAGAAGCGGGTTTATCAGGGGAGCAGCGGCAAGGTCTATCCATTGCCATTCACTGATCGCATCGCGGAAAAATCAGTTGACCGGAAATGGCAGGCTGTCTGGCTGGAAAATGAATTGTTGCGCGTCATGATTCTACCGGAACTTGGCGGGCGCATCCACGTCCTCCAGGACAAGACGAACGGCTATGATCTGATTTACCGCCAACCCGTCATCAAACCGGCGCTGGTAGGATTGGCCGGTCCCTGGATTTCCGGTGGGATTGAATTCAACTGGCCGCAACATCATCGTCCCGCGACTTTTCTGCCGGTGGATATTCAAATCGAGGAGCATGCCGGAGGCTCAAAAATTGTCTGGTGCAGCGATCACGACCCGATGTGTCGCATGAAAGGCATGCACGGTGTCTGCGTGCATCCGGGCAAAGCATACGTCGAACTCAAAGTGCGCGTTTACAATCGCACGCCGTTCGTGCAGACGTTTCTCTGGTGGGCGAACGTCGCCACACGTGTCCATGAGGCCTATCAAAGTTTCTTCCCGCCGGACGTTCATTACGTGGCTGATCACGCGCGCCGTTCGATGAGCGAATATCCGCTGGTCAAGGGTTTTTACTACGGTGTGAACTACGGCGAACGCGGGCGCGAAGGAATTCCGCAGGACGAAATTCCAAAACAATTCGTGCCGCCGCATTGCCGTGGCCTATCTGAAATTTCAAATTTCAAATTTCAAATTCCAAATTACGCGCCAAACGACCTGTCATTCTATGCCAACATTCCGACGCCGTGCAGCTACATGGCGATGGGCAGCCGGGAGGATTTTTTTGGCGGCTACGATTACGCAGCCGAGGCCGGCATCGTCCATATCGCGAACCACCACATCTCGCCTGGCAAGAAGCAATGGACGTGGGGCAACCACGATTTCGGCTATGCATGGGACCGCAACCTGACCGAAAAGGATGCCCGGGGCGAATACGGCCCGTATATCGAAATCATGGCCGGTGTTCATACCGACAACCAACCCGATTTCAGTTTTCTTCAGCCCGGCGAGACGAAAACCTGGAGCCAATTCTGGTATCCCATCCAGAAAATCGGCCCGGCCCAAGACGCGAACCTGGCAACCGCGATTTCGCTCCACGACTTGGACTGCGGCAGCCCTCTGCCGCATCCGAAAAGCGCCGGAGGGCCGGCGCTCTCCAAAACCTCCCGGGCAGCCTTGCGGCTTGGCGTTTCCGTCACGGGAAAAATTCCAGGCGCGAGTATTGTTCTCACCGCACAAGCCAAGAATCTATTTTCCACAAGGTGCAACCTCGCGCCCGGCAAACCGTTTATCAAACAAATCAAACTGCCGCGCCGCGTCGCCGAAACCGATTTGCGCGTGTGTGTCAACGACGCCAATGGGAAAGAAATCATCTCCTATCAGCCGAAGCCACATGTCAAAGGCAAAATGCCGCCGCCCGCAACCGAACCGCTGCCGCCCGAAAAGATTTCCAGCGCCGACGAATTATTCATCACCGGGTTGCACCTGGAGCAATATCGCCACGCGACGCGTTCGCCGGTGATGTATTGGCGGGAAGCATTGCGGCGCGATCCGCTGGATTCACGCTGCAACAACGCGATGGGCCTCTGGCACCTGCGCCGCGGCGAATTCAACCACGCCGAGAAACATTTCCGCAAGGCCATCGAACGTTTGACATGCCGCAATGCCAATCCTTACGACGGCGAGGCGTATTACAACCTCGGCCTGTGCCTGCGCTTTCAGAACCGCGACGGCGAGGCTTATGCGGCGTTTTACAGAGCAACCTGGAATGAAGCCTGGCAGTCGGCCGGCCATCACGCGCTGGCGGAAATTGATTGCTGTCGGAAACATTGGGTGACGGCGCTGGAACACCTGAACCACTCGCTGCGATTTAACGCTGACAATCTTCGTGCGCGAAACCTGAAAGTGATAGTGTTGCGGAAGCTCCCCAAGGCTGGAGTTCAAGCTTCAGCTTGCTCCTCTTATCTGGATGATGGTAGCAGGCTGAAGCCAGAACTCCAGCGTGAAGCCAACGCGCTGCTGCGCAAAACCCTGGCGCTTGACCCGCTTGACTGGTGGGCGCGGCATTTGAACGGTGAGAAATTAAAATGCGATTCGCAAACGGCACTGGACATCGCCCACGACTTTGCGCGTGCCGGATTTTTCGCTGAAGCGATTGAATCGTTGAAATCAACCAGGGTGAACACGCGCGATCTACCCGACCAAAGCTGGGGCGCTCTCCCGCTCGTGCATTATACCCTCGGCTGGTTGCGTGAAAGAACTGACGACACAAGGTCCGCGCGGAAGCATTTCCAACAAGCCGCCAAGCGCTCGCCGGATTATTGTTTCCCGTCACGACTGGAAGAAATCGGCGTCCTCGAATCCGCGATTTGCGCGAATCCGCAGGATGCTCGCGCGCCGTATTACCTCGGCAATTTGTTTTACGATCGCAGGCGTTATCGCGAAGCCATCCAACTTTGGGAACGCAGCGCGAAACTCGGCCCGCATTTTTCCATTGTCTGGCGCAACCTCGGCATCGGGTATTTCAACGTCGTGAAAAATCCCGGCAAGGCCCGCACGGCTTATGACCGTGCATTCCGCGCCAACCGCCGGGATGCGCGGTTGCTTTACGAACGTGACCAACTCTGGAAACGAGTCGGTGAAAAGCCGGCGAATCGGCTGCATGAATTGAAGAAATATCCTGCGCTCGTCAGTCAACGCGACGATCTGACGGTGGAATTCTGCGCTTTATTGAACCAGGCCGGCCATCATGTCGAAGCAATGCAGCGCTTGGCCGAACGCAGGTTCCAGCCATGGGAAGGCGGTGAAGGCCAGGCGCTGGGCCAGCACGTCCGCACGCAACTGGCGCTCGGCCGCGAGGCGCTCGCTCACGTTGGAGTTCCAGCTTCAGCTTGTCCGGGTGGCACGCTAAAGCGTGAACTCCAACGGGCGCTGACACATTTCGAAAGGGCCCTGCAATCGCCGCCAAATCTTGGTGAGGCGAAGCATTTGCTCGCCTATCAAAGCGACATCCATTACTGGCTCGGCACGGCATTGGATTTATTGGGTGAGAAAAAATCCGCGCGCGAACATTGGCTGGCCGCGGCGAATTTCAAGGGCGACTTTCGGGAGATGAGCATACGCACATTCTCCGAAATGACATTTTATTCAGCGCTGTCGTGGAGATGCCTCGGCCAAAAATCGAGGGCGAACAAGCTACTGCGCGATCTGCTGGCTTACGCGCTCAAGCTCGCCAAAACGCCGGCGAAGATTGATTATTTTGCCACTTCGCTGCCGGCGATGTTGCTCTTCGACGATGACCTCCAATTCCGTCAAGCGACGACGGCACTATTTTTGCAGGCGCAGGCATACCTCGGCCTCGGCCAGAAATCGCGCGCCCGAAAACTTTTGTCCGCCGTTCTGAAACGCGACCCGAACCACGCGCTCGCGACAGACCTGCAAGCGGAAAATTTTGGACGAAAAGGAAAACCATGATCATCGTACCCGCAACCGGCCCCAAAGACTTCCAGCCCGAATACAACCTGGGTTATATCTGGCTGATTACGGTGATCGCCGCGTTGGGCGGACTGCTCTTCGGGTACGATTGGGTGGTCATCGGTGGCGCGAAGCCGTTTTTCGAGCGGTATTTTCATCTCACCAACGCCACCCAATCCGGTTGGGCAAACAGTTGCGCGCTCATTGGTTGCCTCGTTGGCGCGCTCGTGGCCGGCGCGTTGAGCGACAAATTCGGGCGGAAGCGATTGCTGATTGTCTCGGCGTTGCTGTTTGCCGTGACATCGCTCGGCAACGCGCTCGCCGCGAACTTTTCCATTTTCGTCACCTGGCGAATGCTTGGCGGCGTCGCCATCGGCCTGGCCTCGAACCTGTCGCCGATGTATATCGCCGAGGTGGCGCCGGCGCCGATGCGCGGCAAGCTCGTGGCCATCAACCAGCTCACCATCGTCATCGGCGTGCTGTCGGCGCAACTGGTCAACTGGGCGCTCGTGCGTCATCTGCCGGAAGGCGCCACCGATGAGTTCATTCAAAATTCCTGGTACGGTCAGTTCGGGTGGCGCTGGATGTTCGGCATCACCGCCACCCCAGCGGCGCTTTTTTTCATCGGCATGTTCACGGTGCCGGAAAGTCCGCGCTGGCTGGCAAAAAATGGCAATCCGGACCACGCTCGGGCCGTATTGTCGAAAATCGGCGGCGCAAACTATGCCGCCGCCGCGCTGGCGGATATCGAAGCGACGCTGGTGAACGAGATTGAAAAGATCAATTTCCGCGACCTGCTGGAGCCGCGGATGCGCAAGGTCCTGCTGTTGGGGGTGGTGTTGGCCGTCTTCCAGCAGTGGTGCGGCATCAACACGATTTTCAATTATGCCGAGGAGATTTTTCGGGCCGCCGGGTACGACATCTCGACGGTGCTCAAGCATATTGCCTGGACCGGTTCAGTGAATCTCGCGTTCACGTTTGTCGCCCTTGGCACGGTGGACCGGCTTGGGCGGCGGCCGCTTATGTTGCTGGGCGCGGCGGGTCTGGCGGTTGTCTACACCGTTCTGGGCTTTGGTTACCACGCATCCGTCACCGGGCTGCCGATGCTGTTGCTCGTGCTTTCGGCCATTGCTTGTTACTCGATGTCGCTGGCCCCGATTACGTGGGTGGTCATCTCGGAAATTTTCCCGAACCGGATCCGGGGCGCGGCCATGGCCGTGGCCGTCGCGGCGTTGTGGCTGGCCTGTTTCCTTCTGACTTTCCTGTTCCCGATTTTGAACAAACTGCTGGGACCATCCGGCACGTTCTGGCTCTACGCCTTCATTTGCGTGCTCGGCTTCGTTTTCATCTGGTGGAAATTACCGGAAACCAAAGGGCGGACACTGGAACAAATCGAAGGCGATCTGGTCGGCGACGATGGAACAACGCAATCCGGATCGCGCCAGAACTGACCGGGCTGCGGCATCGTGTTTGGCGCGTTATCTCTGTTATTGACCGTCGGATGTGGGTTTCAGGGAGCGCAAATACGCGACCACGGCGACCGCGTCATCATGATTGAACCGGAATTGCGGCATAGGCGGCTGTGCCGGTTTGCCATTCGCCGTCAGCCCTGTTTCAAAAAACTTCACGGCCAGTTCGTCGCTGGCATAGCTGGGCAGTCCGGCAATCGGCGGCGCAATGGGCACAAACGGCCTGGCGGACGTCGGCTTGTAATCCAGAATGTTGCCCTGCAACCAATGGTCACGGTCGAATTGTCCCTTTTCATCGCGTGCGGTGTGGCACTCCGCGCACATGGCCACCCGCTCGACCAGGTATTTGCCACGCTGGATTTGCACATTATCCGGCGGGGGCGTTTGGGCGGGTTGATTAGTATCCGCCGCAAACGCAGCGGAAGTGAGCATGAGCCAACACAAAATGATTTGGTGCTTCATGCGCGCTTATCTAGCGACGCGCTGCGGAAGGGACAAGCAAAAACGGTTCTGTGAGGTCCACTGAATTTCATTTCGACCACCAGGTTTTCAGGTTCAAAAATTTCACGCGATTAATTGATATCTACACGAAAGCGGCACGGATGTCTTTGCGAGAGCCCATATGGAATTATATCATTCTGGCGAATTACCATGAATCTAACGACCTTATTCCTCCTGGCAGCGGCCTTTGGCGGCCAGCAAGCCTCTCAACCACTTAGTGATTTCTCCGCCCTCGACGCCTGGAAGATCAAAGGGCCCGGCACAGACCTTAGGCTAACCAACGTCGATACTCCTTACGGCAAGGGGATGAGCTTCGACTACGACTACCACGATGCGGGCAACTTCGCCCTGGTGCACCAGGACTGCGATGTGCCGCTCAATGGCAATTTCGAACTCAGCTTTTGGGTGAAGGCGGATACGCCCGACAACAATATTGAGATCAAGCTGGAGGACGTTAACGGAAACACCTATTGGTATCGGAGGGACGCCTATCATTGGCCCAAGGAGTGGACTCACATCGTGTTGCGCAAGAGGCTTATCGCCTTTGCCTGGGGGCCAAAGGCTTCGGCCGAGCTCAACGAACTCAAGTCCATCGAGGTTGGCGTATCCTCCAGTGGAGCCGGCAAGAAAGGGGTGATCTACTTGGCCGACCTCAAGATCACGCCGCTTGGGGATTACGGCAAGTTCAGCGATCCGATCACGGACATGACGAGCGACGTTCCCTCCGTCGGCAAGAGCGACTGGCGGACGACCAGCCCGGTCAGCGAAGTGAACCTGGACCTCCACCTGGGCAAGCCCGTTGAGTTTGGCGGTCTCGAAATCGAGTGGCAAAAGTCCATGGCGCCGAGTTCCTATGACGTCCTCACTTCGACCAATGGCTCCGCTTGGAAGCTGGCTCAAACTGTCGAAAAGCCGAGCGGCAGGATCGACGTCGTGTTCACCCCGGATGCGGAAGGGCGCGAGATTCGAATCCATGCCAGGGCCGATTCCAAGGTGGTTGGGCTTGAGCGAGTGAAGTTGCTGCCTCCCGAGCTCGATCGGACCGCTGCCGGCGTGCTGAAGGCGTTGGCGCAATCGTCGCCCCACGGCTATTACCTCCGGCACCTCCTTAACCAGCAAGCGTATTGGACGCTGATCGGCAGCAGCGGCGGCAAGGACAAGGCGCTGCTTTGCGAAGATGGGCAGATTGAACTCGCCAAGGACAGGCCGAGCGTGGATCCGTTCGTTGTGGTGGACGGCAAAGTCTACCATTGGGCGAACACCGAAGAGACCCAAGGATTGTTGGACGACTATCTGCCGCTTCCCTGGGTCGAGCGCTCGGGCCCGGTGAGCCTGCGCGTTTCAGGCTTCGCCGTCGGGGACAATAGCGGCACGGTGTATGCCTGCTACAAGCTGGTCAACCGCGAGAAGACCGCGAAGAAGGCCAAACTCGTCCTGGCGCTCAGGCCGATCCAGGTCAATCCGGAGTGGCAGCACAGTGCCGTTCAGGCCGAGATCAAGGAACTAAGCCTGACGCCGACCTCCATGTCCTTTGGCAAAGATCAGAAGATCGTATTGCTGACCCCCGCCGACCAGGTTGGTGCGACGGCCTTTGCCGATGGCGAAATGGGTCGAAGGATGCAATTCGGTGATCTTCCGACCGGCCCGACGGCGACCGACGCTTCCGGCCTCGCTTCCGGGTACGTGGCCTACGACGTAAGTCTCAAGCCCGGCCAATCCAAGAGCTTCTGGTGGCGCTACAACATGGGCGGAATGTCGGACCGGGGCGTGAACACCGACGCTGAGGCGGCTGCGCTTCAGCGCAAGGTGGCTCAGGAGTGGCGCAAGAACCTGTCGTCGATCAAGATCCAACTTCCTGACGACGAACAGCGCCTTGTCAACCTCATCCGCGCGAACCTCGCGTTTATCGAGATCAACCGGGACGGGGTTCGACTTCAGCCCGGAAGCCGGAACTACAACCGCTCGTGGATTCGCGATGGTTCGCTGATGTGCGCGGCCATGATGCACTTTGGCGTCATGAAGCCCGCCAAGGAGTTCATCGAGTGGTACTCGCAGTTCGTCCATCCGGACGGTTATGTGCCGGCGATTGTCGAGAACGACAAGCCGTTGTCCACTCTGGAATGCGATGCGTTCGGCGAGTACATCTACCTCGTCGCAGAATATTGGAAATTCAACCGCGACGAGGAGTTTGCCAGGAAGTACTACCCCGTTGTCAAGCGGGTCGCCGAGCACATCGAGAAGCTTCATCTTGAGGGGCAGGAGTTGCACAAGAACGCGACCGGGATGGAGGAGCTGTATTACGGCCTGCTGACTCCGTCGATCAGTCATGAGGGCTACGGCTCACCGGTACACTCCTACTGGGACGACTACTTCGCAATTCTCGGCCTGAAAGACGCGGCCGTGCTGGCCATTGCCGTCGGCAAGCCCGAAGACGCGGCGCATGATCTTGCGGTGGCCGCTGACCTTCGCAAGGACGTCGTGAACTCGATTGAGGCGACCGCCAGGTATTACCAGCTTGATGTGATTGTGAGTTGTCCCGATTACGGCGAGGAGGATGCCAGCGGCGTTGCGATCCTGGTCAACCCGTGCGACGAAATGTCGTACATGCCCCAGGATCTGCTTCGCAACACGTTCGACGCTTACTATAAGAAATGCCTCGGGCGGGCCGACGGCATGGTGACGTGGAGCGGCTATACGCCGTACGAATTCAGGAACATTGGCGTTTTTGCCCGCCTCGGCGAGAAGGACCGCGCCATGTGGTTGATGCGCTGGTTTACCAAGGACACTCGTCCGATGGGTTGGGACCAGTGGGCCGAGGTGGTGTTCCAGGATCCGAGAGCGCCGGTGTATATCGGCGATATGCCCCACACTTGGTGCGCGGCCGAGTTCGTGCGCGAGATTCGCGACTACTTCGCCTACGAGGAGGACTTGGACAAATCGCTGGTGTTCTGCTCGGGTGTTCCGGAAGATTGGCTGCAAGGTCGAGGCATTCGTGTGCAAGACCTGCCGACTGCGTATGGCAAGATCAGCTTGAAGGCGGGGACAAAAGGCCTGGCGGATGTCTACCAGGTGACCGGCAACGTCAAGGCTCCGGGCGGAATCTGGCTGGTATCAGCCAGGAATGCGACTCCCAAGGCGGTTACCATCAACGGCAAGCCGGTCGTTCCCGCGAAGCGGGTCAAATTGGCCTCGCTGCCCGCGAATGCCGAGTTCTCGTACTAGTACCCAGCAGTCCTGCATTTTTGAATCGTTGATACGCACGGAAGTATTGATTTTATTGGCTGCTTTTGAAGTGGAGCGGGTGACGGGTATCGAACCCTCACTAAGCCGTAACCATGCAATTGGAATGTAATTATTGACACATTTTGGTGAGTGAAAGGAGGGTTTAGGTGCCCAGGGGTTCAACTGCATTGCAGTTGGGAAAGGGACTGGAAATACGTTCCCAAAGTTGTCGCCACCAAGCTCTTCGGCTGGCAGGTTGAGCCAGCTTGATGGTGATAACCCCGGCTGCCCGACTGATGACTCCGGCGCAGAGGAACAGGTGAAAGCGGAGACTGCTGACCGCATAGCGTTGACTCCAACCCAAGAAGCGTTCAAAGAGTTTGACCAGGGTGTAGGCCATCACCACCATCGACAGCGCTGCCTCCGTGGCCCAATAGTCCTGGCAACAAAGCTGGTGCAGTCCGTAACCGTGACGTAGTTCACGAATGACCCCTTCGATGCCGGCCCGACCATCGTATTGCCGCCAGACTTCCAAGGGGCTAACCGTCCGGGGCAAGCTGGTGACCAGGGCTTGAAACAGATAACCCGGACAGTCAATCAGCCGTTTACCGCCCACGCGCCGCTTTTCCTGCACCTGATGCCGAATCAAAATCAGGCGCCGCGGGTTCCGCCAACCCGCTTCCTGGTACTCCAGCTCCGTCAAGGTCGTGCCGACGATTTCCGTTTCGGTCCATACCAATCCTCTGGTGATGAGAAACTTGATCGGGCGTAACAAGCGCGCCGCCACCACGTAGGGCAGCCGGCGTTCCTCTAAAAAATCCAATAATGACGTGGCGCAGAAGCCGCTGTCGGCACGAACCAGCCGCAGACGGATATGTCCGGGCAGCCGGCTCAACAACTCGGCCATGAACCCAAGGGCATTGTTGATTGTCGCACTGTTGCCGGCGCGCAACCAAAAGCCAGCCACCACCTTGGCCTCGGCCAGCACCGCCAGAATCGGATGCAAACAAGGCTTGACCCCTTGCTTGGTGTAGCTTGCCCGCACCCCCTCCTGATGGCGGTCTTCATGGATCAAGCCGGTGGTGTCCACATTCAACGTGTAGCCTTCGGGCCGACTGTGCAACTGCTCCAGGGTCCAACGGTAAAACCGGCCAAAACAACGCTGATTGCTCCCTTGACTGAACTCCCCAAAGAACCGGCTCAAGGTCGATTGCGAAGGCACCCGTTTGACCTGCAAGACTTCCGGCAATAACGGATCACTCCGCAGATGCGCCACCCGCGTCAGCTTGTCGGCCCCAGCGATGACGCCCGCCAAAAAACTCAAGGCGATGTCCCGCGGGGCCAGCGCGTTGGGGCTGGTCGGCCGGTGCGGCAACAGCCCCGCCAATAACCACGGAAAGCGCTTTTTGTAAAGATAACCGGCCAAACTGACCATCCCGGCCAGCGGACCCAATCGTTGTTCGGTAAATCCGATCTGGATGGATTTTTGTCCCAGGTGCAGTTTAATGTTTTCAGTCACTGTTTGGTGAGCTGAACCTGTGTGGGTTCGCGGTCGATCTTTTTCCATAAAATCAACCACTCCCAAACAGTGACCCTCCTACGCAACTGAATTGTTACGGCTAAGATGCGCATAGACTTTATTGATTATCAGCTGCTTTTAGAGGTATGATCTTCCGCTGGCTCGTGGGCCGGGCTGTGATCGGAATCGGCCGCACTTTACCGCTGCTGTAACTCAGATGTTCCCGATCTTTTGGTCGTTTGAAACAGTCACACTCTATCCCAATGCATCGCCTCGAATCCGTTTGGTCTTCGTTTCCCGAGTCGGCAGGCCCCTGTGACAACAATATCTGATCATCCGGCAAGTCTCGCTCGAAGCATATCAGTCTGTTGCGCAAGCTGGCCCGGATTGGCACGAAGATCTCGGCAACATCAATCCGTTCTGATGCGCTTCAATTTTCTACTGGCTGGACAGGATACGATAAAATCTTTGCGGAAAATTGGTCGCCTTTAAATCGAAAAGTTGGAATTGCCCGTTCTGACCCGCCACGGCGTTCGCCACAAAGCTCCAAACAACCGGTGGCGTAAGATACGTCGCCGCGTCCAACTCATAAATCACTCCCGCCGAGCCGGTGCCGTTGAGCTGATAATTGCCATCGCTGAGCGGTGCTATCGAACTGAATTGCGGCGGCACCGTGGCCACCACGGACAAAATTCCGTTGGTGAGCGTATTGGTATTCCACGCCAGCCCAAAACCGAGGGCAGGCAGGTTAAACGTGGCAAACGCACCGCCAAAAGTCGTGGCCGAGAAAATCTGGAAATTGTCGCCGGGGGCCAGCGTCCCGGCCAGATTGGTGACGGTGAGCGTGCCGCCATAATTCACATTGCTCATGCCGCGGATAACATCGTTGGTTCCCGCCTCGCGATTCAATTCCATGATCGTCGTTCCGTTTAAGGTGAGTGAATTGTTGATTGTCAGCGCGTCGATGGAATTATTGCCCGGCGCAATGGTGGCCCCGTTTTGAATTGTCACCGGGCCGGCGATGACGCCGGTGCCGCCAAGCGTGCCGGTGACAACGACGAGCGGACTGGCAAGCGAGCCGTTGACAAACAAATTGCCGCGCCAATTCGTGGTTGAACCGCTGAACGTGCTCACGCCGGCGATCGTCAATGTCCCGGCGTTGGTTTTCGAAAGGTTGACCGTCGTGGCATTGCCGTTTTGAAGGGAGCCGGACAAATAGAAACTGCCGTTGCCCTGAAGCGTAAAGGTGCGCGTGCCGGAGGCGGTGCTGCCCGCGGAAATGACACCGCCGAAATTCAGCGTGCCGACGTCCGATTGGAACAAATAGAAACCGCCACCGGAGGTGATGGTGATATTGCCGGAAAGCGTGTTGCTGCCGGAAAGATTTTCGATCGCGACCGCGTTCGTGTTGCGGCCGGCCAGGGTAATGTTGGCCGGGACCGTGAGATTGGCGAGTAGATTGGTCAATTGCAGGGTGGACCAGGCGCCATTGTTGTCGCGGATGGCGATGGTCGGCACGTTGGCGATGTTCTCGCTGCGCGTGATTCGCACAACGCCGTCGCTGAGCGCCTGGCCGCTGCCGCCGGTGCTGCTGGTGTCCACGTTGAGGGTGCCGGAGAAACTGTTGGTGCCGTTCAAAATCAAAGTGCCGTAGCCGGCTTTGGTCAAAGTCGCTGAACCGGAAACGGGGCCGTTCATCAGGAGCGTATTCCCTGGACTGTTCGGGCCGACGGACCAGGTCTGATTGGCACCAACGTTCACCGGGCAATTGATATTGACCGTGTGGTTTGCGGCGACCATGTCAATGCCACCGGCGCCCAGTGTCAGCGTGTTCGTGCCGCCTACGGCGATGCCGTTGTTCATCCAGAGAAAAACCAGGCTGTCCACCGCCAGATCGCCGCCGAGCACCGGACTCAAATTATTTCCGCTCAACATGGAAAACGTCAGGTCGCCGGTCACGAGCGGCGGCATATTAGAAGTGTAATTCGCGGAATTGGTCAGATAGGTTGCGTCGCCGGCGCCGGTCCAGAAAATCGTGTTGGTCGGCGCGTAATAGCGGACGTAATCCACGGTCAACCTGGTCGTGCTCGTCGTAAGATCGCCATAGCCGCCGGGCGGAATCTGGCCCGCCCAGGTCGTCGAGGTGTCGTCCACTTCACTGCTCAAGATGGTCCATTCGGTGCTGGCCGAGATGGGAACGCCGTTGTTCGCAAAGTTCCAGGACCGCAAATTACTGCCGTCCACGTACAGCGTGTAAACCGAGGGCGTCCACAAAAAGCCATAGGTATGAAAACCGCCCCCCAGCCCGCTGCCAATATTGCCGCTGCCGGCACTTTTGGCGGCCGAACCGTAGCCGTTCCAATGAATGTTATTCTGGACCTGGTTGATGATGTCGCCATTGCTGCCGCCGTCTGTACTGCGATGTTCAACGATGTCGAGTTCCGAACCGGAGACAATCGGATCGAACAAGTAAGTACCCATCGTCGGCGACTGCATCCAGAACGCCGACCACATCCCATTGGTATCGCCCCACTCGATGCTCGCCTCCCAGTAACCATAACGTGACCGGAATTTTTCGTCGTTGGCGACCATCGCGGTGTAATGCGTGCCGTTGGTGGTGTAAGTCGTGATCACCAGATTGGAACCATTCAGCGAAACTGCGTCGGCTTTGTTGACCGCATCGCGCCGGTTGCCGAGCAGCCAGTAATCCCATTTTGTCGTGTCCAGCGACGCCTCATTGAATTCATCCGACCAGGCCAGGTAATAGCCGGAGGGTGGCGACGCGAAACTGGCCGGCGAAACCAGCAGTGTTGCCAGCCAGAAAATCGCGCGGGCCGGCGGCAGCAAAGATTTCATGGAATTCGCAGGTTGAAAAATTGCCGCGGCGTACCCGGAGCAACATTGTTTGTGAAAACAAAATTACCGGCGCCGTCGAAAGTGCTGGTGGCTGCCACGCCCCAGTTTGTCAGCGGAACCGTCAGATTCGTTGATACCAGAATGGAATAGCCCGCCCAGGCCGCGCCGCCGGAACCGCTGAAAATCAGATTCGTGCCCTGGAACGTGACGGGCGCGAACCGCGGTGCCACGGCACCCAGCACGACCGCCAGTGTACCGTCAGCGGCAACGCGGTTGCTCCACAAAAGCCCGGCGCCGAGCGGCGGAAGATTCGTGACCGCGAAATTACCCGTGAAACCGGCCGCCGAAAAAATGCCGAAATCGTCTCCGGCGGTCAGGAGGTTGGCGCCGACGTTGGTCACGGTCAACGTGCCGCCGCAATTCAAAACGCTCAGGCCGGCAACGGAGTCGTTCATCAAGGTCGTGCCGGATTTAGCCAGTCGGATCAAAATGGTTCCTGTGTTCGTCAGCGCATTGTCAATCGTCAGCGTGCCAATCGCGCTGTCGCCCGGCGACAAAGTTGCGCCGGGCGAAATCATTACCGGTCCGGCGATGACACCGTTGCCGGCGAGTGTTCCACCGTTGACCGTGGTCAAGCCGGTGTAAGTGTTGACGCCGTCCAACGTCAACGTGCCGGAAGCGGATTTGACCACGTTGACCGGGTAGCCGTTGGCGTTGTTGATGCCGCCCGAAACCATAAAATTGCCCGCGCCCATAAACGTCAGCGTGCGCGTGCTGGGAACGGTCGGCGCGGACGACGGCAACTGGCCGGCCAGATTGAGCGTGCCGCCGTCGGAATCCAGCCAGTAATATGAGCCGCCGGAGGTCAGAATGAAATTTCCCGCCAGGGTGTTGTTCCCGGACAAATTCTGGATGGCGATGACCGGGACATTGCGCCCTGCCAGGCTGATGCCCTGCGCGACGATGACGTCGCTGCCGGAGCCATCGAGCTGCAATGTAGAACTGCCATTGTTGTTGTTCTTGAGGTAAATCGGGGAGGCGACATTGGCGATGCTTGCGCTGCTGGCGATGCACACGGCGCCATCGTTGACGGCAGCGCTGGTGGAGGTATCCACATAAAGCGTGCCCGACAAAGAATTGCTGCCGCTCAAAACCAAAGTGCCGGCGCTACTCTTGGTGAACCCGTTCGCGCCGGCGAGCGGCGCGGAAATTGTCGCGGCACCGGTCGTCACTGCGATGGACGGCGAAGACGAACCGTTGTTGAGCGTAAGCACGCTGCCACTGGCAACGGTAAGAATCCAATTGTAGGTGCTGGAAACGTCGCCAAAATCGAGTGAGCCGATGCTGCGCGAAGAATCCAGCGTCACCGTGCGGTCGGTGGTGAGGCTCACCTGGCTGAAATCGGCAAGGTTCCCCGCGCCGTTGGCCACGATACCGCCGTTCCAGTTGCCGGCGTCGCTCCAGTTACCGCTCGCATCCACGCCCCATGCGCCGCTGTTATTGGTCGAAACCCCAATGTAGGCGGTCAAGGTTGTGGCCGCGCCGCCCGCGCCCGGGAAAGTGAGCGTCGCCGTCGAAGTGTTGGTGGCCCAGGTGATCGCGACCGCGGCATTCGAGGTTTGTAGCGCGTTCTTTGCCGGAAACCACACGGCGTAGCGCGGGGTGAGCTGGTTGCTTTCCACATACATGAGCGCGTCTTCGGCTTCGCCGGCTTCCGAATAACTGGGGCTGGTCCGGGCGTAACCGTTGGTGGCGGCGTAGCGGAAATAACCTGACGGCCCGGCGGCCAGGCCGTAACGCCCGGCGATGCACATCCAGTTATTGGTCACGTTTCGCGCCACGCCGGTGCGGTTGGTAATGGTGGCCGAGCCGCCGCTCCATTCGAGCAGGCGCGAGCCACCGGTGAGCGGGTCGTTTTCAATACCGCAGATGAAACTGCCGCCGCTGGAAGCGGTCTGGCCGGAAGCAAGCGAAGGCACCTCGATGATGGCCAAAGATTCACCGGTGCCTTTGATGTATTCTTCAGTGTTGCCCCGGGAACTGGTCAATTTCAGCTCACAATCAAAGCCGTTGGCATTGGTGGAAAGACTGACGAGCAATGCCGACGTGGGGTTACCCAGCGCACCGAGGCCGAGAATTCCGGGTACCCTTGGCGAGGAAATGAAGGCATTGGTCGGGACCGAAAGCGCGGACGGTTCCACCATGGCCATGATGCGGGAGTTGTCAAAACTGACGGAAAAATTGCCAAACGCGCTGCGCTGGTGGACAACCTGCACGTCGTAATTGGTCATCACCACGGCGCCAGGCGCGGACGTCGGCCCGGTGGGATAATCGGCGTTGGCCCAGTGCAACCACGCGATGGCGGTACGCCGCGCCTCAACGGCTTCGCGGTAAAACAGAATTCCGCCGCCCGGGTTCGCGCTCACGCCGACGAACGTGCCGTCGCCATTCATAATCTGGTGGTAACGGACGCATTGAGAAAGCCGGCTGTCCGTCCAACGCGCGAGCGGGTCGTTGAAATGCGCGGCCACCCAGGTGATGAACGAGTTTTGCTCGAAATCATGGACCGCCCAATCCACCCCGGCGGGATATGCGAAATCGCCGGAGTCCATGACCAGATTGTCGAGATTATTCGTCCACACGGCCAAGACGTTGTGCTCGGCATAAGGCTGAAGTTGCGCGGCGATGTTTGTGTTGGCCAGTCTTGCCATGAGCAGCGAGTCGCCGGACGACATGCCGGCGACCATCTCGTAGGTTGGATGGTAAAAGCCGTGGTTCTCCAGCGCGTAACTCGGAAACAGCGTCACCGTCGAAATCCATGAGGCCAATGGGTCACCGGTCGTGTTTGGCGTGATGAGATCGGGGTAAGCGACGGTGTAAGTGTTGGCGAGATAGTCCTTCGCCATGTAAAGCCAGTTGCTCGCGCCGGTGTTGTTTGTCATCCACGCGGCGGCGAGCGTAAGAATGTTACCGTCCCAGCCATTTTCCTCCGCCTTGGTGTCGCCATCGCTCAGAATGCGCGTGCAGGGCGGTATGGTGGCGCGATGATTTGCCTCGCTGGCCACAACCGTCTGCACCCCAGCGACGGTCTGCGCCGGCAGATTGGATTGCACCAGAATACAGGCCAACGCCATCGAACCCGACCACTCGGCGGTCTGCCAGTCCGAGCCGCCCTGCGAGGTGCAGGTCGCCAGCGAGCCGTTGCTCCAACCCCATTTGTTGCCGCTCACCGTGTTGTAGCTGCCGGTGACGTGCGTGTTGTAGTCGTAGTTCAACGCCTGCCGGACGCGTGCGAGACGGTTGGTGAAGTTCGGGTCGTTGGGCAGAGCCACGCAGAGCGTCGCGTAGGCCACGGCAATGCCGCTGTTGCCGCGGATACCGCCGTTGCCCGTGCTACCGCCATCGCCCCAGTAGCCGGCGTCAGGCACCGTGCTGCTGGTGTGCCAGATGGTCTCGGCGTAGGTTTCAAAATTGGTGAGGCATTGTAGATAGGTTTGCTGCGCCGTGGTCTGGGCCCGGGCGGGCACGGACGGCAGCATGAAGGCCAACCCGCACAACGCCATGCGGGCCAATCTTACGCGCGAATTCATTTGATTAGTCGTCCTGAAAAATGGCGCCCGGCTTGTCACACGGCGGGAGTTTTACGGCCTTTAGTTTTCGATCTTCGGTGAGTTATTTGGGAAAAGACAAAAACGCGCCGGCGACCGACTGGGCCGGTCCCAGGTCTTCCTGATAGAAATAAAAATATCGTCCGCCGCCGGTGTAAAAACATTTCATGAATTGCGCCTGGTACCATGAGACCGAACCATCCACAAAAACTTCATTGGCGCCGGCGGGTTTATCGCCTTTGCGATGAGGTGGCAGGCTGACCCACCCGCTGTTGAGCTTCACCGGCGTTTCGGTCCAGGTTGGACTTGACGGATTGGTAAGGCTCACGACCACATCCGCCGCCAGCATCCAGCTCGCTCGCGAGGCCGTCGTTTTAATGGGGCTTCCGGACCTGACCGCCGTGCCGTTGGCAATATACCAATTGCCGATGCCGCCATAGTATTGGTACCCCAAGGCCCAAGTGTTCGGGTTGGGCCATTGATCAGGTGCGGGCAAGGTCGGCCGGTTCGGACAGCTCCAAATGGACGGGGTCACCGAATACCCGACCGTGGGGTCAATAGAATTGGTGCTGAACCCCAGATCTGCGGCCACGGCAACAATATTGGTGTTCATCTCAATCGGATTCGGCCTTCCCCATCCCGGGTTCACGACCGACGGGAAAAACAGATCGTTGTTGTCCCCCGCGTACATCAAGCAACCGGCACCCACCTGTTTCAAGTTGCTCTGGCACAAGGCGCGCCGGCCCCTTTCCTTGGCAGCCGCCAGCGCGGGCAATAGGATGGCCGCCAGAATCGCAATGATGGCAATCACCACCAGCAATTCGATCAGCGTGAATCCACGCACTCTCGCTTCGCTTCGCTTCATCTATTTTAATCTTAGCCGCTTTACGCTCTTTTATCAATCGAGGAGCCGGCCAGTCCGCCGGCTCCTCTCCACTTTGACCGCCACTGTTTCCCCCTCAGTGACGCAGTCGGTAGAACACGGCCGGGTTCGTATGGGTGATCGTGCTCACATTCGTGTTGCTCGATTCGCTCCCGGCCACATCCGCCCAGTTGCTCGACAGACCCACCCCCAGCGCATTGGTCTGCGATTGCAGGATCCAGCCCGTGTGGTCCGCCGGCCACGACAACGTCAGCGTGCTGCCGCTCACGCTGATCGTGATATTCGTCGGATTATTGGCCACGCCCACCACGACACTTAACACGCCGTTGGTGAAACTGTAGGCGAGGCCCGGACCTGGCGAGCCGATGATGCTGGCGAAGTTGCTCGCCGACGCGCCCGGACTGAACAACGTGAACGAGTCACTGGTGGTCAGCGTGCCGGCCAGGTTGGTCACCGTCAGCGTGCCGCCGTAGGTGACACTGCTCTGGCCGCTGAACAGGTCATGCGTGCCGCCGGTCTTGCTGATTTTAACGACGGTATTGCCCGACAAGGTCAGCGGGCTGCTCAGATTGAGCGTACCGATGGTGGTAGTGGTGCCGGCTTCAATAGCGCCGCCGGATTGGGCGGTGACCGGGCCGGCGATGGTTCCATTGCCGACCAACAGACCGCCAGACACCGTCACGTTGTTGGTGCCAATGCTGCCAGGCGAAGGCAACGACAGGACGCCATTGCTCACAATAGTCGTGCCGCTATACGTATTGGCTACCGGCAGATTCAATGTGCCCGACCCGTTTTTCACAACATTCATAGCCACATTGGTGCCCAGAAAGCTGTTGAAGACATCCTGGATTGCGGCCGACATGGTAATAGTTCCCGCCCCGGTGAACGTAAGCCCGCGGGGCGTATTGACGTTGGTAGCCACGGCTTCGGGCAGACCGGTTGACAACGTAAGCGTGCCGCTGTCGGATTCTATGGGGTAGGAGCCGCCGACATTCAACGTAAAGCCGCCGGAAATGGTGTTGTTCCCGGCGAGGTTCAATATGGCCGGCACGTTCGTATTGCGACCGGCCAGGCTGATGTCCGGGGCAACTGTAATGCTGCCCAGCGTGCCATCCAAGGCCAGCGTTGAACTGCCGTTGTTGTTGTTGCGAATAAAGATATAGGGAGCGCCTGGAAACGCCAGCACGTTGGCAATAGCCAGATTGTTCGCGATCACCGTGGTTCCATCATTCGCACTGGCGCTGCTGCTGTCTATATTCAAGGTCCCCTGGTAGGCATTCGAGCCGCTGAGAATCAGCGTGCCGGACCCCGTTTTGGTCAGCGCCGTTGAAGCGTCGCCGCTGATGTTGTTGGCGATGTTGAAGGTCGCATTGGTGTTGTTAACGACGATGCCACTCGCGTTCGAAGCATCACTCACCGTAATCCCGATCTTGCCGTCGTTGAGTGTCACGTTGGTCGCCGAGCCCAGAGCGCCGCCATTCAAGGTTACCGCTCCGGCATTAAAGATGCCAGGTACCGGCCCCAGCGACAACGGCCCGGTGATCAGCAGTGCGCCGGCTTCGATGGTGGTCAAACCGGAGAAATTGTTGGAGGGCGCTACCGTCCAGGTGCCGCCGGTAACGTCCAGACTGCCTGTGCCCAGCGACAACGGCCCGGTGATATTGCCCGCGCCAGAACCGGCCAGAGTAAGAGCGGCGTTGACGTCCGCCCCGTTGATGCCGGCAGCATTGGTCAAATTCAGGACTGCGCCATTGCCATCCACGTTGAGGGTCGTGGCCGAACCGAGCGTGACGGTGCCACCAAAGGTGCTGGTGGTCTGGTTGCCCTTGCGCAACGCGCCACCACTGGCTGGACCCGCACCATTAAGCGTCATCGCGCTGGGCGAAATCACGCCGGAACTGCCCAGAAGATAGAGCTCGCTGCCGGCGTTGACCACCACGCTGCCGGGTCCCAGGGCGTTTAGATCCTGCATCAAGACGCGGCCGTTGTTCACCGTCAAGCCTCCCGTGAAAGTGTTGCTGGCGGACAGTGTCAGATCACTCGTGCCGGACTGAGTCACTGTCCCGGAGCCACTGATGTTATTTGTCGCCGTAATGGAACTGGCCCGGTTGAAGACCAGCGAGGCATTATTGGTGACCGGTCCCGCAATGAGCGTGCCCGTGCTGTCCGCGTTGCCCACCTGAAGCGTGCCATTCTGAATCAAGGTGAACCCGCTGCAATTATTATAGGCATCCAAGGTTAGCTTGCCGGTCCCCGCCTTGATCAACGACACGGCCTGACCGTTGAGCGCCTGAGCCACATTGGTTGACTGCAGCACATAATCAAACGCGTTATTCGATACGAGCAGGGACGTCAGATTGATGGCCTGGGAAAGATTCACCGTGGGCTGGACGGCGCCCCGGTCGTCGAACACGACGCCATCGTATTGGGCGAATGCCTTCAACTGGGTCCCGATCGCGTTGGACCAATTGAGGGTTGAGGTGTCCCAATTACCGCTGTTGATGCCGGCCCAGACCAGCGTTTCGGGCACGGTGACCGTCAATACTGCATTGGACGAGGCAACGGTATAATTGGTGCCCGTGACGGTATTAGTGGCGAGGAACTGAAAGACATGGCCATTTTGAGAGAGTATGGGTGTAAAGGTGTAAACGGGGTTGGTGGCGCCGGGAATCGGCGTGCCACCTTCATACCATTGCAAGTTGATCGGCGCCCGGCCGACAACAGCCGCGATGATGGACACCGGAAAACCCACCGCGCCCGTCGTATTGGTTGGCTGTACCGTGATGGCCACCGGTCCGGCGTTCAAAGGCGTGTCGGGACCTTGCGAGAAGCTTTGCGCGATGCTGGCGGGAGATAATGCGCCGCTGTAAATGCGGAACTCGTCTATGCTGGCGTTGATGTAGGAATCAGCGACGAACAGCGAGCGCCCAATCCAGCACTTGTCGTCGATGATACTGCTGAGCGAAGCCGATATGGCGGCGCTGGTTTCGAAGACGCCATTGGTGTAAATAGACATAATGTTGTCCGGCGGATCGACGACACAAGCGACATACATATTAATCTGGCCGTCGAGGTTGTTGGAGCCGGTGGCTGAGATCTGGGATTCCGTGGTCGTTGGCGAAAATCCCAGCACATGATTAACGCCCGCATGAGGCGAAAAGTACACGTAATTCTCCGGCGGCAGGACGGTGGGGTTCACAAAATTGGTGTTGCCAAAATCAAAGACACGGTCGTTGTTGCCGCTGGCGTTGTAAGTGGCCCAAAACTCGAAGGTCACCGCGGTGTAATTGGAATTGTGGATAAGGTCATGAGGCAACTCCATGTAGCAGCCTGCCGAGCCATCCAGATTCAGCGTACCGCCGCTGACGTTAGCAGTGCCCTTATTGGTGCCGGTCGCACCACCGACACTGTCGTTGGTCAAAGTGTCACTATTAAAGCTCCACCGGTGGGCCAGGAAATGGTCGGCGCCCACAATCAGTATTGCCGGAGCGCTCGTGGCGCCGAAGCCGGAGGTATTGGTAACCACGACATCATAACTGCCCGCCGCCGTCAAATCTACGGATGGGATCGTAATACTCTGATTGGTTGCCGCGGCGGAAATGGGCGTCCCGTTAAAACGCCAGAGATAGCCCACCGGCGCGGGGCTGGAGGCGGTGACCGTAAAGGTGACCGGCTGGAAGTAATCAATGCTTTGGGACGCGGGATCCTGCACAATGATGACCCCGGAGTTGGTGAACATCATCTGGCCGGCACTGCGGCAAACGCTGCTGATGCGGACTTCGTCAATCAAGCCTTTGAAATTTTCCGATGAAGCCGAACGATCTTCATTGCCGATAATGAGGGGACAGACGGCCAACCCGTTGGAGATGGTGCTCTTCCAGGGGAACGGCCCGCCGATCAGCTTGCAGGCCTGGGACGAGGGATCAAGCTTGGTCCAATAGAGGAATAAATTGGTGCCGTCATACGTCACGGCCACGTGAAACCAGGTGTTCAGCGCAAATGCGTTCGGGCCGGTCGTTGGAATCACGGCTGTTTTTGAGCCGGACGCGGGTGTGCCGCCAATATAATTAAATTCCAATTGACCCTGGTTATTAATCCTGAACTGGAATCCGCGCGGGTTGGGGGAATCATCCGAGCAAACAATCTCCTGGTTAACATTGCCGACGATGTTGGAAGCGCAATTGACCAGGGCTTCGATGGTGAACGGTGAATTCCCCGCGGGAACGTCATTGGTGTTGCCAATATTCAAATTGGTCATGGTTATCGCGTCCCCCGCCAAGCTCCCGTTGTCGCCGTTGTAAACTCCATTCCCATTACCATCGTAGGCGATCAATCCATCCAGAACGGCGTTTGCCGTGGGATCCACCGCATTGGTGGCGCTGACGCAATTGCCGAAACCTATGTGAACGGTGGCGTTGGTGTATGCCACCTGTCCCAACATGGTCGAAACCACCGGCGGTGTGGCAAGGCCGGTGCCTGTGGTGGTATTGGTCACGGTAAGGCATTGGCCGCCTTTGCTGCCTGTGTTGAGGGTGTTGGTACTGCCCGGGGGATCATCGAAATGGAACAGGTAAAGTGTATTTGCGTCGGGCGTATAGGGACCGTATATGTCCGCTCGGGTCAACAGACAAGGCAGGAAAAAGGCAGCCAGCAACAGCACCGACTGGCGCACGGTTGCTCCGGGATTGGTTCTTAATGAGTGGTTCATATTCATAGGGATAGGGGTTGAGGTTTGAATATCAGTTAAGGGACTTGCCCTCACACGGCCCGTTACTTCGCGGGCTTTTGTGCAAACGACATTTTTTGCGCTGGGTTAATAAAGTTATTCTTTGTAACCTTATCACAGGTGCAAAGGGAGGGAATATCCCCCAAATACGGGATGCTAGCAGAGAAACGGGCAGGTGACGCTTGGCGCGTACGGAAAAAAACAGCAGGCGCTTGCCTCAAATTATTGTCACCCGCCGCCAGTCAACTGACACTTGTTACGCCTTGTCAGTCATGTAGCGGGCTACCGCTTCTGCGCGCGAACGCACGTGCATTTTTTCGTAAATGTGCTTCAGATGGCTGCCCACAGTTTCCACGCTCAATGTCAGCCGTTCCGCAATCTCCTTGTTGGAATAACCCTTCGAAAGCAGGACCAACACTTCCTCTTCCCGTGCACTCAAATGGACGGTCTCCTCGCGCGCCCGGGCCGGACGCCGGAAGGATTCCACCACGCGGCGGGCGACTTCGCTGGTCATGGGCGCGCCACCGCGCAGCACCTCGAGCAACGCGGCCCGCAAATCCGCCGGTTTGGTGCGCTTCAACAAATACCCGTCCGCCCCGGCCTGGAGCGCCAGGAAAACCAGTTCGTCATCTTCCACGGCGGTCAGGATGAGAATCTGGACTTTGGGCAGGAGCGTCTTGAGTTGCGCCGTGCATTCAATGCCGGACATGCGCGGCAGAAAAATGTCCATCAACACCACGTCCGGTTGGACGACGGGAATCACTCGCAGCGCCTCCTCGCCGGAGGAGCAGACGCGGACGCACGAGAAGCCCGCCAGTGAATCAATCAGTTTCGACCAACTGTCACGCACTTCCAATTTATCTTCCACCAAAACGACTTTCACGGGGGTTTTGGCGGGCGAGGCGATGGGGTTGGTTGGCGCTTCAGATTTCATGGCGTGGGCGAATTCACGGGTCAGGTGGACCGGGCGGTGGTGCCGGCAGCCGCACCGGGAACTTCGACCTGCATGCGGCGGCGGGTGAACCAACTGGAATACGAGGAATCGTTCAGCGGGACGGTGAATTCCACGCGGCAGCCGCTGCCCGGCTGGCTGGCCACGGTATAGAACCCGTCGATTTCGTCCATTCGCTGCGACATGTTGGTCATTCCATTTCGCGCCGCGTCAACCCGGGTGGGATCAAAACCTTTGCCGTTGTCCTCCACCACCACGGTCAATTTCTGGTTGTGCCGGAAAATGCGCAAGAAGACTTCACTAGCCGCCGAATGTTTGGCTGCGTTGTTCAGCGCTTCCTTCACCGCCAGAAACAGGTTGCGCCGAACGGGCAGGTCAAAAGGCGTGGCGGGGATTTCGGATTCCACGTCCAGACGGCAGCGAATGGGAGTGGATCCCAGAAAAAACTGAGCGTATTTGCACACATAAGTCACAAAATCGCGGAGGGTGTCGCGGCGCGAATTAACGGCCCATACGACCTCGTCCATGGCGTGCGAGAGGTCGCGGGCCTTTTCACAAATCTGGTTGAGCTGCGCGCGCGTTCCGGAATCCGCGGGCAGTTCACTCTGGGCCACTTCACCGAGCAGCACCAGGTGTGTCAACCGCGCGCCGAGGTCGTCGTGAATGTCCCGGGCGATGCGGGCGCGTTCCACTTGCAGAAAGCGCTGCGTCTTCGATTGCGCCGCCAGTTGCGTCATCAGCCAGAGGCAGAACAGGACCGCCAACGCGCAGACCGACACCAGTGTGAGCTGGAACCAGCCGGTCTGCCAGAACCGCACGACGATGGGCTGCAAGGGCGGCTGGACGGAATAACCAAACGGCCAGTTTTCCCACGGATGCTGATGGATGACACCGACCACGGTTGCGCGCGGCCAATCGGAGGAAGCGTTTTTTGCGTCTGCCCAATTCCGCGAGGTGTTGGGGACAACGCGCCAGGTGTCGTCCGAAACAACGTCCATCGTGCGTTGATCCACCAGTTGAATGTTCAGGCCGAAAATAAGGCCGGCTTCAAGCCGGTCATTGAACCCTTCAACGGCCAGGATGTGGCGGCCCGAAGACAACAGCCAGGTCACGTCGTATTCCGTAATGGTCCGCCAATCGCTCCCGCGCCCAATCTCCCGGCCGTCGAGGAACAGCCGGTAGCCGTTGTCCACCGTAATGCGCAACGTCGCATGGGAAACCGAAGTGCTCGAAGGGATGGTGAACGATTTCCAAAGCCGGCAGGTTTGTTTATCGGTCGTTTTGGCCGCCCAAATCCACACGCCGAGATGATTGGTCGCCTCGGAAATCAAAGCCGCGGTGGTGTCGGTGGGCGCGTCAGCGGCCCGGATGGCATTGGGAAAGAGCACGGAAAACCACAAGATTACGGCCAGCCACGGGAGTCCGCCCCGGATCAGAAAATCGAAACGCGATTTAGGTTGAAGTCGCGGCATCTGGCTGTCAACTGCACACTATGACCGCAATAGAATGCTGCAAGCGCCTTCGTGTGGCAAGCGGCAAGTAATACGCGTACGGCAATTGTGTCGGTTACCGGTTAATGTCACGACGCTCAAGATGCCCCAAAAAACAGCCGCCGGGAAAATCCGGCGGCTGAAACTGGAACGCTTGTGAATACCAACCTGGAATTGCCTACTTTCTGCGGCGCATCCAACCAACCAAGCCGAGGAACCCGCCCAAACCACACAAAGTCATCGTTGCCGGTTCGGGGATAGGTTGGATGGCCAAGTTAGTAAAATTGCCAAGGGTAGTGCCTCCTCCAGCGTCCCTCATATCGGCGTAAAATCCAATCGCAGTTCCGATAGTACTGCTTGGAGCGAACGTTATCGTCTCGCTTGTATGGCTGACACTGCTGGTGTCAATGTATCCAAGAGTGAAGACATCGGCCGAAACCCAATCAAGATAGAGCTGACTGACTGTAGTTGCAGCCACGCCACTGATGACACCATTGGCTGTGACCAGTGTGCCACTGATGGAACTGTTAGCGCGGATGGCAGTCTGGCTCGGCCTGTAGCTGACGCTGGCCCAGTCGAAGTTGGCGCGTGTGCTAGTGTTTGCGCCCGCAGCGGGTGGAGTGGCGGTCGCACTGACTGCGAGCCCGAAATCCTCTTGGATCGTGGAGGTCGGCATCAATACGTTAACCGTGAGCCTGTCTCCCACAGCAAAGGTGGTGCTAAAGGACGAGACAGGCGCCAGAAACAGAGCTTGTTCAGGGGCAGCAACTGTCCCTACGAAATTAGCCTGCAGCCCAGAGCCGCTGTCAGTAAAGGATACGCTGGATGCGCCTCCTGAGCCGCCGTCGTTTACCAGCGTAGTCGTGTATCCACTCAAGCTGCCAGTTAAGGGATCAATTATCTGGGCCTGAGCAACCATCCCCAGCGAACACGCCAACAATATTGCACCAATCTTTTTCATAACGCATTTCTTCTTTTAAGGTTTTTTCTATTCGGAACCTGCGTATTTATTAGCATTTTCGTGAACCGGTGTATATCCCCCATTTAGGGGAGCCTATAAATTCTCCCTTGTTTTCAGGTAGTAGTTTATTCATTTAAGAACGAACATGCGAGATCATCGGGTCAATGGTTCTCCAAGCCGCCGGAAAACCGCCTCACACAACGCAAGCTATTTGTTTGTGGCTGTTTTCGCTTTATTGTTAACGGCCGCAGTCGCTCCGGCAATCGGAACGGTTCCCGCTTTGGATGATGGTTGGAACAACCCGCCCAACAGCGCCCGCTTGCGCGCCTATTGGTGGTGGCTTAACGGCAATGTCACCTGGGAATCCATCACCCATGACCTCGAACAGATGAAGGCCAGGGGGTTCGGCGGCGCGGTCCTCATTGATGCCGGCGGCGCGAACCAGTGGGGCAACGCCCAAGTGCCGCATGGACCAATCTTTCTCACGCCTGAGTGGCGCGAGCTTTACCAACACGCACTGCGCGAAGCGAATCGGCTCCACCTCGAACTGAGCCTGAACATCCAGAGTGGCTGGAACCTCGGCGGCCCGATGGTCACTCCCAATGACGCCGCAAAGAAACTCGAATGGTCGGAACTGCGCGTGACCGGGCCGACCAATTTCAACTCCGCCCTTCCCCTGCCCCAGAGCCGCGACAATTATTACCGCGATACTTACGCCGTCGCCTGGCGGATTCGGGCGGACCAGGCGCCGCATCAACTGCTGCAAAATTGGCGCGAGAAAGCGCTGCTCAAAACCCTCGAACCGTTTTCCGCGCCCAGCTCTGAGCCGTTGTTCCAGGAAATTCCTGACACACCGGGCGAGGAAGACACGCACGCGGCGGGCGTGATTGACCTGACCTCCCGTCTCGACACCAACGGCCTGCTGCACTGGCAGGTGCCCGACGGCCAATGGCAAATCCTCCGGTTCGGCTGCACCATCGGCGATCATGCTTACGTGTCAACGGCCAGCGAAGGCTGGCAGCGCGCTTCCGGCGCGGCCCACGATTCGTATGCGATTGACGTTTACGACGCCGGCGCGTTCCAGCGTTATTGGAACGCTGTGGTCGCGCCGCTGATCGCCGACGCCGGCTCGCTTGCGGGCAAAACTCTGAAATATCTCCACACCGACAGTTGGGAGGTTGAAAATGTCAACTGGACGCCAACATTGCGGGCGGAATTCATCAAGCGCCGTGGCTATGATCCGCTCCCATGGCTACCGGTCATCGCCGGGCGCATCGTGAACAGCCGTGAGGAGAGCGACCGCTTCCTTTTTGATTTCCGCAAGACGCTCGGCGAACTGACCATTGACAATCATTACCGCCTTATCCGCGACAACGCTCACAAGCGTGGACTGTTGATTCACCCCGAATCCGGCGGACCGCACGCAGTGCCTATTGACGCCCAACGCGACCTCGGCTGGGACGATGCGCCCATGAGCGAATTCTGGGCGTGGTCTTGGGAACACCGTATCGGCGACGAAAACCGGTTCTTCGTCAAGCAACCCGCTTCCGCCGCACACACCTACGGTCACAGGTTGGTCCTTGCCGAGGGCTTCACCACCATCGGTCCGAACTGGCAGGAACACATCTGGGACAACCTGAAGCCGTCCTTCGACAAGGCGCTCTGCGAAGGCATGAATCGTCTGGTCTGGCACGCGTTCGTCTGTTCGCCCGATTCCACCGGCGTTCCCGGCCAGCAATATTTCGCCGGCACGCATCTGAACCCGAAGGTGACCTGGTGGAATATGTCCGTGCCGTTCTTCAGCTACATCAACCGCTGCCAGTGGATGCTCCAGCAGGGATTGTTTGTCGCTGATGTCGCGTATTATTACGGCGACCACATCCCGAACTTCGCGCAGCTCAAAAAATCCGACCCTGCCCACGTCCTGCCCGGCTACGACTACGACGTCATCACCGAGGAGGCGCTGCTCACACGCGCGAGTGTGCGTGGCGGAAAAATCGTCCTGCCCGACGGCATGAGTTATCGCGTCCTGGTTTTGGCGAACCACGATGTGATTTCGCTGCCCGTGCTGAAAAAACTGAAGAAACTCGTTGCCGCTGGCGCCACGGTCATCGGACCGAAACCCGTAAAAGGCGAGACACTGCAAAACTATCCGGAATGCGACGCGGAAATTGCGAAACTCGGCGATGAATTGTGGACTCCGGGAGCGCCGGCTTCCAGCCGGCTCGATGCGTCGGAAAAGAACGTCGCCGGCAAGATGCCGGCGCTCCCGGGCCGCGTCATCTCCGACAAAACTGCGCGTGGAGTTTTGCGGGCCGACGGCGTACCGCCCGATTGCGAGGTGGAGCGCCGGCTTCCCACCCGGCACGAAGATAGCAGCGATTCCCAACGCGCCGGGTCGGAGACCGGCGCTCCGTTGGACATCGACTACACCCATCGCACAACGGATGGGGCCGAGATTTACTTCGTCGCCAATCGTTCGACAAATGCAGTTTCCGTCAATTGCACTTTCCGGGTTGCCGGCAAGGCGCCGGAACTGTGGGATCCGGTGACAGGCGAGCGAAAATTTGCCCCGGCTTATGAAAACCAGGAGAAAACCGGGCGCACCATCGTACCGCTGGATTTCAACCCGTGCGGTTCCTGGTTCATTGTGTTTCGTGAATCGGCAGCAAAACATCCGGCCACAGCCGCGAGCAACAGCGCGGCGTTTACTCCCGTCCGGGAAATTTCCGGCGCGTGGACGGTCCATTTTGATCCGAAATGGGGCGGGCCGGATTCGGTGCAGTTCGATTCGCTGGTGAGCTGGACGACGCGGCCCGAACCGGGCATCAAGTTTTACTCCGGCACCGCCACCTACGAAAAGGTTTTTGCGCTGGCCGACTCGTTACTCGTCACTCGTCATTCGTCACGCATTTTTCTGGATCTGGGCAATGTGCGCGAACTTGCCGAAGTTCGTGTGAACGGCAAAGCCTGCGGCATTACCTGGTCACCGCCGTTCCGCGTGGACATCACTCGCGCGGTGAAGCCCGGCGCGAACAAACTGGAAATCGAGGTCGTAAATTTCTGGCCCAACCGCATTATCGGCGACGCCAGCCTGCCGCCGGAACAACGACTGACGCAAACCAACATCCGTAATTTGACGGCGAACACGCCACTAATGGAATCCGGCCTGTTCGGCCCGGTGCAGGTTCTCCAGCAACGCTGATTCTTTTGTCCCGTAGCCGGCCCTATTCTATCTCCGGATGCGGTTCGTCGAGAATCGGTTCTTCCAGCCCCGCAATCACTGGCTTTGCAGGTCCAAGCAAATCCAAAACCACAATTTCATTTTTGCCGGCGCGCAACCAGCACCCCGGCGTGTAGGCCGTCTGCGTCGGGCCGATGTTCCAGAAACGTCCGAGACAATGGCCGTTCACCCAGACCACGCCCTTGCCCCAATTGCGCAAATCCAGAAAGGTGTCGCCCGGTTCTTTAATGTTCACCGTCGTCCGCCAGAAAGCCGGTTGATTGTAGGAGACGACGTGAGGAGTCTCTGAATTTTGAGTCTCGTTACCTCGACTCCTACGATACTTCAAATGCACCAGCATTTTGGCGTCGAGCGGCAGGCGGTAAATTTCCCAGCCCTTCAATTCGGTGTCGCCCAGCTTTACCGGCGCATGGATGCCTTTGCGGTCGTGGACTTCCGTCCCGAAATTTACGCGGCCCATCGCTTCCACCAGAATATCGAGTGTGGCGGATTTCCTCCGCTCCGGCAGACGCGCCTTGAAATTGTTGTTGCGGCGGTCCATCACGCCGATCCGTTTGCCATCAAGAAAAACAAACCCGAAGTCGTGGACTGCAGCTGCTTCGAGCGTTACCGCCGGTCCAGCGGAGATCGTCGTGCGATACAAAATACAACCAAAGCCTTGGTCGTATTTTTCCATCGTGCCCGGCTGTTCATCACTAATGGCCTTCGGCAGGTTGGCCAACACCGGTGCGCATTGCGTTACGTCCACGGGCGAAATGGCAATGACCGGATTGGTGACCGGAACTGGAGGTAAAGTTTCTCCGGGCAACAGATATTTCGCGAATAATTCCCGCGTCTTGAAAAATTTTTCCGTTGGCCAGCCGGCTTCGCTGATGGGTGCGTCGTAATCGTAGCTGGACGTGTCCGGCTTAAACGGACGATCCGCGCCCGACCACAGCCCGAACGTCGTGCCGCCATGCACCATGTAAATGCTGAACGATTCATCGTGCTGGAGCATGTATTCGAGGTCGCCCAGATAGCGTAGCGTGTTGCCGAGATGATGCGGCGCGCCCCAGGTATCGAACCAGCCCGGATAGAATTCACCACTCATCAGCGGGCCTTGCGGCAGGATTTCCCGCAGCGATTTGAAGGCGCCCGCCGGGTCGGAACCAAAATTCACCACGGGAAATAAATCCGCGCGGTAACCGTCCTGGAGATGATTCGGCGGGTCGCAGCAGAACAGCGGCACGTTGAACCCGGCGTCCAGCAACGCCTGCCGCAATTCGCCAAGGTATTCCTTGTCCTTACCGTAGAAGCCGTATTCGTTCTCAACCTGCACCATGAGAATCGGGCCGCCGTGCGTGATTTGCAGCGGGCCCAGCTCGCGGCCGACTTCCCTCAGATATTTTTTTGCCGCGTCGAGATACCGCGGGTCGCGGGTGCGGAGTTGGATGTCCTTGTCCTTGAGCAACCACCACGGCAGGCCGCCCATTTCCCATTCGGCGCAGGAATACGGACCGGGTCGGAGGATGACCCACAGACCCTCCTGTTGGGCGATGCGGCAGAATTCGGCCACGTCGGCCTGGCCGGACCAGTCGAACTGGCCCCTGCGCGGTTCAATCTGGTTCCAGAACAGGTAAGCGCAAACCGTGTTCAAGCCCATCGCCTTGGCCATCTGCAAACGGTTCCGCCAGTACTCGCGCGGCACGCGAGCGGCATGGATTTCCCCGCAGCGAATCTGGAACCGCTGACCATCCAGCAAAAAATCATTCGCGCCGATGACAAACGCGTGGCGGGCCCCCGCGTCAGCACACGCCGGCGATACAACCCACGCGAGGTTCAGACAGACTGCGGAAATGACCGCGCAAAAATTTTGCTTTGAACTCATAGCCAGGATTTATTTTGTAAACGGACAATACAATCTCCTCAAACGCGCGAAAACTATTTTCGTGGACACACACCCACCGGGCACGTGGTTACCCAATGACCGCACTGGTATGATAGATCGTGCCGCGCGAGGCTGAAAACGCGAAATTCGACAACTGACGCCGTTGCTTGCGTTCGTATATCGTGACTTGTTTGGCAAGGTGACATGATCTGATTGCATCGACAGCCGGTTTCACTCCCCCGAATAGGGGATACTCAAAATGACTTCCCTGCCTTGCCCCGGGGAGTTCGGCGGGCCAAAATGAGCTTATGAGAATTCACCTCGCAGAGGGATCATTGTTGCCCTGCATTCAAATCCCTGTCTCGTTTTGCCAGCTGCCAATCCGGCCGGGGACGCCAGTACTACTTCGATCAGAGTGCAGGATGGTCCGGCGAGGTCAGGCGAGAAGCCCTCGGCTGCACCCCGAATGAGTACTAAGCCGATCAGCAGATGGTCGCTTGTCAAATAAAACAGATAGCCACGCAGGATCAATCCGGATGAAGCGAAGCGATGCGCGCGGGCGTGGGTTCACGCTGATAGAACTGCTGGTGGTGATCGCCATCATCGCGATACTGGCGGCCATCCTCATGCCGGCTCTGGCGAGAGCGAAAGAGAAAGCCAGACGAACTCAATGTCTGGCCAACTTGAGGCAGATTGGCCAAGGTGGTGTTGTGTACGCCGGCGATTACGATGACATACTGATGAAATTGCGCTATTCGGGTAACAACGGTGTGCCCAATGCGATCAACCCGCCTGAAGCATTGCTGACAGCGTCATTCGGCATGCCTGTTGAGGCGACCAATGGTCCCAGCGTCTGGACCTGCCCCAACCGATCTGAAGGTCTCCCGGGTTATGATGTGTTCTTCGACCAATGGATTATCGGCTACTGCTACTTTGGTGGGATGACCAATTGGTACCCGTCTCCCGGTGGCAACCCCAATACAACTTTTGCCATTGCGCCAGGCCACAGTCCGGTAAAACTCAGCAGTTCCAAACCATACTGGGCCCTCGCAGCCGACGCGAATATCAAGATTAACGTTTCCGGCGGCGGCATGGCTTGGGCTTCGCAGGCAATCGCGCGCACCGACCCGCGCTACTGGATTTACGCAAATATACCACCACATCCATCCGGCAGCGCGCCAGCCGGTGGCAATGAAGTCTTCGTTGACGGTTCGGCAAAGTGGTACAATTTTGTAGAGATGCGTCACTTTGAAAGTTGGGCCAGCGCTTTGGGCCCGGTGGCGTATGTTTACTGGTTTCAGGATACCACCGATTTTGATCCCACTTTGGTGACGTTATTGCCAGGTTTGAAATGAAACAATGAGTACCAGGGAACAGGCGCAGGAACCAGTCAGAGAACCATACCCAAGCGCGCTTTTGAGTTTTCAGCCTGTTATCCGCGAAGACTTGGCCGTGTTGTCTGAGGCAAATCCTGATTAAGCAAATGGAGAACCGGCGAGAATTTCTCAAAGCAGTAACTGTCATGAGCGTGGCGGGCATGGCCGGCGCACCGGCCGCGAATTCCGTGGCGCAAACCCTGGCGGCCGTCAACGACAAAACGGATGATCGCAGCTATTGGCTCGAGGTAACGGAGAAGCTTGCCACGCCCGTCCTGGAAAATCTGGCGCGGCGCGAATTGAAGAAAGCGATGCCCGTTGAGGCGGCCAATCCTGCCGCGCGCGCCCGATTCACGCATCTCGAAGCCTTTGGCCGCCTGCTGGCCGGTATCGCGCCCTGGCTGACGGCCCCGGGGCTGGACGAATCCGAAACCCGGCGGCGACAGAAATTCATCGAATGGTCGCAAGCCTCGCTGGAAGCCGCGACGGACCCGGTTTCACCGGACTTCATGAATTTCCACGAAGGCGGCCAGCCGTTGGTGGATGCGGCCTTTCTGGCGGAAGGCATCCTGCGCGCGCCGGCAGTGTTATGGCAACCCCTCGAAACGCGCGTGCGCCGGCAGGTCGTTGACGCACTCAAATCTTCGCGCGCGATCGGCACACCGACCAGTAGCAACTGGGTGATGTTCGCCGCGACAGTTGAGGCCGCCCTGCAAATGATGGGTGAGAAAACCATCGCCGACCGGCTCGAGGGTTGTGTGCGCCGGATGCTCGGCTGGTATGCCGGGGACGGCGCGTACGGTGACGGCGAATTTTTCCACTTCGATTATTACAACAGTTTCGTCATTCATCCGATGCTCGTGGACGTGCTGAAGGTATTGCAACCGACGAGTCCGGCGTTTGAGCCGGTTTACCGGAAGGAATTGCGTCGGGCGCGGCGCTATGCGGAGATACTCGAGCGGCTGATCGCGCCGGATGGCACCTTTCCCTCCATCGGCCGCTCCACCACTTACCGGTTTGGCGCTTTGCACGCACTCGCTCAAATGGCGCTGATGCGAGAACTGCCGCAACCCGTGAAACCCGCGCAGGTTCGCTGCGCCATGACCGCCGTCATCCGCAAAATGATCGAGGCGCCCGGCACGTTTGACGACCGCGGATGGTTGCGGATCGGTTTTTACGGGCATCAACCGTCGCTGGCCGAGGATTATATTTCCACCGGCAGCCTCTATCTCTGCACCACGGCCCTGCTGCCGCTCGGTCTGTCTCCGGCCGACGAATTTTGGAGCGCACCCGCGACACGCTGGACATCGCAGCTCCTCTGGTCCGGGGTAACCCTTCCTCCCGACCACGCCATCCCGGATGCCCGCTGACCCCGCCATCGTTGCGCCCGCCAAGAGAGACGAATACGACCATGAATAAATTAACCCGCGCAGGCTGGCTCGTTCCGGTCATGCCGGCGTCGCAGCGCCAGCTTCAGCTCAAAAGAATTTCGGGGTGCCGGCCAATAATAGCGCGCGGGCATGGTTCAACGAAGCCGTCGTGTAGCGTGCAGCCAGTATTGGAACAGTTCGCCAGGCGCGGCGAACTGGAGGCGCGCGCCCGGATGCGTCTGGCGGAGGCGGGGCAGGACCCGTTCGAGGGCGGGGAGGTCATGAGCGACGGTACCGTGGAGGCGGATTTCGTCGGCACACCCGGCGGGGGCGACGGCTAGGGAGATGGAGTCTTTATGGACATCGAGGCCCAGATAGGGTTTAATGGTTCTCATGGTGCGGTTGTCAGTTCGTATTCAGTTAATGAATCAGAACGCATGCCTCGCCTGCGGCGAGGACGTTCGTGCGGCGCTGCCCACTCAAGTAACCCGCGAAATCAATGGACGACAATCACACCGCTCAATCAACCGCGCAACCCGGGGCTGGCCCTCGCCCGTCCGCCATAAGATCTAGCATGAGTGAGATAACCCTGGTGTTGCAAGCTGTGGGGCGCGGAGAAAACCGGGCATCCGAAGAGTTGTTGCCGCTTGTGTATGATGAATTACGACAACTGGCGGCGGCGCGCATGGCCCATGAGGCCGCCGGCCAGACTTTGCAGCCCACCGCGCTGGTACATGAAGCCTGGCTTCGGCTCGTGACCGAGGGTGACCGAAGTTGGCAAAACCGGGTGCATTTCTTCCGCGCGGCGGCGCAGGCCATGCGGCGCATCCTGGTGGACCGGGCTCGCCACAAATCCAGCATCAAGTGCGGAGGCGGTCAGGATCGGCTGAACATCGAAGACCTGGACCTGGCCGAGGCAACTCCGGACGACAGAATTCTGCTGATTGATGATGCGCTGGCCCGCCTGGAGGCAGAGGATCCGGAAAGCGCCCGGATCATCACGCTCAAGTTTTTTGGCGGGCTGACCAACAAGGAAGTGGCCAAAACTCTCGGCGTGACGGAACGGACCATCGAACGTGAATGGGCGTACGCCAAGGCGTGTCTCTATGAGATGATTCATGAGGAAGCATGAGATTCCGCCTCTCCGGATTTCTTCGCTGTCGGGTTTCGCGCCGGAGATACGCTTAATTAGATTAGAATTCGGTGATTTGAACACATGACGCATTTGAAACAGATTGAAAAGGCGCTGTTCGATGCTGCGAAAAACCTGTTGGACGCGGAAGCGCGACAGGCCTTGCTGGACCAAAGCTGCAACGGCAATCCGGCATTGCGGACGAGGATTGAGAGGCTGCTTGCGTTACAGGAGCCGGCTGAGGAATTCTTTAACGTCCATCCGCTTGAAACCGATGAGGTGAAGGAGCCCCAGGACGGAACGGGGATAACGCCGGTCGAGAACGTTGCGCCGGCAGATGAGTCTGCTTTTGCAGAAGGCCCCAACGCTCATATTGGCCGCTATAAATTGTTGCAACGCCTGGGCGAAGGCGGATGCGGAGTGGTCTATATGGCCGAACAGCAAGAGCCGGTCCGGCGGCGCGTCGCCCTCAAGATCATCCGCTTGGGAATGGACACCGAAAATGTCATCGCCCGATTCGGGGCGGAACGGCAGGCACTGGCGTTGATGGATCATCCGAACATCGCTCATGTGCTGGACGCGGGCGCCACCGAAACCGGAAGGCCATATTTCGTCATGGAACTGGTGCGCGGAATCAAGATTACCGAGTATTGCAACGAACACCACCTCGATACTCGCCAGCGCCTCGACTTGTTCGTTCAGGTTTGTCATGCCATCCAACACGCACACCAAAAAGGAATTATTCACCGCGACATCAAGCCTTCGAATATCCTGGTCACGCTGCATGACGGGGTGGCGGTGCCCAAAGTGATTGATTTTGGGATTGCGAAGGCCACCGAAGGGCGGCTCACGGATAATACGGTGTTTACCGCCTACGGCCAGTTCATCGGCACGCCCGCCTACATGAGCCCGGAACAGGTTGAGTTGAACGGTCTGGACGTGGATACGCGCAGCGACATCTACAGTCTGGGCGTCCTGCTGTATGAATTGTTGACGGACCGGACGCCGTTTGACAGCAAAACGCTGATGCAGTCAGGAGTAGAAGAGATGCGGCGCACCTTGCGGGAAAAGGAACCACAGCGACCCTCGAATCTGGTCACCACCCTGCAACTGGAAGAACTGACCGCCACCGCCGTGCGTCGTCACGTCGAACCACCCAGGCTGATATCGCTGTTAGAAGGCGATCTGGATTGGATTGTGATGAAGACGCTGGAGAAGGATCGGTCGCGGCGGTATGAGACCGCCAACGGGCTGGCGATGGACATTCAGCGATATTTGAACAATGAGCCGATCAATGCCCGCCCTCCCAGCAAACTTTATCGGCTCCAGAAACTTGTCCGCCGGAACAAAGTGGTATTTGCCTCAGGCGCGGCGGTGATTATCGCGCTGATTATTGGTCTGGGCACTTCGACCTGGTTCTATTTCAAGGAGCGAGAATCCCGTCAGGCAGCCGAACGAGGCCGGGCCAACGAAACCCTGCTGCGCCAGCAGGCCGAAGCGCGGGCGACGATTGCCCAGGCCGCCATGCTGGTGGGGCAGAACCGGTTCGAGGAAGCCGACCGGCTGGTGGCCGGGGTTGCGTTTCCCGAAACCGTTCTGGCCGGCGAGACGGTCTTCCGGCCACTGGGCGATTGGGCCGCCACTCAAGGCCGTTGGCAGCGGGCGGTTGAATACTTTACCTTGCTGGTCCGGGTGGATCAGATGGAAACCTGGGATGTCGCCACGTTGGATTATACGCGCTGCGGCGCGGCCCTCGTGGCGAGCGGTGACAAGGACGCCTACGAACGCTTCCGCCGGACGGCGATCAAGCACGTTGCGAGCACGAGTGATCCGGTCGTTGCCGAGCGCACGGTCAAGAACAGTCTGCTCGTGCCGGCAGACAAAACGGTGCTGGCCTCGCTGGCGCCTTTGGCCGAAATCGCCGCCAAATCCGTTCCGGAAGCCAATTCGCCTACGGATAATGAACCCTGGAGCGGCGCGATCGCATGGCGGTGTGTTTCCCTGGCGCTGATGGATTATCGCCGCGCGCATTACCCGGAGGCGATCGGCTGGTGCCAGCGATGCCTATCCTATGGGACCGACAATCTGGCCCGGGTGGCCACCATTCATGCCATGCTGGCCATGACGTATCGTCAACTTGGTCAATCGGAGAATGCCCGCGCGGAGCTGGCGCAAAGCCATGAAATTATTGAAAACAAGCTCGTGAACGGTTTGGATGCAGGGGGCTCCGGCAATCAAGGCTTTTGGTTTGACTGGGAGGTCGGCAACATTCTCCTTCGTGAAGCCACCGGTCTCATCGATAGAAATCATGCTAACACCACCGGTTATCAGCCGATGGAATGCCGGGGCGGCGAAGGTTTCGTGACGGCAATCGCCCCAACCATTTAAAATCCGCTCGCCACAAAACCGAAATGAACCGAACACACACTCAAATCCCGTGAAGCCCTCCTTCCAATTTATCCTCACCAGCCTGATCGCGACGGTTACGGTCGTGAATTTGTCCGGCTGCGCCACGAAAGCCACCTCGACCGATTCATCGACGTCCGCCGCAACGGTTGAAACGGCAAAGCCAGACGTGACCGCCAGTTCCGCAGCCGCAACCGCGAGCCAAATTACTCTGACCGTGGTCAAGGTGGACAGCGAGGAAACCGCCGGTGAGGACGGCAAAGGCGCCAATGCAGTGGACGGCAATCCCGACACGTTCTGGCACACCCAATGGCAGGATGCCAGTCCGGAATGCCCGCACGAAATCATCATCAAACTGACGCCGCCGAACATGATTAAAGGTTTCACCTACCTGCCGCGACAGGATGACAGTGATCATGGCACCATCCGTGATTACGAATTCTATGTCAGCCACGATGGCACGAATTTCGGCCGGCCTGTGTGCAAGGGAACATTTGAGAACACCAAAGACAAAAAGACCGTGACCTTCGAAGCCGAGGAATGCCAATACATCAAACTCAAGGCGCTTTCCGAAGTGAACGGCGAGGCCTGGACTTCGGCTGCAGAAATTGGTGTGATTCCGGGCGATTGATCGGCGCCCTGCAGTTGCCGCTTTAAGCAGCGTTAAATACAGTTGGCCAGTGGCTGGTTGAGTTTCATCAGAACCCGGGTTCTTCAAAACAGCTTTTGTAGCCAACCGCCTTGCATTATGAATTTGGCATGAATCATCGCCGGAAGAGAAGCGGCGCGCCGGTTAAGCGTGCAAATTCACAATTCCCACCGGCCTCAGTAAAATCATCCCCGGTCATCGGCGGGAAATTGTGGTTGTTCAGGTTAGTGAGTGCGGTTGCGGTTCCGATGGTCATTTTGGCGCTGGTAGAATTGACTTTGCGCCTGGCCGGTTGCGGTTATCCGACGACATTTTTGCTGGTCTCTTCACGCGATGGGGGAAAACATTTCATCCAAAACAACCAATTCGGCTGGCGCTTTTTTGGAGCGAAAATGGCACGAACGCCCGCGCCGATTTTCATTCCACAAATCAAGCCGCCCGAGACCGTGCGGGTTTTTGTTTTCGGCGAGTCCGCCGCCTTTGGCGATCCGGAACCGCGTTTCGGTTTGCCGCGCCTGTTGCAGGCCATGTTGGAACTGCGTTATCCCGGCACACGATTCGAGGTGGTGAACGCCGCGATGACGGCAATCAATTCCAATGTCATTCTCCCGATTGCCCGCGATTGCGCCGCCGCGGGCGGCGATATCTGGGTGATTTACATGGGCAACAATGAAGTGGTCGGGCCATTTGGCGCCGGCACGATCTTCGGTTCACGAGCACCGCCGCTGCCGCTGATTCGCGCCGACCTCGCTCTGAAAGCCACGCGCACCGGGCAGTTCATTGACGCCATTCGCCAGAAAACGCAAAAACCGCCGCCGGACCAAAGCGAGTGGGGTGGTATGGAAATGTTTCTCAATCAGCAAGTCCGCCGGGATGACCCGCGCATGATTGCGGTTTACGGACATTTTGAAAAAAACCTCGCAGACATTATCAGCGTGGGCCAACACAGCGGCGTCGGAATTGTTGTCAGCACCGTGGCGGTGAACCTGAAGGACTGCGCGCCATTTGCCTCGGCGCGGCAAAATGGATTGTCCGAATCGGATAGCGCAAAATGGGATCAACTTTATCAGCAAGGCATCAAAGCTCAAACGGCCGGGAAAAACCAGGAAGCGGCCGGGTGGTTTCGCGCAGCCGCGCAAATTGATGATACGGTCGCGGAACTTCGTTTCCGGCAGGCAGGGTGCGCCCTGACGTTGGGCGAAACCGCCGGGGCGCAACGATATTTCCTGGCCGCGCGCGACCTGGACACGCTGCGTTTTCGTTGCGACAGCCGGTTGAACGATTTGATACGGCAAACGGTTTCCAACTGCGTGAGCAAGCAGGTTTCGCTGGCGGATGCCGAACGCGTTTTTGCGGAACAAAGCCCTGACGGATTGCCGGGGGCAAACTTTTTTTACGATCATGTTCATCTGAATTTCGCCGGCAATTATCTTTTGGCGCGGACCCTGGCCTCGCAGGTTGAAAAGTTGTTGGCGGGAAAAATTGTTGCGCGCGCGGCCGCCAATCCATCCTGGCCGTCCGAAGCGGATTGTGCGCGGCGGTTGGCCTGGTCTGAGTACGATGAGCAGGCGGCGCTCTCCGATATGTTCGTCCGTTTAAGCGACCCGCCGTTTACCGGCCAGCTCAATCACGCCGAGCAAATGCAAAACCTGAAGGCGTCGCTGGAAAAATTGTCGTCGGCCACGCAGCCGGCGGGCATAACGCTAGCGCGGCATATTTACGAATTGGCCGTGGCCGAAGCCCCCGACGATCCACTATTGCGCGAGCCATTGGCGGCGCTGGAACAATCCTCCGGTGATTTGGCCGATGCGGCGACCAATGCGCAATGCGCGGTGGATTTGCTGCCGAGCAGTTCTGAAAACTGGTCGCAACTGGGGCTGATGCTTGCGCAACAGCAGAAATTTGAAGACGCAGCCGTTGCCTTCCGCCGCGCCTTTGAATTGGATCCGGAAAATGTCTGGGCTTTGCAAAACCTCGCGCAGTCATTTTTGAAACTTGGCCGGCGTGACGAGGCGATTCGCGAATATCGGCGCGCCCTGGCCATCAAGCCGCGTTTTGGTCTGGCCTGGCTTGGTCTTGGCCAGGTGCTTGAAGACATGGGGCGTAAGGCCGAAGCGGAAGAATGTTATCGCAAGGGACTGGCGAACCGGATTCACCGCACGGCGGAATTGACGACGCTCGCCCTTTTCTGCCAGAGTCGCGGCTGGTTTGAAGCGGCGGCAACCAACTACGACGACGCCATCAAAATGGATCCGACCGACGTGACGTTATACCTGAGCGCGGGGCAAAGCTATGCAGCTTCCGGGCGACATGCAGAAGCCATGCAACATTATGCAGAAGCAGTACAATTGTCTCCGGAATCAATGCAGGCACATTTCCTGTATGGCCTGGAGCTGGGAGAGGTCGGCAAAACCGCCGATGCGGCGGAACAATTTCGCGACGCTGTGCGCATCGCGCCGGACTTTGCCGAGGCGCGATTGAACCTGGGCATTGCACTGGTGAACGAAGGAAATTATTCCGGAGCGCTCGTGGAGTTTGAAGAGGTTCTTAAGGCAAATCCGACCAACGCCATGGCGCTTCGTTATGCGCGGGTTGTGCGCGAAAAGCTCCCTGCCGCGCCGCCACCTTGATTCGCCGCTGAAACATCAGACGGGCTGGAGCGTTTCAACTCATTTCGTAGTCAGAATGCTGTCAGTGCGCCCCCGCACCCGGCCGTCTCTCCCGGTGGGGGAGAGAGTGGCGTCTCGCCGGGTGAGGGGGACGACTGCCCCGGTTTTTCTAAAAACAGGCGAAGGCAAGCGATCAGGCCTGTTCCGGGCTGAATCCAGAATTTATGTCGGGTTTTGGAGGCCAAATCCGCTTCTTAAGCTAGAAACCCATGTTGTCGCATCTTGATTTCGGACGAAACCGCGTTCCGTTGGCGGGTGATATGTCGCAGGAACGTGGTTTTGCTCCCAGTTCTCGCATCCAGCGGCCGTCAGCCTTCACCTTGATCGAACTATTGGTGGTCATTGCCATTATTGCGGTTCTGGCGGCGATACTCCTGCCGGCGCTGGCCGCCGCCAAGGAACGGGCCAGGCGCGCCTTTTGCATGAATAACCTGCATCAAATCGAGATTGCGCTGAACACTTATGCGGGGGACTACGACAACAAATTGCCCGTGATGACGAACGAAACCGTTTTGGACCCCAGCGGCAACCCCGTGACCGATATCGCCCAGTGGGCGTGGGACTTGCCTGAAAAAGCGGGTGATGCCATGGTGTCTGCCGGCGGTCTCCAGTGGGGTTCTTTCTATTGTCCGGGAACTTCATGGCGGTTTGATCAAACCGATAATCAATATCTTTGGAATTGCCAGTACATTAACGGCCAGAGCCCTTACGGCTTGCATGTTATTGGCTATGCCTTGGCGTTTTCCGGGCCAGCCTCCAGGTTGAAGCCTGCGGACCAAAATACAACGATTTTACCGGAAAAAACCCCAAATCCGATCAATACTTTGTTGCCCCCGGTTACGGTCAACCTGTCGGATCGGGTTTTGATGGCGGACGCGACCATCTCAGTATCCTCCGCGACTACCTACCCCAACCGTTACAAAGATGTCTATAACATTGTCCCCGGCGGTTATCAACCCCCGGGTTGGCCGACGCCAAAGCCCCACACCAGTCCGCATTTGAAAGGGTCGTTTCCGGCGGGAGGCAATGTTGGATTCAAGGACGGCCATGTCGAGTGGCGCAAGTTTGATGACATGCAGCCGCGGGCGAGCGCTGGCATCGGCTTTTGGTGGTAAAACTCTGAGGCAAGATTTTCTTTAATCAATTAATCCAATAGTAAACCAAACCCAACGGAAAACATGAAAACAACAAATCAAAAAAATCGCAGTGCTCTCTTCTGGAGTTGCATGGCCCTGATTGCCACCGTGGCAATGCAGCTCACGGTTGCAGCGCAAACGCTGGTCAACCGTTACAGCTTTACCGACGACGGCACCGGCACCAATGTAGTTGATTCGGTGGGCGGCACGGCCTGGTACGGCATTCTGCCGAATGGCGGTGACTTCGCCACCTTCCCCGGCCAATTGCTCTTGTCTGCCTCCAGCGCGCAATACGTCCAGTTGCCGGTGGGAATCCTCAGCAATTACACCGCCGTGACCATTGATGTATGGGCCACTTTTGGGGCGCTGCCCGCCAATTGCTTCTTGTACGGTTTTGGCGATACGGATCCCACCGTTCTGACTGGCGGCCTCCCTTCCGGATTCAACTATATTTTTTGCCAGCCGCAGAACGGGCGCATCGCCATCACCGCCGCTGATCCAGGCTACACTGGTGAACAAGGGTGTAATGGCGCCGGCAACTTGAGCACCCTGACCGTCCATGTGACCTCGGTTTATAATCCGGTCGCGGGGTACATCGAACTTTATAAGAACGGCGTCCTGGTTGGGGTGAACAACTCGGTGACGGTGCAGATGAATCAGGTGAGCAACCAACTGAACTACATTGCCAAGTCACTTTACGATACTGATTCCTACATGGACGTTGAGTTGAATGAATTCCGCATTTGGAATGGCGCCCTCAATGCGCTGCAAGTGGCGGGCTGCGATGTGGCCGGCCCGGACACCGTCGGCAGTGCCGCCGATGCCGGTACGGTAACGAATATTCAATTGTCGATTGTTCAGTTTCAATTGGTTCAAGGGACTCATGAAGCGGGTGTAGTAATGGCGCAGACCACTGCGGTGCCCTACCCGATTGATATTACCCGCCTTGCGACCCTGACCTCCGGCAACACGAATATTCTCACGATAACCAATGGCGTGATCTATGCCGTGGGGCAGGGTTCCGCCATTGTCATTGCCAGTTACGCAAGCTTGACGAACTCGCAAATCATCACCGTGGTCCAGCCGGCGTCGGCGCTGACCCACCGCTACAGCTTCAACGACGCCCCCGGAAGCACCAACGTTGCCGATTCAGTCGGCGGTGCAGGCTGGGACGGAATATTGATGGGAAGCGCGTTTCTTACCAATGGCCAGGTGGCGCTGCCGAACACAAACAGCACCGGCGTTGCGCTGGACTATGTGAAATTGCCGGTAGGCATTCTTACCAACGCAAGTGGTATCGGCACTAACTTCAACAATCCAGCTGTTACGATTGAAACCTGGGCCACGATTAGTCCCGGCCAATATACCTGGGCCAACCTCTTTGACTTTGGAATGCAGGATGGCGCCGGGCAGGCTGCTTATGATGTTCATGTCTGTGTTCACAACAATGGCAACGCTACCGTCATGGCCATTGCTGACTCCGACAATGCCAACGGTCACAATCAGGGTTATACCGGCCCGGCTGGAAGCAGCCTGGACGGCCAGACCAATCTGGAGATTGCCGCTGTCTTCAATCCACCCGCCGGTTATCTGGCCATCTACACCAACGGCGTCCTGATGGGAAGAAACACTGGCATCACCATTACCATGGCTGGTGTTTACGCGGTGCTGAACAAAGTCGGGGCGGACAATTGGCCCGACCTCGGAATGAAAGGTCTGGTGGATGAAGTCCGCATTTACAACGGCGCGTTGACTTCGCAAGGGATCGCCATCAGTGCGGCCGCGGGACCTGACTCGATTCCCGCTACGGTCACCAACGGTCCAGGCGCCTTGCTATCACTCTCAATTCAAGCACCGGCGGTGTTGGAATCGGTCCAGCAAGGGTCTTTGAAACTGCTGGCAAATTACGCCGGCCTGAGTAATTGGGACCTGATTGCCAACAGCGTCTTCCCGCCGGCGGGATTGACCATTTCCGTCAGTGACACCAACGTGCTGGCTTATGCGAATGGCATTCTTACCGGAGTCAATCCGGGCACGGCCTCGGTCACCGCGATTTATCAGGGGATAACCAACAGCGTGTCGGTCACGGTGGTCCAGGCTGCGGCGCCAACCCTGGTCCATCGTTACAGCTTCGGCGACGCTAATGGCAGCACCAATGTTGTTGATTCGATTGGCGGTCCGGTTTGGAACGGCATGGTCATGACGAATGACTTTTCGACCAACGCCGGTGTCATCGCGCCCGGCAGCTTCACCGGCACCCAGTTGCAATTGACCGCGAGCAGTTTGAACTTTGTCCAATTGCCGTCGGGCATCCTCAGCAACTACACCGCGATGACCATTGAAGGGTGGGTCACCGCTCAAACGCTGCCGGCCAACTGCATGTATTACGCATTTGGTGGCACGGAGACAAACGGCCTGGGGACAAATTACATCTTCGGCTCGCTCGTGAGGGATTATACGGCGATCACCGCCGTTAATCCCGGATATCTTGGCGAACAGGGCACTGCTGGTGGCAGGCCCTCCTTGCCGCTGAACACCGCAATTCACTTCGTCGCGGTTTACGATTCCCCGGCGGGATACATCGCGCTCTACACCAACGGCGTCCTGGTGTCGGTCAATGGTGCGGTGACGGATCCATTAAGTGTGGTGAGCCCCGTCAAAGCCTACATCGGCAGATCACTTTATAACGGCGACCCGTACGCCAGCATTACGCTGGATGAGTTCCGCATTTATAATGGGGTATTGTCCCCCAGAGACATAACGGCCACCCAGGTTCTGGGACCGGACCAGTTGCTGGCGAGTAATGTGAGCCTCAGTGCGGCGGCTTCAGGCGGCAATCTGGTGCTCTCCTGGCCTGTCGGGGCGGGCGCATACACGCTCCAATCCAAAGCCAGCCTGACCCCCGGCGCCTGGACGACGATTTCGACACCGGCTGCGCAGCTGGTCGGCAGCCAGTGGCAGGTCACGGTGCCCAACACTGGAGGCGCGAAGTTCTTCCGGCTGGTCAGGTAGTGGGTTGAATGAGGCTCGTTGGATACGGCCGCCGCATGGTTCCGGAAAGTCTGGACCATGCGGCGGTCTTTTAGGCCTCAAGTTTTGGCCCTTTGATTCGAAGCAAAAAGTGCTGAACATGGCGTGGGATTGTGGACAAAGAACGCTATCTTACAGCGTGCCCCCGGGTCGTCACGCGATGAAAACCAGGCTGCGATTTAATTTGTGAGGAATAGAATTCGATTCGTATTGGCGGGCATTTGCCTGACCGCGTGGCCGTGGTTGGCTCCGGCCCAGACCGGCACCATTACCATTCAGGCTAATCAGCCGGCGGCGACCATCAGTTCCAATCTGTTCGGCATTTTCTTCGAGGAAATCAATTTCGGCGGCGACGGGGGCATTTACGCCGAGATGGTGCGCAACCGCTCGTTTTACAGCGCGTCTTCGCCAGTATTCTGGACACTCGTCACCAATGGCACGGCAGCGGGCACGATGACCGTGGACCCGACGATGCCGTTGAACACGAACATTCCCAATTCGCTCAAGCTCACCATGACTTCCGGCACGGGCAGCTTGGGCTCGGCCAATTCCGGCTATTGGGGAATGTCCCTTTCCAATGGCGCAACTTACAATTTGAGTTTTTACGCGCGCACCACGAACGGATTTTCCGGCGCGGTGACGGCCAAATTGCAAAACGCCGCCGGCACGCTGACTTATGCGCAGGCATCCAGCGGCGGCGTGACGGGCAACTGGCAGAAATTTTCCGCGTCGCTGACATCATCGGCCACGGACACCAACGCGCAACTGGTCCTGAGCATATCGCAACCCGGCACGATCTGGCTGGACATGGTGTCGCTGTTTCCGCAGGCGACGTTTTTCAATCGCACGAACGGGCTGCGTTCCGATCTGGCGAACATGCTGGCGGCGCTGAAGCCGTCGTTCATGCGTTATCCGGGCGGCAATTTTATTGAAAGCTACAACATGACCAACGCCGTGCGCTGGAAAGAAACCGTTGGCGACATTTCGCAACGGCCAGGCCACAACAACGATTCGTGGGGTTACTGGTCCACCGATGGTTATGGTTTGGACGAGTATGCCCGGCAATGTCAGGACATGGGCATGCAATTGCTTTATGGAATCAACGCCGGCCTGGCGCTGGGCTACAACGGCAGCGCCAACAACACCGTGCCGCTCGATCAGATGGGGCCATATGTGCAGGACGCTCTGGATTTGATTCAATATTGCAACGGTGACACCAACACGACGTGGGGCGCGCTGCGCGCGGCTAACGGCCACCCGGCGCCTTACAACTTGCATTACCTGGAAATTGGCAACGAAAACGGCGGCTCGTATTACAACGACCGCTACACCTTGTTTTACGACGCCATCAAATCGAATTATCTCGACATCCAGTTGATTTCGCCCGGAAATTGGTCAGGCGGGCCGCCGTGGAGCCGTCCGCGCGACATCAGCGACGAACATTACTACACTTCCGCCTCCACCATGGCTTCCTACGCCACCAAGTACGACAGCTACAGCCGCAGCGGTCCAAAGGTTTTCGTGGGTGAATTTGCGGTGACGTCCGGCGTGGGAACCTATGGCAATCTATCGGGCGCGCTCGGCGAGGCGGCGTTCATGACGGGCATGGAGCGCAACTCGGACCTCGTGGTGATGGCATCCTACGCGCCTCTGTTCGGCAACGTCAACGGCCTGCAATGGTCACCGGATTTGATTTTTTATAACGGCTCGCGGGTCTTTGGCACGCCGTCGTATTACGTCCAGCAGATGTTCAGCCTCAACCGCGGCGACGTGGTCCTGCCCACGACCGTGTCGGTGTCGGGCAGTCCGCTTTATGTCTCTTCGAGCCTCGTCCAATCTACCGGCCAGATCATCGTCAAGGCCGTCAATGTCAACAACAGCACCATTTCAACGACGTTCAATGTGAATGGGGTCGCCTCGATTGCCTCCAGCGCCACCGTCATCCAGCTTTCCGGCAGTGCGAATGCCACGAATTCGTTCACGTCGCCGACCAATGTCTTCCCGAGCACCAACACGATCAACAACGCCGGGACGAATTTCACCGTCACGCTTCCCGCCCATTCGCTCTCCATCTTCAAGTTGCAGGGCAGCGGCTTCAACAGCGCCACCAATCTGCAGATCCAGTTCCAATCGCCCCTCAACGTCGGTCAGGAAGCGCCCGCCACGGTATTGGGGGTGATTTCCGGCCAGACGGTCAATCTGGCCGGGAATTACGCTGTGACCTATTCCTCCGTGGACACGAGCGTTGCGGTGGTGAACGGCAACGGCCTGGTCATCGGTGGCGGCCCGGGAACCACCACCATTACCGCCAGCTACAACGGCCTCTCCGCCACGCAGGCCGTGCAGGTCGTCGCCGCGCCACCGACCCGGTTGATTCACCGCTACAGTTTCAATGACGGCACGGCCAACGACTCGGTCGGCACGGCCAACGGCACCTTTTACAACGGCAGCGGCAATGCTTCAATTGCCAACGGCCAGCTCAATCTTGTCGGGTCTTCGGGCGATTATGTGGACCTGGGGCCGGGTGTCATCACGACGACCAACATCACCACCGGGGCCTTAACCTTAGAAGCTTGGGCGACATTCAATCCTGTCAACGGCGCTTGGGCGCGGCTGTTTGACTTCGGCAACAGTTCCGGCTCTTCCGGCGGAAATTACATTTTCCTCACCCCAAACAACGCCGCCAATGGCGGATACGCGCGGCTCGCGGTCACCGACACTATGCCGGGTGGCAGCGGCGAGGCCGGCTTTAACATCAACAACCTTCTGGGTCAGACAAATATTCACGTGGTGGCCGTGTTCAACCCGACCCCGGGCCGGCAGTTTCTCGGACTATACACCAACGGCGTTCTGGCCGCCTCGGTTTCGACTGGCGGCAAATACATCGCTTCGATCAACGATGTCTTCAGTTTTCTGGGACACTCCCTGTGGTCCGGCGACGCCTGGCTGAACGGCTCGATCAACGAATTCCGCATCTACGACGGGGAGCTGGACAAGTTTCAAATTGCCGCCAGTTTTCAGGCGGGGCCTGATCAGACCAATTACGATGTCGGCACGGTCACCAGTTTTGTCGTGAGCGCGGGTACCATGCCGCTTTACTTGAATAACCTGTACCCAATTGCGGCCTACCTGAACTTCACACTCGCCAATCACGTCAGTGTGATTGGAGACCCGAATCTCACCCTGAGTTCCGACAACACCAACGTCTTCACCGTGAGCTCATCCGGAGTTCTCGACGCCACAGGAGTGGGCACGGCCAATTTGACCGGCATCTACGATTACATCAGCGGAAACACCAGCACCCTTTACACGAATTCGGTAGTGATCACGGTTAATCCCGGTCCATCGCCCGTTCTGGTGCATCGCTACAGCTTTACTTCAGATGCCAGTGACTCAGTCGGCGGCCCGGCCTGGAACGGCACGCTGCCGAATGGCGGCACCTTCGGCAATGGCCAGGTGTCGTTGGCGGCGGCCAGCATGCAATATGTCCAACTGCCAGCAGGAATCCTCAGCAATTACACCGCGGTCACCGTCGAATCGTGGGTCACCTTCCCGGATCAACTCCCGGTGAACTGCTTCTTCTACGGTTTCGGCAACACCGATGGCGGCGGCTCCGGGACGGACTACATCTTTTGCGCTCCGCAGGGCGGACGCATTGCCATCACAGCGGCCGATCCAGGCTACACCGGCGAACAAAACGCTGCCGGGGCTGGCGACTTGAGCTACCGCACCAACCTCCACGTGGTGGCGGTCTATAATCCGCCGGGCGGCTATCTTGCTTTCTATACGAATGGTGTTTTGGCAGCGATCAACAACTCAGTGACCGTGCCGATGAGTTCGGTGAGCGGCGCACTCAACTATATCGGCCGGTCACTTTACAATGTGGACCCGTATCCGGACTTGAGTCTCGATGAATTCCGCATCTACAACGGCGCGTTGAGTCCCAATGAAATTGCGGCCACGCAAAGTATGGGGCCGAACCAACTGTTGAGCGTTGGCAGTCCAACCATCAATGCTTCCTTGTCCGCGGGCAGCCTGACGTTGTCGTGGCCGTTGGCCTCGGCCGGTTTCACACTCGTGTCACGGACCAATCTGGTCTCCGGCAACTGGACGGCGGTGTCTCAGTCGCCGCAAATTGTCGGCAGCCAATGGCAGGTCACCTTGCCCATCACCGGAAATGCCCAGTTTTTCCGGCTGGAGTAGTCAAAACGCGAAATGAGCCGTGAAGTAACAACATGAGACAATCAACAAACCCTCTCGTCACAAAGCGGGCGGGTTTTCTCAGACCGCGCCCACGCTTCCCGCGCGCCGGGCTTGCCTTGCTGGTCTCCTCAATTTTGATGGGCGTGCCGGTTGGCGCCGGGGCGGCCTCGGCCACTCTCACCGTGCAGGCCGACCAGCCCGGCGTAGCGATCAGTTCCAACCTCTTTGGCATCTTTTTCGAGGAGATCAGTTCGGCCGGCGACGGTGGCCTCTACGCCGAACTGGTGCGCAACCGCTCGTTTGAGGACAACGCCAGCAACCCGGATTATTGGACATTTGTCACCAACGGCACGGCTGCTGGCACCATGAACCTGGACACGTCCCTGCCGTTGAGTTCGAGCAACCTGACCTCCCTCCGCTTGGCGCTAACCAGCGGTACCGGTACTGTTGGCGCGGCCAGTAGCGGCTATTGGGGAATCCCGCTTTCCTCCGGCGCGTCCTACAACCTCGGCTTTTATGCGCGCTGTTCAAGCAATTTCCAATCCTCGATCATCGCTTCGCTCGAGAGTTCCAACGGGTACGTCGTCTATGTCGCGTCATCGGTGACCGGCCTGACGACCGGGTGGCAACATTTCACCATGACCCTTACGCCCGGCGCCACCGACCCGTCGGCACGTCTCGTTCTGCGCATATTCCAGCCAGGAATGGTGTGGCTGGATTTCGTTTCGCTGTTTCCAGCGCAGACTTTTATGAATCACGCCAACGGATTGCGGCCGGATTTGGCCAACATGCTCGTCAACCTGCGCCCGTCCTTCGTGCGTTTCCCCGGAGGCGCGTGGGTGGACGGAGCGGGCATTCCGAATTTCTACAATTGGGAAGTCACGGTGGGCGACCCCGCCAACCGCCAGCCGCGCTGGGATTTGTGGGGTTACATGGTGGATAACGGTCTGGGTTACCATGAATATCTTCAGATGTGCGAAGATTTGGGCGCGGTGCCGCTGTTCGCGGTCAACTGTGGCATGGATTATTCCACCGTCGTGCCGACCAACCAATTGGGTCCCTACATCCAGGAAGCGCTGGACGCGATTGAATATGCGAACGGGGCCACGAACAGCTTTTGGGGCGCGCAACGCGCGGCGAACGGCCACCCGGCCCCGTTCAACCTCCAATACATGGAAATCGGAAATGAAAATGGGGGTGCTGATTATGACACCCACTACGCCATGTTCTACGACGCTATCAAGGCACAGTATCCCCAGATGAAACTCATCGCCACGGCTGTCGTAAGTTCGCGTCCGATGGACGTCGTGGATGAGCATTTTTACCCCGACCCGACCTTTTTCGAACAACAATCCACGCGTTACGACAGTTACAGCCGGAGCGGGCCCCGGATATTTGTGGGCGAGTACGCGGTCACCAGTGGCTCCGGCAACGGCAACCTGGCCGGGGCGTTGGGCGAGGCGGCGTTCATGACCGGCATGGAACGGAATTCTGATGTCGTGATCATGGCCTCTTACGCGCCTTTGTTCGCCAACTTGAACAACAAGAACTGGAACCCGGATTTGATCTACTTTACCGGCACACAGGTGTACGGCACGCCCTCCTACTACGTGCAGCAGATGTTCAGCCTGAATCGTGGCGATTTTGTCCTGCCCGTGACTGTTTCCGCCGTCACCAATACGACAAATGCGATGGTGCACGGCGCGATTGGCCTTGGTTCCTGGAACACGTCCGTTCAATACACCAATATCGTTGTCACCAGCAACGGCGTGACGCTTTACCAGAGCGACTTTGTTGCCAACGGCACGAACGGCTGGCGCGTTTACAACGGCGCCTGGAATACCAACGCCGGACTCTATCAGCAAACCGCCATCATCACCGATTGCCGCTCCACGACGGGCACCACAAACTGGGCCAATTACACCCTCACCCTCCGGGCGCGCAAAGTCAGCGGCAGCGAAGGATTCCTCATCCTGTTCAACTGGCTCGATGACAACGATTGGACGTGGTGGAACATTGGCGGCTGGGGAAACACCCTCGACGGCATCGAGCAAATGGTTGGCGGCAGCAAAAGCCTCATCAGCAGCCAGATTTCCGAGACTATCGCCACCGGCGTCTGGTATGACATCCGCATCGTCCTGAACGGTCCGCGCATTCAGTGCTATCTCAACAATCAGTTGGTTCAAGACGTTAATTATTTCGGCACCGGGCTTTTTGCTTCCTCCAGCTATGACAAAGCCAACGGCCAGATCATCGTCAAGGCGGTCAACACCTACAACCAGCCAGTGGACACAACGTTCAACCTTGATGGCGTTAACTCGATCTCGCCCGAGGCTGCCATTATCCAACTGACCTCCGGCAGTCCGTTGGACGAAAATTCACTCGGCACGCCAGCCAAAGTTTTCCCGGTCACGAACACGATCTCCGCCGCGGCAACGAATTTCATCGTCACCTTGCCGGCCAATTCGCTCTCCATCCTCCGGCTGCCGGCCAGCGGATTCAACTTCATCACCAACCTGCTGTTCCAGGTGCCTTCGCCGGTCTATGAAGGCCAGTTTGTCGCCTCGACGGTCTTCGGTCAGCAGCCTGGCGCGACCCATTTGATCAACCTGACCACCAATCCCATTTATGGCATCACTTACTCTTCCGTAAACACAAACATCGCCGTGGTGGATGCCGGCGGCCATGTCACCGGAGTCGGTGCGGGGACGACCTCCATCGTCGCCACCTACGGCAGCCTTGGCCTTTCCGCCACCCAGTCCGTACAGGTCATCAGCGTTCCAACGGCGCTGGTCCATCGTTACAGTTTCAGTGAGACCGGCGGGACCACCGTCGCGGATTCGGTGGGAGGACCCGCGTGGAACGGGACGTTGCCGAATGGCGGTGCCTTTGGCGGCGGCCAACTGGCATTGGCTGCGGGTAGCCAGCAATACGTCCAACTGCCGGGTGGAATCCTCAGTAATTACACTTCGGTGACCATCGAGACGTGGGTGACTTTCCCGGATCAACTGCCGGTGAACTGCTTCTTCTACGGTTTTGGCAATACCAATGGCGTTAACGGTGAGGACTACATCTTTTGTGCGCCCCGGGCAGGACGCATTGCCATTACTGACGGGAACTATTCGAGCGAACAGAACGCCTACGGCAATTTTGACTTCAGTTACCAGACCAACTTTCATGTGGTGGCAGTCTATAATCCGCCGGCCGGCTACCTGGCGCTCTATACGAATGGCGTCCTGGCGGGGGTCAACAACGCGGTGACGATACCGTTCAGCTCGCTGAACAATGTTTACAGCTACATCGCCAGGTCGCTTTACAGCAATGACCCGTATCCCGACCTCAATCTGGATGAATTCCGCATCTACAACGGCGCGTTGAACGCCGACGAAATCGCCGCCACGCAAGTGCTCGGTCCGAACCAATTATTGAGTGTAGCCAGTCCAGTCATCAGCGCCTCAACGTCCGGCGGCGGCGACCTGACGCTGTCCTGGCCGTTGGCCTCGGCCGGCTTCACCCTCGAATCATGCACAAACCTCGTTCCCAATGTTTGGACGGCGGTGTCTCCGGCGCCGCAAATCGTAGCTGGCCAATGGCAGGTCACGGTGGCCCCCTCAGGCAATGCCCAGTTTTTCCGATTGCGGAAATAAGCCGCAGTATGCCACGGATCTTTTTGAAATTCACGCTAACCAGCCTCAACTTCTGAACCAGCGGAACAAAACGATGAAAGTACTCCAAACGGCTATGATCCGTGTTCTCGCAACCGCGGCTTCAGCGTTCCGCTCCGATAACCGGGCTCGCATCGCGGCAGTTGCTGCGGCCACAAAAAAGTCGCATCCCAACGGACATCTGGCCGCCTGCGGAGGTTTGATGATTTTATTGCTCATGCCCATGGTGGCATCTGCGCAGACGCTCACTCATCGTTACAGCTTCTTCAGTGAACCTAACGGCAGCACCGTGGCCACCGATGTGGTCGCCTCCGCCAACGGCACGCTCCAAGGCGGTGCCGTTATCACCGGCGGCCGGTTAACACTGAACGGTGCCAGCGGTAATTACCTCAATCTCCCGGCGGGCATCATCAACAGTGGTTACGCCGCGGTGACCATCGAGACCTGGACCAGCTTCGGAGCACTGCCTGTCAATTGTTTCTTCTACGGCTTCGGCAACACCGATAGCAGCGGTGCGGGCGAGGACTACATTTTTTGTGCGCCGCAGGGTGGCCGGATTGCGATTACCGGGACGGACCCGGGTTGGCAAGGCGAGCAAAATGCCAGCAGCGGCATTGACTGGAGCGGCCGGACCAATTTCCATCTTGTGGCGATCTACAATCCGCCGGCCGGGCAGGTGGTCCTTTATACCAACGGCGTGCTCGCGGCCATCAACACCAATGCCACCACACCACTCTCGGCGGTCAATGATGCTTACAGCTACATCGGCCGGTCCCTTTACACGGTGGATCCTTATGCGCCGCTGAACGTGGCCGAATTCCGCGTTTGGAACGGGGCATTGAGTGCGCAGCAGGTCGCGTTGGACGCCGCCTCCGGCCCCGAGCAGATTGTCACCAACCCGGGCGAATTGCTGTCAGTGCAATTGCAGGTGACCAACTCAATGCTCGCGGGCGCGATGCAGCAGGCAGTGGTGCTGGGCAATTTTGCGAATATGACGAACGTGAATCTTGTCACCTATGGGTCGCCAACGGTGGTTTCAGACAATACGAATGTGTTCGCCGTTTCCTCTTCCGGCCTCGTCACTGCTATCGTTCCCGGGGCAACGGCGAACATCATCGCAACCTATGGCGGGCTGAGCGCCACCCAGAGTGTGACGGTGGCCGGGTTTGCGACGAACCGGTTCATTTTCGACTCTTTCGGCGATGGTTTCTGGACGATTGTCAATCAAGGCAACACCAACCCGCTGGTGGCCAGCTCCAGCGGTGCCAGCCAGGAAACCTTTACCAACGGGGCGACAGAGCAGCAGTTCGAGGTGCTTTACAACCTCCAAAACGGCACTTTCCGCCTGCGCCAGCGGTCCAGTTGGCTTTGTATGGGCGCCCAGAATGACAACGCTGTGCCGGGCGTTGCGGTTCCATTGGGCCCCTTCTACACGGGCGCGAGCGCCCAGCAATGGTACCTGGTGGATTCCGGCGGCGGTTACTTCCGCGTTTTTAATGCGGCCAGCAACCTGGTGTTGCAGACTGACAACGGCACACCGGCCAGTGTCACCCTGGCCGCGCCATCGGCCAGTCCGTTTCAGCTCTGGCAGTTCAATTACCAGGGGCATTTTCCCAAGAAAGGGACCGCTGGCTACGAGGGCCCGCCATATCAATCAGAGTTTGGAACGTGGTGGGCGTATAATTACGACGATAACACCGGTGCCGCTGAGCCGTCATATTTTGATTTTGTGCCGATGATCCATGATGCAAATTGGGAACCTTTGAGCGATGTCCAGTCGCGTTCAGTGGGATGGCGTTCCAGCCGGCAGCCCGTTTACCTCCTGACTTACAATGAACCCGACAACAGTTCGCAGGCGAACATGAGCACCAATCTAGTAATCAGCCTGTGGCCACAACTTCAGGCCTTGAACGTGCCGCTGGTAAGCCCGGCCATGCAAAACACCTATGACGCCTGGGCCTATAACTTTTTCAGCCTGATTGCCAGTCATGGCTATCGGGTGGACTACACCGCCGTGCATTTGTATGTCCCGCCCAACGCCACTTCACTCATCAACAATCTTAATTCGGTCTACACGACGTGGGGACGCCCGGTCTGGCTTACGGAATTTTCGCCGGTGGACTGGAGCAACACCCAATCCTGGTCGGAGAATGATGACTATAATTTCCTCGCCGAGTTCATGTGGATGGCCGAGGATCAAGACTGGCTGAAGCGATATGCCATATTTCCTTTCAGCGGCTCGAACAGCGCCAGCCCCTGGGTTGATAATGGTTATCGCGGCAACTTCTTTCTGGCCGATGGCGCAACGCTTGCCCCCTACGGAGAGCTTTACGCGACTTGGGATGCCGACCGCACTCTGCAGGCCCGGACGCCTTATATTATTCACAATCTGGCCGCCAGTTTCCGCCTGACCGCGACCAATGCTATCAGCGCGCCACAAGCGTCCACCATCTACGTCAGGAATGCCACGACCGAATGGGCGCTCCTGTCCGCGCCGACGACCAATCATTGGTACGTCATCTCGCTTAATGATGGTCGGCGTCTGCGCGACACCTTAGGAACGCTGGACCTGGCCCCGGTAGGAACCGTCGGTCCGACGTTGGAATGGACTTTCACCGGCCCGGATAGCAAGGGTTACTATTACATTGGCAATCCGACTTGGGGACACAACCTCAACGCTTCCGGCACGCCGCCGGCCATCACGGTCGGCACGGTGAGTTCCACGACACAAAACAACAACACCCGTTGGCGCTTGATCAAACCCTACCAGCCCGTGGCTATTTCGACGGCCACAGCGCCAGCCATTCTGTCGGCGACTCCCGGTGACCAAAGTGTCACCTTGAGCTGGACGACTGGCGCCAACCGCTTTTTCAATGTCTATCGCAGCGCCGTTTCGGGTGGCCCTTACACGCGGGTTGCCGGTGCTTTGACCAACGCCACTTTCGTTGACGGCAGCGTGACCAACGGGGTTCCTTACTTTTATGTCGTCACAGGCCTGAACATCCTTGGGGAGGAATCGAGTTATTCCGGCGAAGCCGGCGCGCGGCCGGTATCCACGAGTACACCGCAACTCAGTTTCGCCGCTGGCAACAATGCCATCGAGTTCAACTGGCCCCTGGATCACACCGGCTGGCGGCTGCAAGTTCAGACCAACGCGCTGAATATCGGACTCGGCACCAACTGGACTGATATGGCCGGTTCGAGTCTGACCAACACCGTGACTTTGCCTATGGATGCCACCACGGGTAGTGTATTCTATCGGCTGGTTTATCAGTGAAGACACTTAAAAGATTTCGCTTTGTGTTTTTTGCGTTACCACCGCGGCGCACGATCAACCGCTTCAAGGTGTCGGGTGCTTTCGTGGTTTACTTAGCGCTCGTCCTCGCCAGTCCGGTTCGCGCCCAAATCAATACGGTGTCCTTCAGCACCAGCGACCCGGGTGTGAGCCGGGCGATTACCAATTGGGGTATGGGAACGGTCGGAGGTTCCGATGTCATTGAGAGCGGGCTGATTTACATGGGAACCAATCAAATCGGCGTAATTGAAATACCATTTACGCTCAAGGATGCCCTTACCAATGGCGATATATCGGCCGCATCAAAGGCGGAAATTGACGCCAATCTGACGGTAGCCGATGTGGCGGGAAGCAAGCCGCTGGCCATTTCCTCCGGGACGGGGGATGGAGTGAATTCGTATTATATCACTGGCGCAAATCGAGTGGATCCCACGCGCTGGGCTGCGAACATGGTTGCGTCGAAAACCTACATGACGAATCGCACGATTGCCTGGGCGCAGCCTTTCAACGAACCGGACTATGGGCCGTGGAATCAGGGCAACGCACAGGACCTTTACAACATCATCAGCCTGTTGCAGAACAACGCCTCGTTTAACTCCACGCTGCTGGCCGGACCCACGACCATCAGTTGCGACAATGCCGTGGGTTGGTATGATGCTATCAAGAGCCTCGGGCCGATGGGCACGACTCACTGCATTGGCGGCAGCGTCAACGGCTACGTCAGTTTTATCCAGACGGTATTGGCGAACAACGCCGTGCCCTTTAATCCGGAAATGCATAATCTCGGGGAGGCAATCATCGGCGCAGAATATGGATTAGAAGGAGGCATCTGGTGGTTGCGGGCTGATTTGGCGCGGGGATCGTTCGTGAACACCTGCCAGGGAAAACAACTTGGCTATGCGGACGATTGGGCGAACTGGACGGCGGCGGCGGTGTATCGGGGCACCAACGGTGCCGTGCAGGCGTTTCTGGGCGGCTCCGAACGGATGGGAGTGGCCACCACCTACCGCTTTTTTGCCAAAGACCGCGACGTGTTCTACAACGGCGATGGGCCGCGTCGCGATTACACCGTGACCAATCCGGGCAACGGCGAGGAGGTTGTGAACATCACTTGGGGCGCGGATGCGTCACCCGTCATCAACGGCCGATATATTGTGGTGAATCATAACAGTGGCAAAGTGATGGAAGTGGCCGGCGCGAGCGCGAGCGACGGTGCAAACATTGATCAAAGCACCTACACCGGCGGCCTGAACCAGCAATGGGATATCATTCCGTATTCCTCGGGTGGTGGTGATGTGAGTTTTTACGATATGACGGCCGCCCATAGCGGCAAGGCCGCGGACGTGAATGCCTTTTCTTACGCCGACGGAGCCAACGTGCAGCAGTGGACAAATTACCCGGGGTTGAACCAGCAATGGTTCTTCCAGTATGTCAGCAACGGCTGGTTCTATATCCGCAACCGCTGGAGTGGCAAATATCTCGACGTTTACGGTTCGTCAACCGCTGATGGCGCGAACATTGACCAGTGGACCGGCAACGGCGGGTTGAACCAGCAGTGGCGGTTGATTCCCGCCGCCTCGGCCTACGATTTGGTCGCTCCCGCTTCGCCGACCAATGTGACCGCGACCGCCAACGCAGTTTCGGTCCGGTTGAATTGGAACGCGAACACCGAAGCCGACCTTGCGAGCTACACCGTGTTGCGCGGAACCAATTCAGGCGGGCCTTATGAAATCGTGGCACGCGGACTGACCAACAACGCGTTCACCGACAAATCGGCCAACCAACCAAAAACTTATTACTACGTCGTAAAGGCGGTGGATCGTTCGCTGAACACTTCCAGCAACTCAGTGGAGGTCAGCGCGGCGCCGGGTTCCGGCCCGACAACCGTGGCGCACTACACCTTCGACGGAAATACCAGCGACAGCTCTGGCAACGCAAACCATCCAATCGTTCTCGACGGTTCGCCCGCATTGGTTGCCGGTAAGTATGGATCCGCCTTGGGGCTTAACGGCACGAGCCAGGATGTCCTGCTTCCGGCGGGCATGATGGCCGGCGTTACCAACTTCACGATCGCCGCGTGGGTTTATTGGAATGGCGGCAACGCCTGGCAGCGGATCTTCGATTTTGGCAACGACACGACGCAATACATGTTCCTCACGCCGGGTTCGGGCAGCGGCACGTTGCGCTTTGCCATTACAACCAATGGAAATGGCGCCGAACAAATAATTGAAACCACCCCGCTCGCGTCCAACCAGTGGATCCATGTTGTGGTCACCTGCAATGGCACCACCGGCTGTCTTTATACCAATGGCGTGCTTGCGGCGAGCGGCAGCATTTCGCTCAACCCAGCCGTCTTTAACCCGGCGCTCAATTATCTTGGCAAAAGCCAATGGCCTGCCGATCCGCTGTTCAACGGGGCACTCGATGAAGTGCTGGTGGCGAATTATGCCATGAGCGCCGCGCAAGTCGCTTGGTTGCCGTTCAATAGTGCGCCGCTGCCGGCACTGGTCCATCGTTACAGTTTTAACGAAACGAGCGGCAACGTGGTCCACGATTCGGTCGGCGGAGCGGTGTGGAACGGCGCCTTGCCCAACGGCGGCACGTTCGGTGGCGGCCAGTTGACCCTGTCCTCCGCGGGCTCGCAATACGTCAACCTGCCGGGTGGCATCTTGAGCAACTACCCGGCGATTACGATCGAGGCGTGGGCCACCTTTCCCTCCCAGATTTCGTATTACACCATGTTCTTCGGTTTCGGCAATACCGTCAGCGGCGTCGGCAATAACTATCTGTTCTGTGCGCCCCAGGGCGGACGCATCGCCATCACCAGTACCAATTATCTCGGCGAACAGAACGCCTACAGCGGGATTGATTTCAGCTTCCACACCAACCTCCACGTGACTGCGGTGTTTGATCCGCCGGCGAGTTACTTGGCCATCTACACCAACGGTGTTCTGGCCGGGGTCAACACCGCCATCACCACGCCGATGAGTGCCGTCAGCAACGTGTTCAGTTATATCGGGCGATCACTCTACAGTGGAGATACCTGGTTCGACTTCAGCGTGGATGAGTTCCGCATCTACAACGGCGTGATGCAGGCGGCGGACATCGCCGCCTCGCAACTCGCCGGGCCCAATGTCCTGCTCACCACAAATGTTTTGTTGAACCCTTCGATCAGCGGCGGTCAGCTCACCTTGAACTGGCCGGTGGCTGGTTCTGGTTTCACACTGGCCTCCAGCCCCACTCTGGGCAGCGGTGCTGCGTGGACACCGGTGTCGGTTACACCAAACCTCGTTGGTGGAAATTATCAACTGACCATCAGTCCCACCAACGGGACTTTGTTTTTCCGGCTGCAAAGATGACTCCATGCCCGCCTTTCGGATAAAACCGTGACCTCCGTCCACGCCATCTATTTGCGAAACATCCAAGCCGTATGCGCTACCTAAACCAGACCGTGAAAATCTCATTCATCACTGCGGCGGGCTGCCTGATCGCGGGTTCGATTCTTGCCCAGGCCACCATCACCGTGGACGCGGGCAAACCGGGTCATGCCGTACCGCCCACACTGTGGGGCATTTTCTTCGAAGACATCAACCTGTCAGCCGACGGCGGTATTTATCCTGAACTTGTGCGCAACCGCTCGTTTGAGGATTCAGACCAACCGGATTATTGGAAGTTGTCCACCGCCACCGGCAGCCCGGGCACTATGAGCGTGGATTCCTCCCGGCCGTTCAATGCGCTCAACCGTCACAGCCTGCGGATCAATGCCGACGGGCCGTTTACTCTGGAAAATGAAGGCTACTGGGGCATGAACCTGGTCAAGGGCGACACGTACAACTTTCGGACAGCGGTCCGAGTGGCGGAAGGATTTGATGGCCCGCTCACGGTGCGCGTGGTGGGTTCCACCGGCAACGAGCTGGCTAAAGGCATCCTTTCCGGCCTGTCGCGTGATTGGCAATACCATTCGCTGGCTCTGACCGCGACGGCCAGCGACCCCAGGGCGAGACTGCTATTTTCCGCTTCCGGCAAAGGCACGCTCTTCCTCGACATGATTTCGCTGATGCCGCAAACGAGCTGGAAAAATCACGGCCTGCGGGTTGACCTGGCGGAGGCCTTGGACGCACTGCACCCTTCCTTTATGCGTTTTCCGGGCGGTAATTGGGTCGAAGGCGACGACCTGGCGCACATGTATCATTGGAAGACCACCATCGGTCCCATTGACGCGCGCGCGCCGCTCTGGAACACGTGGGGTTATAACACAACGCAGGGGCTTGGCTTCCACGAATACCTGCAGTTATGTGAAGACCTCGGTGCGGAACCGGTGTTTTGCATCAACACCGGCCTGTCGCTGCACGATAGCGTGCCGCTGGGGCAGATGGGGCAATGGATCCAGGACGCGCTGGACGCCATTGAATATGCCAACGGTCCCACGAACACGGTATGGGGCGGATTGCGTGCCCAAAACGGCCATCCCGCGCCGTTCCATTTGAAATACATGGAAATCGGTAATGAAAACGGCGGGCCTGATTACGTCCAGCGCTGGCCTTCGCTTGTCAACGCCATCCGGGCGAAATATCCCGACGTGCAGTTAATTGCGAACACTGACTTGCGCAACCGTCCGTACCCGCGCCATCCCGAACCCGATATCGTGGACGAACATTACTACGAATCACCTGAATCGTTCATGCGGCGTGCCGAGCAGTACGACACCTACAGCCGCCGGGGGCCGAAGATTTTCGTCGGCGAATACGCGGTCACGCAAAAAGCCGGCCAGGGCAATCTCCGGGCCGCCGTTGGCGAAGCGGCGTTCATGACCGGCATGGAACGCAACTCGGATGTCGTCATGATGGCCAGTTACGCGCCGCTGTTTGTGAACGTGAATCACCGCGCGTGGAACCCCGACCTGATCAGCTTCGACAGTTCCCGCTGGTACGGTTCGCCCAGCTATTATGTCCAGCAGATGTTCAGCGGGAATCGCGGCGATGTAACATTGCCGATCATCGTGGATTCGGGCGATGTAATCGAACAACCCGCCGCCGGCTGTATCGGCGTCGGTACCTGGAACACACAGGCCGAGTTCAAAGACCTAAAGGTTACCGCGCCCGATGGCCAGGTGCTGTTCACCTCCGAGTTCAGCCGGAACATTGACGGGTGGAGATTCCTTGGTGGCGGCAACTGGACGGTCCAGGACGGCGCGCTGCGCCAGACGGCGCAGAAAGAAAATGTCCGCGCCCTCGCTGGCGACCGGTCATGGACAAATTACACACTGGAGCTTAAGGCGCGCAAGCTGGGCGGGCGCGAGGGATTCCTGATTCTGTTCCACATCCAAAACGACGAGGATCGCGTCTGGTGGAACATCGGCGGCTGGAACGACACTCAGAACGCAGTTGAGCTGGATGAAACCATGGACGCGAAAGCCGGACACATCGAAACCAACCGATGGTACGACATCAAAGTGGAAGTCCGGGGTATTAGTATCAAATGCTGGCTGGATGGCGAACTCATTCACGAAATCTTGAAACCGCGCCAGGCGACGCATCGTCTTTATGCCAGTGCCACGCGGGACGGCCAGACTGGTGACGTTATTCTCAAAGTGGTCAACGCCGCCCACACTCCAGTAAACACCGAAATAAAACTGCTGGGCGTGCCGCACCTCACCGGCGCAGGCCAATCCATTGTCCTCACCTCCGACAGTCCGTGGGACGAAAATTCACTGGATGAACCGGCCAAAGTTTCGCCGAAAGCCGGCACCTTTCATTTCACGGGCGGCGACCTCCGCCGCGCGTATCCTGGTGATTCCATCACGGTGTTGCGTATCGGGACGAAATGAGAGTTTTTCGGCCCTGACGACACATCGCCCTTTTGCGCTACGGCCAGCGGCGGAAAAGCTGCCCTGTAGTGTTTCAGAGGGTGACGCACAAAGAGACGCACAAAAAACTGACTTGGCCCCTCGTTTGCGGTCATTGGTTGTCACGATGAGCGAGCGGGGGAGCTTAGGCGACTCACCAGGTTCCAAGTCGGAGTAGCTTGACACTCGGCGATTTCAAAGCAAGACCATGGGTACAAAGCGCAATCCATGTCCCCATACCAGCGCGGGCGCAGTCCCTACCGCATGTCGTCCCAAGCTTTGTCCGGCTTCTGGCGCGGGCTGATGGCGACAGACATTAGCTCGATAACTCAGTCCACTCAAATACTAATCATTGGCCGGAGAATTGACACACCAGCAAGTGCAGAGCTTTGGACCCGTTTTCGTTTTTGGTCAGAACCGAGCCGCACGTGGCATTTAAGATGCTAATCATCCCAATAATATGTGTTTGAATCCAAACAGGCACCTGCCAAAAGGCCGATTTTCAAACCGTCGGGCTGCATTGCTTTGGGCCCGAATTAGCTTCGGAGGGCGTTTGTTTCAGGGCTTTCTGTTCGCTTTTAGCTTGAATCTATGCGGCGTGCTGCCGGTTAACGCGGACTCGCGGGAAGATCAGATTGCATCCCTAAAAGCGGAAAAGAACAGCGCCGTCTTCCAAGTTGAACACATTGTCAACCAGCCGGTGGCGCGGCTAAAACGCACCCCAGACATGAGAGTCGGGTTTTACAGTCCTGGCTGGTTTCATCCAGGTGCAATCACGCCCGACTTCGACAATGTTGACATTCGTAAAACACAGCAGTTGGATTACGCTGGTGACAAATACGTCACTTCGGATTTAAATCCCGGCGTGGTATTCCTGGGCGGCGAACTGGAATTCAATCCCATGCTCAAATACTTTTACACTGACCGCTCGCTTCCTAAGAAGAAACTGACTCAAGCCGAGATGTTGGAAATTAACGACCTTTACCGCGTCATCGGACGATGCAACCGACAATTGGCGCAATTGGAGAATCCGCCGCCGAAAGTCAACTCGATGCTCGTCCTGATTTCCCGAAACAAACCGTTTGTCATCGGATTCATGGCAGCTGTTTTTGTGGTGCTCGTCCTGATTCACAGAACTCAGTCTCGTCGGCAGGAAATTTAGCCGCATGCGGACTTTCGAGGCCCTCAACGCCGTGACCAAATCTGACTGCCTCCATTTCGCGCCGGCCCGGGCATAGACATTTAGCGACGGTGGTCGTGTTGGTTGGTATGGCAAGGCTACTGAGGTTGGGGCACCCAGCAACTCAGAATCTCCGATGGTGTCCTTCGACTGTACTTGTCGGTGCAGCACAATTGGGTGGCTCGTACCAGCGCAGGCACCAGATGCCTCCAATCCCTCGTTGACGATTTCGACGCTTGGCAAGGCGGCGCGTGCGTTGGGCCGAAAAATCAAGATTGAATTGGTGCCAGCGTAAACCGCAGCAACGGGGATTTCAGCAGGGCAAACCAGCATATCCTCGGCGGCAAGAGGCGGTTGTTTTTTGGGGAGAATTTGCCAAACGAAAATAAATCCATTTGCTCATGGACATTTGAGGGATTGGCCTCATGCTGGATGCATCAAGCCAGAACATTCTCCGATTAATCTGCTGGGCAAGCTGACTTTCCACCGGCAGCCGCCGTGGCAACAACGCCGTAAAACCATTGTTCTTCTTTGGGCCGTCGTCACCGGACTGGTCTTTGGCGGAATTTGCATGGCGGTCATGCTGTTCCAAAACGGCCGAGATTGAAAATACCTTTCCCGATTTATGAATATTCTCCTGGAAAATAACGACACTTCTGAATTTTTGACAGCGGCTGGCGATTGGACAAAAAATCCGCTGGAAGGCAAAGCTTTCGAGTCCGGGGCTGCGGCCTTGCGCGTGGGACGGCGACAAGCCATGGGCAAATTCAATGTCGTGGGCCACATCCGGCAGACCCATCAGTTTGTCAACCTGCATCACGGGCGGGGAACCGGTTTGACAGATGCGGGCGGAGAGTGAATTGCGCTCACCTTGTAGTTCATCGCAGATCTGTCCGCCGCAAAAATAAATGGATTTAGTCGTTGATATACGGTTCGGACCTGCGATGGTGGCGTTGTCTAATAGACCGCTTGAGTCTTAAAAGTCATGTTAAATCCTCAAGTGAACCTGGTTCAGTGATGATTTAAGATCCGTTTCCCGGAAACAGTCTGGTTAAAGCCAATCCAGTCTTAGACACCAAAACATCACATGAGCAATAGACTATTCGTTGGAAACCTTTCTTTCGAAACCACTGAGAACGACCTGCAAGACACCTTTGCGGCGTATGGCTCCGTCATCGAGGCCAACCTGATGATGGATCGCACGACCAACCGCCCGCGCGGTTTCGCGTTCGTCACCATGAGCACGGCCGGAGAAGCGCAGAAGGCCATTGACGGTTTGAACGGCAAGGATTTGGGTGGTCGCGCCCTCACGGTCAACGTCGCCCGTTCGCGCGAAGAGCGTCCTGGCGGCGGCAGTGGTCGCCGTGGATTTGGCGGCGGCGGTCATGACCGTTATTGATTCGTTTTGAGAGAAACCGCAGTGGCGGGGTTCGGGTGAACCGGACTCCGCTTTTTGCTTTCCGTCAAAAATTATGAATTCAAGCAAGGAAGAACACATTGAAGTGGAAGGCCGCATCACCACGGTGTTGCCCGGCACGATGTTCCGGGTGGAACTGGACAATAAACACATGGTCCTCGCCACCGTTTGCGGCAAAATGCGCAAGCGCTGGGTGCGCCTCACCGCCGGCGACCTCGTCAAGATGGAGATGTCGCCGTATGATTTGAACAAGGCGCGCATCACTTGGCGGTTAAAATGACGCCGAATCGGCATGATTTGTGAAATAGATAGAATTTTTGAAAATCTCCCCCGTGATTTCAGCCGATGGAAATCTCATTGAAGTTGAAGGCCGCATCCTGGCGGTGCTACTGGACACCCAGTTTCGGGTTGAGTTGGACAACAAGCAGATGGTGCTCGCGAGCGTCAGCAGCAAGATGTGGAAACACTGGGTGCGTTTTAATGCCGGCGATCGCGTGAAAATGGAGATGGCACCCTACGATTTGACCAGGGCGCGCATCACTTGCCGGCTGGAGTAAAGTGAGATTTTGGTTTTCAAAACTATACCACTACCAATCTTCCCACATGCGGTGCAGCACCTCCGAAATGATGGCCCGAAGCCACTCCCGTTCAAATACCTCGTGCACCGCGTTCATCACTCCATTGCCGCCAGCAGTTGGTCCAGCGACACGGTGGCAAAGCTGGTGGCGGAATCGCTCATGGCATAGGGAATGATGAGTTCGCGCCCATGCAGCAACACGCCGCAGGTATAAACGACATTCGGCACATAGCCCTCGCGTTCGGCTTCGTTCGGGCAAAGCAGCGGCTCGCGCAGGCGCCCGATGACGCGCGCAGGGTCGTTCAGGTCGAGCAGGAACGCGCCCAAACAATATTTTCGCAGCGCGCCCACGCCGTGGCTAAATACCAGCCAGCCCGCCTCCGTTTCAACCGGGGAACCGCAGTTGCCGATCTTAAAGAATTCCCAGGGTTGTGCGGGCGACAACAGCATTTTGGGCGTCTGCCAGAATCGAATGTTCTCCGAAAACATCAGGAGAATGTTCTCGTCATCCTGGCGCGAAAGCATGGCGTATTGACCGTTGATTTTGCGCGGGAACAGGGCCATGCCTTTGTTCTGCACCGCCGGGCCGTTGAGCGTGCTGAACTTGAAATGCACGAAGTCCGGCGTCTCCAGCAACTGCGGCAACGTGATCTTGCCGTCGTAGGCCGTGTACGTTGCGTAGTAAATGAAACTGCCGTCGTCGTTCCGGAACCGGACGAAGCGCGCGTCTTCGATGCCGTTGCTTTGGCTGGGCGTGGACGGGAAGAGGACGCGTTGCGAAACATGACTGTCGCACGCAAAGTTTACTTCGTAATTTGATTCCGCCAACAGCAGGAGGCCGCGAGCGGCGCGGGCGGCTGTGGCGTCGGAGGTGTCGGTCGTCAGACCCGAGGCCAGGAGGACCTGACGCAGTTCTTTCAGCGTGAAGTCTTCGTGGAGCTTGTCCAGCACGCGCCGGCAAAAATCATTTTGCACTCCCGCCTCCTCAAGTTTGTGCAAGAACAATCCCTTGGCGTAAGCCGCGTTGGGCACCCGCTCGGGTTCCGTCGCAAACGGCACGGGAGGCGTGAGCGTGATACGATGATGCGCGCCGACCACGCCGGTGCGGAAGGTGATGGAGGAAATGTGTCCTTCGCCCGTGGCGCGCAGGCTTAAGATGAAACGCAGCGCGCCCTTCGGCAGCCCGGTCTGGTCGGGATGCGGCACGATGGACGGGTTGAACAGCGCCGCGGACTCCGGCGAATACTCGTGAGTAAAGTAAGCGCCGATGAGCATCCGCCGTTCGGGCGACGGTTGCGCGCCCGGTTCAAGGTAAATATTCACCTGTTCGAAACGTTTCCGAAAAATCTCTTCAACCTGTTCGTGCCGGTTGGAAAATTCGCCGAGCACCTGGCCCAGCAACCGGGTGACTTCTTCCTCCGGCAGGGCCATGATGCGCGCGACGATTCGTCGTGAGATGTCGTCGGTGTTCGGACAAAACGGGCGCATCAGCACGCGCGAGCGGTCCGGGATCAATGTCGGCCCGATGCGTTTGGCGTGAAGGGTGGATGATGTTTGCCTGGTCATGATTATATTTCGATCGCTGACAACGGGCATTACTTTCCGCTGGGTTCCTTGAAACTGGTGAGGGTGTTTTGCAGCGCCCGCTCTTCGGCGAGCGCGAGCAGGAAGGCCAGCGTGGATTCGGCGCCTTGATTTTGGCTCAAACGGTCCACGTGCAAGCCATCCCGACAGCCGCCCGTGGTTGAGTCGTAGAGGGCGAGGCCCAGATCGTTCCGGCCGAGATACCACTCGAACGCGCGGCGCGCCTCTGCCACCCAGAACGTGTCGCCGGTGGCGTGATAAGCCTCAATGCAGGCCGAGACGGTGGCTTGCGCCTCAATCGGCTGCTGGTCGAATTGCGCGCGTTCCTGACCGCGCCGGTAAAATCCATTCGAGCCGATGGGCTGGAAAGCGCCGGTGGCGGAGGTCTGAACTTTGACCAGCCAGCGCAAGGCTTTGAGGCCGGTCTCCAGCAATGGCGCAGCATTGAGGCAGCGTCCACTAAGAATGAGCGCATGCGGCAGTTTTGCGTTCGCATAGGAGACGACTGCTTCAAACCAGCGCCAGTCTTCGTCGGCGGTATCAGAGTAGCTCTGCATCAGCCGCGTGGTAAGTGCTTCGCGAATCTGGCTCGCGCGCCGGTCGCCACTGAACCGTCGCAGGTATTCGTCAATGCCGATGAGCGTGAACGCCCAGGCGCGCGGCGACGCAAATTCGGCGGCCACCGGCAAAGCCTGCTCGAAGAGTTGTGCCGCGAGCATTTGAAAGCTGCCGTGACCGGCCTGCGACACGCACAACCCCAGCGCCCACAGCGCGTGACCCTGGCAGTCTTCCGAGCCGACTTCCTCCAGCCACTGTCGTTCAAAACCCATGAAATTGCGAAAACGTCCGCGCCGCCGGTCGAAGGCGTGGTTGAGAAAAGCCGCGTAGGTGGCGGCGTGCACGCCAAGTTGCGGCGAGCCATGACCGAGTTTTTGCAGCATCAACGCCAGCACCAGGGCGCGGGCGTTGTCATCGGTGCAATAGCCTTCGGCAAAATTCGGCACGGTGAAACTTGCATGCTGGAAAATACCGGTTGAATCGCTCATCCGAAACAGATGATCGAGTTTCAACTCCGGCAGCTGCCCGGGCTGTTCGTCGAGCGTCTTGATGGGCGACACTTTTCTCCCCACGAAACTGTGGTCCTGCCGCGCCTGCTCGAAGGACTTCATATACAATCGCGCCACTCGACTCCAAACCATGTCCCGCCCCAGTTTGTAGGCGTTCTTGCGCATCAAATGGCGCAACGGTTCGTCGCGCAGCAATTCCACCACGGCGACGGCGATGGCTCTGGCGTCGCGGAAGGGCACGAGCTTGCCGCGCTCTGCGGTCAGCAATTCCGCCGCGTGCCAGTAGGGAGTGGACACCACGGCATTGCCCGCGCCAAACGCGTAGGCCAGCGTGCCTGAGGTGATTTGAGATTCGGTCAAATAAGGTGTCAGATAAATGTCCGCCGCGCCGATGAACCGCATCAATTCCTCCAGCTCGACAAAACGGTTGAAGAACACGACATGTTTCTGCACACCGAGATCCTTGGCCAGACGCTCCAGGTTCAGACGGTAAGCCTCGCCTTCATTGCGCAGCAAATGGGGATGCGTCTGGCCCAGCACGATATAAACAACATTGGGAAATTCCCGGATGATGTCCGGCAGCGCCCGCAAGGCAAACTCAATGCCCTTGTTCGGCGACAACAAACCGAACGTGAGCAACACCTGCCGGCCCGCCACGCCGAACTCGTCTTTGAAATAATTCGGGTCGGCGAACGGCATGTCCGGGATGCCGTGCGGGATGAAATCAATCTTGGCCGCCGGCGTTTGATAGATGTCCTGCAGAAATTCCCGTCCGCGTTCGCTCATCACCACCAAGCGGGTGGAATGCCGGATCAACTCGCGCATCACGCGCCGTTGTTCCGCGTTTGGCTCGCGCAACACCGTGTGGAGCGTGGTGACGATGGGCATTTGCAGTTCGCGCAGCAATGCCAGGACATGGCTGCCAGCCGGCCCGCCAAAAATGCCGAACTCGTGCTCCACGCAAACCGCGTCCACGTCCGTGATGTTCAGGAAATCGGCGGCGCGCAGATACGACGGCAGGTCCTGCTCCGTAATTTCGAAGCGGACCTCCGCCGGATAATCGTAACCGCCTGCCAGATCATTGACCGGAACGACGAGACACTGCATCGCCGGATGTTCCGCGGCCACGGCGCAACGCAAATCCGTCGTGAACGTGGCGATACCGCATTTGCGCGGCAGATAATCGCCGAGAAATGCGACCTTACGGATGGCCGAAACTGACTGCATAAATCATGAGCCGGTTTGCCCGAACCGGCAAATCCTATCGTGCGTCACGCGGTTGCCTTCACCAGGAACCAATTCCAGCACCGGTCAGCACCGGTCAGTTCGCCGCTGTTGTCGGAGCAGGGTTCTGACCTGACGGTAGCCCACCAGTTGGCGCCGCTGTTCATCCCAAAGCCGGAAGGTGAAGGATTTGAAACTGGTGAACAGCGTGACGGGCTTCACGGTCTGAAACAGCGGCTCGGCCTGGTGGCATTTTTCCAGGTGGTAATTCGGAATTCGCGGGCTGAGGTGATGGATGTGATGAAATCCGATGTTGCCGGAAAACCACTGCAGCACCCTGGGCAGTTTGTAGAACGAACTGCCCTTCAACGCCGCCGCGGCGTAATCCCATTCGCCATTGCGTTCCCAATAGACACCCTCGAATTGGTGTTGCACGTAGAACAACCACACCCCTGCCGAGCCGGCCACCATCAGCACCGTCAACTGAATGATCAAGTAAGCCTTGAGGCCGAAAATCCAAATCAATCCGGCTGCCATGGCCCCCACTGCGAGATTTGTCCAATAGACAGAGTAACGCTCGCGAAGCGGCGCCTTGAGTGAGGGCACCCGCTGTTTAATGAGAAACAGGAACAGCGGCGCCAGCACAAACAGCACCACCGGATTGCGCGCCAGCCGATACGCGAAACGTTTCCAACGCGACGCCTCCAGATATTCCTGCACCGTCAACGTCCACACATCACCGGTTCCGCGCCGGTCCAGATCGCCCGCGCTGGCATGATGGATCGCATGTTCCCAACGCCAATGGTAGAACGGCGTGAAAGTCAACGCGCCGGTGATCGCGCCCAACGTATGATTGGCGGCTGCCGATTTGAAAAACGATCCATGCCCGCAATCGTGAAAAATGATGAACACCCGCACCAGGAATGCGCCGGCGAGGATGGCCAGGGGCATGGTGAGCCACCAGGAAATCATCAGGCTCAAGTGCATCAAATACCAAAGCGCCCCATACGGAAGCAACGTGTTCACCTCTTGCCAGAGCGCATGGCCTGGCGACGGCCGTTGATATCGGGCAACTATCGGTTTCCAGTTCAACACGTCCAACGGCGGGCGTTGTTGGAAGGAAGCGGAGTCGTGATCCATAACTTTGTGCAATAAAAAGCGGGCGTTAATGACTGAATGGCAGACTCTGTCTGATACGATAAACGTCGGTTGGCCCGAGGACACTGGCTTTGCGCAACGACCGCCGGCGTTTGGGACTTTTGCCTTGTAGCAGATGGCGTCTGCCCGCGCCCCGGAACAGCACTTTTCCCGTGCCGGTTATCTTGAAACGTTTTGACACTGACTTCTTGGTTTTAATGCCCTTGGGGCGTCGCATATAAGTCCTTTCGTTCAGGCGCGGCAGACATTGACGCTCTCAGGATGGTTTGTCGGGATTTTCATTTGCGTTTTCAAGGCGTTCGCCCGCCAGACGGCTCAATTGATCTCTAAATTCCAGTGTGGCGGAATCCGTCCCGGCTCCGGTGCGCTGATACCAGCGGCGTAGCGCCGGGCGCAGTTGCGCCGAGAGGAGGTGCTCAATCGTCTCGTGAACTCTCGCGGAGTGAGCCCCTTTGAATGCCATAAACAAGTCGTGCGTCGCGATCAGGGCACACACCTGACGCAACTCGTCGGAGGTTTCGCCCGCCGCGATCAGTTGGCCGTCATAGCACTTCTGTAGTTGTGCATCTCCAAAATTCACAATTCATCCTCATGCGGCGGTTGAGTCAAATCATGCGGCCCAGTGCGGGGACCAAGCCGACCATTCGGCGAACCGGCACGCACTTCGCGCGGCCAGGCTGGACTTACAGTGAGAGTGCAGGTGCCAATTGCCTTGCCATTAAGCGCTTGAATGGCGGCCCGAGCGCCTTCGGGCGTGGCCATGGTCACGAAGCCAAATCCACGCGGCTTACGGCTGGCACGGTCAACAGCGATGTTGACGTCCATGACGTTGCCATAAGCGGAAAACAGATTCTTCAGATCTCCTTCCGTGGTAACTGCGGCCAGGTTGTCCACATAGACTTGAGTGTTCATGACAGTTGGTTCTTAAATCGGTTTTCTGGTTCGTTGATCCGGATCGAATTTCCAATCATTTACCAAGATACTTTGACGGGTTGCGAATCCGGTCGAGCCGCTCCGCTTCAAGTTCGTTTCGAACCAACAGACGCCGCCTTTGCTTGACGGCATTCACGATAGATTGGGGAAGCAAGCACGCCTGTTTGACCAGCAGGAAGATCGTCAGGCAAATGAGCTTCAATATTTTCATAAAACGGGCTCAAATTAAATGGTTTCCACTTCAACTCTCCACGAAATGCACGATGCGGAAAACCCCCCGCACCAGCCAAGATTTCGGCTTTGGTGAGTCCTGCTTGCGAGCCGGGGCCAGTCGTCTTGTGTTGTGCTTCAGTTCCTCATGGCAATGCGGACACGCGTCCGCGTAGAGATAATTGCCGAGTTTAATGCCGCAGTAAGGACATCTTGATTTATTCATTTCGCTTCTCTTTCATGGATTCATCCATGATGTATTGTCTTCCCCAACAATGAAGCAGGCCAATACTTTGATTGCATTGCGCCAATAGCCTCTGGCTATGGAACGTTCAAATCATTTGGGCAAATCTCGTGATGCCATAGGAAGAATGATGTCAGGCCGGCCCGCACAAGAAGGAGGTTCTCGCGGTTGGCGGTTATTCGTTTTGGACACACCCTCACGCGGAAGGAAGCCGACACGGAAAGCGAATCAGACGGTGACGAAGAGGGTTGGCTTGAGCGCTAGGCGGCCGCCTGCCTTTTTACGATCTCAATGTATTGGCCGAGCGCCTTGGAATGGTTCTCATGATGCCAGGCGATCCAGTATTCCGCCCTTGCCGCCGCTGCCAGCGGACGTAAAACCACGCCGGGGTGGGGCAAATTCTTGATCTGCTCGCGCGCCAGTGTCACGCCCAAACCTTCGGCCACGAATGTCATGATGCCGGATTCCAATTCCACATCCTGTAAAATCCTCGGAGTAAAGCCTGCCTGCTGGCACAGGCCGGCCAGCCAATCTCGCGAACCGGGATGCGTCTGTTCGGACATCGCGACAAAGAACAACGACTTGAGATCCTTCGCTAGAATCTTGCTCTTTTTCGCCAGCGGATGATGGGCTGGCACAACGGCGACAACTTTGTGACGGGCCACACACTCCCAGTTCAACGCCGTCAGGTTCTTGTTGGCGGCGGGCGGGCGCAAACCGACAAAGCCCAAATCAATTTTTCGCGCTTCGAGGGCGCGAAGCTGTTCCGCCGGCGACATGTCGAACAAGTTCACGGCGATTTCGGGACAGGTTTGATAGAACCTCGCCAGTGTTGCCGGCAGGAGGTCAAAATTGAATTTGAACAGATAGCCCAGGTTCAACTGGCCGGATTCGCCCCTACTGAACCGTTGCACGGCCTTCACGCTTTCGAGGCTTAGCGCCACGAGCCGCCGGGCATCCATCAGGAAGCTTTTCCCTTCTTCCGTCAGCGAAACTTGATTCCTCGTCCGGTCCAGCAGCCGCACCCCCAATTCCTCCTCCAAGTTGTGAATCTGGCGGGTCAGCGACGGTTGCGCCAGCCGCAGTTTTGCGGCTGCCCGGGTAAAGTTTAATTCCTCGGCCACGGCAACAAAGTAACGGAGATGGCGTAATTCCATATCTCAAGCGCATGGTAGCAATGCACTCCTCGCCTGACAAACAGGAATGGACAAGGACAGACATGGCGTGGCTGAAAACGATGGGCGCCCTTTCGTCCATAGCCTGAAGGCATCACAAACCCAGCAACGAAGTATTGGCATGTCTTCTGGTTTCCCAGCATGGTGTCTCGATGAAGCTCATCATCCAGAAGGCCTCGGTCCGGTGGCAAGGCGGATCCAATGGCGGCAGCCGGGCCATGACCACCGAGAGCGGCGTGCTGAAAGAAACCGGCTTTTCCTTGGGGATTCCTTTCACAAAAAACTCCGGAACCAATCCGGCCGAACTGATTGCCGCCGCCCACGCTGCCAGTTTCTCCCTGGCCCTTTCGAAAGAATTGGGACTGGCAGTTTCCGCGTCAGGTGACATCTTCATCACCGCGACAGTGACGCTGGAACACCTGGCCGCCGGTTGGACGATCATGAATATCCATCTGAATGTCATCGCCCGGCTGCCTAAAGTCACCCAGAGCGAGTTCATTGATGCGACGGTCCGCGCCAAGACGGGTTGCCTGGTGTCGCGGTTGTTGCGCGCCAACGTCTCGATGAACGCTAAACTGGAACAACGAACCGCCATGAAGAATTGATAACAGCCTCCTTTCCTTAAGCGGTGACACCCTGTGCGTCTGTGTGCCGCTGCGGGACGATTTTCTTCTCGTAATTTTCCATTGAAGGACAGATGACAACGCCTTCGCGAGCGTATTCGCGGTGAACTGCAAGGCTGGCATAATGCGTATTGTCCGCGTAGCCGGCTTCAATGGCCTGCTTCGTGATGAAATAACGCTGCCGCTCCTGTGCGATTTGCGTCAGCGCTCTAAACTGGTCAACCTGTCATTGTTTCGGCAGGGCACACATGCACAAGGTAACGCCGGTGACGCAGGTAGAATTGAGGCAGGGCTTGGAGGCACTAGTGCAACTCGGCGTTTTACGAATGGCATGGACCTTCGTTGTCCACGATGCCGGATGAGGCATTGGATTGGAATAGATGCACTGCGCCACGCCGGAATGTGTCCGGGATGCGGGTCGTCCATGTCGGTGGCACCTGAAACTTCGTGGAGCTATGATTTGAATCCGCTTGTTCGCCATTGTGTAAACAGTCGCGCTCTTGCGGTCTGGCAGGCGTTGGCGGAAGTGGCGCGTGGTCTGGGTTCTTTTTTCTTCACCCCCAGCACGAAGTTGTATCTTGCCCAGGCAATCAATGGAGCCGCCAAGAAGGAAGTGGACGTATTGTGCGTGTCTGAAGGCATCGTGCCTTTACGCAGGACGCGCTTTGAGTAGCTGGACGCGGTGTAACAAGCCTGTGCTAGCGGGCTGAAAACCACTCAACCCCGGCAAGTTCGTTCAAGGATGTTTAATGGCGTTTCGGGAAGTCCATATCTTACTCCATGTCTTTTTTTGGCCCTGTTCAACGCCTCATGTTTCGCAAAAGCATTGATTTTATTGACTGTAATTGAAGTGGAGCGGGTGAAGGGAATCGAACCCTCATCTCAGGCTTGGGAAGCCCGCATTCTGCCACTGAACCACACCCGCTTTCGCTGCGCTTTAGCGCGGCAAGCCCGGCTTTGCCAGAAGCTAGTTGGCGTTGAAGCGCAATTGTTTCTACCAGACTTCACGGCGGCTGGCAACTTGTTTACAAAGCCCTCACGACGCGACGTCGAGCTGGTGGATCGCGCGGCGGAGCTGGTCTTCGATCGAAAGTTGCCGTTCATCGGACGCCACCTTGCCCCCGTCCAGTTCGCGCACGTAAAAACTGTCAATCGCCGCGCCGCGTTCGGTCACAATGCGCGCGGCGGAAATGTCGAGCGCCAGCTCAGCCAGCGTCTGCGAAATCGTGTAAAGCAAGCCGAGCCGGTCTTCGGTTTCAATCTCGATCAACGTGCGCGTCTCCGAAGTCTCGTTGTCGAGCCGGATTTGCGTGGGGATGCGCTCGCCCGTGTAGGCCTGATACCGCGGACGCGCCACAATTTGGCGCCGGATGAGCGCGGGCAAATCAACCTCCCCGCCGGTCAGGACCCGGTCGAGCAGGCTGTCGAATTGCTCGTGCTGTTCGCGCGTGGCAAGATTCCCGGTAGCAGCGTCATTGATAAAAAACGTGTCGAGGGCAACGCCGTCGGCGCGGGTGAAAATCTGCGCGCCGAGAATGTTCAGACCGGCGGCGCTGAAGGTGCCGGCGATTTTGCTGAACAGGCCGGCGCGGTCCCAGGTGCAGACCTTGACCAGGTTGTAACCGCGGTTGAGTTCGTCCTGCCAGGCCGTCAGCGGCGACCAGGCCTTGCCCTCTTCGACGACCTGGCGGTGCAGGAAGCGGTGCGTGAGCGCGAGGTCATCAAGAATCTCCGCGGCTGTGTGAATCTGGAAGTACCGCGCCGGCAGCGCGGCGAAATGGGCCTGCAACTCCTCCGGGCTGATCTCCGCCGGCGCGAGTTCCCGCACTTCCGCCAGGAGCGATTCGCGTTGCGCCTCGCCGGCGCGGATGAATTCCGTGCCGCCGGTCAACAGCGGCATGGCGCGGGCATACAAATCCCACAGCAACGCGTCTTTGAAACCGTTCCACAATTTGTCACTCGTGCCTTGGGCGTCGGCAAACGTCAGCAACGTGAGCAGGTTGAGCGCTTCGGGCGTTCCCATCTCGCGCGCAAACAGGCGAATGACGGCGGGGTCGGCGAGATCGCGCCGTTGGGAGATGCTGGCCATGAGCAGATGGTGCTCGACGATGGTGCGCAAGAGCTGCGTCGCCGCGCCATCCAGACGGAGCCGTTTGGCGGCACGCAGGGCCAGCGCGGCGCTGGTTTCCGGATGCTTCTTTCGGGGGTGATGCTCCGCTTTGCCCACATCGTGCAACAGCAACGCCAGATAAAGCAAACCCGGCCGGTCGAGATTCTGGAAGAGCGGCGCGTAATTTCTGTAAGGCTCCTCTTTAGCTTCCCAAACGTGATCCAGTTGCTCCAGGCAAACCAGCGTGTGCTCGTCGGCGGCGTATTGATGGTAAAACTCATGCTGCACCAGACAGGTCAGCCGGCCAAACTCGGGGATGTATTTACCGAGCAGATTCACCTCGTGCATCGCGCGCAGGATGGGCGCCACTTCGCCGCGCCGTTCGAGAATGGTCAGAAATGATTCCGCCACCTGCTCGTCATTCAAAAAATCGCGGTCCACGAGCGAGAGCTGATTGCGGATGAGTTGTGCGAGGTCGGGGTGCAGCGCCAACCGCCGCTGTTGCGCGTGCAGGAAAACGCGCATCAGCCTGCGGGGCGAGTCGCGGAACACCCGGTTGGACGCGGCGCGGATTTCGCCGTTGATGAATTTGAAGCCGTCCACTAATTCCGGTTCGCGCCGCCGCTGCGGCAGCCAGGCCCGCAACGAAAGCCGGCTCGGCGCCGCCGGCAACAGTGCCATGCGCTGCTCCAGCGTGCGCGTGATGAGGAGAACATTCCGCATGTGGGTGTAGAGGTCGCGCATGAATTTCTCAATGCGCTTGCTCGGCGAACGATCACGGTAGCCCAGGTTGAACGCCACCGCCGGCTGCAGGTTCTTGCCCAGAGCGTCAAGCGGACGGTTGACATGGTAGTGCAGCTCAGTCCGCGTGCGGAGCAGAAAATCGTATGCAGCCTCCAGTTGCCGGCGCTCGGCGCTACCGACAAATTCCTGCTGTTCCAGTTCGCGCAAGGAGCGGGAGCGGTATTTGAAGAACGCCATCCACAGCAGGTTCTGAAAATCACGCAGGCCGCCGCCGCCGTTCTTGATATTCGGCTCCTGCATGCAGGCCGAGTTGCCGAATTTGGCGCGCCGCGACGACTGGTCCTCCAGCCGCGCCGCGATGTATTTGTCCTCGTAACCGGCGACGCATTTGTTGACGAGCGTTTTCTGGAACTTGGCGAACAAGGGCTCCGCGCCGACAATGAGCCGCGCTTCGATGAGCGAGGTTTTCGATTGCATGTCCGAGTTCGCCACGGTCACGCAATCGTCAATGCTTCGCACGGCGTGCCCGACCTTCAAACCGACGTCCCACAGCGGGTACAGCACGCCGTCAATCAGCCGGGACAGATACGGCAGCGGTTTGCCTGACGCGATCTGGCCGTCGTGCAAAAACATGAAGTCAATGTCACTGTGTGGGTTCAACTCGCCGCGGCCGTAACCGCCGATGGCCACCAGCGCCAGGGGTGGAAATTCCTTTTGCGCCTGCGATGACAGGCTGGCTTTGGCGGTTTCCCACAAGTGCCGCAACATGGCGTCCAGCATGGCCGCCCGCCCCTGGCAAATCTCCCGGCCGCTCACACCGGCGCGATGCTGTAGTTTCAGCCGGTGGGTCTCCACCTTGAGAAAGCCCTTGTAGCGCGCGAGTTTTTCCGCCGCATCGGCGTTCGGCGGCATCGGCAGACGCGCCTGGGCATCGGCTTCGATTTTTTTGACCAAATCCTGCACCGATTCAGTTTTAAGTTTCGAGTTCCAAGTTGCAAGTTGCTTTCGTCAGTAGTGGGCTACTCTTTCGATTGAAAACTTGAAACTTGAGACTTGAGACTTGAAACTCGTTGGCTGTGCCGGTCCAGCCTGATCCCGATGCCGCAATGATGCTCCGCGTGAAGCGCGGTGACCGCGCGGCGTTTGCCGAATTGGTGGACAAATACAAGCAACCGGTCCTGAATTTCATCTATCGCACCCTGCGCGATGAAATTGAGGCCGAGGACCTGGCGCAAACGGTGTTCCTGCAGGTTTATAAGTCGCGGAGCCGCTACCGGCGGACGGCGAAATTCTCGACCTGGCTCTTCACCATCGCGCGCAACCTGTGCCTGAACGAGCTCCGCCGCCGTTCGCGGCATCCCGCCGAAGCCATCGAGGAAGCCCACGCCGAACACGAGGACCAACCGCAACGGCAATACGAGGACAAATCGCAAATTGCGCCGCCGGAAAAACTGTTGCACGGCGAACTCGCGCAGAAAATCGAGGAAGTGTTGGCCGAACTGCCTGAAAACCAGCGCACGGCCATTCTGCTCTGCCGACAGGAAGAGTTAAGCTACGAGGAAATTGCGGAAATTCTAGACTGCTCGCTGTCGGCCACGAAATCGCTGATTCATCGCGGTCGCGAAACGCTCAAGGAAAAACTCAAACCGTATTTGCAAACGGGTGACTGGAAAGAACCCGGCTGAATTTACCGATGTACTTCAAGCCGTAGAAACCGATTGATCGCGTCCAACGAAATCGTGGCGGTGACGTCCACATATTGGTTGGGCGGAACCCCGTTCGTGGCGGATTCAGTGACCGTCGCGCCAGGCAGGTTCATGACCCAGCCGCCCGCGGCGGTGTAAGTCAGCAGGTCGCTCCAATTCGTCAGCGTAGTCGAGCTTTGCAGCACATACGTGAGGTCGCTGGCCGAAAGGTTGCGGAGGAAATGGACCTGGAATTGGATTCCGGCGAGATTGCCGGTGAACGGGTTGGTGTTGACCACCATGGGGTTGAAGGCATAGGCGTACGCCAGGAGGTTGACGATGCCGTCCTGCTGCGGGTCCGCCGTGTCCCCGGCAATGGCGGGATTATTGGCATCGGCGCCGAAATACGCCAGTTTCCAGGCGCTAATGGGCGGTTGAATGATCGTCAGCACAGCCGCAGAGGGCGGGCCGATGGCCGACGTACCGTTTGTGGGATTGCTCAGGGCAAGATCTACCGACACATTGGATTGCACCACGTTGTTGGCCAGAATTGGCACGGTAAAGGTTTTCGCGCCCGATTCGCCATTCGTCCAGTTCAGCAACCCTGAAATACTCGTGTAATCCACACCGTTCGATGCCGTCCCGCCGCTGACCGTGGCGTACGAGACTTGCGCCGCGCCGTTCGTGCCGCCGAGCCGATAGACCGTGATGACCGCGTTGGTGTCCGCCGCCGGCACATTGAAAGCCGGCGAACTGAACGCAAAAATCCCCCCCAGCAGGCTGAACACGGAAACCGAATTGGAACTGCCGACGAAAACTCTTCCGTCGGCGACCGTCGGCACGGCAAATTTGACGCCGACGTCAAGCTGATCGCGACCCGCGTTGTTCGTACTGGTGTAAATTTCGGCGAGGTTCGTGGCGTTGCAGGCAACCAGCACCGCCGGATTTCCAAGGGCGGAAGGCATTTGCAGCGCCCAGACAATGCCGCTGTTCGTGCCGTTCGCGGAAATGCTCGGCGTCGCGCCCGGAAAGTTGAATGTGCGGTTCCGGTTGGTCAAAATCGTGTTGCCGGCCAATGCCCCGTTGGTCAACGCGAGAGCTTTTAAATTGTCGGCGCTGCTCGCGTAATAAATCCGGCCATTGAAATAACCGGGTGTGTCGAACGAGCCTTTGATTTTGCCGCTATTGGTTTGCACGACAAAATCAATGCTGTTGGTGGCATCGAAATGATTGTTGCCGGTCGTCATCTGCTCCCGGTTAATCACGTAAATCTGCCCCTGCTTGCCGGCCCCGAGCATCTCATGTGGAAAAGGTCCCGGCTGATCGGGCAACAGCAGCAGGCCGCCGGAACCGACATCCGTGTCGTTGGCCTGCAAGGTCGCCTGGTTCCACGGCGTGAAATAATCCGCTACGGCCAGTCCGTTGGTCGTGGAAAGCCGCATGAAACTGTCGCCGTATTCGGTGCCGTTGGAGCCGTTGGTAACGTTGAAACTGCCGTTGCCGAGTTCGAAAAATAAATTCGTGTTGTCGTCCACGGCCAACCCGCCGCCACTCATCCAGAGGCCGCCTTCGCCGGCATTGGCGCCAAACGCGGCTACGGTGCTGTTGGGCGTCGCGTTGAAAACGTAGTTGGTCAATTGCAACAGATTCGTGGCGTTGAAACCGATGATCCAGCCGTGGTAGGGGTCAGTGTCAGCATATCCGGCGTAGGCCACGTACACGAGGCCACCGGCCAGCGTCAGGGCGCATCGTTGGTTTTCCTGTTGCGCATTGAAGGTCACCTGGCCGCCAACGCTGCCGACGCCGACGCCGGGAACACTGGCGGTGATCAGCACCGGACTGCCCGGCTGTTCCGCTCCAGTCGCGATGTTCAGCGCGTGCAGGTGGTGAGAGTAATTCGTCACGCCGATGCCCGCTACGCCCGTGAACGCGTCCACGTATAACGTCCCGGAACTCAAATCAATCACCGGTGTTCCAGTGATCCCGACTTCGGGAATGATGTCCGTGTACGCCCCGCCGTTGTAGCGCGTTCCGAAATTCTTGTTTGTGA
>Ga0335085_10000525_pt1 | contig 106032 bp, 101 predicted proteins | sample Lox_Sample_45_FD_206712 | JGI IMG/M metagenome (GOLD analysis project Ga0335085, IMG submission 206712) | Soil microbial communities from Loxahatchee National Wildlife Refuge, Florida, United States - Lox_Sample_4.5 | ecosystem: Environmental > Terrestrial > Soil > Wetlands | place: USA...
AGTGCGTGAACGCGAGTGGACTACCGGACGGATAACGTGGTGACGACACGCCACCTCCCTTCGGGTGGAGGTTTCGAACGACGGACCGGATGGACATCGTACCGGCCATAAAGTGCGCCCCGTCACAGAGGTCGTCAAGACGACGTCACAGCCCCGTCACGGACCAATGTCACCCCTCGGGGACATCGACGGCGGCGCGATTATGCAAGCCGAACCAAGCCCCCGCAAGGGGGCCGACCCTCAAATCCGGAGCAGATCCCGCTGGGGCGCCCGGGGCGTCACCTCCGGGCCCGCCGGCCCCAGGAATACGTTGATTTCGCTGCGCACGCCGAAGCGGCCCGCCAGATAGATCCCGGGCTCCACCGAAAACCCGATCCCCGCCATCAGCAGCCGATCGTCCGCGGTCTCGAAATTGTCGAGATGGGGCCCGGATCCGTGGAGGTCCCGGTCGATCGAGTGACCGGTACGGTGCACGAAGTGCTCGCCGTACCCCGCCCGGGTGATCACGCCGCGGGCCGCGTCGTCCAGGTCGGCGCCCGTCACCGGCGCCCCCGCCGCCCACCGGGCCCGCAGGAGGTCCACCGCCGCGTCCCGCGCCCCCCGCACCGTCTCCCAGACCGTGACCACCTCGGCTCCCGGCGCCCTCCCCGTGAACCCCATCCAGGTCTGGTCCGCGAACACGGTACCCCGGGCCGGCCCGGCCCACAGATCGAGGAGCAGCACCTGGTCCTTCCCGATCGCCAGATCCTTTCCCGCCACGGGTTCATAGTGCGGATCGGCGGCGTTCGCCTGGACCCCGACGATCGGCCCGTGATCGGTGTAGAGGCCCGCCCGGTCGAAGGCCTCGCGCACCCGGCGCTGGACCGTCGTCTCCCGCACCTCCGCGCCGGACGCGACCTGCGCACCCGCCCAGGAGAGCGTCTCCCGCGCGATCTCCGCCACCGTCTCCGCCGCCCGGCGGTGACCCGCCAGCTCGGCCGGAGTCCAGCGCGAGGCGAACTGCGTCACCAGGGGCGCCGACGACACCACCCGCGCCCCCACGCGCTCCAGCAGCTGGACCACCCCGTGCGGGATGCGGTCGAGGTAGGGGACGTCGTCGTCGCGTGACGTTTCGATCGCGGCGACCTTCCCCTGGAGCAGCGTCGTGAGCGCGGCGTGCAGCTCGGGCCACGCGGCGTACGGTCGGATCTCCCCGGGGAACCCGGTGAAGGGCGTGAGCTCGATCTTGTGCGCCACCACCACCGGCGCGCCGGCGCGGGGCAGCCACACGAAGTACCGTCGCGTGCCCAGACCGTGCACGTTGACCACGCGGCCGGCGATGGGATTGAGGCCGTGGAAGTCGAAAAGGAGCCAGCCGTCGGCGCCCATCGCGGCGAGCGCGGCGCGGACGGCGGGAAGGTCGAGACCGTCGAGTGGGGGCATCAGTGATGTCGGGGATCGGGAGCGGCCGCGCGCCATTCGCAGGAGGCACCGCCGGCGCCGCGGCAGCTCACGTGGAGCATGGCGCCTTCGAAGCCCGCGAACAGCCGCAAGAGCTCGGTGAAGGCGGCGCCGTACAGCCCGCAGGCGGCGCCGTCGGGAGTGGCGCGGATGGCGAGGGCGTCCCGTACCCGCGCGACCGGAACCTGCTGCTCACGCCGGAGCTCGCCGCCCAGCACTACCCGCGCCGCGCGGCCGGCGAGGCGGAACCCGAGCGCCCGCGGCGCGGTCCGCCCGGCGACCCGCACCAGGCCGGTGGTCCGAGCGACCGCCCGGCGGGCCGCCCGCCGGCCCGCGTCGGCGAACACCAGCTCGGCGTCGGGCCGGCGGCCCACGAGCCGGAGGAGCGCCTCCACGTGCGAGGCGTCTACGCGGGCGTCGCGGCGGACCAGGCCCTCGTACTCGTTCACCTGCATCGCCACCGTGGCCGACATCCCCAGACGCTTGGACAGGAGCTCATCGGCGAACTCCGAGAGCCCATCCTCCACCGGGGTATCCAGGTTCCGGATGGCTTCGAGCACGGCGAGGGGGACGATGCTGTGCACCACGGCGGCGGAACCTAGCACCCCATTGCGGAAGCCGGGAGCCCGGGCGACGCTTAACATCCCTATGCCCGCCCCGAAACCCACGCCCCCCGCCCCCGCCCCCGCCCCGGCCGACGCCCGCCGCGCGGGCTTCGAGAAGGAAGCGCTGGTCCACCTCGACAGCCTCTATCGGGTGGCCCTCCGGCTGGCCGGCAACGCGAGCGACGCCGACGACCTGGTCCAGGAAACCATGCTCAAGGCGTATCGCTCCTGGGAACAATACCAGCCGGGCACCAACGCCAAGGGGTGGCTCCTCACCATCCTCCGGAATTCCTTTATTAATGAGTATCGGCGCCGGACCCGGCACCCGGAAACCGTGGACCTGGACACCATCGAGCCCTTCGCGGTGTTTGGGGATGTACAGGAGGACGATCCCCAGGGGGCGTTCTTCGACCGGATCGTGGACGACGAGGTCCTGCGCGCCATCGACGGGCTTCCCGAGGCCTTTCGGGAGACGGTGGTGCTGTCGGACGTGGAAGGAATGAGCTACCAGGAGATCGGCAAGATCCTGGGGATCCCGGTGGGCACCGTGAAGTCCCGGCTCTTCCGGGCCCGGCAGATGCTGCAGGGGAAACTGTACGACTACGCCGTGGGGATGGGATACATCAAGGGGCGTCCGGCATGAAGTGTCGCGAGTGCGTGGAGCATCTCTACGAATACCTGGACCGGGAACTCACGCCCGCGGTGGAGGCGGAGATCCGGGACCACCTGACGCATTGCCCGCCGTGCGTGGACAAGTTCGACTTCGAAGCGGCCTTCAAGAAGTTCCTTCAGGCCCGGACCCGCTCGCAGGGATGTCCGGCCGAGCTGAAGCAGCGCATCCTCCGGGAGCTCTTCCACGAATGAAGTGGCTGACCGGTGACGGCGTCGCCGCGGCGGTCGCCGTGGGCGCCGCCACCTGGTGGGGGATGGGATGGCGAGGAGTGGTTCTGCTCTTCGCCTTCTTTGTTTCGAGCTCCCTCCTGACACAGCTCGCGGGCGGCCGGGACGGCCCGGGCCGCCCCGGCGGCCGCCGCAACGCCCGCCAGGTCCTGGCCAACGGCGGGGTCGCCGCCCTGGGCGCGTTCGTGGGCTCCTGGTCCCTCGCCGCCGGCGCCCTGGCCGCCGCGACCGCCGATACCTGGGCCACCGAGCTCGGCTCCTTCTCGCCCCGCCCGCCCCGGCTCCTCACCACCGGCCGCGTCGTGCCTCCCGGCACCTCCGGGGGCGTCACCCTGCTCGGCTCGGCGGGAGGCGCCGGGGGCGCGCTCTTCCTGGCCGCCGTCACCACGCTACTGTTCCACCCGCCCCGGCCACCGCTCCTCCTGATCACCGTCGCCGGCGTCGCCGGGATGGCGGCCGACTCCCTGCTCGGCGCCACGCTGCAGGGAAAGTTCACCTGCCTCACCTGCGGCCGCGTCGGGGAGGACCGGAACACGGGCTGTCACGGCCCGATGATCCTGGTGCACGGGTCTCCGGCACTCGACAACGACGGCGTCAATCTGGCGGCCACGGTCGCCGGAGCCGCCGTCGCACTCATGTTCTCGTGAGCCGCTGGGACGCGGTGGTGGCCGGCGCGGGACCCGCCGGCTCCGTGACGGCCCTGCTCCTGGCCCGGAGCGGCGCGCGCGTGCTCCTCCTCGACCGCGCGCGCTTTCCCCGCGACAAGCCCTGCTCCGAATACCTGACGCCTGAGACCACCCGCGTGCTGGAACGGCTGGGGGGCGGGATTCTCGAGCAAGTGGAAGGGTCGGCCCCCGCGAAACTCCGCGGCATGAAGATCGTGACCCCCGACGGCACCGCGGCGCTCGGCCGGTTCCGGCCCGGCGACGGGTACGCGCCGCCCCGCCCCTACGGGTTCGCCCTCCCCCGCACCGTCTTCGACCGCATCCTGGTCGGGGCCGCGGTGCGGGCGGGAGCGGAGCTGGAGGAGCGGACGATGGTGGAAGACCTGATCGTCGAGGGTGGAATCACACACGGGGTCGTGAAACGCGACACCGGACACGGGACACGGGAGTCCGTGCGCTCCCGGATCGTCGTCGGGGCGGATGGACTCCGCTCCGTCGTGGCGCGGCGGCTGGGGTACCGGCGTTCGGGGCCCCCGCGGCGGATCGCCTACAGCGCGCACTTCGCCGAGGTCGCCGGCGTCACCGACGTCGGCGAGATGCACCTCGGGGTCTCCGGGTACGTCGGCATGGGTCCCATCGGGAACGGGGAAACGACGGTGGCGCTCGTCGTGCCCGCGTCCCGCACCGCGCGGGAGCTCACGGACCCTCGAGGCTTCGTGCGGGCGCTCGAGGAGTTCCCCGGCCTCCGGGGGCGTTTCCGGAGCGACCGGCTCACCCGGCCGGTTCTCGCCACCGGACCCTTCGCCCAGTGGTCCCGCGCCTCCACCGGCGACGGCGTCCTGCTCGTGGGCGACGCCGCGGACTTCTTCGACCCGTTCACCGGCCAGGGGATCTATTCCGCGATGCGGGGCGCCGAGCTGGCCGCGGAAACCGTGGCCTCCGCGCTCGCGGCGGAGGGCACGGGGCCTCTCTCCGCCGTCCTGCTCGCGCCGTACCGGCGGGCCCGCCGCCGGGCCTTCGCCGGCAAGTGGGTGCTCGAACGCCTCATCGGCGTCGGGGTGGGGTGGCCCGCGCTCGCCACGCGGGTGGTGCGGCGGCTGGCGGGGGCCCCCGAGCTCGCGGATCTTCTGGTGGGTGCCACCGGTAACTTCGTTCCGGCGGCCCGAGTGCTCGCTCCCGCCACCCTCACGTCCCTGATCGCCTGAAATCAATGAACGGCGTCGATGCCTCGCTCTTCCGGCAGCTGCTGGGCCGCTTCGCCACCGGGGTCACCGTGCTCACCACCCGGGACTCGGAGGGTCAGCCCGTCGGCATGACCGCCAGCTCGGTGGCCGCCGTATCCCTCGAGCCGCCGCTCCTTCTCGTGTCGGTGGACCGGAAGAACGTGATGCACGACGCCCTGAGCCGGGCCTCGCATTTCGTGGTGAACGTCCTCGCGGCCGATCAGGAGGCCCTGTCCCGTCGCTTCGCGAGCCTCGAGGAACGCCGGTTCGAGGGCGTCGGATTCCACCCGAGCCGCCTCGGACTCCCGGTGCTCGAGGGCGTGCTCGCCCACATCGAGTGCGCCAAGGAAGCCGCCGTACCCGCCGGCGATCACACCGTCTACTTCGGCGTCGTGACCGGCGGCGGCGTGACCGACCGCCGCCCCCTCCTCTACTACCGCGGCGGCTACGCGAACCTCGCGGGCGGATGATCGGCGCCGAGCTGCTGGACGATCCGGCGGCCGACCCCGCGCTGGTTCGGGCGGAGCTGTCCGATCTGATCCGGCTGAACCGCTGGTTCGGCGGCGCCCGGGCCGTGGTGACCGCGCTCCTGCCGCTCCTCCCCGCCGGCGGCGCCTGCACCCTGCTCGACGTGGGCACCGGATCGGGGGACATCCCGCGCGCCGTGGTCCGGGCCGCCCGCCGGCGGGGCGTCACGGTCACGCCGGTGGGCCTGGATCTCCTGCGCCCGGCGGCGCAGGTGGCGCGGCGCGGCGGCCTGGCGACGATTCTGGCGGACGGGGGGGCCCTGCCGCTCGCCTCCCGATCGGTGGACTTCGCGGTGGCGAGCCAGGTGCTGCATCACCTGCCCCCGGCCGTCGCGGCCCGGTGGATCCGGGAGCTCACCCGCGTGGCCCGCCGCGCGGTAGTGGTCGCGGATCTCCGGCGCTCGCGCATCGCGATGACGGCGATGTGGGCGGTGTCGTTTCCGTTGCGCCTTCACCGGGTGACCCGGCGCGACGCGATCCTGTCTCTGAGACGAGGGTATGCCGTGGAGGAGATGGAGGAATTGCTCCGTGCCGCGGGCGTTACCGTTCGCGTGCACCGGAGTCCGATCGCGAGGCTGGTCGCCGTTTGGGAGCCCCGGACCCCTGACCCGCGGCCCCTCACGACATGCTGACCATCGACCGCGTCGCGATCACGGCCGCTCCGGACCGGATATTCCAGGTCGCGCGCGACGTCGAGCGCTGGCCTTCGATCCTCACCCATTACCGCTGGGTCCGGGTGCTCGAGTCCCGGCCCGGGGGGGGAGCGCTGGTGGAAATGGCGGCCTGGCGGCCCTTCGGGCCGTTCCGGTGGCCCACCTGGTGGGTCTCGGAAATGACGGTGGACGAGGGCGCCCGGGAAATCCGGTACCGCCACGTCCGGGGGGTCACGGCGGGAATGGACGTGCTCTGGCGTCTGACGCCGGTCGCGGGAGGCGCGGCGGTGCACCTGGAGCATCGGTGGGCGGGCCCCGCGTGGCCGCTCGTCGGGTCCGTCGCGGCCGGGGTGGTGATCGGCCCGATGTTCGTTCACGGCATCGCGTCCCGCACCCTGGCGGGGATCAAGCGTCACCTGGAGGCACGGGAATGACGGAGCGGCGGCGGGTGGTGATCACCGGCGTCGGCGCCGTGACGCCGATCGGCACGGGCGCGCCGGGGCTGTGGGCGGGGCTCCAGCGCCGCGTCTCCGCGGTGCGCACCATCACCCGGTTCGATCCCACGCCCTTCCGCAGTCACATCGCCGCCGAAATTCCGGACTTTCGGCCGCAGGACCACCTGGACGCCAAGCGCGCGCGGCGGCTCGACCGGTTCTCCCAGCTCGCGGTCACGAGCGCGCGGATGGCCCTCGCCGACGCCCGGGTCGACCTCGCGCGCGAGGACCCGGACCGGATGGGGACGATGATGGGCTCGGCCCTGGGCGGCGTGTCGTACGCGGAGGCGCAGGTGGGCAACTATCTCCGCGAGGGCGTGAAGGGCCTCGACGCGGCGCTGGCCCTGACCGTGTTCGCCGGGGCCGCCAGCTGCAACATCGCGATCGAGTTCGGATGCACCGGGCCCAACGCCACGAACGCGATGAGCTGCGCGTCCGGGACCATCGCGGTGGGCGAGGCGTTCCACGTGGTGCGGGACGGGCGCGCCGACGTGATGCTCGCCGGGGGCGCCGAGGCGCCGCTCGCGCCCCTGACCTTCGGCGCGTTTTCCAACATCCGGGCGATGAGCACGCGGAACGACGACCCGGCGCACGCGTCCCGCCCCTTCGACGCCACCCGCGACGGGTTCGTGATGGGCGAGGGAGCGGCGGTCCTGGTGCTCGAGGAACGGGGCCGGGCGCTGGCCCGCGGAGCGCCCATCTACGCGGAGGTGGTGGGGCACGCGTTCACCAACGACGCCTACCACATGACGGCGCCCCGCCCGGACGGCAAGCAGGCCGCGCGCGCCATCCGGCTCGCGCTCGCCGACGGCGACATGACACCGGAGGAGGTGGGCTACGTGAACGCGCACGGGTCCTCCACGCCCTTGAACGACAGCACGGAGACTCAGGCCCTGAAGCAGGTGTTCGCCGACCACGCGTACCGGCTGGCGGTCTCGGGCACCAAGGGGTACTACGGCCACGCGCTGGGCGCGAGCGGCGCCATCGAGGCCGCGATCTGCGCGCTCGCGATGGTCCACGGCTGGCTCCCGCCGACCATCAACCTGGAGCGCCCCGATCCAGTTTGCGACCTCGACTGCCTGCCCGGCGCCGGGCGCGCGCTCACCCCGGAGGGCGTGGTGTCGAATTCGTTCGGCTTCGGGGGGATCAACGCGTCGCTGGTGTTGCGGCGGGCGTAGCCGGGCCGGTAGATTGGCGCCGCTCTCTCACCTCCAAAGGACGTTCTCGTGAACGCACAGACCTTGCGGCCCCTGGCGGCGGAATTCATCGGGGTGGCTCTGCTCGTCTTCCTGAGCGCCGGCAGTGTGGTGGCGAACGGCATCACCACCGGCGCCCTCGGCCCCGTGGGCCTCGCCCTGGCGTACGGCCTCGCGATGGGGCTCCTGGTCAGCGCCACGCTGCCCGTCTCGGGCGGGCACCTGAACCCGGCGGTGACCTTCGCCCTCTGGGTGGGCCGGAAGGTGGACGGCGCCACGGCGATCCGGTACGTGGTGGCGCAGCTCCTGGGCGCGATCGTCGGGGCGGCGCTCCTGCCCCTCGTCTTCCCGGCGCCCTCGGTGCGCGCGATGAGCGCCGGCACGCCCCTGCTGTCGGCCACGACGACGTTCTGGCACGGCGTGACGATGGAAGCGGTGCTGACCTTCGTCCTGGTGAGCGCCGTGTTCGGCACCATCGTCTCCCGCTCGGCGCCGAAGATGGCGGGATGGGGCGTGGGGATCGCGATCCTGGTGGGCGGGCTGGCGGGCGGGAACGCGACCGGTGCGGCGATGAATCCGGCACGCGCGTTCGGCCCGGCCCTCGTGTCCTGGACCCTCTCGGGCCACGTGGTCTACTGGCTGGGGCCGCTCCTCGGGGCCCTGGTCGCGGGCCTGGTGTGGACCCGGCTCCTCCTCGCCAAGGACGACTGAGAGCCGCGGCGGCCGTTCAGGGAGCTTTCGAGCCGCGGCGGTAGAGGACGAACGAGTAGGCGAGGAGGACCACCGCCGTCAGGATGTACGCCGCGACCGCGTACCCGCCGGTGGCCGGCGTGCCCTCAGCCCACATTCGACCCCTCCCCGGCGCCCGCCGCGGCATAGACCTGGGTCACGAATCCCAGATACAGGATGGTGAACGTCAGGAACGAAAAGAGCAGCGTGAAGAGCATGCTGCCCGGGAGCGACGGGGCGCTCGGCTTCAGGACGATGGGCTGCGGATGGAGCGTACGGAACAAGTAGACGCTGATGTGGTCGAACGGCACGAGCACCATCGCGAAGATCCCCAGCACGGCGGAATACCGGGCGCGCGGGCCGGGCTCGTGCACGGCGCCCCGCAGCAGGAGGTACCCGACGAGGACGAGGAAGAGGAACAGGGTGAGCGTGAGGCGGGCGTCCCACGTCCACCAGGTTCCCCAGATCGGCTTCCCCCACATGGGTCCCGTGGTCAGGACGATGACGCCGAACGCGGTCCCCACCTCGGCCGACGCCGCGGCGAACCGGTCGAACCGGTCGTCCTTCATCAGGAGATAGAGGACGCTCGCGAGACCCACCAACCCCACGGAGAGGAAGAAGGACCACGCGGCCGGCACGTGCAGGTAGAAGATCTTCTGCGCTCCGCCCTGGCCGCTCTCGATGGGCGTGAACCCGATCGCCCGGACGTACACCACCACCAGGAGGCACAGCCCCAGCGCGGTGATCAGGCGGCCTCGGGATCGCAGGGTCATTCGTCGACCGTGGCGGGAAAGAGGAGCGTCGCGAGCGACACGAACACCAAGTCGTACGCGAGGAGCAACTTAAGCCACCCTTCCACCTCGCTCAAGGGACGGTTCGCGAAGAGCCGCGAGGTCACCTGCACCGCGCCCACCAGCGGCGGGATGAGGAAGGGCAGGAGCAGCACCGGGAGCATCAGCTCCGCGAAGCGCACCCGGATCACGAGCGCGCTGAAGAGCGTGCCGACGGCCACGAAGCCGACCGTCGCCAGCGCGATCACGCCCCCGAGCGGCGCCAGGATGTCCCACACCGGAACGTTGAAGAACAGCGCGAACAGCGGCAGACCCACCGCCTCCACCAGCCCGACGAACATCAGGTTGGCGCAGAGCTTTCCCAGATAGAGGCTGCGGCGGTCGATGGGAGACACGAGCAGCCCGTCGAGCGCCTGATTCTCGAGCTCGAGCTGAAAAGCCCGGTTCAAGCTCAGCATCCCGGCGAAGGTGAACGTCACCCAGAGGATGCTCGGCGCCAGGTCGAGCACCGACACCGCCGTGGGATCCCGACCGAAGTTGAAGACCGTCAGCACCAGAATGGTGAAGACCACCGCCGAGACGATGCCTACCCGGGTCCGGAGCTCGAGCGCCAGATCCTTGCGGGCGATGACCCAGGCGTCACGCAGCAGCTCAGCCACCGGCCACCACCTCCCGGTAGCGCTCGCCGATCTCCCCCGCGCCCCGCGCGCCCCGCGGCGCCAGCTCGACCAGGCGTCCGGCCTTGAGGATCCCGACGTCCGTGGCGAGGTCGGTGCCCTCCTCCACGTTGTGGGTCACGAGCACCGTGGCCCGTGCACCCGAGGAGGCGAACCCCCGGACGAGATCGGTCAGCTCGGACGCGGCCACCCGGTCGAGTCCCGTGAACGGCTCGTCGAGGAGCAGGACCGCGGGATCGTGCACCAGTGCCCGCGCCACCGCGGCGCGCTGGGTCTGCCCCCGCGACAGGGTCGCGACCCGGCGCTCGAGCACGGGCCCGAGCGAGAGGAGGCCGCCCAGGCGCTCGACGCGCCCGGCGAGCGCGTCCGCCGGCACGTGGTAGAGCGCGCCCCAGAACCGGAGGTTCTCGCGCACCGTGAGCTGGCCATAGAGCAGGGACTGGTGTCCGATCCACCCGATGGCCCCCCGGCCGCCGGCGACTCCGGCGCGCCCGGCGCGCGGGCGGATGAGTCCGGCCAGGATCTTGAGGAGCGTGGTCTTTCCCGCCCCGTTGGGGCCGAAGAGCACGAGCGTGCGCCCGGCGGGGAGGGTGAACGAGACGTCCTGGAGCGCGGGGACGGCCCCGTAGCTCGCGTGGACGCTCTCAGCCCACAGCATCGATGCGGGCGGCGAGCTCGTTGAGATCGAAGGGTTTGACCAGATAGCCGCTGTGGCCCAGGTCCAGGACTTTCATCAAGGGCTCCATGCTCACGTACGCCGTCGTGACCACGACCGGCAGGGTGGCGTGCGTGGCGCGGATCTTCTGGAGCAGGGCGATGCCGTCGGTATCGGGAAGGCGGAGATCGAGAATCAAGACCTGCGCGTCGAACGTCTCGAGCTGGCGGAGCGCCTCGGCCCCGGTCCGGGCGAACGCCATCTCGTAGCGCGACTCGAAGAACCGCGCGTAGGAGGAGCGCAGGGCCGATTCATCCTCGACGAAGAGCACGCGTCGGCGGGGTGGTGCCGCGGGCGGCATGGGCGACAATATAACCGTTCGCCCGGACACCCCGCTCGACGCGCCCGATTTCCCGGGACCTCAGCCGGCTCCGCCCTCGAGCTCGAAGAGGTCGTCCAGCTTGGTGAGCACGAGCAGAAATCGCAGCTCCTCGTTGGCGCCACGCAGCGCGACCGTCACCCGCCGCTCGGCGGCGCGCCGCTGAATCAGCATCAGCGTCCCCAGGCCGGCCGAGTCCACCTGGCGGGTGGCCGACAGATCGATCACCAGCCGCCCGGCCCCCTCGGGGAGCTGGTCGAGCAGCTCCACCGCGGTGTGCCGGAACGCCGTGCGGCTCTCGAGCGAGAGTGCCTCGGGCGCGGCGAGCGTCTTTTCAGTCGATGGCGTGGACATCACCCTGACTCCCCTCGGAAATCCCGATTCCACCTGCTCGCCGTATCCATTTGCCATATCGGTGCCAATTCTTTAAACACTGTCAAAACAATGACTTAGGTGAAACGGGTGACTCCCCTCACCACGAGCCACCGTGGCACTCCGAGGCCGGTGGCGCAAAGTGCAAGGCTCGTTACGTTCGAGCCATGGCCGACCGCATCGAGACCCTGCTCGACGAGCAGCGCACCTTTCCGCCTCCGCCCGCGTTCGCGGCGACCGCTCACGTCCGTGACGACGCACCCTACCGCCGGGCCCGCGCCGACCGGGAAGGCTACTGGGCCGACTGGGCCCGCCAGCTCGAGTGGATGCGGCCCTGGGACCGCGTGCTCGAGTGGACGCCCCCGCACGCGAAATGGTTCGTCGGCGGAAGACTCAATGCTTCGGTGAACTGCCTCGACCGCCACGTCTCCGGCGGGCGTCGGGACCGGACGGCCCTGATCTGGGAAGGGGAGCCCGGGGAGGTCCGGCGGCTCACCTACGGCGACCTGCTCCGCGACGTCTGCCGTTTCGCGAACGGCCTCAAGTCCCTCGGCGTGAAGAAGGGGGACCGCGTCGCAATCTACATGCCGATGGTGCCCGAGGTCGCCGTGGCGATGCTCGCCTGCGCGCGGCTCGGCGCCGTACACACCGTGGTGTTCGGCGGCTTTTCCTCGGAATCCCTGCGGGATCGGATCAACGACGCGCGTGCCAAGGTGCTGATCACGGCCGACGGCGGCTACCGGCGGGGGGGGCAGGTGCCCCTCAAGCAGAACGCGGACGACGCCCTCGCGGACACGCCTTCGGTCGAGCACGTCGTGGTCCTGAAACGGACCGGCCAGGCCGTGACGATGCGCGCCGGGCGGGACCTGTGGTGGGACGCGCTCGTCGCCGGCGCCGCGGCCGACTGCGCCCCCGAGCCGATGGACGCCGAGGACCCGCTCTTCATTCTCTACACGTCCGGCACCACCGGGAAGCCGAAGGGCATCCTGCACACCACGGGCGGCTACCTCACGCAGGTCTACGCCACCACGAAGTGGGTCTTCGATCTCAAGGACGCGGATGTCTTCTGGTGCACCGCGGACGTGGGGTGGGTGACCGGACACTCCTACGTCGTCTACGGTCCCCTCGCCGTGGGCGCCACGGAGCTGATGTACGAAGGCGCCCCCGACCATCCCGCCAAGGACCGCTTTTGGGCGCTCTGCGCGAAGCACGGCGTCACCGTCTTCTACACGGCGCCGACGGCCATCCGCTCGTTCATGAAGTGGGGCACCGATCTCCCCGCCCGGCACGATCTGTCGAAGATCCGGCTCCTGGGCTCGGTGGGGGAGCCCATCAATCCGGAAGCGTGGATGTGGTACCACGAGCACATCGGCGGGAAGCGCTGTCCGATCGTGGACACCTGGTGGCAGACGGAGACGGGGGGAATCATGATCACGCCCCTGCCCGGTGTCACCACCACCAAGCCCGGGTCGGGCACGGTCGCCTTTCCCGGAATCGACGCGGTGCTGCTGGACGGAGATGGCAAGGAAGTGCAGGTCGGCGGCGGGTACCTGGCGATCACGACCCCCTGGCCCGGAATGCTCCGGACCATCTGGGGTGACGACGAGCGCTACCGGTCGGTGTACTGGAGCCGCTGGCCCGACACCTATTTCCCCGGGGACGGGGCCAAGCGCGACACCGACGGCTACTTCTGGATCCTGGGCCGCGTGGACGACGTCCTGAACGTCGCGGGCCACCGGATCGGGACGATGGAGGTCGAGAGCGCCCTGGTGGATCATCCCGCGGTGGCGGAGGCCGCGGTGGTCGGGCGCAGCCACGACCTGAAGGGTCAGGCGCTGGCGGCGTTCGTGACCGTCAAGGAAGGACGGGAGGCCACCGAGGCCCTCAAGGACGAGCTCAAGGGCCACGTCGCGAAGAAGATCGGGGCGCTGGCCCGCCCCGACGACATCATCTACGCCGCCGACCTTCCGAAGACGCGCAGCGGCAAGATCATGCGCCGCCTGCTCAAGGACATCGCCGAAGGCCGGACGCTCGGCGACACCACCACGCTGGCGGATCCCGCCGTGGTGCAGAAGCTCAAGGTGCTCTACGAGGACAAAGAGGGGTGACGGAGACGGGACCCGCGGCTACTTCCGCAGGTGGTGCCGCACGGTGGTCACCACCACGTTGCGCCGGAAGAGCAGCGCCGTCTTGATGGCGTACACCGTCTGATTGTGCAGGAAGGCGTGCCACCACCGCGCCGGCACCACCTCCGGCAGCACCACGGTCAGCCAGTCCGGCTTCTCGGCTCTCTCGACCTGGTCGATGTACTTGAGCAGGGGACCCACGATGGACCGGTAGGGCGACACCAGCACGTCGAGGGGCACTCCGGAATCCCACAGGTCCCACTCGTCCTGGAGCTTCTGCACCTGCGAGGGGTCGGTCGCCACCGCGACGGCGCGGATGTTGGGTGACAGGAGCAGCGCGTAGGCGAGCGCGTTGGCGGTGCTCTTGGACACGCCGGCCACCGGCACCACCACCAGGTGCTTCTCGGGCCACTCGGGCTGCCAGGCCTCGGTGGAGAGCTGCCGGGCGTAGAACTGGTAGTGCCGCTTGATGGCGAGGAAGAGGAACACGAGGGCCACGATCAGGAGGGCCGAGATCCAGGCGCCCTCCGCGAACTTCGTGACCAGCTCGATCACCACCACCACCGCCGTGGCCACGGCGCCGAGCGACGACGCCAGGAGCCGCCCCACCCGCCGTTCTCCCGCCTTCAGCGAGCGCCGCACCATGCCGGTCTGCGAGAGCGTGAAGGACACGAACACGCCCACGGCGTAGAGGTGAATCAGGGCGTTGGTGTTGCCCTTGAAGATCGCCAGCAACGCCCCCGCGACCACGGCCAGCATCAGGATCCCGTTCGAGAACACGAGCCGGTCGCCCCGGCTCGCCAGCTGGCGGGGCAGGAATCCGTCCGTGGCGAGGATCGAGGAGAGCCGCGGGAAGTCGGCGAAGGCCGTGTTCGCCGCGAGCACGAGGATCAGCGCGGTGGCGAACTGGACCGCGTAATACGCGCCGCCGCCGCCGAAGGCCGCGTGCGCCAGCTGGGAGATCACGGTCTGGTTGCCCACCGGCACGACGCCGTACCGGTGGGCGATGATGGTGGATCCCGCGAAGAAGACGCCGAGGATCACGCCCATCCAGACCATCACGGCGGCGGCGTTCTTGGACTCCGGCGGCTTGAAGGCCTGGATGCCGTTCGAGATCGCCTCGACCCCCGTGAGCGCGGAGCATCCGGAGGCGAAGGCCTTGAGGAGAAGCCAGAGCGATACCGCGGTGCCGGTGGTGGCCGGCAGGGCGGCGGACGACCAGGTACCGAACGGATGCACCACGTCCACCACCAGCATCAGCCCGAACATCCCGATGAAGAAGTAGGTCGGGACGGAGAAGATCCTCCCCGACTCCCGGATGCCGCGCAGGTTGCCGAGGGTGACGACGGCGATGGCCGCGAGGCCCAGGCCCACCGTGTGGGGCACGAGAACCGGGAACGCGGACGTGATGGCGGCGACGCCGGCGGCGACCGACACCGTCACCGTCAGCGTGTAGTCGACGAGCAGCGCCGCCGCGGCCACCAGCCCGAACGAGGTCCCGAGATTCTCCTTCGAGACGAAGTACGCTCCCCCACCCTGGGGATAGGCGAACACCGTCTGCCGGTAACTGACGACCACGATGGTGAGGAGCAGGAGGATGAATCCGGAGACCAGGAGCGCGTGCGCCACGCCGGCGGCGCCGGCCGCCACGAGGACGAGGAGCATCGCCTCGGCCGCGTAGGCGACGGACGAGAGCGCGTCGGACGACAGGACGGCGAGGCCGGTGATCTTGGTGAGCCGCTCGGACTCGAGATGCAGCGTCTCGAGGGGACGGCCCACCAGCAGCCGCTTGGCGCTACGCCAGAGCGACATCGAGGACGGCGGTCAGGCTTTCCGGGCGGAAGGCAGCCCGGCGAGGGAGGCCGCAAAGATGGCGGTGATGACGACCGCCGACCCGAGGCACCACCGGCACAGGGCGTGAATGACGAAGACCTCGAGATACGTGAGGTACAGCGTGAACAGGAATCCCCCCCCGGACAGCGCCGCCAGCCAGCGGGTGGGCCACGCGCGCGCCGCCAGCGCGGGCCGGGCGCCGGCGACGCTGATGCCGAGGAGCAGCGCGTATTCGACCACGCCGTAGAAGGCGACCGGAACGCCGAGCAGCCGCGCGTAGGAGCTGGCCTGCACGATCTCGCAGCCGCCGGTGCCGCACTTGAGCACGCCGATCACGCCGATGGCGTGCAGCCACAGGTAGGTCGCGATGGCGATGCCGACCACGGCCAGGACCGCGATCGTCTGCCGGTGCCGGCTCATTTCTTCCGGGCGGCGATGATGCTGTCGGCGATGTGCTGGATCAGGTCCGAGGAGCGGTTGGCGCCCTGGAGCTCCCGGCCGTTGATGTAGATCGTGGGCGTGCCGTTGACGCCGAGGGCGTCCCCTTCGTTCACGCTGGCCTGAATCCGCCCGGCGTACCGGTTGCTGGACAGACAGGCGTCCCAGGTGTCGACGTTCACGCCCTGGTCCTTCGCCAGGCCCCGGAACACGCCGGTCGGGTCACTCGACTGCAGCGCCCAGTCGTGGTGATCGAAGAGCGCGTCGATCATCTCCCACGCCTTGCCCTGCTCCGATGCGCAGGCCACCGCGCTCGCCGCGAGCCGGGACCAGCGGTGGGTCGTCGGCGGCAGGGGATAGTCGCGGAGCCGCCACTGCACTTTGCCGGTGCGGATCAGCTGATCCCGGATGGTCGGGAACTGCACCGTGGCGAACATCGCGCAGATGGGACACTCGTAGTCGACGTATTCGACGACCTTCACCGGGGCCGAATCGGATCCCAGCACGTATCCCTTGAAGGCGCTGTCCTGCGCCGTGATCGTCACCGCCGGATTGGCGCCCCCGGCCGCGGCCCCGCCCGCTTCCTGCCTGGAGCTGTACACGAGCAGGCCCACCGCCACCGCCGCAACGATGCCGAGGAGCACGTAGAACCGGTTCATTCGCCGCCCGACCTCCGCCAGGGTTGATCGTCATCCTCCGGGTTGAACCGGAGCTCCGCCGCCCGCCGCTCCGCCTCCTCCACGATCCGCCGGCTCTCGGCGACCTCGGGGGAGTCGTAGGTGGAGCGCACTTCGTAATGAAACAGCTCGCTCCGGGCCGTCCCCAGGAGGTCCTGGAGCTCCGGCGCCGACTCGAGCAGCCGGCCCGACCGGTCCAGCTCCACGATCCGGGCCGCCAGGGCCTTCAGAAGCGCCGCCAGCCGTGCCGCCCGCTCGGGGCCGTAGGTCTGCTCGTGGTCCGCCATTAACCGGGATTATACACTGTTTGCTTCGCCCCGGGCGCTTCATTAGATTGCCGCCGCCGTAACCGACAGCCCTACCCAGAGAGGAGCGGCCCCGAATGGCCAAGTCTCGTACCGACACCAGAAAAGCCCCCCCGACCCCGACGAGCTTCGAGCAGGCTCGTGACGAGTTGTTCTCCCACATTCTCCGCTGCGGCGTACTCGAGGCCACTCCCGAGCATCAGAAGGAGTGGTTCGACGACACCATGCTGTACCTGGGCGACCGCTACGAGGATCTACGCGAGGACGAAATGACGCAGCTGCGCGTGCTGGGCGAGCGCTACTGCCGTCCCGTGGTGGCGCGTACCGCGTCCGCCGTCGCGAGCACCTGAGTGCGATAGTCCCGCACTACCGCCACCACGCCGGGAACCGGCGCCAGCGGATCCCGACCGCGAGGCGCGCCCCGCCGGCCGCCCCACCTTCCACGTACCACCCTACCCGCTTCCCTTCTCCCGATTCCAGGCCGGCGGTGAGCGTCAGCGCGCCGCTCCCGTGCCGCTCGTTCACCATCAGCGCGGCGACCCCGAGGCCCACGTACGGGGACACGCCCCCGCGGGCCGCGGCGAGAACCAGGAACTGCGCCTCGGCCGACACCCGGCCGGCGGGGCGCCCGTCCCGGGCGCCGCTGGCCGCGGCGAGCGCGAAGCGCATCTGGCCCGCCGGCCGCAGGCCCAGGCCGGCCTCGGCGCCGTAAAACGCGCGCCGGCCCCAGAGCGCCGTGGCGCCGAGTCCGGTTTCGGTGGCGGGAGGCCCCTGTGCCGCCGCCGCGGCGCCCCAGAGGGTCAGTGCCGCGAGGCTAGCCCACCACGACGTCGTACGTCACCGGGATGTCGGGGTTGAGGGAGGTGATCACGGAGCAGTACTTCTCGATCGAGAGCGACAGGGCACGCCGGACCTTGTCCTCGTCCACGCCGGCTCCCGCCGCGGTGACGTGCAGGCGCATCGCGGTCACCCGCCGCGGCTCCGTCTCGCGGCGGGTGGCGACCAGCCGGATCTCCAGCCGGGTCAGCTCGACGCGCATTTTCTTCAGGATGATCACCACGTCGGCCCCGGTGCAGGACGCCGCCGCCACCAGCAGGGCCTCGACCGGAGAGGTCGCCACCGCCGTGTCGCCATCGACGACCATCGGGACGCCGGTCTTCCCGGCCCCTTCGAACACCAGATCGTGCCGCCAGCGGAGCGTGACCGCGGCTTCGGGGGCCGCCACGGATCACGGCCCCCGGCGGGTGGTGAGCCCGATGTACAGCCGGTGGTGGCGCATGGCGTCCATTCCGTGGTATTCGAGCAGCCAGTTGAAGCTCGACCGGTAGTGGAGCTCGAAGCCCAGCACGAGATTCACCCACAGGGAGGGGCACGAGGGGTCCGTGCCGCAGGCGTCGTGACTCGCGTACGCCAGTCCCGCGCCGACGTAGGGGATCGCGGGCTGGGACTCGTCGGTGAAACGCCAGAGCGCCTCGAGGGACATCACGTAGGTGTTGGCGCCGTTGAACACGCCCAGCTCGGCGGAGGGGCGGATCCGGACCTGGGGCGAAAACAGGTCGCCGGCGTCCAGCGTGGCGCCCACGACCATCTGCCCGCCGTGGGTCACGTCCCACCCGCCGCGCACGCCGAATCCGAACAGCCCGATGCGGGTCCCGGTGGCGGGCGCCGAGGCCTGCGGCGGGGGCGTGAACTGCTGGGCGGCGGCGCGCGGCGCCAGGGCGCCGAGACCGAAAATCGCCAGGAATCCCATCGCTCGAGTCACGTACCCTCCGTGCGCGGGCCCAGGGCCCGCCCGTAGTCCCACAGCGCGTACACCGAAACCGCCGCGGTGGCCCACGCCAGGGGCCGCACCAGCGGTGACTCGGCCACGAACGCCACCAGAGTCAGCATCTGCCCGACGGTCACCGCCTTGCCGCCGGCGCGGGCCGGGAGCGCCACCGGCCGGCGCCGGATCCAGACCGTGAGCGCGCCCACCACGGCCACGATGTCGCGGAGCAGGACCCCGGCGATTTCCCACCCGAGGAGCAGCCCGCTCCGCCACAGCGTCAGAAACGCGGAGGCCATGAACAGCTTGTCGGCCACCGGGTCCAGCACGGCGCCCACCCGCGAGCCGCCGAACCGGCGGGCCAGGATCCCGTCGAAGAAATCCGAGGCCGCGGCCACGCCGATGATCCCGAGACGGAACGCCGGCTCGTGCACGAAGGGGAAGGCCGCGGCCAGCGGGACGCGCAGCGACGTGAGCGCATCCGCCGGGGTCAGCCACGGTTTCACTTGCCCGTCCATTCCGCCTCGGGTACCTTGACTCTGTGGATCTGAATCTGCTGAAACAGGCGGCCATCTTCCAAGACCTCGACGAGGGTGAGCTCGCGCGGGTGTCCGAAGTGTGCCGGGAACAGAAGTTCACCGTCGGCCAGTACGTGTTCAAGGAGGGCGAGCCGGGCAACCGCCTGTTCATCATCGCCGAAGGGGAGGTCCGCATCTCCCGGACCATCCCGGGATCGGGCGAAGAGGCCCTGGCGATCCTGAAGCCCGGGGCGAACTTCGGCGAAATGGCCATCTTCGACCGCTCCGAGCGCTCCACCGACGCCATCGCGAACGTTTCCTGTACCCTCATCACCATCTCGCGGTCCGATTTCGAGCTGCTCCTCGACTTCAACCGCGACATCGCCTATAAGGTGCTCTGGTCGGTGGTGCGCCTGCTCTGCGCCCGCCTCCGCGTGACGAACGACAACCTCCGGTCGTTCCTCGCGATGTCGATGTTCTAGGGGTCTCCCATTCGCCGGTTTTCCCGATTCGCCCTCGCCGCGCTCCTCGCGGCCTGCTCCAACAGCACCGGATCCTCGTCCCAGCCGTACGTCGTGGTGCGGCCCCTGGTCGATTCGCTCTTCACCGGCGACACCCTCGCGGCGCTGGGCGCCACCTACTACGACGCCGCGGGCCAGGCCCAGACCGGCACGGCGACCTGGACCAGCGCGGCCCCCGGTGTGGCGACCGTGGATCAGGCCTCGGGCACCGTTCACGGCGTGGCCCCCGGCGCCGCGGTCCTCACCGCGAACATCAAGGGCGTCACCGGCCAGGCGCTCGTGGTGGTCACGGCGCCCCTCGCCGTCACGCTCCTCCTGCCCAACGTCGTGATGCTGAATCAAGACACGTTCGTGGTCCCGGTGTCGGTGCGGCGCCGGGGGGGCGCCCCGCCGGCCCCCTGGTTCTCGGCCTCCGCGAACGCGGTCTTCGCCATCGACTCCGCTTCGGGCCGGGTCGTGACCGCGGCGCCGGGCGCCGCCCTTCCTTTCCACGTCCACGCCGACAGCCTGTCCGCGGACGGCACGGTGCAGGCCCTGGACCCGGCGGACACGTCGGCCGGCGCCGGCGCGTACACGGTCAACGGGAGCGTCAGCGCCGTCCGCCTCACGTCCGCCCGGGCGCAGAATTACACCCGGGCCGGCGATACCCTCACCTTTCTCCTCACCCTGCGCGTGGTGGTGGGGGGAGTGACGACCGAGCAAGTGAACCTCACCAGCCGCACCCCCGTCAACGGCGGGCCCGACAGTCTCCCGCTCGATTCGGTGTCGGTCGCGGAGGCGCAGGGGACGGCCTTCCTCTGCCACCCCGCGCGGTCGGCGGCGGTGTGGAGCTCGTCGTCGTCGGGCGCCGCCCTGCTCGCCGTTTCCCGCCCCGGAGGCTGGATCCGGATCCGGGAGGAGCGGTCGGTCACGGGGGGAAACGTCATCTCGGGATCTTTCTATTTCACGGGTCAGCGGGCCGACTACTACGACGATCCGTCCGGTCAGCTCGCCGTCCGCGGCAACTTCGTGGCACCGCTCATTCAGACCTCGACGACCTGTCACTGAGGGAGCACGCGATGAATCGCTTCTCGCCGTACGCGGCCGTCATCCTCCGCATCGCCGTCGGACTGGTGTTCCTGAACCACGGGCTCATGAAGGTCCACATGGGCCTCGCCGGCGTGTCGGGATTCTTCCACGAGGCCGGCATCCCGTTCTCCACGCCCTTCGCGGCTCTCGTGATCGCGATGGAAACGCTGGGGGCGGTCCTGCTCATTCTCGGAATCGTTCCGCGGATCATCGCGGCGGGCTATGTGATCGAGATGACGGTCGCCGTCCTGGTCATCCTGCTGCCGGGACACCGGCCCTTCGAGCTCGAGGGACTGCTGTGGGCCGGGTCGATCGCCCTCGTGGCGCTGGGCTCGGGGCCACTTTCCGCGGGGCAACTGCTCAAGAAGGCGTAACTAGTGCAGGATTCTCAGCAGCCCCGCGTCCGCACTGCCCCGTAGGAAGCTCTCGGGATCCGTCGCCGGAATGGCGACCCCCGTCTGCTCCCGCCCCCGCAGAGCCGTTTCGGTCATGTACTGGGCGAGGGTGCCGTCGGTCTCGCCCGCGTCCGCCTGCATTTGCCGCACGATCTCTTCCCAGGTGCCGGCGTACAGGGCCCCGGAAGCGGTCCGGACCCGGTGCTCCTCCGCCCCGCCCGCTCCGGCCCGCCCCTTCATCCCCTGGAGCTCGGTCAGGAGGGTCCCGAACAGCTCGAGCTGGCGCGGGTCCCGCACCTGCCCGTCGGAGCCCAGGGCTTCGATCTCCGCGAGCACGAGGTCCTCGGGACCGGCGTCTCCCGACAGCTCGGTCAGGCGGCCGTGCCAGGGCACCAGCTCGGGATCGTCCTCGGGCAGGCGGTAGACGCTCCGCTTGAGCTCGATCAGCCGCCAGATGGCCAGCCCGTCGAAATGGTCTTCGGGCTCGGTCCGCTCGAGATGAAAGAGGGCCGCCTCGTATTCGCCCCGGTCGTACAGGAGATTCGCGAGGTAGATGCGGGCTTCCCCGTGCGCGGGGTCCAGCTCGAGCGCGCGCCGGAGCCAGTGCAGGGCTCCCCCTTCGTCCGTCAGCCGGTGGGCGGCGTATCCCACGCACGCCGCCGCGTCCGCCGAGTCGGGGTGACCGGTGATGGCGACCTCGAAGTACCGCCGGGCCTGCTCCAGCACTCCCTCCCGGAACAGGGCGCGGCCGATCTGCAGCATCAGGTCGTGGTCGTCCCGGAAGCCCAGCTCGAGGATCCGGTCGAAGCAGGCCGTCGCGCCGTCCCGCTCGCCGAACTTGAGCAGCACCTCACCCAGTCCCGCGAGCGCGTCCTCGTGGTCCCCGTCCAAACCCACCGCTTCTTCGAAGGACCGGCGGGCCCAGAGGTACTCCTCGCGGGCCAGACGGGCGTAGCCCATCCCCACGTGGAGCTCCACCGCGTGGGGGTAGAGGGACAGCCCCTCGCGAAGCACCTCGACGGCTTCGTCGTATTGTCCTTCATTGTAGAGCTGATGAGCACGTTCGTCGTATTCGTCGGAGCTGAGGAACTGATCCGACATCGAACGGAACCCCCGGGATGGTTGCGCTATCATACGAAACACCCTCCCGTTACACAAGCGCTTGGGCCGTCGTATCTTGCCCCCCATGTCCAGCGAACCCGAGCTCTCCCCGGACGGGTCGGTGACCACCCCGGCCGGATTCACGGCCGCGGCGGCGCACGCCGGCCTCAAGGCCCAGGGCGCGCTCGACGTGGCGCTCCTCGTGAGCGGCACGCCGTGCGCCGCCGCGGGCGTCTTCACCCGAAACGCCGTGCGCGCCGCCCCGGTGCTGTACGACGAGGATCTGCTCGGCGAGCGCCCCGGCCGCATCCGCGCCGTGGCGATGAACGCCCGGGTGGCCAACGCCTGTACCGGCGCCGAGGGGCTCGCGGCGGCGCGGGCGATGGCGCAGGCGGCCGAACAGGCGGCCGGCCTGCCGCCCCGCACCGCCCTCGTGCTGTCCACCGGGGTGATCGGGGTTCCCCTCCCGGTGGAGCTGGTGGCGGGAGGCCTCGGCGCGGCGGCTCAGCGCCTGACCCGGGAAGGAGGTCTCGACGCCGCGCGGGCCATCATGACCACCGACACCCGGCCCAAGCACTGCGCTGCCCGGATCGAGACGCCGGCGGGGACCATCACGGTGGGCGGGATCGCCAAGGGAGCCGGGATGATCCATCCGGACATGGCCACCCTGCTCGGCGTCCTCACGACGGACGCCCAGCTCGACGCCGCGGCCCTCGCGCCCATCCTGCGGCGCGTGGCCGACCGTACCTTCAACGCGATCTCGGTGGACGGGGACACCAGCACGAACGACACCGTGCTGCTGCTCGCCAACGGCGCGTCGGGCGTCGATCCCACCCGTGATCCCGGGCTGACCGGGCGCTTCGAGGCGGCCGTCCAGGCCGTGGCCCGGACGCTGGCGCTGGCGATCGTGGAAGACGGCGAGGGCGCGACGAAGCTGGTCGAGATCCAGGTGCGGGGGGCGGCGACCGAAGCGGCGGCCCGGGACGTGGGGCGCGCCATCGCCCGTTCCGCGCTGGTCAAGACGGCGCTCTACGGCGCCGATCCGAACTGGGGCCGCATCCTCGCGGCGGCCGGCGCCGCCGGCGTTCCCCTCGTGCCCGACAAGCTCGCGCTCGACGCCGAGGACGCCGAAGGGTGGCTCGAGCTGGCCCGCGCGGGAGGCACGGCGCGGCCCGACGCGGCCCGCGCGCGCGCGATCTTCGGGGGCAAACGCGTCCGCCTCCGCGTCGACCTGGGACTCGGCCGGGCGGACGCGGTGGTCTGGACCTGCGATCTTTCTCCGGAATACGTCCGGATCAACGCCGACTACACCAGCTGACGGCTACGGTGTTCCCGGCTTCCGGGGACGCACCGCGCCCTGCATCGCGCCCGGGGGCAGCGGCTGGGGGGGCACGGCCGGCAGAATGGACCGCACGTGGGCCAGGGCCTGGGCGCGCGTGCTGCCCCGCTGGACGTCCCGCTCGGCCGCGGCGGCCACGTCGAGCAACCGGTGGTCCGCCATCCCCGCCCCCGCGGCCGCGATGATGAGATCCGCCGACGAATCGGCGGCGAACCCGTGGGCCGCGAGATCGGCCACCGCGTGCAGCGCGAACCCCGGGCTCGTGTCCCGCACCGCCGAGACCACGCGGGTCACCACGGCGCCGGGCACGCCGCGGGCGAGCGCGACCGACACCGACTCGAGCTCCCGGGCGGAGTAGGGTGCCGGGGCCCCGGCGCCGCGCAGCACGTCCCGGGCGTTCCGCAGGTGGTCCGCCTCGGCGTTCACCGCGGCTACGATGCGGTCCGCCGGAGCTCCCTTCGCCCCGCCTTCCAGCGCCTTCTCCACCAGCGGCTCCGTCGGGAGGCTGTCCTGGACCGCCCGCGCGATGGCGGCGTTGATCCCGGGCAGGGCCGCGGGCGGCACGTGTCCGGTCAGCCGCTCGGCGGGCTGCTGCTGGAGCAGCAGGGCGAGAAGGAACGGGAGCACGGTCACTGCTGGGTGCGATGCGGGCGGACCAGCAGCACCGCGTTCTTGCGGCCGAAGCCGTCGTCGACATAGCGGCCGGCCAGAGGGTCGGACACCCAGCGCTCCCCGTCGACCACGAACATGTATTCGTGCTGACCCGCCGGCAGGATCACGCGGGCATCCCACACGCCGTCGTGATCGTCGTCGGTGAGCGGGGTCGCTTCGGGGCGCCAGTCATTGAAGGCGCCGGCCACCCCCACCGAATGCGCCTCCGGAAAACGGGCGACGAACTCCGCCACGCCCTCTCCGGCCCCGAGAACGGGCGCGGACCCGGAGGGGGTCCGCCACAGCAGCGCGGCCAGCAGCACGGCGATCACCAGACTGTAGACCGGGCGCAGGCTCACCGTGATGAACTGCGGCGAGGTCAGCCACCGGCGGACACGCTGGACCGGGGATTCCACCGGCCGGCGGATCGCGGCCATCACCCGGCGCGCCACCGACCCGGCCGCCGGCCGCGCCGCGAGCGCGCGGGAGAGCGTGTGGAGGCGGTCCGCCACGGCGCGCTCCTCGGCGCCGAGCGCGGCGGCGTCCAACTCGCCGTCCAGCACCCGGTGAATGCGGGAATTGAGGTCCTGCGTCATGGCCCCTCCTTGAGCGCCGCCAGCAACGCTTCCCGGGCCCGGTGCACGCGCATCTTCAGCGTGGGGATCCGGGCCCCCGTCACCGACGACATCTCCTCGTAGCTCATCCCATCGAGATGCTTCAGCACGAACGCTTCCCGTTTCTCCGGCGCGAGCTGCGCCAGGGCCCGGTCGAGCCGCTCCAGCTGCTCGGCCCGATCCATGCCCGCGTCGGGGTCGTCCGGAGCGGCGAGCGGAGGCGCGTCGTCGAGCGAAACGTCGCCGACGGGACGGCGGGCCAGGTGACTCTTGCACCGGTTCGCGACGATCCGGTACACCCAGGTCCGGAACCGCGCGGGATCCCGGCAGCTCGCGAGGTGACGGTAGGCCCGAACCAGACCCTCCGCCACCGCGTCCGCCGCCGCGTCCCGGCTGCCCAGCATGCGGGTCGCGAAGCGCAGGAGTCCGCCCTCGTATCGGACGATGAGGACCCCGAACGCCTCCCCGTCGCCCGCCAGAACCTGGGCGACAACCTCGGCGTCGGACGGCTCCCCGGCTGCTGTCAACGAGACCTCTGGAATGAGAGGGGGGTCACGGTCCGGACGCGGAGCGATCCGTTCTGAGACGCCTCCGCGGCGCCGTCTTCACGGTCGAATATGAAGCGGGGGTCAGTGCGTGGGAACGGCGGCCGGGGGAGCCAGCACCTGCCGTGCCGCCGCCAGGAATCCGGAGGCCGGCAGACCGGCTCCGGTCACGGCGCCGGACACGGCCTCCAGGGCGGCCTCGGCGCGGCGCCGGTAGCGGGCGTCGCCGGTGATCGCGGCCAGGCGGACCAGGAAGCGCGCGGCCCACGGGTTGGCGGCGGGCAGGAGATCGTCGAGCGCGCCTTCATTCCGGTCGGCGAGCGCGGGGATGGGCGCGGTCTCGGGAGTCGCGTCGTAGAAGCCGCCGAGCGGATCTCCGTAGTTGCGCTCCATGGTGGCGGCCAGGTCACGGGAGACCTCGAGGTACCGCCCGGCGCCCGTGGCTTCGTACGCGTCGAGGGCGGCCACCGCGACCTGCAGCTGATCCTGGAAGAGACCATCCACCGATCCCACCAGCGTGTGCCGGACGCCGTACGCCGAGGCGTACACCTGGTGCAGGAGGGCATCGAGCGCGCTCCGGGCCGCCGCCTGCCCGGCCGTGTCCCCCACCGCGCTGGCCGCCTCCAGGAGCGAGCCGATGGCATAGGCCTCGCGGTCGGTGAAGACGGTGTGGTCCGAGGGCTCGAGCAGCTCGCGCGCCAGGGTGCGCGTCTCCCGGCGCGCCGCCGTCTGATAGCGGGGGTCGGCGGTCAGCACCCAGGCGAGCGCGAGGTCCCGTGCCATCCCGCCGCGGACCACCACCGGTGGATCGTCGAGCGCGCCGTCGGCGCCCACGGCTCCGGAGTCGAGCAGGGCGTCGAGGGCCGCGCGTCCCGCCCGCAGCGAGGCCGTGTCGCCGCGGGTGCCGTACTCGCCCAGCATCAGCGCGACGGCTTGCGTGGTGACGAAGCCGGGCGACACCCCCGGCGCCGACAGCGCCGTCCGCACCGCGCGGACGCCGGAATCCACGGCCGCGTTCGAGAGCACGCCCCGGAGGTTGCCGCGATTCGACGCGACCTGCCGGATCAGGGCGGCCCGCTGCAGCACGGCGGCCCGGTCCGCGTGATACGACCGGGCCAGGGCCGGCAGGATCTGCTTCAGCCCGCGTCCGGTGACGGGATCGTCGGGGGTGAAGTAGGTGCCGCCGAAGAACGCGGCGCCGTCGGGCGTGAGCACCACGGTGAGCGGATAGCCGTGGAGGCCGGCGATGGCGCCCACCTGCGCCTCGTAACGCTGCGCCACGTCGGGGCGCTCGTCCCGGTCCACCCGGACCGGGACGAAGAGCGAATCGATGAGCGCGCCCAGCTCCTTGTCGCCGTAGGCCTCGCGGTCCATCACCACGCACCAGCGGCAGTCGTCGGCCCCCACGTAGAGCAGGATGGGCCGGTCGAGCCGGGCCGCCAGCGTGAACGCGTCACGCCCCCACGGCTGCCAGCTCACCGGCTGGCGCGCCGCCCGCGCCAGATAGCGCGTCTCGGTCTGGGCCATCCGGTTGGTCAAGGGCCCGCGCTCGGTGGCGCAGGCGGCGCCCGTCAGGGCCAGGAGTACGTACGAGGGGTGGGGTCGCATCGTGAATCGCCGCGCAAAGATACCCTGCCGGGACCGGCGGCGTTCCAGCCCGTTCGGAGGTCCCGCTCCCACGCCGGAAGGCTCCCGTATTATGTTGCAGGTCGCGTCCCGGCGACCGAGCCCCTACTTCCAACGGAGGGATGTATCAATGGCGAAGGCTGGAAAAGCCCCGATGGCCGCGGATGAAGGCTACTGCGTGAAGTGCAAGGCCAAGCGGCAAATCTCGAACGCGCAACAGGTCAAGATGGCCAACGGCCGCCCCGCGCTGAAGGGCGTCTGCCCGGTCTGCGGCACGGGGATGTTCAAGATCCTGCCCCCGCAGAAGTAGCCCCGCTCGACGTCGCCAGCGCCCCCGGCTTCCCCCGGGGGCGCTTCGTCTTCAGGGCTCGGCCATGAAGGGATAGGGGTAGTCGGCCGGGGGAACGAAGTTTTCCTTGACGGCCCGGGGCGAAACCCACCGCACCAGGTTCAGGATCGAGCCCGCCTTGTCGTTGGTGCCCGAGGCCCGGGCCCCGCCGAACGGCTGCTGCCCCACCACCGCGCCGGTCGGCTTGTCGTTGATGTAGAAGTTGCCGGCCGCGTACCGCAGGGCCCCTTCGGCCTCCCGCACCGCGGCGCGGTCCCGGGCGAACACCGCTCCCGTGAGTGCGTACGGCGAGGTGCCGTCCACCAGCGCCAGCGTCTCCTTCCACCGCGCGGCCGGATAGACGTGCAGCGTCAGTACCGGCCCGAAGATCTCGTCGCACATCGTCTGGTACCCGGGATCCTCGGCCTGGACGACGGTGGGACGGATGAAGTAGCCCTCGCGGTCGTCGCAGTCGCCGCCGAAGAGCACCTTCGCGCCGGGGGCCTTCCGCGCGCCGTCGATGTATCCCTTGATCTTGTCGTAGGCCTTCCGGTCGATCACGGCGCCCACGAAGTTCCGGAAGTCGGTGGGGTCTCCCATCTTCATCCCGTCCAGCATCCCGCCGATCCGGTCCCGCACCGCGGGCCACAGCGTGTCCGGGACGTAAGCCCGGGAGGCGGCGCTGCACTTCTGCCCCTGATACTCGAAGGCCCCGCGCACCAGCCCGGTGGCCAGCACGTCCGGATCGGCGCTCGCGTGCGCGAGCACGAAGTCCTTGCCGCCGGTCTCGCCCACCAGCCGCGGGTAGTCGGCATACGCGGGCAGATGATCGGCCACCCGCTTCCACAGCATCTGGAACACTTCGGTGGACCCCGTGAAGTGAATGCCTCCGAGGTGGCGGTCGGCCAGGAGCAGGTCGGAGATCTGCCCCGAGGGTCCGGGCAGAAAATTGATGACGCCGGGCGGCAGGCCGGCCTCGAGCAGGATGCGCATGATGGCGTAATTCGAGAGCGCCGCGGTGGCCGCCGGCTTCCAGACCACCGTGTTCCCCATGATCGCGGGCGCGGTGGGGAGGTTGCCCCCGATGGAGGTGAAGTTGAAGGGCGTGATGGCGTAGACGAACCCTTCGAGCGGGCGGTGGTCCAGCCGGTTCCAGGTCTGCGCCGGCGACTGCGGCTGCTCGGACACGATCCGCTCGGCGTAGTGCACGTTGAAGCGGAAGAAGTCGATCAGCTCGCAGGCCGAGTCGATCTCGGCCTGATGGGCCGTCTTGCTCTGCCCCAGCATCGTCGTCGCGTTCGCGAAGGCGCGCCGGCGGCCGGCCAGGAGGTCGGCCGCCTTGAGAAACACGGCCGCACGGTCCGCCAGGCTCCAGCGCGACCACTCCTGCCAGGCGTCGCGGGCCGCCTGGATGGCCCGCTGGACCTCGGTGGGGCCGGCCTGGTGGACGTTGGCGAGCACCTGCCGGTGCCGGTGCGGGGCGACCACGGGAATGGTCTTCCCGGTCCGGACCTCCTGGCCGCCGATGATGAGCGGGATCTCCATCGCCTGCCCGCCCAGCTCGGCGAGCGCCTGCTTCAGGGCGGCCCGCTCGGTCGTGCCCGGCGCGTAAGAGAGAACCGCCTCATTGGCCGGAGTCGGGATCTTGGGAATGGCGTTCATAGGACCCGGAATCTAACCCGCCCTCGCGGTACGGGGGACGGGAGCGGGAACCCGGGAGTGTTTACGTGGTGTCATGATCACCGACCCGCGGACCAAAATCGGCCACGTCCACCTGACCGTGGCCAACCTCGAGCGCGCGCTGGCCTTCTACCGCGACGTGCTGGGCTTCGAGGTCACCACGCGCTACGGCCGCGAGGCGGTGTTCCTGTCGGCGGGGGGCTACCACCATCACATCGCCCTGAATACCTGGGCCGGCGAAGGCGCGCCGGCGCCCGCGCCGGGGACCACCGGTCTCTACCATTTCGCCATCCTCTTTCCGGACCGGCCGACGCTGGCCCGGGCGCTGCGGAGCGTGCTGGACCACGGGGTTCCGCTCGAAGGCGCGGCGGATCACGGGGTGAGCGAGGCCGTTTACCTTCGCGACCCGGACGGCAACGGGGTGGAGCTCTATCGCGACCGCCCCGGCGAAGAGTGGCCGCGTGCCGGGGATGGATCCCTCCAGATGCACACGCGGCCACTCGACCTGGCGGCGCTCCTCGCGGAGGCCTGACCCGGGTCTACTTCTTGCCGCTCACCGGCGGATGCACCACCGACGCCGACGGCTTGGGGCCGAAGAAGTTCTGCACCGGCTCGCTCTGCCCGCGCGCGATCATCCCCGGCAGGTTCGCGAGCTCGTACGCCGACACCGCCATCACCGTGGACGCCTGCTCCAGATCCCAGGGAATCGCTTTGTCGTAGGTATCCGACTGGGAATGGTGGGTGTGGTTGTAGCCGCGGGTCAGCTGGTTGAAGTTGAACCCGGGCACGCCGTACGCGAGGAACGACAGGTGATCGGTCCCGCCCTTGTTCCGGTCCACCACGGAGTCCGCGTCGAGCGAGGCGACGGGCGCGAGGATCGCCTTCCACAGCCCCTCCAGATCCTTGCGGCCCTGGAGCGCCTGGCCCGTGATGGCGCCCACCCCGTTGTCCAGGATGATGGCGGCCTGAATCGAGTCCGCCTCGCCGGCGTGGGCCTTGGCGTACGCCTGGGAGCCGAGCAGCCCCTCTTCCTCGCCGGTGAACAGCACGAACCGGATCGTCCGTTTGGGCTTGAGGCCCGACGCGGCGATGATCCGGGCGGCCTCGAGCGTGGCCATCGCGCCGGTCCCGTTGTCCGTGGCGCCCGTGGCCAGGTCCCAGGAGTCGAGGTGCCCGCCGACGATGACGACCTGACCCGGATGCTCGGTGCCCTTGATCTCCCCGATGGTGTTCCACTGCGGCACCGGCTTGAGCGACATCGTGTTCCGCACGTTGACTTCCACGCGGGGCGTGATGCCCTGCTGGAGCAACCGGTCGAAGAGACCGTAGTCCTCGTGGGAAATCACGACCTGCGGCAGCGGCAGCGGCGCGTTGGGCGAGCCGCTCATGGTCAGCAGGGTCTGCTCCTTGGCGCCGTCGATCAGGATGCCCTTCGCCCCCAGGTTCCGGAGCATATAAGGAAGGTCGACGCGGAACTGCAGCGCCTTGGCGCGCGCGGCGGAATCCATCTCCGCCGGTCCGCCCCGCCGGAACCGCGCCCGCCGCTCGGCGGAGTCGGCGGCGGTCATGGGGGGTCCGTCGTTGTTCCACACTTCGGCGGGGGGGCGCAGCATCAGCCAGGCCCCGTGGACCTTGGCGCGATACACCGCGAGCGACTCGGCATTCGCGGCGTCGATGCGCACCACCGGCCCGGCGACGGTCCGGCCTCCCGTCCCCGGCGTCCACGCCCAGCTGGCGGCGATCACGTCGTGACGGCGGGGAGAGGTCATCCGCATCCACATCGGGCCGCGGGACCAGGTGCCGCGGAAGGTCCACGATTCGAGGTGAGCGTCGAGCCCGTAGTCCTTGAAGCGCTGCATCGTCCAGTCGTTGGCGGCGCGCGCGGCGGGCGATCCGGTGAGGCGGGGGCCGATGACGTCGGCGAGGTGCTCGAGGTTCTGCATCGCTTCCGAGTGGTGCATCCCCTGCTCGATCAGCGCGCCGGCCCCGGTCGTGTCCACGGTCAGGTCCTGCGCGGGGAGCCGCGAGCCGGCCGCGAGGCCGGCGAGCGTGAGGACGGCCCACCGATTCAGGCGTTTCACAGGTACTTCCTCCGATGTTGAGGGACGCTGCTCATACGGCGGAGCGAGTCGCCGCGTTGGCCTGCGGGAGGCGAAGACCTTGCGGATTCCTGCCCCAAACGTCAAGGAACGGCGCCGCTGTGGGGCCACTCCTCCCTCCCACTCCCCAAGCCCCGCCTCTCCCCGTAGCGTTACCCCTCTCCTTCTACCGGACCTGCACCGATGCGGTATCTCGCCCTCGGCGCGCTGTGCGCCGGCGCGCTCCAGGCTCAGCAGCCCCTCCCCGTCCGCGGCTTTCCGGCCGACGCCCTCGCCGCCGAGTGGCGGATCGAGACCGCGGCCCGCGCGGTGCCCAGCCCCGATACGGTCCGGGCCACCATCCGCACGCTGTCGGCGGTCCCGCACGACGCCGGCACCGAGCGCTCGCACCGGGTGGCCGAGACCATCCTGGCCCGTTTCCGCTCGTGGGGACTCGACGCCCACATCGAGGAGTTCGAGGCCCTGATGCCCCGGCCCGTGGCGCGGACCCTCGAGCTGGTGAGCCCCGAACGCTACACCGCGACCCTCAAGGAGCCGGCGCTCGCGCAGGACTCCACGTCGGGGCAGGCGGATCAGCTGCCGACCTTCAACGCGTATTCACCGGACGGCGACGTCACCGGCGACCTCGTCTACGTGAACTACGGGGTACCCGCGGATTACCAGGTCCTGGACAGCCTGGGCGTGAACGTGAAGGGCAAGATCGTGATCGCGCGCTACGGCGAGTCCTGGCGCGGCATCAAGGTCAAGGTGGCGGCCGAGCACGGCGCCATCGGGTGCATCATCTATTCCGATCCCCGGGACGATGGCTATTTCGTCCAGGACGTCTACCCGCGGGGGCCGATGCGGCCGGGAGGCGGCGTGCAGCGGGGAAGCGTGATGGACATGCCGCTGTACCCCGGCGATCCGCTGTCGCCGGGCTGGGCATCGGTGCCCGGGGACCCGCACCGGCTCACCGTCGCCGAGGCGGCGACCATTCCGGCGATCCCGGTCCTGCCCATTTCCTACGACGACGCGCTGCCGTTGCTCCGGAACCTCGGCGGGCCGGTGCCGCCGGAGGCCTGGCGCGGCGCCCTCCCCATCACCTATCACGTCGGCGCCGGTCCGGCGCGGGTGCACCTCGCGGTGTCCTTCGAGTGGAAGACCCGGCCGCTCTACGACGTGATCGCCACCATCCCGGGAGCCGTCGAGCCCGACCAGTGGGTGATCTACGGGAACCATCACGACGCCTGGGTGAACGGCGCGGAAGACCCGATCTCGGGCCAGGCCGCGCTGGAGGAGGCCGCGCGGTCCCTGGCGGCCCTGCTCAAGACCGGGTGGCGGCCCGCGCGGACCGTGGTGTTCGCGGCATGGGACGGCGAAGAGTGGGGGCTCCTCGGCTCCACCGAGTGGGCCGAGCGGCACGCCGCGGAGCTTGAGCAGAAGGCGGTGGTCTACTACAACTCCGACACCAACGAAGCCGGCTGGCTGGATGCGGAGGGTTCGCACAGCCTCGAGGCCTTCGTCGAGCAGGTGGCACGCGACATTCGCGACCCGGCGACGGGGAAGAGCGTGCTCGAGGCGCTGGCGGACCACCGCCGGGCCGGGGACGCGGCCGCGGACACCGCGTTCCACGTCGGCGCGCTGGGCTCCGGCTCCGATTACTCCGCCTTCATCGATCACATCGCGGTGGCGTCGCTGAGCGCCGCCTACGGCGGCGCCTCGCCGGCCGGCATCTATCACTCGATTTACGATTCCTACACGTTCTACGGTCGATTCCTCGACCCGACCTACGCCTACGGGGTGACCGAGGCGCAGACCATGACCACGGCCATCCTGCGGATGGCGGACGCCCCGGTCCTGCCCTTCGAGTTCTCACGGGCCGCCCGGACCTACCGCGGATACGTGGACGAGATCGACAAGGAGGCCCTGCGGTCGCCCGCCCTGGCGGGCCTGGACCTCACCGGTGTGCGGAGCGCTCTCGCCCGTCTCGATACGGCCGCCGCCCGGTACGACGCCCTGGCGGACTCCGTGGCCGCGACGCCCTCGACCGCGCTGAGCCGCCGCCGCTCCGCGCTCGCCGCGCTCAATCAGACGCTGGCCCGCGCGGAACGGGCGCTCTCGGACTCCGCGGGGCTGCCCCGGCGGCCCTGGTACCGCCATCTCCTCTACGCGCCCGGGTTCTACACGGGATACGGCGTGAAGACGATGCCGGGAATCCGGGAGGCCGTGGATCTGGTCCGGCCCGACGAAGCCCGGGCCGAAGCCGGCAGGGTGGAGGCGGCGCTCGACCGCTACGGCGCGGCGGTGCGCCAGGCGGCGCAAGAGCTCGCGGCGGTGCTCGCCCATTGACACCCCCCGGAGCGGCGGATACCGTGGGGGCCTCTTCTACTTGACGAGCCTCGGAACCCGATGAGCACTCCTCTGCCGCCCCGCCCGTCCGTCGGGCGTTCCTCGTTCGCCATCGCGATGAAGGACTACACCTTCATCCGCCCGGGCATCGCCGTGACCATCAGCGCCGCGACGCTCATCGTCGCCTTCATCTTCGGGATCGAGCTGATCCACTCGCTCCAGAAGGCGTCGAACACGGTGCGGCAGGGCGCCCAGGTCTCCCAGACCCTGCACAGCTACTCGGCGGCGTACGAAGTGTGGCACCAGATGGCCACGAGCACCGATCCGGCGTACCTCCGGCCCGAGGCTCAGGCCCAGCGGGATTCCCTCCGCGAACGGCTCCGCACCGAGCTCTCGAACCTGGCGAAGACCCTCCCGGATTCCGGGGACCAGGAGCAGGTCCACACCATCCTCGAGGGGCTGGCCTCGACGGACGCCGCGGCGGGCACCAACGCGCGGCAGGCGATGACCGTGCTGCTGGGAAGCCAGGACGCGGCGCTGTTCGACGCGGCCAAGACCTCACAGCGCGGCGTGCTCCTGGCGGCGCTCTTGCTCGGTCTCACCGTGGTCGCCGCCGCCACCCTCGTCGTTCCGATGGCCTGGCTCTACATCCGCTACAAGCGGGGAGCGACCATCGAAGTGAAGGTGTAGCCGCCCCGACCCCGGGGCGGCTGCGAGGATCCCGTGCCGCAGCGGCGCGAGCCCGTCCCGGGCGATAGCTTCCAACTGATGCGCCCCGCTCCTCCCCCGCGCGCTCCCAAGCCCCGCCCCCGGGGCGTGCTGGTCGTCGCCCTCCTGGTGGCCACGCTCGGGATCACCTCGCTCCTCGGCTACCAGGCGCTGATGGAGGTGACGTCTCACCGGGCCACGGCGGAGCGCGTGCTCCGCGACTACTCGGCCTTCGCCGCCAGCCGGCTCGCCACCCGTACGGCGCAGGAGGTCTTCTACTTCGGGTTCGGCCCCGCGCTGGACGCGCTCGACCATCTCCGGTCGGTCACGCATCAGCGCACCCTGCCCTCTCCCGCCGAGCTGGCGCTGCATTCGGACTCGAGCGCCCGGGCCGGATTGTCCCGGATGGCGTTCGCCTTCGACCTGACCTTCCCGGCGCGCACGCTGATCACCCGCGGCGGCAGCGTGGACCCCGGCGTGCGGCGCTGGATGACCGACACGCTGGACGGCTACGTCCACGGCGTGCACCGCCCCGACTGGGCCGACGCGGTGATCGTGGGCGGCCCGCCCTACCGGCGGCTGATGCTGGTCTACAAGCTGGAGCGGGACGCGGCCGGGGCGCCCCGGGAAGCGGTGGGCTTCGCGGCCGACGTCCGGGCCCTGATGCCGCTCTTCGTGGACGCGGCCGAGCACGGGCCCCTCATCCCGCCGGCCCTCACCGGCGGCGTGCCGTACGACTCGATCGGCTCGGTGGCCATCCAGGACGCGCTGGGACGGGACATCTACCGCTCGCCCGTGGCCTTCCCCCCCGACTTCACCGGCCGCGATTCCCTGAACACGATGATGGGGCGGCTGCGCTTCGAGGTCACGCTCCGTCCCGACATGGCCAGCAAGCTCGTGATCGGCGGCCTGCCCCGGTCGCGGCTCCCGATCATCACCGGCCTGCTGCTCATCACCGCCGTGCTCGTCGGCGGCATTCTCTATCAGCTGCGTCGGGAGTACGCGCTCTCGGGCCTGCGCTCGGACTTCGTCGCCGGCGTGAGTCACGAGCTGCGCACGCCGCTCGCGCAGATCCGGATGTTCTCGGAAACCCTCCGGCTCGGGCGCGTCCGGTCGCAGGAAGAGCACCACCGCTCCCTCGTGATCATCGACCAGGAGGCCCGGCGGCTCACGCACCTGGTCGAGAACCTGCTGCACTTCTCGCGGTCGGAGCGCCATACCGCCCGCATCGACGCCGCGCCTGAGCACGTCGCTCCGCTCATCCGCTCGGCCGTCGAGCGGTTCGAGCCGCTGGCGGCGTCTCGGGGCGTGACCGTGCGCACCACGCTCGACGAGCGGCTGGTCGCCAGCGTGGATCCAGGCGCGCTGCTGCAGATGCTGCTCAACCTGCTCGACAACGCGGTGAAGTACGGGCCCGACGGGCAGACCATCTCCATCACGCTCGAGCGGTGGGGCGGCTACCTCCGGATCACCGTGGACGACCTCGGCCCCGGCGTCCCCCCGGAGGCGCGGGAGCGGGTGTGGGACCGGTTCTGGCGGCTGCGGCGCGACCGCGGCTCCTCGGTGGCGGGCACCGGGATCGGCCTGGCGGTGGTCAAGGAGCTCGCCCTGCTGCACCGGGGACGGGTCTGGTGCGACGAGGCCGAGGCGGGCGGAGCGCGCTTCGTGATCGAGCTGCCGGACGCCACACCGCCCGCGCCGGCGGCCTCCGCCCGGGCCGCGGAGGCGCTCACGTGAGCACGGTGCTCGTCATCGAAGACAATCAGGACCTGGCGTACGGCCTGCGGAACAACCTCGAAATCGAAGGGCACCAGGTGGAGGTGGCGGGCGACGGCGCGGCGGGGCTCGCGCGCGTCCGCCAGAGCGAGCCGGATCTCGTCATCCTCGATCTGATGCTGCCGGGCCTGGACGGCTTCCGGGTCCTCCGCGCCCTGCGGGACGAAGGGCGCCACCTGCCCGTCCTGATCCTCACGGCGCGGGGCGACGAGTCCGACAAGGTCCGCGGCCTCCGGCTGGGCGCGGACGACTACGTCACCAAGCCGTTCGGGGTCCTGGAGCTCCTGGCCCGCGTGGAGGCCCTGCTCCGCCGCGCCGGCGCGGCCGCCCCGGCCGGCGCGCCCGCGGTCGAGCGCTTCGGCGACATCGAGGTGTTCACCGCCTCGCGCGCGGTGCGCCGCCGCGGTGAACCCGTGACCCTGACCCCCAAGGAGTACGATCTCCTGCTCACGCTGCTCGACCGGCGGGGCGCCGTGGCGTCGCGGGCCGAGCTGCTCACGGAAGTGTGGGGGTACAGCGGGGCCGTGATGTCCCGCACCGTGGACACACACATCGCGGAGCTTCGGCGGAAGCTGGAGGCCGACCTGGCCGCTCCGCGCCACATTCTCACCGTCCGCAAGTCCGGATACCGCCTCGAGCGCTGAGGCCGTCGCCGTCCACCCGCCCACCGGAGAAATCCCCGTGCGTCTCGCGCTGCTCGCCCTGCCCCTGCTGTTCACCGCCGCCGGCCCGACGCCCCCCGCGCCCAAGACCGGGCAGGAGCTGATCCGGGCGATGCACGACCGGTACGCCGGTCAATGGTACCGGACGCTCTCCTTCACCCAGCACAACACCGCCACCGACTCGGCGGGCGCCGAAACGCACTCGGTCTGGAAGGAATACGCCACCATCCCGGGCGAGCTCCGGATCGACTTCCTGCCGCCCGACTCGGGGCAGGGATATCTGTTCCGCGCCGACTCCCTCTACATCTTCCGGCACGACTCGCTGCGGCGGGCCGCGCCCTTCCTCCATCCCCTGATGATCCTCGGGTTCGACGTGTACGCGTCACCCGCCGATACCACCATCGCGAAGCTGACCCGGCTCGGGTTCGACTTGTCGAAAATCCACGAGGACACCTGGGAGGGCCGGCCGGTATACGTGGTGGGCGTGGATCCGGGGGACGGCCGGCACAAGCAGTTCTGGGTGGACCGGGACCGGATGCTTTTCGTCCGGATCGTCGAGCCGGGCCAGCAGGACAGCACCCGGATTCAGGATATGCGCTTCGAGGACTACCGGCCCGTGGGCCCGGCCTGGCTGTCGGCGCGGGTGCGCTTCCTGATCGGCGGGAAGCCCAGCTGGCTGGAGGAGTACGTGGACATTCAGACCGGCCAGTCGCTCCCTGCCGATCTGTTCGATCCGAAGAGGTTCGGGGCGGCGAGACCGAAATAGGTGTCAGGGTCAGGTGTCAGGGTTGCGGCCCTGACACCTGGAACCCGACGCCGCGCGTTACCCGGCGAACGTATAGGTGCAGCCCTTCTCCTGCGTGCGGTTCACCGCCAGCACGCCGGACGGCACCACCTGCACGCCGGGCACGAGGTTGGCGATCAGGTCGGCCTTGACGGCGTCGCCGGTCATCCCGCCGCCCATTTGCGCCGCCAGCATCCCGCTGAACACCGTGAGCGCGACGTTGCAGACTCCCACCAGCGCTCCCTTCGCGATCAGGTCGTCCACCCCGATCCCCGGAATCATCTGGTCGGCCGCGGCCATCTTGTACCACGGGTTGCGCACGGACGGCGCCTTGGTCTTGGGGTCGTCGAACTTGATGAACTCCCCGAGCTTGTACTTGGCCCAGGCGGCGTCCTGCAGGGCGAGCGGCGCGGCGAAGTGACGGACCACGATGGCCGCGGTGTTGTCGGCGTCGGTGAGGCCGTAGGTCGCGTCGCAGGTATTCAGCCACACCCGCGCCCAGATGAAGCAGAATCCCCCGTTCACCGCCGGCGCGTCGAACATCGCCTTGTGCTTCCCGGTGATCTTGTTGAGCCACGCCTCGAACGCCGGGTCCGCGGCGGCGCCGGTCGCCTCCGCCGCGGCCGCCACGGGCGCCACCATCGAGCCCAGGCCGAGGGCCGCGGCGCCCGCCGCGACTCGTCCCAAAAAGCCACGCCGGTGAGTGGAGAGCTTCAGGTCGAGCATGGGAGGATCCTCCAGGGATACGGGTGAATGCGCCCGTCAGGGCCGGGCGCGGGGGTGCCGTGCACGCGTGGAATAGGCGGCGTCGGGGGGCGCGTCGCCGTTGGGCCAGTCGTTTTCCTTGCCGGCGAAGTCGGGCCGGTGGTGGCCGTCGACGAATGCCGCGACGTCGATGGCCTGCTGGTCCGTGAGGATGACGGCCCGGTCGAACGGCATGTTGGCCCGGATGAAGGCCGCGGCGGTCCGGGCCCGCGCCATCCCGGCGCCGATGTTGAACGACCGGGGTCCCCAGAGCGGCGGCGCGGTGACCGTGCCCCCGCCGTCGGCCCCGTGGCACCGCACGCAGGTGGCGGCGAACACCCGCGCTCCCGCGGCGGGGTCGGGCGTGAGCGAAGTCCAGCGGGCGTCGGACGACGGCGCCGGCGGCCCCACCGGAACGCCGCGCGACAGAAACGCCATATAGGACACGATGTCCCGCATGTCCGGCCCGTCCACCGGAAGCGCGGTGCCGTTCAGGCTCCGGGTGAAGCAGCCGTTGATCCGGTTCTCGAGCGTTTCGACGGTGCCCGAGCGCGACCGGTACTGCGGGAAGCGCCCCAGCACACCCACCCAGGAGGCGGGGGCGCGCCGTCCCTCGTCGAGGTGGCAGCTCACACAGCGCAGCGCGCTGCCGACGTGCCCGGGCAGACTGTCCCGCGTCGCGGTGACCAGCGCCAGTCCGCGGCGGATCGAGCGTCCGAGGGGGCCGGAGGGGATCTCCGAGTCGGTGGGGACGGCCGGGACGGCCGAGACGGCCGGGACCGCCGGCCGGGCCGGAGTGCGGGCCGCGGAATTCCCGCCGGCGGAGCCGTGGCCGGCGCCCGAGCAACCACCGGCGAGGAGCAGTACGAGAGACCAGGAGCGGAGCTTCATGGGGCGGGCAGAAGGTAACCCTCGTTGCGTGGCCGGCAACCTCAGCCTAGCCTTCTCGCCATGACGCCCTGGATCCGCAGACTGGTCGTCGCCAACGCGATCGTCTTCCTGCTGACCTACAGCGAACCCGGCCTGGCGGGCGCCCTCGCCTTCACGCCGGGGAGGGCGCTGTCGGCGCCCTGGACGATCGTGACTTACATGTTCGTTCACGCCAACTTCGGTCACATCTTCTGGAACATGTTCGGCCTCGCGGTGCTGGGGCCCCGGGTGGAAACCCGTCTCGGCGGCCCCCGGTTTCTCGGGCTCTATTTCGTAGGCGGAATCTCGGGAGCGCTGCTGTCGATCGCCCTCTCCAGCGCGGGAATCGTGGGCGCCTCGGCCGCGGTGTACGCGGTGATGCTGGGCTACGCGCTCTTCTGGCCCCGCGATAAGCTGCTTCTGTTCTTCATCATCCCGATTCCCGCCTTCGTGGCCGTGGTGCTCTTCGTGGTGGTGTCCCTCTTCGGTGGCTTCGGATACCTGGAGCCCGGGGTGGCGCATTGGGCCCACCTGGGTGGGATCGCCGGAGGCTACGTCTATCTCATGGTGCTCAAGCACCGGACCGGCGCCGAGCGGTTCCGGGCCAGGGCGGCGCCGCTGGCGCCGGTTCCCAAGTCGCCCGAGACGGTGGAGCGGTGGAGGCGCATCGACCCCGCCGCCCTCCACCCGGTGAACCGTGAGGAGCTGACGCGCATCCTGGCCAAGCTCGACGGTGGCGGCCCCGCGGCCCTGACCCCGGACGAGCGGAGCTTTCTCGACCGGTTCTCCCGCGTCTAGCGCCCCCACCCCGCCGCGTCGGGCCCGAACCGGTCCCGCAGACGGTCCACGATCCGTGACAGCGTGCGGTCGCGCTCGGTCTCGGGCCCCGGACCGGAGGCCTCGAAGAGGGTGAGCTGGTCCGGCGTCCCTTCGCGCACCAACTGCGTCAACCCCACCGACAAGAGCCGGGCCGGCACGGGCCGCGCCGCCCGGAGCCGCGCGAGCAGGTCGCGCGCCGTCGAGAGGATGGCGCGGTCCGACAGCACCGGCGCGGGCAGGGTCCGCGAGGCCTGCCGGTCGGTGAAGTCGGCGTCGCGGATGCGCACCGTCACGGTGCGGGCCTGGAGGCCCGACGCCCGGAGATCGGCCGCGGCCCGGCCCGCCAGCGCCCGGAGCTCGCGGTCGAGGGCGGCCGCATCGTCCAGGTCTTTCGCGAAGGTCTCGTCCCGCGAGATGGACTTGGCTTCGCCTCCGGCATCCACCTCCGACGGATCGATCCCCCGGATGCGGTCGAACAGCCACCGGCCCGCGCGCGCGCCGAGCCAGGCCTCGAGCGTCTTTGCGTCGTGCCGCAGCGCGTCGGTCACCTCGCGGAGCCCGTACCGCGCCAGCTCCTCCTGGAACCGCGGCCCCACGCCCGGCAGGTCGGCGAGGGCGAACTCCCGGAGGAAGGCCTCCTCCGCTCCGGCGCCGACCACGCGCACGCCGGCGCCGGCGGCCCCCGCCCTCGGCTTGGCCCGGCCCGCGGCGAGCTTGGCGACCAGCTTGGAAGTTCCGCCCCCGATCGACATCGACAACCGGGTGGCCGCGGCCACCTCGGCGCGGATGCGCCCGGCGGTCGCCTCGAGCGGCTCCCCCTTGTAGAGGCGCTCGGTGCCGGAGAGATCGAGGTAGAATTCGTCCGAGCTGGCGCGCTCCACCACGGGCGTGAACCGCTCGAGGACGGCGCGAATCTCCTCTCCCTTTTCGACGCAGGCGTCCCAGGGGACCGGCACCACCAGGGCGCCGGGGCAGAGCCGCACCGCGCGGGCCATCGGCATGGCGGAGGTGACGCCGTACGCGCGGGCCTCGTAGGACGCCGAGGTCACCACGCCCCGGCGCTCCGGGGACCCGCCCACGATCAGGAGCGGCGACGCCCCGGCGCCGCCGGGGTCCACGAGGCGGGCCACGGACACGTAGAACGCGTCGGCGTCGGCGAGCAGGATGCGGCGGGCAGACATTCCGTGAATACTACGGCTATCTTTTTTCCATGATCAAGAGATGCTGGGGCGACGGGGACCCGCTCATGGTGACCTATCACGACACCGAGTGGGGCGTTCCGGTCCACGGCGACCGGAAGCTCTTCGCGAAACTGATCCTCGACGGGTTCCAGGCCGGCCTGTCCTGGCGTGTGATCCTGCACAAGCGGGAGGCCTTCTACCAGGCCTTCGACGGGTTCGACCCCGAGCGCATGGCCCGCTACGACGCCCGGCGGCGCGCGAAGCTGCTGAAAAACCCGGGGATCGTCCGCAACCGCGCTAAGGTGGCCGCGGCCGTCGGCAACGCCCGGGCCTTCCTGACCCTGCGGGAGCGCGGGGAGACGCTCGACCGGCTCCTGTGGGACTGCGTGGGGGGAGGCCCGATCCGCAACGCCCGGCGCAGCCTTCGCGGCCTGCCCGCCGAGACTCGCGAATCCCGCCGGATGAGTGGCATCTTGTCCGATCGGGGGTTCAAGTTCGTGGGCCCCACGATCTGTTACGCCTTCATGCAGGCGGTGGGGATGGTCAACGATCACCTGGTGGCGTGTTTCCGCCACGACGAGTGCTGAGAGCGGGGCGATGACGGCGAAACGAAAGGTTCTGATCATCGACGACGACCGGCCCCTGACGCAGCTCTACGCTTCTCAGCTGCGGCAGGCCGGGTATGTCGCCGTGATCGCCGAAGACGCCATGCAGGGCTTCATGTTCGCCCAGCGCGAGATGCCCGACGCCATCCTGCTGGACGTGATGATGCCGGCGGGCGGCGGGATGATGCTCTTCGACAAGCTCAACAAGTCGGTCAAGACATCGGGGACGCCGGTCGTGATCGTCACGGCGTCCACCGACCCCAAGATCGAAGCCGACGGAAAAGCCAAGGGAGCCCGGGCCGTGCTCCGCAAGCCGGTGCAGAAGGACACCCTGCTGGCGGAGCTGGCCCGCCTGTTCACTTCAGCGCCCTGAGGCCGCCCCCGCCTTGATTTCCACCGGCGCCCCGCCCACCAGGATGGGCGCGTGGCTGGCGGTCGCCACCTGATTGAAGGCCGGGACGTCCGTCGTCAGGATCGCGTTGAAGGTCGCGAGAAACCGGTCGAGCTCCTCCCGTTCGGTCTTCCATTGCGCCCGCACCGCCTCGCCCGGCGCCTCCGCGTATCCGCCCCAGATCGAGAATCCCAGACCCTGGTAGTCGTCGGCGAACCGGGTCAGGTAGTGGATGTCGTCCTCGGGCGCGCCGCGCTGCTCCTCGGAATTGTAGAGCGTGTCCTTGAGCTGCCGCAGCTTGCGGGAGAGGTCGCGCGACGCGCGGGTCACCGCCGCGAGCGCCGCCGTGTCGTCCGCCCCGCCGTCCCGGAGCGCCTGCTCCACGTTGCGGATCTGCGTCTCGAGGCCCACCAGCCGGTTCAGCATCACGTGGAGCGCCGACAGCTCGGCGCGGAACTGGAGCCCGGCCTGGAGCTGTTCCTGGAACCCCGCCGCCTCCGCGTGCTGACCCGGATCGGGACGCACCTCCACCGTCTGCGTCCCGGTCTGGCCCTTCACCGTCACCGCCACCGTGTAGGTTCCGGGCACCACACGGGGACCGAAGCCGCCCCGGAAGCCCCCGCCCCCGCCGCCCTCGCCGCCCGTCGGCCGCTCGATGGTCAACGGCGTCGGGCCGTTCCAGCGCAGGCTCCACTGGAAGCGGTTCACGCCCATCTTCGCCGGCGCGCTCGAGTCCGAGAACACGGTGTCACCCTGCGCGTCGGTGACCGTGACGCGCGCACCCTCGTGGTGCCGCCCTCCCGGTCCGCCGAAGCCCTCGCCCCGTCCGCCCCGCCCGCCCTGCCCCGCACCCTCGGCGCCGCCGGCCCCCCCCGGGACCGCGGTGTCCAGTCCGGCCTTGAGGTAATAGTCGATCACGGCACCCTGCGGCCCGCCGCGAACCTGGAAGTTGGTCGGAGCCACGCCCTCGCGGCGCCCCCGCCCGCGCAGCTCGGCGGGGAGCGTGGAGAAGAGATGGAAGTCCGACGCCGCCACCGCCGGGGTGAGCTCCTCGAGGGGAGTGATGTCGTCGAGCGCGAACAGGCCGCGCCCGTGCGTCGCCACCAGCAGGTCGTGCGTGGCACGGACGAACTTGACGTCGTAGACCGGCACCGTGGGGAAGGCGGCCTTGAGGGGCTTCCAGGCGGCACCTCCGTCGCGCGAGAACCAGAGCCCGGCGTCGGTCCCGAGCACCAGGAAGCCGCGCTGGTTGGGGTCCTCCCGCACCACGTGGGCCGCCGCGTCGGCCGGGAGTCCGGCGTCGATCCGGGTCCAGCTCCGGCCGAAGTCCTGCGTCTTGTAGACGTAGGGATGGTTGTCGTCGAACTCGTGGCGGTCGAAAGTCACATACGCCGCGCCCGCGTCGAAGGGCGAGATGCCCACCTGGTAGATCCGGCCTTCTTCGTCGCCCGAGAGACCGGGGAAGTGCCCGCCGACGTTGGTCCAGGACTTGCCCCCGTCCCGGGTCACCTGCACCAGACCGTCGTCGGTACCCACCCAGATCACGTTCGTGTCGGTGGGCGCCACGTTCACGGTCAGGATCGTGTTGTAGGTCTCGGCGCCCGAGATGTCGTACTCGATGGGACCCCCGCTCACCACCTGCTTGGCCTTGTCGTTGCGCGTGAGATCGGGGCTGATGGCGGCCCAGTGCCGGCCTCCGTCCGCGCTCTTGAACACGACATTGGCCCCGATGAACACCTCGTCGGCGTCGGCGGCCGCGACCTCGATGGGCGAGGTCCAGTTGAACCGGTAGGTCAGATCCGCGGGCGTGTTGCCTTCCACGCCGGGCAGGTAGGGCCGGATCGAGCGCCGCTCGCCGGTGGCGAGATTCACCCGGTCGATGTCGCCGTTCTGCGAGTCCACATAGAGAATGGACGTGTCACTCGGCGCGGGTACCGCGTATTCGCCGTCGCCGCCCGTGACCGTGAACCATTGCGAGCCGTCGCTCGCGCCGGACGGCCCGCACCAGGCGTTGTTGTCCTGCAGGCCGCCGCAGACCAGGTACGGATCGGCGCCGTTCGCCGCCACCATGTAGAACTGGCCGATCGGCAGGTTGTTGAACCAGGTCCAGTTCTCGCCCCCGTCCACCGTCGCGTACGCGCCGCCGTCGTTCCCCTGGATGATCCGCCGGCCGTCGGTGGGGTCGATCCAGAGGGTGTGGTGATCCACGTGCACGTCCCGGTCGATGACCTTCGCCGTCTTCCCGCCGTCGTCCGACTCGAGCAGCTGGAAGGACGAGAAGTACAGCTTCCGGTCGTCCGTGGGCGACACGGTGACCTGGGAGAAGTAGAAGGGGCGCACGTCCAGGGCGTGGTTGTCGGAGACGCCCGACCAGTGGTCGCCGAGATCGTGGGATTCCCAGAGCAGGCCGGTCTTGGCTTCGACCAGCGCGTAGATGTGGCTCGGGTTGGACGCGCCGATGCCGAGTGCGATGCGGCCGTAGATGCCCCGGGGCAGACCTTCCGACAGCCGCTCCCAGGTGACCCCGCCGTCGGTGGAGCGATAGATGCCGCTTCCGGCGCCACCCGACACCATTTCCCAGGGATGGCGGACGAACTGCCACATGCCGGCGAAGTAGACACGGGAGTTGCCGGGATCCATGATCAAGTCGGACGCCCCGGTGGTGTCGTTCACGAAGAGGACCTTCTGCCAGGTCTTGCCGCCGTCCGCGGTCCGGAACACCCCGCGGTCGGGGTTCGGGCCCCACGCGTGGCCGAGCGCCGCCACCAGCACCACGTCGGGGTTGGCGGGGTCCACGACGATGCGCGAGATCTGGCCCACGTCGGCCAGCCCCATGAAGTGCCAGCTGTGGCCCGCGTCCGGCGAGAACCAGACGCCGTGCCCGTTGACCACGTCGTTCCGGATCGCCGCTTCGCCGGTCCCCACCCAGATGAGGTTCGGGTTCGACGGCGCCAGAGCCACGGCGCCGATCGAAGCGGCCGACTGGTCCTTGAAGATCGGCTCCCAGGTGTTGCCGTAGTCGGTGGTCTTCCACACTCCGCCCGCCGCCGCCCCCACGTAGTAGCTCATCGGCTGGCCGGGGACACCCACGACGGAGGAGACCCGGCCGCCGGCGACGGACGGACCCAGGTTCCGGAACTTGATGGTGTTGAGGGAGTCCTCAGGAACGGTTCCCGCGGTGGGCCCCGCCGGCGCCGCCGGCGTCCTGGACGCGGGCCCCGGCTTCCTGCCCCGCCCTTGCGCGGTGGCGGTGGACAGGGGGAGCGGGGCGGCGCAGAGGATGGCGCCCGCGAGCAGGACGTGGAGCGAGGGGCGGGGGCGGGGCATGGACCTCTCCTGAGTTCGGAAGTTTGCGGGACCCCCCAAAACTGCGGCGCCCCCCTCGTTACGGAAGGGGGGCGCCGCGCGTTGCCGTCAACCCGGGGAAGCCTTATTGCTTGGCTCGCTCCAGGTACTTGCCCTCGCGCGGATCCACGCGCAGGCGGTCCCCGGTGCTGATGAAGTCGGGCACCTGGATGGTGACACCGTTCGACAGCTTCGCGGGCTTCGTGCTCGAGGTCTTGGTCGCCGAGCGCATCACCGGCGAGGTTTCGACCACGTCGAGCTCCATGACGGACGGCAGATCGATGCCGATCGGCTTGCCGTCGAGCCACTCCGCCTGGAACTGCATTTCAGGCTGCAACCACTCGGCCTGTTCGCCGATGGCGGCCGCGTCGAGCGTGTACTGCTCGTAGTTCTTCGAGTCCATCACGTGCACGCCGCTCTGGTCGCGGTAGAGCACCTGGAATTCCTTCGTGTCGAGACGGACTTCGTCCAGGAAGTCCGTGGCCGACACGCGGGTGTCGAACGTGTTGCCGGAGTTCAGGTTGCGCAGCCGGAGCTGCACGAACGCCCGGAGGTTGCCCGGGGTGCGGTGAGTGAACTCCATCACGCGGCACGGCTGACCCTCGACCATGATCACGTGCCCGCGGCGGATGTCAGTGGCCTTCATTGCCGGTACTCCACTACTGGAAGAATGGTCGATGCGCTCAGGGACGCTAAAGCTAAGCAGGTGAACAAGGGGGGCAAAGGCGCTTCCAACCCTCGATCTCCCGCATGAAGTCGAGGGCCTCCGCCGCCAGGTCGACCGCGGGCGTTCCGGTGGAGTCGGCAAGCGCGCTCACCCGGGTCAGATTGGCCCCGGCCCGGTGGTAGGTCGAATCCGTGCTCACAGCCGAACGGTACGCCTCGGCGGCGGCGGCGTAGTGGCCCGTCCGCTCCAGCGCGACGCCCAGGGTGTTCCGGAAGGTGGCGCTGTTCGCGAGCTCCACGGCCCGGGCCGCCGCCCGCAATCCCTCCGCGACGTTGCCCCGCTCGAGCTCCACGAGCGCCAGGTTGTTCATCGACCAGCCGTCCTGGTCGTTCAGCACGATCGCGTGGTGATATGCCGCGACGGCGGAGTCGGGCCGGCCCAGCACGTCGTACGCGCGCCCCAGGAGCCGGTACGCCGATCCCGACGAGGAGTCGATGGCGAGCACACTCTCGATCTCCGTCTTCGCCTCCCCACCCTTGCCCTGCTCCAGCAGCACGCGGGACAGGTTCAGCCGGGGGGGAAGCTGGCTCGAATCCTCGGCGATGGCGGCGCGGAACTCGGTCACCGCGCTGTCGCGATCGCCATTCCGCCAGGCGGACACGGCCAGCCGGTAGTGGCTCGCGGTCGGCGCCGGCGGCGTGACCGGGACCGGGACGGCGGCGCTGGTCGTGGTCGGCAGCGAGGCGGAGGTGGTGCCGGACGTTCGGGGCGTCCGGCTTCCGCACCCCACGGCGAGTGCGGCGGCGCCGAGCGCCGCGGCGAGGAGCGTGAGCCCGACGAGCGAGCGGGCGTGCGAGGGACGGGCCTCGGTGAGCGTGAAGCGATACATGGATCCTCCGGAAGGGGGTTGCCCATACCGAAGGCAGACGGGATGCCGGGGTCAGGGATCAGGTATCAGGGGCCGGCGCAAGCATTTACCAACTGGGAGTGAATGAGCGTGTGTCGGAGCGGACACGGGGCTCTCGCCGCCCGTGTCCGCTCCGACACCAGGCCACGATCAATTCCCCTCCGCGGAGTCCCGGTGGATCCTGTGCCGCCGCAGGATCTTGAGCAGGCTGGCGTGGTCCGCGAGTCCGAGTTCCCGCGCCGTCCGGGTGATGTGCCAGGCGTTCCGGTCCAGCGCCGCGAGCAATATGCGCCGCTCGGCGTCCGCCTTGAGCTCCCGGAAACTCCCCGCCATCGCTCCGGTGTCGGCGGCCGGCGCCTCCCGCACGTCGCGGGGAATCTGCTCCACCCCCAGCTCGTCGCCGTCGGCCGCGATGAGCATCCGCTCGACCACGTTCTTGAGCTCGCGAACGTTGTTCCGGGACCAGTCCGCGCGGCTGAGCGCCTCGACCGCCTCGGTCGTGACGGGCCGGGCCCGCATCCCGAACCTCGCCCCCACCACCGCGGCGAGGTGCGCCACCAAGGCCGGGATGTCCGACCGCCGCTCGGCCAGGGCGGGCACCCGCAGCACATGGACCGAGAGGCGGTAGTAGAGATCGAGCCGAAACCGGTCCGCCCGCACCTCTTCATCCAGCTGTCGGTTGGTGGCGGCGAGCACCCGGGCATCCACCGGGATGGTGCGGTTCCCCCCCACCCGCGTGATCTCGCGCTGCTCGAGCACCCGCAGGAGCTTCGCCTGGGCCGGAAGCGGGAGCTCGCCGACCTCATCCAGGAAGAGCGTCCCGCCCGCAGCCGTTTCGAACGCGCCCTTGCGGAGGGCGTGGGCCCCGGTGAACGCCCCCCGCTCGTGGCCGAACAGCTCGCTCTCCACCAGCTCCGCCGGCAGGGCGGCGCAGTTGACGGCGACGAGCGGCCCCCGGCGCGCCGCGAGCCGGTGGGTCTCCCGGGCCACGAGCTCCTTGCCCGTGCCCGAATCCCCCAGGATGAGCACCGGGCTCGGGATGGGGGCGAGCCGCGCCATCTGCTCCCGTAGCCGCGTCAAGGCCGCCGACGTCCCCACGAGCGCGCCCTCGGAAGCCCGGAGCGCCGCCACCTCCCGGTGCAGTCGCTCCCGCTCGAGCACGTGCTCCACCTCCCGCACCACGCGCTCCATGGGCTCGGACTTGTCGAGGAAGCTCCGGGCCCCGAGCTGGACCGCCTGCAGGCACCGGTCGTAGGTGCCGGTGCCGGTATACACGATGACGGGAACGCGCCGCCCCACGGACTTGAGCACCCCGAAGCCGTCCAGTCCCGGCATTTCGAGATCCAGGATCATGACATCCACCGGCTCGCGCTCCAAGAGCTCGAGCGCGGCCCGCCCCCCGCCCGCGACCATGGTCTGGTACGCCCCCAGCCGGCGCAGGTCGTACGCGTACTGCTCCGCCATCGCGGGCACGTCGTCCACCACCAGGACCGTCGTCATCGCCCGACTCCTTCCCCCGTCCCGCTCCCCGCGTCCTCGAGAACCGGGAACTCCACCGTGAACGAGGACCCCCGCCCCGGTGCGGTGTCCACCCGGAGCGCCCCTCCCGCATCCCCCACCAGCCGGCGCACGATCGCGAGGCCGAGCCCCGACCCGCCCGGCTTGGTGGAGTGGAACCCGCCGAGCGCCCGGTCGAGATCGGCCGCCGACATTCCGGCCCCCGTGTCCAGCACCTGCAGCCTGACCCGGGCGCCTCCCTCGGTCCGGAGCGTGACCGTGCCCCGGCCCCCGCCCAGGCTCTCCCGCGCGTTCGCGGCGAGGTTGTCGATCACCCGCCGCAGCGCCAGGGGATCGGCGCGCACGAACGGTGCCGGCTCCGCCAACTCGACCTGGACGGTCACACCGTCGTCGCCGCGCAGGCGGGTGGCGGCCCCCTCGATCGCGGCGTTCAGGTCGCAAGGCTCGCTCGCTCGGGGAACTCCCAGGCGCGCGTAGTCCGCGGCCAGCGCCTGGAGGTAGGCGATGCTCGATTCCACCGTCCCGCGCCGCTCGGCGAATACCGCGGTGAGCTCGGCCGGCCGGGCCTCGGCCACGTCGCTCCAGTGGCGGAAGACGTTGCGGATGGGGGTGAGCCCGTTCCGGATGTCGTGGTTCACCTGGCGAGCCAGATCTCCGAGGGCGGCCCGTCGTTCCGCGCGGCGCGCCCGCTCCGCGTCCTCCCGCAGACGAGCGGTCATCGTACCCAGCACCGTCGAGAGCTTGCCGATCTCGTCACGGCGCCCGGTGTCGAAGGCGGTATCCAGCCGCTCGAGGTCGACGGAAGCCGCGCGGGCCGTGAGATCCGAGAGCGGACGGGAGAGCCGGCCCGCGAGCCAGAGGGCGAGGATCAGTCCCGTGAGGGCGGTGGTCGCGAGGCCCAGCACCAGCCACCGGTTCACGCCGCGCTCGATGGCGTCGAGCGGAGCGGCGGAGGGGGTGACCACGAGGTCGACGGTACCCACCGAGTCCGCGTCCTCGGACGGCAGGTAGGGCAGCGAGAGTGCCCGCGCCCCGGCGGCGGCCCGGTCGCCGCCGATCGACACCGTGACGTTCGCGTCGGGCGAGGAGCGCGCCAGCCACTCCGAGTCGAGACCGATCCCGCCCACCAGCGCGTAGACCCGCGTCCCGATCCGCAGCGAGTCGAGCCGGCTGAGCGTCACGAACGACGCCTCAGCCGTCCGAGCCTGGATCACCACGACCGAATCCGCGGCCGCGCGCAACTGCCCGGGGAGGCGAGGCTCGACCCATCCGTACGCGTTCCGGAAGTGTCCCGACGACAGCACCGTGCCGTCCGGCGCGAGCAGCTGCAGGCTGGCGAGCCCCGAGACCCGCAGGGCGGCCCCGGCGAAGTCCCGGACATAGTCCGCGTCCGAGTCACCGAGAAGCGCCGCGCGCAGCCGCGGGTCCGCCGCCGCGGCGCGCCGGACGCCGGCCAGGCGCCGCGCCAGGTCGGCGCTCGTGCCCGTCACGCGACCGCGCACGTGGATCAAGGCGTCGTCCGCGCGGCTCGCGAAGAGCGCGCTCAGGCGGTCCGCCACCGCGCGGCGAACCCCCCAGCCGAATACCGCCAGAGGGATGAGCACGGCGGCCAGGAACGCCGCCGCCAGTCGGGCCCGGAAGCTCATTGCCGCTCTCCGAGCCGGGGGGCGCCGTCGGACCCCAGAGGCAGGGGCAGAAGGGTCTTGTCCACCACCGCGGTCGACCGGACGGCGATCAGTGGAGTAGCCGCGCCCCAGGATTCCCCGCAGGATGCGGGCACCCGAACCCGCTCGATCAGGCCCCATTCACTCCCATCCTGCGCGGCGCGCCCCCACTCGGCTCCCCGGAGCGCCAGGGCGAACACGCCACGGCCGACCGCTCCGCTCCCGATGAGCCGGGCGGCGAGCGCCTCCGCGGCCGGGTCCCCCTGCCGGTAGGCGATCCGGCGGGGTCCGGACACGGTGGCGCGCCGCGGTCTCGTGGCCGGGCAGCCGGCGTTGTCGGCCGGCGCGGCGTCCACGCGGACGGCGGCGGCGAGATCCCCCCGGTCGACCGCCACGGGGTCGGGCGCGATCAGGACGTACTCCTCACTCCAGGCCAGCGGCAGGACGGCGTATCCGGGCCGGGTGGCGGCGTAGGCGAGGGCGGCGCGGTCATCGGTGACCACGACGTCCGCGTGACCTTCGAGCGCGTCGCGCGCATCCTCGGTGCCCGGCACGAACAGGACCCGGGGTGCCGCGCCCGGACTCACGGACTGCACCGTCGCGGCGGAGGTCCCGTCGCCGGTGATCCACCGGTCGCCGGTGCCGATGGGCCAGCCCTGATCGGGTGCGGGCTTGGTGACGGCGGCACGGGGCGCGACGATTTCGGGTACCGCATCCGGGAATCCCGTCGTTGCGATCACCACGACCGAGTCCCCCAGGGCCGACGCCCGGACCGCGAGGGCCGAATCGCGCAGGCGCCAGGCCGCGAGGACGTCCGCGGCGAGGACGGGCGCGCCGTCCCAGAACCGCGCGTCGCGGCGGAGCACGAGTGCGACCTCGTCCCTGCCGGGTCGCATCGTGGCGAGCCCGGGAGCCGCGTTTCCCTGGCAATCGAGACGCAAGAGCGTCTCGTACGCGAGCCCAAACGCGATCTGCTCGGCACCGGAACGGGGCACGGGCGCGTCCTGACTCGAGACCGCCCCGTCGCCCACCACCCGGATGGAGTCGTGCCGAGTGCCCGCTCCCGCCGCGATGCAATCGGGGGGGAAGGCGTTGGGCGCGGGGGCGGAGAGGCGGGCGGCAGCCGGCGGATGGCCGCACGCAAAAGTCCCCGCCGCCACGCAGGCGGCGAGGAACGGGAGACGGTTTTTCGGATTCGGCACGGGGACGGCTCCGGGAGCGTGCGGCGTCGAGCTGTTATACCCCCGGACGAGTTCCGTGGCTCCCGGGTTTCCGGCCCGCCCGGACTACCAGTTCAGCCAGTAGGAGGCTTTGACCAGAAAGGTGTTGTCGGGATGCAGCCGGAAGAGATGGTCGAGGTCCCCCTGCAGACCGTTGGGCCCGGCGAACGACAGGTAGTCGCTCCGGTCCTGGGTCCAGACGACGAAGATGGTGGAGCCCGGCCGGTACTCCCAGCGGATCACCAGGTTGGAGTTGAACTGCTTGTAGTCGAGGCCGCCCGGGTCGTTCCGCACCGAGTCGTCGCCGTAGGGCTGGTACCGGGCCGCGTAGCTCGCCGCGGCGGGGTTGGCGAGCTCCCGCACGTTCGAGTAGTTCCCGCGGCTGACGAACGGCGCGATGTGCCACTGGACCGACAGGTTGGTGGTGATCGTGTAGGCCAGGTCGGCCGTGAGGCCCAGGGTGCGCTGGTCGAGGTGGGCGAACGTGTAGTGGGTCACGTCGGCCGAGTCGAGGAAGCTGCCGTACCACTGGTTGTCGGCGTGCTGCGTGGCGATGGTCGCCCCGATGGTCGCGGAGAACCGGGTCGACGCGTTGTACGTGATCTGCGGCTGCAGGTTGATGGACTCGTTGCGCCAGTCGTCGCCCTTGAAGTAATTCACCCAGAGCGAGGGGATGAACTTGTTCCGGTCGTCTCCCTGAATACCCGCCCAGGGGGCGACGTAGGGATCCTGCCGGACCGCGGGGCCGCCGCGCGCGCACCGGTCGCACCAGGTGGTGCCGAGCTGGCCGAGGGTGCCGCCGGCGTGGAGCCACCAGAAGCTGTTGAACTTCACGTGGATGTTGGTGTTCGCCGCCCGCTCGGTGGGCAGTCCGGCCGCCGACCACCACTGCCACCAGTTGAAGTTCCACTGGAGCTGCTGGTAGAGACGCGTCGGGGTGCGGAAGAAGAGCCCCATCCAATTGTTCCAGCTCTGCTGGTCGGCCTGGAGCAGGAACCCCAGGTCGTTGATCTCGAATCCCGGCGAGCGCCGGAGGTAGCTGGTCTCGAACATCATCTTGCCGGCGATCTTGCCGACGTGGACCTCTTCGGCGTCGCCCGCCAGCGAGGTCGCGGTCGAGTCCACGTGCAGCGGCCCGCCGGGACGCTGGTAATAGTGGACCGGGTTCTCCTGCAGACCGGTGATGTCCGCCGCGGTCCCGCTGACCCGGCTCAGGTCCACGGACGCCGAGATTTCGTACCGGTTCTTGAGGAAGCGGTGACGCGCGTCGAAGGCGCCGACGTACGCGCTGCGGGACAGGAACGAGTCGCTGGCGACGTCGAGGCTCCGGTTCACGCCCGTGAACATGAACCCCACGCCGCTCCCGCCGTCGCGGAGGTCCTGGGTGACGCGGATCACGCCGTAGTTCGCGCCGGGCTCGGTGGTGGCGCCGCCCGGCCCCGTTTCGCGCTGGGTCACCGCGTCGATGACGCCGAGGTTCAGACCTCCCGGCAGGCGGCCGGTGAGCTTGCCGGCGCCCAGGATGGTGGTGGCGCCGGTGCCGTCTCCCAGCTGCGGCGTCTCGCCGATCCGGCGGGAATAGAACAGCTCCTCGTTGTTGCAGTTCACGGCGCTGCAGTCGACGTTGAACTGAAAGAGCCCGTTGCCCTCGACGAAAAAGGGCCGGCGCTCCTGGAAGAAAGTCTCGAACGCGCTCAGGTTGAGCACGGCGGGGTCGGCCTCGACCTGGCCGAAGTCCGGGTTCACGGTCCCCGTGAGCGTGAGATTCGACGCCACCGCGACCTTGAGATCCGCCCCCACGCTGGCGCGCTGGCCGCGGTCGTACAGCGAGCCGGGCGAGCCGGACGGGATCGAGACGTTCTTGGTCACGAGGTACGGCGCGAGCTCCACGCGCTTGGGGGGCGCGAGATCGGCCAGCCCGGTGAGGTCCCCGAGCTGGGACGACAACCCCGGCTTGGAGGTGTGGTACGGGGGCCAGCTCGACTGCTCGTTGGTCCGCTCCACGGTTCGGGCGATGGTGAACCCGAACGTGTTCGACGTGTCCAGCGCGAACCGCAGCTGCGACAGCGGGAACCGGAATTCGGCGGTCCACCCCAGCGAATCCACCCGGGTGGCGACGTCCCAGATCCCGTCCCACGCCGGATCCTCGTTGCCGTCCTGGTAGATCGCGTAGTCGGTCTTCACGCCCACGGGATTGACGTCGAATTCGTACCCGGTCCGGCGATCGTGATAGGAGTCGATGAAGACGCTGATCAGGTCGCTGGGAGTGGAGACATCCCGGCGCGCCAGCAATCCGACGATGCTGTCGGGATGGGGATCGTAGGCGCGCACGAAGACGTACAGGTTGCGCGCGTCGTACACCACCTTGGCCTCGGTCCGGAACCGGGGGATCGCCCCGTCCACGGGCCGGAACACCCGGAACTCCGAGATCACGGGCGCGTCCCGCCAGGCGGGGTCGTCGTCGCGGCCGTCCAGCACCGGGGGGGCCGGCGCCCGCACCGCCTCGACCGCCGTCGCCACCGGCGGAGGTGCCGGGGGGGACACGGGCGCCGGCCTCGAAGCCGGGCCCTGAACGAGCGCGAGGAGCAAGTGCATTGAGGTCGCCATCGTGGTATCTGACGGCACGGCCGTGGGAAAGGTTGCATTGGCGGCCTTCCCGCCCCCGCCGGGGCGCGTAGGTTCCCCTTCTCATTGTCCGTGACCGGTCAAGCCGATGCGTCAGTGCACCTACCTCGCGTTGCTCGCCCTGCTGGGCGCCCGCCCGGCGCTCGCCCAGACGCCCGTATCCGGTCTTCGGACCCGGTGGGCGGCGGACGTCGCCCCCGATCGGGTGCTGCCCGAGTACCCGAGACCTCAGATGGTCCGGGCGTCGTGGGTCAACCTCAACGGTCCCTGGGATTACGCGATCCGGGATTCGGGGGCACCGCCGCCCGCGCGTGGGGCGTACGACGGGACCATCCTCGTGCCCTTTCCCGTCGAGTCCCAGCTGTCGGGCGTGACCCGCCCGGTGACCCCGGCCCAGCGGCTCTGGTACCGGCGGAGCTTCACCCTCCCGGCCGCGTCAGCGGGGAGCCATTGGCTCCTGCACTTCGGCGCGGTGGACTGGGACGCGACGGTCTGGGTGGATGGGCGGCGCGTGGGGCGGCATCGCGGCGGATACGACCCGTTCGGTTTCGACGTCAGCCGCGCCCTCCGCCCGGGCCAAGCGCACGAGCTGGTGGTCTCCGTGTGGGATCCGACCGACTCGGGAGAACAACCCCGGGGCAAGCAGGTGCTCCGCCCCGGCAGCATCTGGTACACGGCCGTGACGGGCATCTGGCAGACCGTCTGGCTCGAGCCGGTTCCGGCCCGCCACATCGAGGCGCTCTCGATCGTGCCGGACGTGGACGCCGGGATCGCGCGCATCCGGGTGACGCCGGCGGGTTCCCCCGGACCGGTGCGCGTCACCGCCCTCGCGGGGGATTCCGTCGTGGGAACCGCCGCGGGGAAGGCCGGCCGGACCATCGCGCTCCGGATCCCGCGCGCCCGGCTCTGGTCCCCCGATGATCCGTTTCTCTACCGGCTCCGGATCCGCGCCGGCTCGGACTCGGTTTTGAGCTACGTGGGGATGCGGAAGATCGCCGTGGCGCGGGACTCCGCCGGCGTGCCGCGGCTCTTCCTCAACGGCCGTCCCCTTTTCGAATTCGGCACGCTGGACCAGGGCTGGTGGCCCGACGGGCTCTACACCGCTCCGACCGAAGACGCCCGGCGCAACGACATCACCACCGTCCGCGCGCTCGGCTTCAACCTGATGCGGAAACACGTGAAGGTGGAGCCGGAACGCTGGTATTACGACGCCGATTCGATCGGCCTCCTGGTGTGGCAGGACATGCCCAGTGGAGACATCGACTCCGACTCCGGGCGGGCGGAGTACGCCCGGGAGCTCGCGGCGATGGTGGCCGCGCTGCGGAACCACCCCGCCATCGTGATGTGGGTACCGTTCAACGAGGGGTGGGGACAGCACGACACCCGGCGCACCGCGGAGTGGATCCACCGCACCGACCCCAGCCGGCTGGTGGACGACGCGAGCGGGTGGACCGACCGGGGGGCCGGCGACGTCCTGGACCTTCACAGCTATCCCGGACCCGAGATTCCCGCGGCGGACTCGACCCGGGCCCGGGTGCTGGGAGAGTTCGGGGGCCTGGGGTTTCCGGTCCCCGGGCACACGTGGCTGACCCGGGACAACTGGGGGTACGTCCGGTATCCCACCCTCGATTCGCTCTGGAGCGGGTACCGCGAGCTCCTGGGACGGCTCCGCCCCCTCGAGGCGGCGGGCCTCTCGGCGGCGGTCTACACCCAGACCAGCGACGTGGAAGTCGAAGTCAACGGCCTCGAGACCTACGACCGCGCGGTCGTGAAACTGCCCCGCGACGCGGCGCGCGCCGCGGCCGCGCTCTACGCGCCGCTCACGGGCGGAGGCACTGTGACCAAGTCGTCGTTCGGCGCCCTGCCTGACGGCCGCGGCGTCGATGCGTACACCCTGACCAACGCCGGCGGCATGCGGGTCCGCGTCCTGACCTACGGCGGGATCATCCAATCCCTCGAGACACCCGACTCCCACGGCCGGCTGGGTGACGTGGTCCTGGGGTTCGACTCCCTGGACCAGTACGTCCGGGAAAGCCCCTATTTCGGGGCGATCGTGGGGCGCTATGCGAACCGCATCGCGCGCGGGCGCTTCACCCTGGACGGGCGGACCTACACGCTGGCCGTGAACAACGGGCCAAACGCCCTCCACGGCGGCATCCGCGGATTCGACAAGGTGATCTGGGACGCCCGGGCGTTCACGAAGGGCGACAGCGTGGGCGTGGCCCTGAGCTACGTCAGCGCGGACGGCGAAGAGGGGTATCCCGGCACGCTCCGGGTCACGGTCACCTACACGCTCACCGGCGCGAACGAGCTGGTCGTGGACTACGACGCGACCGCCGACCGGGCCACCCCGGTCAACCTGAGCCAGCATTCGTACTTCAATCTGTCCGCGGGCCGGTCGGACGACGTCCTGGGCCACGTGCTCCGGATCGCGGCGTCCCGGTACACGCCGGTGGACTCGACGCTGATCCCGCTCGGAACCCTCGTTCCGGTGGCCGGCACTCCGTTCGACTTCCGGACCCCCACGGCCATCGGCGCCCGCATCGGGGCCGCCGACGCGCAGCTCCGCAGCGCCGGAGGGTACGACCACAACTTCGTGCTCGACCGGGCGGCCTCGGGTCTGACGCACGCCGCGCGGGTGGTGGAGCCGGGCAGCGGCCGCACGCTGGACGTCTACACCGATCAGCCGGGCCTGCAGTTCTATTCGGGGAACTTCCTGGACGGGACCCTGCGGGGAAAGGAAGGCCGCGTGTACGCGCACCGGGGCGGGTTCTGCCTCGAGACGCAGCACTTCCCCGATTCGCCGAACCAGCCGGCGTTCCCCAGCACCATCGTCCGCCCGGGAACGGCGTACCGCACGCGGACGGTCTTCCGCTTCGGGATCACCGAGTAGCCCGGGGTGCCGGGGAGCGACGGTCGCCGTCCTCCCCGGGCACCCCGGGCCCCCGGACTCAGAAGTTCAGCTCGAAGCCGAGCCGAATGTCCCGCGGCGTGTCGTTGAACGTGTAGGCACCGTTCAACAGCGTGTAATACGAATTCAGGGCGTTGGTCTGCTCGGCCACCGAGTAGACGCCGTCCCCGTTGCCGAACCGCGCCTCGGCCCGCTGCAGCTCGACGCAGTCCACGACGCCGTTGCCGGTCCACGACGCGCAGCTGTTCAGGAGCACCGCCCCGTCCGAGCGCAGCGCGCCGTAATTCCTGGCCTCGTTGGCCAGAACCGTGTACTCTCCGGAAATGGTGGCCGTCTCGAACAGTGCGTTCGTGACGTCGTTCGTCTCCGCGAACAGCCCGGTGATGTTCTTCCAATTGAACAGGTTCCGGACGTCGGCGAACAGGGTCACGTCCAGGCTCCCGAACTTCACCGCCTTGTTCACCCGGAGATCCAGGTATTTGGTCCAGGGCGTGGTGGCGGAGTTCACGTCACCCGCGGCCGTCGCCGTCAGGCCGAAGTTGGTGCCCGGCGCCAGCTGGCCCAGGCCGCTGTTCTGCAGCGGGGTGTAGGGCAGCCCCGAGAGGACGCGGAAGGTCACGAAGGCGCTGACGTCCTTGAAGATGTTCCCCACCGCGGTGCCCTGCTGCCAGCCCTGCGGCACGTTGAACGAGAGCGCGCCCACGAGGTTGTGGGTCCGCTGGTCGTTCACCGCGCGGGCCTGTTCGGCCGGCGGCAGCACCGTGCCCGTCACGCCCGAGATGGACCTCGCGTTGGTGCTCAGATACGAGAACGGCGTGGAGCCGGTGCCGGCGGCCACCTCGTAGGTATAGGCGACCGTCGCCTGCATCCAGGTTCCGAAGCGGCGGTCGATCTTCATGTCGACGCCGCGGTCGTACCCGAAGTCCGCCGAGGTCAGCACGTTGATGGTCAGCTGACGGCAGGACCGCACGCCGTCGACGGTGCTGCAGTTCGTCGGATCGTCGTAGTTGAAGATCCGGTACGAGAGATCCGAGACCTTGCTCTTGTTGTAGGCCGACACGTCGATCACGAAGTCCGGGTTGAACGCGTGCCGCAGGCCGAACTCGAACTGGATCGTCTTCCCGAACCCCACGTCCCGCCCGAACGCCTGGTTGGCGTTCGTGAACGAGAGATCGTTGTTGATCCCGCCCAGAAGGGTCTGGAGGTCCGGGGACTGCACCTGGTGCGAATAGGACAGGTGGAAGTCCGTCGCGTCGGTGATCGGGAAGCTCACCCCGATGCGCGGGGAGAGCGTGGTGTGGACCTGCCCGGGCACGAACACCCGGGCCACCGAGCTGTCATACGACGCCTGGTTGGTGGCGGCCAGGGGGCTCCAGGCCGGGTCGTTGAAGATGAACGCCGGATCGCGGGAGAACAGGCAGTTGCAGTGGAAGTAGTCGTACCGCACGCCCAGGTCCACCACGACGTCGCCGAGGTCGAGCCGGTCCGACGCCCAGGCCGCGCCGTTCGTCGGCTTGTCGTGGTACGCGTTCATGAAGATCTGGTTGAGCAGGCCGCCGGTCCAGAACGCGACGTCGTTCAGGCGGAGCTCGCCGCCGAACGTGAACCGGTGATAGCGGTTGGCCTGCCAGTCCACGTTGACCGAGCCGTAACCCCGGCTCTCCTGGTACAGCTGGTTCGCGGCGATCCCGCCGTTGCCGACGCCCGCGTTGAACCAGTTGCCGCTCGCCATCGCGTAGGGGTTGGTCCGGCCCGACTGGACCGCGCTGTACTGGGTCTGACCCAGGAGCGGGGTCCGGTCGCCCGCGTTGGTCCGCAGGTTCTTGACGATCTGGTCGGGGTCGTTGAAGAACTCGCTGTTGAACTTGCCGTACGCGAAGCCGAGCGTGCCGAACTCGAAACCTCCGAGCGGATTGCGGGTCGCCAGCTCACTGGCCGGATCGAGCTCGCCCGTGATGCCCTGGTTGGTGCCGTAGGACCCGATCACGTTGAACGAGAGCGCCCGGTCCGACGATTTGAAGACCTGATGGGTCCAGTTGAGGGTGGCGGTCCGCTGCCAGTTGTGCTGGCCCGTGTAGAGCAACGGGTCGACGATGTTGGTACCCGGGTAGTCCCGGCCCTCCTGGCCGTTGGCCAGGCCCGAGAGGGCGACCGACGACCCTGACCCGTAGAAGTAGGTCAGCTTGCCCTGGAAATTCGTGACCGTGTTCCAGTCGTACGGGAGCCGGGTTCCCTGACAGCCGAACCCGGCGTTCGCGGCCGCGTCGCACTGCCCGCTGTACTGCACGAACCGCGGGAGGACGACCCGCTGGGCGCCGGTGCCGGTGCCGTCACTCACCGTGACGGTGGTGTCGATCCCCGCCGGCACGTAGGTGGCCACGTCCCCCGCGCCGAGCTGCCGGCCCAGGCACTGGACGCCGGACGCCAGGGTTCCGAGCGTGTTGCCGCAGCTGGTCTGCCCCTGGGCCACGCCCGACACGAAGAACCGGAGGTTCTTGATCCCCGGAACCGGCCCGCCCAGCGAGCCTTCGAACCGGTTGTAGCCGTTGGAGAAGGAGCTGCTCTGGAGGCCGTCGGTCAGGCCCGTGATCGAGCCCTGGATCTTGTCGCCGCCCGACCGGGTGGTGAACGACATCACGCCGGACTGCGCGTCGCCGAACTGCACCGGGAGCGCGCCGGTGATCACGGACGCCTCTTCCACGGCGTTGGTCTGCACCGTGATGCCCTGCCCGCTCATCGTCGAGGCGCGAACCGGGGCGCCGTCGATGTAGACGTTCGCCTCACCGGGCCGGCCGCCGCGGATCGACAGCCCCGAGTTGTTTCCGGACTCCACTACGCCGGGCTGCAGGGCGAGGACGGTGCGGAGGTTGTCGACCGGGAGACTGCTGATCTCCTGGCCCGAGATGATGGACTTGGAGGCGGTCTCGTCCCGCGGCACGAGCGGATTCGGCGCCGCGACGATGTTGATGCCTCCCACCACGACCGCCGCCTGCTTCATCGGGAAGTTCTGGGTGAGCGTCTGCCCGCCTTGGACCCGGGCGCCGGTCAGGTCGGTGGGCGCGTAGCCGATGAACTGCGCCCGCAGCGTGTAGGTGCCGGGCGGCACGTTGTTGATGAAGTAGTACCCCTTGGCGTCGGTCGCGGCTCCGAACGCCGTACCCACGACGAAGACCTGCGCGCCGGACAGGACCTGACCGTCCGGCCCGGTCACCGTTCCCTGAATCTTGCCGCTGGTCTGCGCCGCGAGCCCGCCGGCGGCCGCCAACGCCAGGAACGCGAAGACTGCCCGTACCCGAAGAGACATGGCTGCTCCTTTCGTGGTTGGAAAAGCGCACTCCCTCGCGGAGTGGGGGGACACTCTGCCGGTCAGCCTAGGGACGTCCGGGGAAGGAGGGAATGCGCCAGCGGCGAGTCGTGCGGGAGCGACGCCGAGCCGCGGCGGATCGGCGGCGGGCGGGGAGGCGGTGAGACCGGGAGCCGGAGCGCCGGGTTAGAGCCGGCGCCCCAGCCTCTCCTCCAGCGTGTCGCGGCATCCGCGGCTCAGCTTGAGTCGGGTGCCGTCGTGCAGGACCGCGACGAACTCGCCGCGGTAGAAGGGCTGCAGCTCCTTCACGCGCGTGAGATTGACGATGGTGGACCGGTGGATCCGGACGAACCGCGCCGGGTCGAGCTCCGCTTCCAGGTGGTGCATCGTCTCCCGGACGGTGTGCGCCGCCTTGCCCACGTGAATCCGCACGTAGTCGCCGTCGGCGTCGATCCAGTCGATGTCTTCCACCGGAACCAGCACGACGTTGCCCCCGGTCTTCACCACGAGCCGGGAGCGGTAGGCCGCCGGGCCCCGTTGCGGGGGAGGCGCGGCGCCCGCGGGCTCGGCGAGCGACGCGAGCTCCCGGCCCAACTCGCCCATCCGGGTGCGCCGCACCTGGAGCTTGGCCTGCCGGAGCGCCTCCCGGAACCGGTCGTCGGTGAAGGGCTTCAGGAGATACTCCACCGCGTGGACCTCGAACGCCTGAAGGGCATAGCGGTCGTAGCCGGTCACGAACACCACCACGGGCCGGCGCTCGGGCCCGACCTCACGCAGCACGCCCAGGCCGTCCATCTCGGGCATCTGGATGTCCAGGAACACCAGCTCCGGCGCCTGGTCCCGGATCACCGCGGCGGCGGTGCGCCCGTCCCGGCACTCGCCCACCACCTCGATCTCCGGATCGGCGGCGAGGAGGTGCCGCAGGCCCTCCCGGGCCGCGGGCTCGTCGTCCACGATCAGCGTCCGCATGCTGCGCATCGTGCTCCTCCGGTCAGCGCCCCGGCGCGGCGGGGCGGAAGGGCAGGAAGACGTGGGACGTCACGCCCCCGTCTTCCTCGCTCAGGACCTCGAGTCCGGCCCGGTCGCCGTACAGCCGCGCCAGCCTGAGGCGCGTGTTGGCCAGCCCGACGCCGCTCGAGGCGGCCCCGCGCCGCGGATCGTCCGTCAGGCCGGGACCGTCGTCCCGCACCGTGAGATGCAGGGTCCCATTGGTACACCGCGCCCCGACGATCAGGATCCCCGCGGCCGTCGCCGCCGCAATCCCGTGACGGATGGCGTTTTCCAGCAGGGGCTGGAGCACGAGGTGGGGCACCGCCGCGTCGAGGGCCCCCGCCTCCACGGTCCAGGTCACCCGCAGCCGGTCCGAAAAGCGCGCCTGCTCCACGTCCAGGTAGTTCCGGGCGAACTCGATCTCCTCCCGGAGAGGCACTTCCTGGGTGGCCGCGCCGTCGAGCATCCGCCGCAGGAGGTCCCCCAGCCGCCCCACCACCTGCACCGCGAGGGCGGACCGGCCGGTCCGCACCAGCGTACCGACGGTGTGGAGCGCATTGAAGAGGAAGTGGGGATGGATCTGCATCTTCAGCGCCTGCAGCTCGGCTTGCGCCAACTGGGTCTCGAGCTGGGATTCGCGCATCGCCCGCGCCTGCGCCCGGGCGCTCTCGTCGCGCATGGAACCGATGAAGAGCACGACCCAGTAGAGCATCGAGTCGTAGATCGCCCAGTAGGCGAGCAGCCGGACGGCGCGGGTCACGAACGACGTTCCGTCGTCGGACACCGGCACCCCGGCCCAGGCGGCGATGATCGGGTAATAGGCCTCGAACGCCGTGTCGAGACAGGTGACGACGGTGAGGCTCGTCGCCACGTGAATCAGCACCCGGGCCGGCCAGCCGGGCCCCCGGGGCGGATGGCGGTTCCCCCACCACAGGATGAGCGGCGTCAGGAGCGCCCAGATCGCCGCCTGGGGCATCATCTGGGCGAACCCGAACCAGATCGGCTGGTGCCGCCCCCAGACCGCGGTCCCGATGTCCTGCTGCAGGGATACGATGACGCCGTAGGTGGCCCAGAGGATCAGGACGATCTTCCAGGGAACGCGCGCGCGCGGCTCCTCAGGCCGGGGAGTCATGCGCGTAGTCTAGCACGCCCTACCACACCGGGCGATAGAGACCGGGGAATTCCCGACGGAGGGCGGCGAGCCGCGGAACGTCGTTGGTCACGATGTAGGGATCGTCGAGATGGTGCTCCATGTAATGCTGGTGGTACGCCTCCGCGGGATAGAACGCGCGCAAGGGCTCGACATCCGTCACGATCGGCGCCCGGAAGAGGTGCTTCGATCGCAGGTCCGCGACCATCGCGTCGATCGCGTCCCGCTGGCTCGAGTCCCCATAGAACGCGATCGAGCGATAGTCCGAACCCGAGTCCGGGCCCTGCCGGTCGAGCTCGGTGGGGTCGTGCGCCACCAGGAAAAAGACCATCAGGAGCTGCCGGTAGCTGACCCGCGCCGGATCGAACACCACTTCGACGGTCTCAGCGTGCCCGGTGCCCCCGCGGTAAACCTGCTCGGACGTGGGATTCCGGGTGGTCCCGCCGGCGTACCCCGAGCGGGCCGACAGGACGCCCGCCACGTGCTCGAAGATGCCTTCGACCCCCCAAAAACAGCCGCCGGCGAACCAGGCCGTGTCGAGAGCGGCGGGCGCGCGGGGCGGCCCGGCGGGCGCCAGCGCCAGGGCGACGAGAAGCGGGATCATGCCCAAACGAGGGCGCCCGAAGGGGCCGCCGCCAGTGGCGTGCGCCGGCCGGCGTGGCCGGCGGGTCGAACCGCGCGCCCTACTCGCTCATCGCGATGAGACGGCGCCACTGGGCCGGCGTGGCCGGCACCACGGAAAGCCTTCCCTGCCGCACGAGCGCCATTTCCGCGAACACGGGATCGGCCTTGATCTGCGCGAGCGTCACCGGCTGCGCGAGCCGCTTCCCCACTTTCAGGTCGATCACCACCATCGCGGGGTCGTGGGACTTCGGGTCGGGATAGGCGGTCTTCGTCACCGTCGCCGTGCCGATCACGGCTTTCTCCCCGCCGGTATGATAAATCATCAGTTCGTCGCCCTGCTCCATGGCCCGGAGATTCTTCAGGGCGACGGGGTTCGCGACGCCGTCCCATACCGCCGTCTTTTCCCGCTCGAGGCGGTCGTAGCCGTAGGCGGTCGGCTCCGTCTTCAGGATCCAGTAGCTCATCCGGCGCTCCGTTCGGTCCAATCGGTGATCGTGGCGGCGAGGCCCCGCAGGACCTCGTCCTCGGTTCCCCGCTTCCGCGGGACCCTGAACGAGTGATCCCCTCCCTCGACGAGACGCAATGTCGCCCGCGGCGTCAACCGGTCCACAACCTGGGTCAACAGGTCCCCGGTGGCGAACTCATCCCGCGTGCCCTGGACAAACAGCATCGGGATTCGCACCAGGTCGAGGTGCTCGGCACGGATCACCCCGGGTTTCCCGGGAGGGTGGAGCGGGAAGCCCAGGAACACGAGCCCCCGGACTCCCGGAAGGGCTGCGCGCGCCTGCGCCGTCGACGTCATCCGTCCTCCGAACGACTTCCCTCCCGCCACCAGCGGGAGTCCCGGGGCGAGATCCCGCGCCAGCGCCACGGCCGCCTCCACCGTCGCGACGCACCGGTCGGGAGGGTCGGGGCGGCCCCTCCCGGCTTCCATATACGGGAACTGATACCGGACCGTGGCCATACCCGACGCGCCGAGGAGCCCGGCCATCTTCTCGAGGAAGGCGTGCCGCATGCCGGCGCCGGCCCCGTGCGCCAGGACGTACAGGCTCCGCGCGCCGGCGGGGAGGTCGAGGAGGCCCGAGACTTCGAGCCCGAGCGCGGGGACCGGGATGGACACGGGGACCGCGCTCACAGGCGCTGCTGGAGCAGTCCGAGCGCCCGCATCAGGTCGGGGCGCTCTTCCAGTACCGGACGCAGCGGATCCGCCTCGAGCCGCTTCATCCGGGCGGGCGCGTTCTTGATGGTGAAGCGGCCGATCTCGAGCGACGGGGTGACCTCGCTCCACTTCAAGGGCATCGACACCGGGGCGCCCGGCAGCGGGCGGATGCTGAACGGGGCGACGAGCAGGCGGCCGTGGCCGTTCTGGACGTAGTCCAGGTACACCCGGCCTCCGCGCTTGCCGACCACACGGGTGATGGTCGCGATGTCGGGGAGCTGCTCCGCGATCAGCCGCGCGAGCAGCCCGCCCAGCTGACGGCACTGCTCGTAGGTGACCTGGCGGCCCATCGGCATCATCACGTGCAGGCCGGTGGAGCCCGAGGTCTTGATGTAGGCGGGAAGCCCGATCTCGTCGCACAACGCCTTGGTGGCCTGGGCCACCTTCACCACGTCGGTGAAGGGGGCCTCCTTGGGATCGAGATCGAGGATGCACCAGTCGGGGCGCTCGAGGGTGGCCACCCGGCTGCCCCAGACGTGCAGGGGAATGGTCCCGAGGTTGGCGAGATAGAGGAGCGAATCGAGGTCGTCGCAGACGAAGTAGTCGATCTCCCGCTGGGTGTCCTCGCTCCACATCCGCTCGGTGCGCAGCCATTCCGGGGCGAAGACCGGGGCGTCTTTCTGGAAGAAGGACTTCCCCTTGATGCCGTCGGGGAAGCGGGTGAGCACCACCGGCCGGTCGGCCAGATACGGCAGGAGCCACGGGGAGATCGCGCGGTAGTATTCGATCAGGTCGCCCTTGGTGTAGCCGTCGTCGGGCCAGAAGACCTTCTTGAGATTCGAAAACACCACCTCGCGGGGGGCCGGGACGGGGGAGCCGCCGACCGCGGGCGGGTCCGTGTCATCAGGGACATCAGTCGGAACGGCCCCCCCTCCCCCGCCCCCCGCGACCTTGCATTCCTCCGGCTCCTTGTCGTCCCGCCATCTCAGGAACACCGGGTGCCGCAGGAGCGCCTCCGGGGTCCACTCCTTGAACCGCACCTCGGCGACGAGCTTCGGCTCGATCCAGGTCGTGTCCCTTCCGGAGGGAATCGGGCCCGTGACGGCGGGCGTGTCGCGCTTCAGGGTTTCGAGGGACTTCGCGACCTCCTTCAACTCCTTGTCGGTGAAGCCCGACCCTGCCCGCCCCACGTACACGAGCTGCCCGTCGCGATAGGCCCCGAGCTGCAGAGCCCCGAACCCCGCGCGCGAACCCTTGGCCTTGGTGAAGCCCACGACCACGAAGTCGTCGGCCCGGTCGGCGCGGATCTTCAACCAGGCCGCCGACCGGCCCGCGCGGTAGGCGGAGTCCGCGCGCTTGGCCATGATGCCCTCGAGCCCCATCCGCTCCACTTGCCGGTACAGGGCCTCTCCCTCCCGGACGAAGTGTTCGGAGTAGCGCAACGCCCCGGTGGCGGGGAGCACCCGCTGGAGCATCGCCTTGCGGGTCTCGAGCGGGAGGCCGCGGGTGTCGTAGCCGCCCAGCGCGAGCAGGTCGAAACAGTACATCGTAGCGGGGTGCTCGACGGCCGCCCGGCGCACGTCGAACGACCGCGAGATCCGGGCGCGATTCTGGAGACCGTTGAACGACGGGTGGCCGCCCTCGTCCAGCACGACCAGCTCGCCGTCCAGCACGAGTCCGTCGTACGGGAGGGCCGCCACCACGTGGGCGATCTCGGGAAAGAGCGGGGCGAGGTCGTGGCCGTTCCGGCTCACCACCTTCGCCACGCCGTCCTCCCTTCCCACGCGCACGCGGTACCCGTCGAGCTTCAGCTCGAAGAGCCACCCGTCCTTGGTGAAGGGTGCCTCCCGCGTTTCGGCGAGCATCGGCGCCGCGCCCGTCGGCGTCACCGCGCGCCGCGGCGCCTTCAAGCGGCTCAGCTCGCCGAGGAGAGGCCCGGCGCGGTCCGCGCCGGCTTTCAGCTCCTCGACGGTGAGGCCCGAGAGCACCGAGTTGGGCGGGAAGTCGGTGCCGTGCTCCGAGACCTGGGCGTCCCGTTCCTTGATGAGCAGCCAGTCCTTCTGGCTCCTCTTGATCTTCACGAGGGTCCAGAGCCCCTTCAGCTTGTAGCCGTGGAGCTCGAACAGGAGCTTGCCCTTCTCGAGACCCGCGAAGGGGTCTTCGACCGGCACCCACCGCCCCCGGTCCCAGACGATCACGGCACCGGCCCCGTAGTTCCCCTCCGGGATCAGGCCTTCGAAGTCCCCGTACTCGATCGGGTGATCCTCCACGTGGACGGCGAGCCGCTTGTCGGCCGGGTTCTTCGACGGCCCCTTGGGGACCGCCCACGACGTGAGGACGCCCTTCATCTCCAGGCGCAGGTCGTAGTGGAGGTTCCGCGCTGCGTGCTGGTGGACCACGAAGAGGCCGCCGGCCGCGCCGGGAACGACGGCGCGGGCCCCCGGCTCGGGCGTGCGGTCGAGGGAACGCTTGGCGCGATAAGCGCTTAGCGGGTCGGCGGGGGGCTTCCGGTTTGCGGGCATTCGCGAACTGGGTATGATAGCCCCCATGAGCGCTCATGCAATCGGTTCCGCCACCGTGTCGTTCGGCCTGGTCTCCGTCCCCGTGAAGATGTACTCGACCGGCGAGTCCTCGTCGGCCATTTCCTTCAACTGGCTCCACAAGAAGGACAACGCCAGGCTCAAGCAGGAATACGTCTGCTCGAAGGACGGGGAGAAGGTGGAGAAGGACGACCGGGTGAAGGGGTGGGAGTACACCAAGGGCCGGTACGTGGTGTTCACCGTGGAGGAGCTCAAGGCCCTGCAGGCCATCGAGGAGCGGGCCGCCAACATGATCGACATCAAGGAATTCGTGCCCGCGGAACAGGTGGACCGGCTCCTGGCGGAGAAGACGTACTTCCTCGGCCCCGACAAGGGCGGCGAGCGCGCGTTCACGCTCCTTTCACACGCGCTCGCCCAGACCGGGCGGGTGGCGGTGGGTCAATACTCGGCGCGGGGCAAGCAGTACCTGATCATGGTCCGGCCCTTCGGGGAGGGGCTGGTGCTGGAGCAGCTGCGCTACGCCGACGAAGTCCGGACCATGGACGAGGTGCCCATCCCCAAGACCGAGGTGAAGAAGCACGAGCTCGATCTCGCGGTGCAGGTCATCGAGCAGGCGTCGACCGGGACCTTCGATCCCAAGAAGTACGAGGACACGGTCAAGAAGAAGGTCATGGAGCAGATCCAGCGGAAGATCGAAGGCAAGGAGATCACGGAGGAGCCGGCGGAGGCGCCCAAGACGCAGATCATCGACCTGATGGAGGCGCTGAAGGCGAGCCTCGCTCAGCCGGCCGAGAAGCCTACCCGAAAAGTGAAACGAACCGCTTAGCGAAGGCGGGCCCCAGGCCCGCCTCTTCGTGCTTGAAGAAGACGTAAGCGTCGCCCCAGGCGGCGCCGAGCGTCTTGATCCGGTCCACCCACCGCGTGAGATCCTCCTCGCCGTAGCCCTCGTCCCGCAGTCTCAGGTAGCCCCAGTCCGCGGTGGCCACTTCCGGCGTCGTGCCCTCCTCCGTATCGGCGACCACCAGCGCGGCGTTGCGGCTGCGGAGCATCCGGTAGATCTCGTCGTCGAACCAGGATGCGTTCCGGAACTCCCAGGCGGCCCGGATCCCGGGCGGCAGGAGCTCGAGCGTCTGCCGGAGCCGCTCGGCGTCCTTCTTGAAGTTGGGGGGGAGCTGAAAGAGGAGTGGGCCGAGCTTGGACTGGAGGCCGAGCGCCGTGTCGCAGAAGTACTTGAGCTCGTTCTCGACCTCGACCAGGCGCTTGAAGTGCGTGATTTTCTGCGAAGCCTTGAGCACGAAGGAGAAGCCCGCCGGCGTGGCCTGATCCCATCCCGCGATGGTCTTCGCGTTGGGCATCCGGTAGAACGTGTAGTTGATCTCAACCGTCTCCAGGCGCTCCGCGTAGTAGGGGAGCATTTTCGCGGCGGGGAGCTTCTCGGGATAGAAGGGCCCCTTCCATTCGGGGAAGTTGTAGCCCGAGGTGCCGACGCGGAGGCGCATCCCGTAAGCTACTTCCCCTCCGTGCGTCCATGCCTAGAATTGCTGGCCAGGTGCGCCGCCCATCCCCTCGCCCGAGGTTCCGAATGACCCGAGTCCGACCCTGCCTCCTGGCCTTGTCGCTCGTCGCGACCCCCCTGTTCGCCCAGCAGAAGGCCCGCTTCGCCACGCTCCGCGACGCCGTGTTCGCGGGCGGCAAGATGAACGGCGGCGCGGGCCCTCGGGGGCTGACCTGGATCGACGGCGGCAGGCGGTACTCGTACACCACGCGGGGCGAGGGGGGAGAGGAGATCCGGGCCTTCGACCCGGCCACCGGCCGGGACACGCTGGTGTTCAGCGCGAAGGGCGTGACCTATCCCGACTCGTCCGCGCCGTTCGAGTACCAGTCGTTCCAGTGGGCGCAGGATTCCCGGCATCTCGTGTTCCAAACCAACTTCAAGCAGATCTACCGCCGCTCGGGCACCCAGGACTTCTACGTGTACTCGCTGGCCGATCACTCGCTCAGGCTCGCGGCGCGGGGCGCCCGCACGGCGGAGCTGTCGCCGGACGGCTCGATGCTCGGCCTGGAGCGGGGCGGCAACCTGTACGTCTACGATTTCGCCGCGAAGCACGAGACCCAGCTGACCTCGGACGCCACAGACCTGGTCTACAACGGGCACTTCGACTGGGTGTACGAGGAGGAGTTCGGGATGGCGCAGGCCTGGAACTGGTCTCCGGACTCCCGGCACTTGGCCTTCTGGCAGGTGGACGAGCACGCCGAGCCGGAAGTGCAGCTGTCGGACTTCTCGGGGGACCACCCGGAGTGGACCCGGATCCGGATCCCGCAGCCCGGCGACTCCAATCCGGTGGTGAAGATCGGGGTGCTGGACGTGAAATCGGGCCGGCGGGTCTGGATGGATCCCGGCCTCGCGGGAGACTACTACGTGCCCCGCATCTACTGGACCAGCCGGCCCGATACGCTCGCCCTGGTCACCCTGAACCGGGCGCAGGACACGATGCGCGTCTTCTTCTTCGACGTGACCACGGGAGGGAAGCGCCTCGTCCTGACGCAGACCTCGTCCACCTGGATCGACGTCTACGACTTCTACGCCGGGGTGCAGGACCTGCTGACCTTCCCGGCGGGGCGCCCCGAGTTCTACTGGGTCTCCGACCGGGACGGCTGGCAGCATCTCTACCGATACGACTACTCGGGCCGGCTCATCAACCAGGTGACCCGCGGCAAGTGGAGCGTGACCCGGGTGGAAGGGATGGACCCCGCGCGCGGCCTGATCTACTACACCTCCACGGAGGCCTCCCCGCTCGAGCGGCAGCTGTACGAGATCCGCGTGGACGGCACCCACGCGCGGCGCCTGACGGCCGCCCCCGGAACGCACCGCATCGACATGTCCCCGGACACCCGGTACTACGTGGACTCCTGGTCCTCCACCACGTCGCCCCAGGTCGCGGAGCTGTGGGCTACCGGCGTGAAGCTCGTGAAGACGCTGGCCGACAACGAGGCCGCGAAGACCTGGCTCGCCGCCAACGAGTTCTCCCCCACCCGGATCTTCAGCTTCACCACGTCCGATTCCGTGCGCCTGGACGGCTCGATGGTCCTGCCCGTGCCCTTCGATTCGACCCGGAAGTATCCCGTGGTCTTCGCCATCTACGGCGGACCGGGATCGCAGGAAGTCTATGACCAGTGGGGAGCCAGCGGCTGGACCCAGTGGCTGGCGCAGCAGGGCTACATCGTCGTGGGCCTGAACAACCGGGCGTCGAACAACTACGGCAGCGCGTTCATGAAGGTGAGCTACGAGCACCTGGGCAAATGGGAGAGCCACGACTTCGCCGAGGCGGCGCGGTACCTCGCGACCCTGCCTTACGTGGACTCGAAGCACGTGGCCATCACCGGAACGAGCTACGGTGGGTACAGCACCGTGTTCACGATGGAGATGTACCCCGACCTCTTTCCCGTGGGCGTCGCCAACTCGGCGGTGACCGACTGGCGCTTCTACGACACCATTTACACCGAGCGGTACATGGGGCTCCTCGGCCGGAACGCCGAGGGCTACTCCGAGAGCTCCGCGGTGGATCACGCGGACAAGCTCACCGGCCACCTGCTGCTGGTGCATTCGATGCTGGACGACAACGTCCATCCTCAGAACACCATGCAGCTATTGACCGCGATGGAAACGGCGGGGCACGCCCCACCCCTCCTGCTCTTCCCCAAGGGGCGGCACGGCGCGGCGTACGATCGCGCGACGTTCCTCGAGATCCTGGACGCGGAATACGCCTGGCTCGATCGCTACCTGAAGCACGACGGCGGGTGACCCAACCCGGAATCGCGTGACCCATCGCACACGCGTCCGGGCCGGACGACGGGCGTCGCGAGACGCGCCGTGACCGAAGCGAAGCTCCGCGGGTATTCCTGGCATATCCCAGGAGGCTCCATGCCCATCCTTCGCGTCGCGCGGGCGGCACCGCGACCCTCGCCGACAGCACGGTGCTCAAGGTGGTGAGCGGCACGGCCTTCGACCGGCCCTGCGGCGACCGCGACGGCTCCCCGAACGGCGCCACCGTGGACGTCACCGACACGACCCGGATCGACGGCCGGCTCGGCGGCCTCGGATCCGTAGCGGCCGTCGAAGCCGCGCTGGGCGCCGGGCATGCGGTCCGGGCCGAGGGACTCGCGACCCTGGTGAGCGTCACGGAATTCGACGCCCTGCTCATCCGGTTCCAATCCGGCGCCGTTCACCCCTAGCGTCGGCGGCGGCCGCGGGTCGGGGGGAGTCCCTCGGGACTCCCCCTTTTTCTTGCGCAACCGTCGGCCCCGCTCTCGCATCTAAGCGTCAGAGGTCGATCCCTCCGCCTGTCCGTTCACGGGACGGCCGGTCCCGGAAACGGCACAACGCCCCTTCCGGCTCGCCTCCGATCGCATTGTGCCACAGCGGCTTGGAAACAGGGACGAGCGGCACGCCCCGTGCGTTACACGGACCCGGACGATCCAGATAGGAATGACTGTGGCAGCTCCGCGCCTCGCGACAGCCGAAGCCGAACCACTCGCCTACGAGCGGGCCCGCCTCACCGAGGCGGTGGGGCACCGCTACGACGTCATCCGGGAGATCGGCCAGGGCGGGATGAGCCGGGTCTTCCTGGGCTGGGACCGCATCGAGGGCCGCCGCGTCGCCCTCAAGGCCCTCGCCCCGGGCCTCTCGGCCTCCGTGGAGGACCGGGAGCGCTTCCGCCGCGAGGCGCTCATCGCGAGCCGGCTCAATCACCCCCACATCGTCCCCTGCTACGAGTTCCTGCTCCACGAAGGGACCGCGGTGGCGGTGATGCGCTTCATACCGGGGGATTCCCTGGCGACCCGGCTCCAGGGGGGCCGCCGGCTCGACGCCGGGCACGCGGTCCGCCTGCTGGCGCCCATCGCCGACGCGCTGGATCTGATGCACCGCCGGAACGTGGTCCACCGGGACGTGAAGCCGGCGAACATTCTGCTGCACGCTGACGACGACTGGTCGTTCATCACGGACTTCGGCATCGCGACGCTCAAAACGTCGGAGCATTCCCGATCCGAGGCGACGCGGCGCTTCGGCACGCCGGAGTTCATGTCACCGGAACAGGCGCTCGGGTCCTGGGACGCCGACCACACGAGCGACGTGTATTCGCTGGGCCTGGTGGCGTACCTCGCGCTGGCGGGAGAGCTGCCGTTCCGCGGCGGAAGCCCGATGGCGCACATCGCCCAGCGGGCGACCCTCGACGTCGAGCCTCTGGCGGACCGGGCGCCCCAGGTGCCCCGCCGCGTCGCCGCGGTGGTGGATCGGTGTCTGCAGCGGAACCCGGCGCGCCGCTGGCCCACCGCGGCGGCGCTGCGGGACGCCCTGCGCGACGCGACGGCGGAGCCGGTGCCCGTGGCCCGCCGGATCGCGCGGTGGGCGGGCGTGCTGCGGCGCCTGGGTCAGCGCGCCAGGCCGGGGTAAAGCCGGGACGCGACGAGCAGCAGGACCGCGAACGCCAGGATCTGCACGCCGAAGTCGGTGCCCAGCCCGAGCAGCGAATGTCCCCCCTGGATCATCAACCCGCGCAGAAGATCGACCACGTACGTGAGGGGATTGGCGCGCGCCACGAGCTGCAGCCAGTGCGGCATCAAGTCGAGCGGGTAGATGGCGTTCGAGGCGAAGAACAGGGGCATCGTCATCACTTGTCCGATGCCCATGAAGCGCTCGCGGGTCTTCACGAGGCACGCCACCACGAGCGAGAACGTGGCGAAGAGCGCCGAGCCCAGCATGACCGCGGCCGTGACGCCCAGCAGCGCGCCGGGGGTGAACTGCAGCCGCACCCCGAGCAGGAGGGCCAGCAGGTAGATGATCACGCCCTGGGTCAGACCCCGCACGCCGGCCGAGATGGCCTTCCCCATGACGAGCGCCCCGCGATAGGCGGGACTCACCAGCAGCTTGTGAATCACGCCCAGGTCCCGTTCCCAGATCACGGCGATGCCGAAGAAGATCGCGCTGAAGAGCACGCTCTGGGCGAGGATTCCGGGCGCCAGAAACTCCACGTAGGTCACGTTCCCGGTGGGAATGGCGCGGATGCGGGAGAAGACCTGACCGAACACCACCAGCCACAGCGCGGGCTGGACCGCGCGGGTGAGCAGCTCGGTGGGGTCGCGACCGACCTTGTGCAGCTCGGCCGAGGCGACCGCCAGGCTCTGGCGGACGAACTCGACCGGGAGCGGGGGCTCAGCCCAGGCGGCGGGCGGCGTCGCGGGCGCGGCGGACGTCACGGAAAGTCCCTCCGGCTTCGAGTGTTCCCCCGGCGACCTGCACGAACACGTCGTCCAGCGTGGCGCCCGGGCCCACGCCGTTCTTGAGGACCGCCGGTGTCCCGCGCGCCGCGACGATCCCCCGGTGCATCAGCGCGAGATCGTCGCAGAGCTCCTCGGCCTCCTCCATGTCGTGCGTCGTGATCAGGATGGTCGTGCCTTCCGTCTTCCGCAGCTCGGTCAGGCGATCCCACACGGCGCGGCGCGCGATGGGGTCGAGGCCGATGGTGGGCTCGTCCAGGAACAGCACCGCCGGCTCGTGCAGCATCGCCTGCGCCAGCTCGAGCCGCCGGATCATGCCCCCGGAAAAGGTGCGGACCAGCTGATCGCCCGAGCCCGAAAGGCCCATGAACTCGAGGCCGGCGGCGATCCGGCGCTCCCGCTCGGCGCGCGGGATCCCGTAGAGCCGGGCCGACAGGCGGAGGTTCTCCCGGGCGGTGAGGGCGCCGTCGGCGGAGACCAGCTGGGGGACGTACCCGATCCTCCGCCGGACCTGGCGCGGCGCGGATACGACGTCGAACCCGGCCACGCGGGCCGTCCCGGCGGAGGGCGGCAGGAGCGTGGTGAGCATCTTGATCGTGGTGCTCTTGCCGGCCCCGTTGGGCCCCAGCAGCCCGAAAATGATCTCGGGGGGCACGGTGAGCTCGAGACGGTCCACGGCGACCAAGTCGTCGTAACGTCGGGTGAGTCCGCTGGTGGAAATGACGGCGGCGGGGGGGGTCGGCAAGGTCACATCCCAACTTACGCGCGCCGAGGGGCGGGCGCTGGCGGCGCGGCTCAGGCGGCGCTGAGCACCCGGTCGGCGGCGGTCGCGGCCTGGATCTCGGGGAGGGCGGCCAGGAAGGCGTCGAACACGCGGGGGGACCACCAGCCGCGGCACCGCGTGATTTCCGCCAGGGCCGCCTCCGGCGACAGGCCGGGGCGATAGGGCCGGTCGGTGGTCAGGGCGTCGTACACGTCCACGATGCCCACCACCTGGGCGGAGAGGGGGAACTCGTCCCCCTTCAGCTGGTCGGGATACCCCATGCCGTCGTACCGCTCGTGGTGCCAACGGATGATGGGCTTCAGATCCCACGGAAACTCGACCGAGCCGAGCAGCTCCACACCCCACACGGGGTGCATCTTCACCAGGGCGAACTCCTCGTCCGTCAGCTTGCCGGGCTTGTTCAGCACCTCGTGCGGCACCTTCACCTTCCCCAAGTCGTGCAGATAGGCGCCCAGGCGGATGGTCGTCTGCGCGACGTCGTCCAGGCCGGCGGCGCGGGCCACGGCGGCGGCGTAGTTCGCCACGCGCTCGCAGTGACCGTAGGTGTAGGTGTCGCTCGATTCGATCGACTGACCCCAGTCCCGCACCACCGCGAGGTAGGTTCCTTCGAGAGCGGCGACCTTGCCGCCGACGTTGACCAGGTCCACGCGGGCATTGAGACGCGAGAAGAGGCGGTAGGACTTGTTGAGGAGAGTCAGGGCCTCCTGATTGCGGCCCATGCCCTGATACAGGATCGCCAGCTCGCGGGTTGATTCGGCCTCCGACAGGACGTACCCCACGGCGGCAGCCAGCTCGATGGCCGACTTGAGACGGGATTCGGCCAACTGCGCCTTTCCGGTGTCCCGGTACACCATCCCGATGACCCGGTAGGCGGTCGATTTCGAGCCCTTGTCGCCCAGCTGGTCGAACAGCACGAGCGCGGCTTCAGCCTTGCGGCGCGCATCTTCGAACTGCTGGCGTTCCGCATGCACGTCGGCGTGATTGACGAGGCAGTGCCCTTGCAGCTCGACCTCGCCGGTCCGCTCGGCGACGCCGAGGCTTTGATTGAAGTACCGGTCGGCGTCGTCGTAGAGACCCTGATCGGCGCTGACCATGCCCAGGTTGTGGTACGCGAGGGCGCATCCGTGCTCATCGCCGCACTCGCGATACGCTTCCAGGGATCGCTGGTAGTGCATGGTCGCTTCGCGATGACCGCCGCGGATGTTCGCCAGGATGCCGAGATTCTGCTCCGCCCGGGCCCGCAGCTCGCGGCTCACCCCACCCTGCGCGAGCGCGTCCCGGAAGGTCCGGTCCGCGTCCTCGAGCCGGCCGGTCTGGAGGTCCAGCACGCCGAGGGTATTGAGCGCTTCGGCCACGAGGAGCGAGTCGTCGATGCGCCGTGCCACCGCCACGCTGCGGTGACAGAGCGCGCGCGCCGCGTCGACCTCGTTCCGCCGGTATTGCACCACCGCCACCCGCCGCAGCGCCTCGGCCAGCACCCGGTCTTCGCCCGCCCGCTCGGCGATGGCGATGGCCTCCTCGTAGCTGGCGAGCGCCTCCGGCATGCACCCCGCCCGTTCCTGCGCGCGCGCCTCGTGCAGGACGTCGCCCGCCCGGCGTGAAGGGCCCAGGGAGCGTCCGGAGGATCCGGAAAGCGGGGCGGCGGGAATCACGTCGGCTACCAGGCCACCGCGTAGTGCGAGAAGTGGTGGACCTGCCCCGTCACCCTCTTCGTGAACAGGTTGTCGATCGAGCTCAGGAGCTCGAGAATGACGTAGTTGTCGTTCGTGTACGCGACGTGCTTGGGCAGGAGCCGGCCGAGCAGGTTGCAGTTCGCGTAGCTCATCGTGAGGTACGCGGGCCTCTGGAACTGCAGACCCTCGGGCTTGAACGTGATCGCATTCACCGTGTCGGCCGAGAGGACGGCCGTGATGGTCACGTTGTGCGAGAGGGCTCCCGCGGGCACCACGAAGGTGTGGGGTCCGACGGTGAGCACGCCGCCCCAGGGGCCGATCGTCTCGGTGGACGAGTCCTTGGGAAGAGGCGAGCACTTCAGCAGGCCCAGACCCTGGAGCAGGCCGCCGAGGAGGCTGTTCTGGGGACCCGTAGTCGCGACCGCGGCTACCGGGGTCCGGGTTTCGGGCGCCGTGACGCCGAGGGGGCCCTGCTCGCCGCAGTTCGCGACGGCGAAGGCGACCATTCCAATGAGCAACAAGCGCGTGGACTTCATGCCGCAGTCTCCAGAAGGGGTGAGTCGACGGAGATCCCCTATCGCAGACCACGTACCTCCAGATCGTGTGATCTACATCACATAAGTCATGTGACATTTTTTCTTCACGAAATTTGATACTGGTGAAACTGGGGGTTTTTGCCTCGGAGAGGCTGTCGTGCGGGCGCTACGGGGTGCTGGCTTGCCGCCCCAGGTGTCAGGCCGGGTTGTAGTCGTGGAGCCTGCCGACGTCGATCGAAAGCCCGTCCTCCAGGCCTTTGCGGTCGAACATATCGGCAAAGCGGGCGTTCCAGGCGATCTCGGTGGGTTTGTACGACGTCCGGGCATGGACCCGCTGGGCGAAGGTTTCGTCGGTCCCCTCCATCAGCACCAGGAACTCGGCCTCGTCGGCCGCCAACTGCTCCGGCATCACCCCCTTCAGGGGGCTGTTTTCGTCGATCACGTGCACCACGGTCCAGGCCAGCGGGAAGAACACCACGCTCGAGCGCTCGAGGGTCAGCTCGGCGTACTCCCGCATGGCCCGCCCGTCGCGCCGGCGGAGGCGGGAGAACAGGACCCGCGCGTGGAGATCGATGAGCTGATTCGACCGGCGGTTGGTGATCCGGAACTCGAAGGCGGTCCCGTCGCCGTACGGCGCGATCAGCGCCTTGTTGGAAAACAGGATGGCGGCCGTGGGGCGCGAGAACCGGGCGAAGAGAATCCCCGTGATCAGCGCCAGACTGATGAGGCCACACAGGGATTCGAGCGTGACCAGCAGGTTGGGCACCAGGCCCACCGGCCCCACCTGACCGTACCCGATGGTGCCGAAGGTCTGCACGCTGAAGAAGAACCCGCGCAGGTAGGAGCCCTCGGGCATCGCGGCGGAGGTGCCGTTCAGTGCCCCGGCGCCAAGGCTCCAGTACAGCGCGCCGAACACCAGGTTGACCGCGACGTAGAACGCCGAGATCAACGCCAGCAGCTTGGGCCAGGAGATGGTGAGCAGGGTGTGATACAGGCTCATCGACTGGAACCAGCCGAGACCGGTGCGTCGGACGTTGAAAGAGCCGTCGCGGTTGAGGAGCCGGAGCCGGCTCTCGTCCGATACGACGGAACCGAAGCCCAGGTCCTTCAGGACCTCCCGCCGGCGAGGCGGGTGGACAGGGGGATTGCTCACCGGGCCAATTCTACATAGCTCTGTCCGAATGAGCGACCTGACCCGGCGGGACTGGCTCAAGACCGTGGGAGTGGTGGGTGCGGCAGGCTCGGTCCCGCTGATCTCGCCTGAGATCGGCCTCGAACGACTCCCGACGCCCGACTCCCGGTTGCTCCCCCTCACCTCGACCAGTGAGGTGTTCATCCCGCCGCGCGGGCGTGCCTTCGAAAAGCTGTCGTTCGACTTCCCGGAGCCGTCCGTGTCCTTCGCCGGCCTCCGGGTGGGGTTCCTGGTCTTCTCCCGCGAGAACATCTACGGCCTGGACCTGACCCGCACCACGGTCGAGCCCGCCGGGGATGGCCAGGTCACGCTCTCCTGCACCGGCTTCGTCTGGGCCGGCGGGCAGGAACGCTCGGCGGGACATCTGGTGGCGCACCTGCGGGAGACGGCGGACGGCGTCGAGTGGGATGCGACGGTCGAGCTGGACCGGCCCATCAAGGCGGTCACGGCCGTGATCCGGGGGGTGCCGAGGGGCAAGATCTCCGTCGGGGGGAACACCCCGTACGACCCGAAGGACGACGAAGTCCTGATCGGCTACCCGTTCGGCGCCGGCGACCTGTTCGGGGGCAACACGGCCGACAGCATGAGCACGCCGTTCGCCGCGGTGATCGAGGACGACGGCACCGCCTGGGCTTTCTCCTCCCTCGACGACCGGGTCCGCGCCAAGCGGCTTTTCTTCCAGCCCGGGGACAGAGGGTACCGGGTGGAGGCGGTCTTCGAAGTCGAAGGCTGGCTCGACCGGACCACCGTCGACGTGCCGCCCTGGCGTCTGACCCGGAACACCCCGCTCGACGAGGCCGTCGCCGCGCACTACGCCCATCTCGAACAGGCGTATCGGATTCCCCCGGTGGCGTCCCGCACCGACGCTCCGGCGTGGCTCGCGGACGTGGCGCTGGTCGTGACCCTGCACGGCGCCCACTATACGGGTTTTCTCTTCAACGACTTCGCCCGGATGGGCGAGATTCTCGCCTGGGTGGCCGGCGAGATTCCGCCGAACCGGGTCCTGGTGTTCCTGCCGGCCTGGGACGGCCGCTACTACTGGAACTACCCGCTGTACCGGGCCGACGACCGGATGGGCGGGGAGGCCGGACTCAAGCGGCTGATCACCGAAGGGCGGGCGCGGGGCTTCCGATTCATGCCGATGTTCGGGGCGAATTGCGCCAACCGCCGGCACCCCGAATGGTCCCGGTTCGCCGACGCCCGGGCGCAGCGCATCGATGGTGACTCGTTCGACGAGAACTGGGTGGACTGGGACGGCGACCGTCACCAGGACGGCAGCATTTCGTACATGAACCTGGGCGTGGAGTCGTGGCGGACCTGGCTCGAGGGCCGGATCGCCGACGTGATCGACCGCTACGGCGTGGACGCGTACTTCCTCGACATCACGGGCGGGTGGATCAACACGCCTCAGGCGGATATGCACGAAGGGCTGCGGCGGCTCGTCACGGATCTCCGGACCCGCTATCCGGGGGTCCTGTGCTGCGGCGAATTTCACTACGACGCCCTGCTCTCCTTCATCCCCTTCTACCACGTCTATTCGCCGCGCGCCACGAAGTACGCCCGGTTCTTCTCGCACCTGTCGCATCCCGCTCCGGGACGCGGATCTTCGGGCGTGCACGAGTCGGGGTTCGGCCGGTTCGATCCCGCGACGCTTTCCCTTTCCCCCGGCACCATCCCCACGCTCCAGGTGGTGGACGATACCTTCACGAAGCAGCGCCCGGTGATGAAAGACCTGATCGCCCGCGCCAGACAGCGCGCGGGGATTTCTTAGGAGTGGACATGGATCGTCGGACCTTCGTCGGATCGACGGCAGCGGCGACAAGCCTTGCGTCACTCGTCGCGCTTCCCTCTTCCTTCTTCTCCCTTCCGGGCGGTCCCGAGCCACGCACGCTCCCCTTCGACCTGCACGACGTCTCGCTCGGGCCGGGGCCGTTCCGCGACGCCGCTCTGGTCAATCGCCGGTTCCTCCTGGCGCAGGACCCGGACCGGCTCCTCCACATGTTCCGGATCACGGCGGGCCTGCCCTCCACCGCCGAGCCACTGGGAGGCTGGGAGGCCCCCGAGAACGAGCTGCGCGGCCACTACACCGGCCACTACCTCTCGGCGTGCGCCCTCGCCTCCGCCTCGCTGCCCGACCCGGAGCTCGCCGCCCGCGGGAGCGCGATGGTGGGGGAGCTGGCCAAGTGCCAGCGGGCGCTCGGCTCGGGGTATTTGAGCGCCTTCCCCGAGGAGTTCTTCGACCGGCTGCGTGCCGGTCGGCCGGTTTGGGCGCCGTTCTACACGCTTCACAAGATCATGGCCGGGCTCCTCGACATGCACGTCGTCGCGGGAGACGCCCGGGCGCTGGACGTGCTCCTCGGGATGGCCCGCTGGATGGCGCGCTGGGTGCAGCCGCTCGGCGACGAGGCGATGGCGCGGGTGCTCGAGCGGGAGTACGGCGGGATGAACGAAGTGCTGTACAACCTCTCGGCCGTCTCGGGCGACGATCAATGGCGGGACCTGGCGCACCGGTTCGACCACGAGCGGGTCTTCGCGCCGCTCGCCGCCGGGCGGGATGAGCTCAAGGGCGTGCACGCCAACACCACCATTCCCAAGATCATCGGTGCGGCGCGCCGGTACGAGCTCACCGGCGAGTCCCGGTATCACGATGTGGCCTCGTACTTCTGGCACGAGGTCACGAGCCGCCGCGCCTACTGCACCGGGGGCACGAGCAACGGCGAGGACTGGGACACCGACCCGGGAGTGCTCTCCGGTGCGCTCTCCGGGTACACCCAGGAGGACTGCACCACCTACAACATGCTGAAGCTCACCCGGCACCTCTTCGGGTGGACCGCCGACGCCGGCGTGGCGGATTACTATGAGCGCGCCCTGTTCAACGGGATCCTGGGCAGCCAGCATCCGGCCGACGGCGAAAAGATGTACTACGTCTCGCTCGCGTCCGGGCTCTGGAAGCTCTTCGGCACTCCGTACCACGACTACTGGTGCTGCACCGGCACGATGAGCGAGGCGTTCGCGAAGCTCTCCGACAGCATTTACTTCCGGGACGCGGACGGCGTCTTCGTCAACCTCTTCATCGCTTCCACTCTGGAGTGGAAGGACCGCGGCGTCCGGATCGTCCAGGACACCCGCTTCCCGGAAGCCGGCGAGATTCGGTTCACCGTCCACACCGCCAATCCGGTGTCCTTCGCCCTCCGCATCAGGGTCCCGTACTGGGCCACGGGGGCGAACGGCGCCGAGCTCAATGGACGGCCTCTCCAGGGCTTCGCGGCGCCTGGCGGGTATTACGTCATCCACCGGACCTGGCGTGAGGGCGACCGGCTGGCCGTGACGCTGCCCCTCTCCCTTCACCTCGACCCGATGCCGGACGACGCGGACCTCGTGGCGGTGATGTACGGGCCCCTGGTCTTGGCGGGGAGGCTTGGAACAGAGGGACTTACTCCCGCCACTCTGCGCGCCGAGCCCACCAAGCCCCGGACCGTGCCCGAGTACCATCTGGATCCGGTTCCCGCACCCGCGTTCACCATCCCCGGAGACGACCCTACCCGGTGGATCTCGGCCGCCGCCGAGCCGCTCGAGTTCCGCTCCGCGGGCCAGGAGAAGAACGTCTCCTTCGTTCCCTTCTATCGGATCTTCGACGAGCGCTACGCGATCTACTGGAGGGTGAACCGGGCGTAGGGATTCCTTCGTCCGCGGCTCACCCGCCCTTCAGCTCCCGCGGTACATCCTCCCGGTGGACCCAACTGGAGGACGTCATGACCATCACTCGGAAGAATCTGAAGCAGGCTGCCGAGGTGGCGGGCCAGGAGCTCGCGGCCGCGGCGGACAACGTGCTGATCGAGGCGGGCGAGGCGGCGAAGCGGCGGCGGAACCGCCGGGTGGCGAAGAAGGCGTTCAAGGCGATCGGCAAGGCCGTTCTGGTCGCGGGCACCGTGGCCGCGGCCCGGGTGGCGGTCCGCCGCGTCCGGCGCAATCGCCCCACCCGCATCACCTGATCCCGGCCGTGCCCGCACGAGCCGCCCGCGTGGGCGCTTCGCCGGAGCCGGTCAGCAGCGCGGCATAGACCGGCACCCGCTCGAGCAAGGCAGGTTTCCCCCGGGTTTCAGAAACGACTTTGGGGGGACGCGCGAGGTGATCTGCTTCCCTCAACCGACTCACCGCGGGATGACGCTGACCGTCCGCTCCACCGATCCCAGCGTGAGCGGTCCGTCCGGCCCCCCTACGTAGCCGACGGCCCGCACCGTATCGACCCCGACCGCACCGAAAACCACCGAGATCGGTTGGGGTTGCTGGGTGACGAAATCGGGGCAAATGCCGTCACCGCGGGTGTCCTGGCTGTAAGGCACCAAGGTCACGAGCGAAGGCCCGTACGAATACCCCATCGCCAGTGGGCTGTAGCAGCCGGCGACCATGGTCCAGACCGAGACGGTTACAGCCGCTCCCTGGTGCACGATGTCGGGGGCGTCGATGATGGGCCTCCCCGATGGGGCCGCGAGGATGCTGTTCACACCCGACCCGTGGAGGGACCCGGACCCCGGCCCCGTCGCCGACGGGGACCCACCACACCCACTCAGCACCACCATCGCCATTCCGAGCAACGGCCTTGCCGCACGCATGGAGCCTCCCTGACTGCTTCCAACTACCCCCGAACCGGGGCGCCCGCCACAGGTCCGCGCCAACCGGGTCATCCGCCGCGACAGGCAGCGCCCGGGACAAGTCGGGTCACCGCTTCCTGAGCCCCAGGTACGCCGCCAGCGTCGCGACCACGAACGCCCCACCCTCGCCGAACTGCGGAGGCAGGGGAATCGGAATGGCCTTGACCCCCACCGCGTAGGCCACCGCCGCCACGATGCCGAGGAGGAGGCCCCGCGCGAAGGCCCGGAGGGGCGCGTCGGCGGGCGTCGGGGTCTTGGTCTTCCGGGCCGTGAGCCGCAGGAGGACGGTGCCGATGGCGCTGCCCACGATCGCCGCGACGAGCAGCGCGAACGGAAACCCATACGTCACGACCGCGAAGGCGGGCGGCATCTCGGCGCCGCTCACGCGGATGGTGTCGGGACCCAGGCCGCGGGACCGGATGACCGCGGCTTTGGCGTCGCGGTGCGTGAACTCCAGGGCCTGGGGGGCCGCCCGCGTGGGCGTGACCGTCACGCCGAACTCTCCGTGCGCGTCCCCCAGCAGCTCGACCGTGGCTACCGCGGTCTCGAGGCCCCAGCCGGCCACGCTGGCCGGGGTGACCCGCACCCGAAGCGCGGGCAGGACCCGCACGGCGGCGGTGACCGAATCGATGCGGGCCAGGGGCCAGAGCTCGACTTTGACGGAGTCCCCGGGGGCGCGCGCGGCGATCACCAGCTGCTGCGGCGCGCCGGTCCCCGAAAACCGTACCACGGTGGCCGAGACGCTGTCGGCTTCCGAGTAGACGTGAATATCCACCGCCGCGGGCAGGAGCGCCTGAGCGCCCGCGTCGTCCTGATCCTCGAGCCAGAGATCGAGCGTACCGCGGAAGAGATCGGCGACGGGATCGTAGCGGAGACCGCCGCCCTCGACCGCATAGGAGAGCGCCGCGACGCGCACGGTGCCCCGGGTGTCCACCGCCACCATCCGGAGCGGGGTATCGACGTGCGGAACCCCGGTGGCATGGACCGCGGTCGCGGGACCGGGGGCGGCCTTGAACGTGAGCACTTCGCCCGGGTGAAGAATGAGCTGTCCCGTGGGCAGGGAGATGGTGGTGTCCCGCGTGCCGTCGATCCGCTGGACCTGCGTCGGGTCGGGGATCCGGGCCCGGAGGCGGGCCAGCGCCGCACCTCGTACGACCACGGGGGCCTGCGCGTGTGCGGCGGCGGGTAAGGCCGCGAGCACAAGAACGAGAGTCCGGGGCATTGTGATTTCCAGTTGAAACGATGTGCCAGGATAGGACGTGTGGCCCACCGCCGTTAGGGCGGTTTTGCGGCAACTGAGGGGCGGATTTGCGGCAGGGACGGGGCCTGATGTCGCGTTCGCGGCCTTCGGTGCCGCAAAAACGCCCTGGAAAGGGGGTACGCCCCGGGGAGGTTATCCGGCAACCCCTTTGGAGAGGCCCCGATGCGACACGACCACGCCCGGATGAAGCTGGGCAAGCAGCCCCCGCGCCACGACCCGCGCACGCTCCTCTTCGCCACGTACTTCCGGGGCGAGGCCCTGCCGCCCCCGCCCGCGTCCGAGAACTGGGCCTCCCGCGTCGGCAAGTGGCCGATGATGGCGAACGACCGCATCGGGGACTGCACCTGTGCGGCGGCCGGGCACATGATCGAGCAGTGGACGACCTACGCCGGGCGGGGCGTCACCCCCAACGACAAGGCCGTGATCGCCGCGTACGCGGCCGTCTCGGGCTACGACCCGCGCTCCGGCGCCAACGACAACGGCGCGGTCGAGATCGACGTCCTGAACTACTGGCGCCACCACGGCATCGCGTCGCACAAGATCCTGGCCTACGTCGCGCTCGAGCCGAAGAACCACTACCAGGTGAAGGACGCGGTGCTGCTCTTCGGCAACTGCTACATCGGACTCGCCCTCCCGCAGACCGCCCAGCGGCAGGTGGTGTGGACGGTGCCGCCCGGCGGGCCCACGGGCGCGGGGGCGCCGGGCTCCTGGGGCGGGCACGCCGTTCCGGTGGTGGCCTACGACGAGCGGGGGTTGATCTGCGTGACCTGGGGGGCGCTCAAGCGGATGACCTGGACCTTCTGGGACGCCTACTGCGACGAGGCATACGCGGTGCTCTCGAAGGACTGGATCAGCAACGTGTCGGACCAGGCTCCGAACCGGTTCGACCTGGCCGCGCTCCAGAGGGACCTGGAGGCCCTCCGGACCTAGTGCTACGTTTGCGGGGATGAAGGTCACCTGGATCGCCGCCGCCTTCGCCCGCGACCTCAAGTCCCTGAAGCGGGAAATCGCCGCCTACCCGGACGAGCGGGACCTCTGGAAGTCCGTCCCCGGAATCGTCAACCCGGGCGGCAACCTCGCCCTGCACCTCGCCGGCAACATCCGGTATTTCGTCGGCGCGGTGCTGGGATCGAACGGGTACATCCGGGACCGGAACGCCGAGTTCACCCGGAAGGACGTGCCCCGGGCCGAGGTGCTCACGGACATCGAGGCGGCGCTGGCGTCGGTGCAGAAGGGGCTGGCCCGGGTCACCGAAGGGGACCTCGAGAAGCCGTACCCCCAGCCGATCGCGGGTCAGTCGCTCACGGTGGGGGACACCCTGCTGCACCTGGTGACCCATCTGACCTATCACCTGGGACAGATCGACTACCACCGGCGGATGGTCACCGGCCAGAACGTCGCGGTCGGGACCGTCTCGGTGCCGGAGCTGGCCACCGCCAAGCCGGCGAACTAAGGCCTTCAGCCGTCCCCTCCGTCATACACGCATCCGGTCGTCGCCGTTTCCCGGATCTCGATTCGTGACAGGCCGGGGAGACCTGGTTTCAGCCGCTTCCACATCCACCGGGCCAGGAGCTCGGTGGTGGGATTCTCGAGACCCGGGATCTCGTTCAGGTGGTGGTGGTCCAGCTCGGCGATCACCGGCGCCGCCGCCGTGACGAGATCGCCGAAGTCCAGCACCCACCCGGCCCGCGGCTCCACGGGCCCCCGCACCGAGACCCGCAGCGTGAACGAGTGTCCGTGCGCGCGGGCGCAGGGATGGTCGGGGGCGACGTGCGGCAGATGGTGCGCCGCCTCGAACGTGAACTCCTTGTAGATCTCCACGGTCAGGGAATCCCCAGGTACTTGTGGGTCTGCAGACTCAGCCGCCAGCGCGGATGCGCCAGGCAGTAGCGCACGGCGAGCCGGGTGTTGCGGTCCCGGTCGGGCCCGTCCATCGGCTGAAGATAGAAATGCGTGAAGTTGAGATCCTCGTACCGCTCGGGTTCCCCGCCCTCCTGGGGATACACCAGCTTCAATTCGTCGCCCGTCGTCACGCCCAGAGGGGCTTCGGCCTTCGGGCTGACGCACACCCAGTCGATGCCCGCGGGCACCGGCTGGGTCCCGTTGGTCTCGACCGCCACGGAAAAGCGCGCCCGGTGGAGCGCGGCGATGGCCGGCTCGTCGAGCTGGAGGAGCGGCTCGCCGCCGGTGCACACGACGAGCTTGGAGGTCGCCTGCCCACCCCACGCCGCCGTCACGGCCTGGGCCAGCGCCTCGGCGTCGGCGAACGAGCCCCCGCCCGGGCCGTCGGTCCCGACGAACTCCGTGTCGCAGAACCGGCAGACCGCGTTCTCCCGGTCCTTTTCCCGGCCGGTCCACAGGTTGCACCCGGCGAACCGCAGGAAGACCGCCGGCCGCCCCGCGTTGGCGCCTTCTCCCTGAAGGGTGTAGTAGATCTCCTTCACGGCGTAGCTCATCGGTACGCCGCCGGGTCCCGCTTCCCCAGCTCCGCGAAGGCGCGAAGACGGAGAAGACAGGCGTCGCAGCGCCCGCAGGCGAGCGGGCCGGGCGCCGGATCGTAGCAGCTCACGGTCATGCCGAAATCCACCCCCAGTCCGAGTCCCTCCGCGATGATCTCCTTCTTGGTGAGGGAAATCAGCGGCGTGTGGATGGAGAAGCCGGCCCCCTCCACGCCCGCCCTGGTGCCGAGGTTGGCCATCCGCTCGAAGGCGGCGATGTACTCGGGCCGGCAGTCGGGGTAACCCGAATAATCGAGCGCGTTCACCCCCAGGAAGATGTCCCGTGCCCGGGTCACCTCGGCCCACGCCAGCGCGAACGACAGGAAGATCGTGTTCCGGGCCGGGACGTAGGTGACCGGAATGTCGCCGCCCATCTCCCCGACGGGCCGGTCCTTGGGCACCGGGATGTCGGCCGTGAGGGCCGAGCCGCCGACGGCGCGGAGGTCGATGACGGCGGTCTCGTGGCGCGCCCCGAAGTGACGGGCCACCCGGCGGGCCGCCTCCAGCTCCACGGCGTGGCGCTGTCCGTACGCGATCGACAGGGCCAGACAGTCGAACCCCCGGCTCCGGGCGATCGCGAGCGTGGTGGCGGAATCCATCCCGCCGGACAGGAGCACGACGGCGTTCGGCATGGTTGAGGAATATCGCATTGGCGGTTCGATTTCGTGCCTGGAGGTACCACATGCCCGACCAGCTGCCCGCCCGGGGCCCTCTGCCCCGCCCCCGCGACCCCGACGAGGCTCGGGAGGTGCTCCGTGCCGAAGCCTTCCCGGCCCCCGCCGTGCAGGAAGTGACCCTCGCGGCGCAGGAGTTCACGTCGATCTGCCCGAAGACCGGGCAACCCGACTTCGGCACGGTGACCATCACCTACGTGCCGGGCGGGCGCTGTCTCGAATCCAAGGCGGTCAAGTACTACCTGTGGAGCTTCCGGGACGTCGGCTCCTTCTGCGAGAGTCTCGCGGCGCGTATCGCGGACGACGTGGTGTACGCCGTGGCGCCGCGATGGGTCGCCGTGGACGTGCATCAGAACGTGCGCGGCGGAATCGCGCTGGTCGCCCGCGCCGAGCGGGGAACGCGGGCGTGAGGAGGCTCGCGCTCGCCGCCTGCGTATGGGCCGGGACCGCCGCGGCGCAGACTCCGGCCAACACCGTCTGGCCGGCATACGGGGGCGGCGCCGGCGGGACCCGGTATTCCCCGCTCGAGCAAATCGACCGGGCGAACGTCTCGGGTCTGCAGATGGCCTGGATCGTTCGCACCGGCGACTACCTGACCGACCGCGGCCGCTTCGAGGCGACGCCCATCCTCGTCGACGGGACGCTCTACGTCTCCACGCCACTGGGCAGTGTCCTGGCACTCGATCCCGCGACGGGCGCCGTCAAGTGGAAATACGAGGGGCCGGTGCGCTACGGGTACGATGACTACGGAGACTTCGCCAACCGCGGCGTGGCCGTGTGGGCCGGCGGCCACCGCGTTTTCGTCGCCACGGTCAACGCCCGCTTGATCGCCCTGGATGCGAGAACCGGCGTCCCGTGCGCGGACTTCGGGTCTCAGGGCACGGTCGATCTGACGGTCGGACTCAGGCATCCGCCGGCGTATCACTGGGAGTACGGAGTCACGTCGCCGCCGATCGTCGTCGGCGACAAGGTCATCGTGGGATCCGCCGTATCCGATAACCACCGCACGGACGCGCCTGAGGGCGTGATCCGCGCGTTCAGTGTCCGTACCGGAGCCCTGCTCTGGAGCTTCGACCCCATCCCGCGCTCTCCCGGCCAACCCGGGTACGACACCTGGACGGGCCCCAAGGCGCACGACACGGGTGCCGGCAACGCGTGGAGCGTCTTCTCGGCGGATCCGGCGCTGGATCTCGTATACGTGCCCGTCGGCAGCGCGTCTCCGGACTTCTACGGGGGCGAGCGGCTCGGCGACGATCGCTACACCAGCTCCGTCATCGCCCTGCGGGCCTCGACCGGCGCTCTGGTGTGGGCGTTCCAGGTGGTGCATCACGATCTCTGGGACTACGACGTCCCGGCTCAACCGGTCCTCTTCACACTCCGCCGCGACGGCCGCGACATCCCCGCGGTGGCGGTGGCGACCAAGATGGGACACCTGTTCATCCTCGATCGCCGCGACGGCACGCCGCTCTTCCCGGTGGAAGAACGGCCGGTGCCGGCGAGCGATGTCCCCGGTGAGAAGGCATCACCGACGCAGCCCTTCCCCCCGCCGGCCTTCCGGCTGGCGCCCGAGAGCCTCTCGGCCGACCAGGCGTTCGGGGCCACGGACTCGATGCGGGCCGCCTGCCGGAATCGCATCGCCGGGCTCCGCTATCGGGGCATTTTCACACCCCCGTCCTTCCAGGGCACCATCATCTGGCCCGGAAACCTGGGCGGGATGAACTGGTCCGGCGTGTCCGTGGACGAGGCTCGGGGCATTCTCATCGCTCCCACCAACCGGCTGGCGATGGTGGTACGCCTCATCCCCCGCGATTCCCTCCACGCCGCCGCCCTGGCGCGCCCGGACCTCGAATACGGCCGCCAGACCGGAACGCCCTATTCCATGAGCCGGGACGACCTGGGGCTGTGCACGCCGCCGCCGTGGGGCGCGCTGACCGCCATCGATCTGAATGCCGGGGCCGTGAAGTGGCGGGTTCCCCTCGGCTCGATGCCCCAGCTGGCGGCGCTCCCGGGTGCGGACACCCTTGGATCGATTCAGCTCGGCGGCGCGCTGATCACCGGCGGAAGGCTGGTGTTCATCGCGGGGACCTTCGATCAGCACCTGCGCGCATTCGACGAAGAGACCGGGAAGGAGCTCTGGAGCGCCGCCGTGCCGGCGGGCGCGCACGCGCTGCCGATGACCTACGCGGACGCGGGGAGGCAGTACGTCGTGGTCGCCGCGGGTGGGCACGACCGACTGCACACCACCATGGGTGATTACGTCGTGGCCTTCACCCTGCCGGGGCCCGGCGCCCCCGTCCCCGACACGGCGGCGGGGAAGCTGGAAGGAGACTGGGTCGGTGAGATGCACATCGGCGACGCCAAATTCGGGATGGACGTGCGGCTCGGCCGCACGGGGGACGCCCTGACCGCCGGCGTGCGGATGGATTCGGTCGAGATCACCGGGCCGGTGCGGGCGGAGCGTTCCGGGCGGGGCGTCGTGATCTCGTTCCCGATTTATTACTCCCAGAAGGCGAAGTGCGCCGGGAGCTTCAGAATCGAGCTGGAGCTCTGGAACCGGGGGACCCAGCTCGAGGGGACCGGTTCATTCGACGGACCTTGTGCGTCCCACGGTCACCAGGACGCGGCCTTCGTCTTCCGGCGGCAGGAGGCCCAGCCTAGGAGCGCAGTCCCGCCAGGCAGAAGTCCGTGATGTAGTCCGCCAGCGGCGTGACGCCCCCGGCCAGCTCGTCCGGCCATTCGGCGAAGGCCGCGCGCGCGAAGTCCTGGATCTGGAGAAGCCGGGCATACCAGAGACAGTGGCTTTGCACCGCCATCGCGCCCCGCCGGACCCGGGGGTCGGACGGCGGGCACCCCAGGATCTCGGCCACGATCCCGCTCAGGTACTCGATTCGGGGCTTGATCGCCTCGCGCCCGATCCGCGCCGCCTGGGGGGTCGGCTCGCTCATCTCGTGGTTCATGATGCCGTGGATCCAGCCGTGCGTGTCCGCGCTCCCGAGCAGCTGCTCCAGCCAGGTGCGCACGTAGTGCCGCAGGCGCGCTTCGGCCGGGAGCCCCGCCCCCCCGTCGCGCGCGGCCGCTATCCCCCCGCGCATCACCGCGATGGCCTGGTCCACCACTTCCCGGTACAGACCGAGCTTGTCCCCGAAGTGATAGTTGACGGCGGCCACGTTGGCCTTGGCGGCCCGGCAGATCTCCCGCACCGTGACCCGGCGGAACCCTTCCCGGCCGAAGAGCCGGCTTGCCGCTTCGATGAGGCGGTCACGGGTCGCCGCGTCGCGGTTCACAGCTCCCGCTTGAACAGGAGGGTGGCCAGGGTCATGGTCAGGGCGGCGAAGACCACGAGGTAGGCCAAATCGGGCAGGATGGCCCCGAATCCAACGTCCTTGAGCGCGATGCTCTTCAGGGCGTGGACCGCGTACGTGAACGGATCGGCCACGGCGATCACCCGCATCCACCCGGGAAACGCCTGCTGCGGGTACACCGCGCCCGACGGGAAGAACAGCAGCGTGTTGAGCACGCCGAAGAGCGCGCGGGGCAGGAGCGGGTCCGACATCCGCACCATCAGGAGGAACATCATGCTGACGAGGGCCACGGCGGTCGTGACGATCACGACGAAGAGCCGCACCATCCGGAGCGGCTCGAAGGGGTTCGGGATCCCCGCGATCAGGGTGCCCAGGACCATCAGGACCGATCCGGCGAGCACCGCCTTGATGGCGCCGGAAATGTTGAACCCGGCGATCAGCTCGAACCGGGTGATCGGCGTGACCAGATAGCCTTCGTGGAGTCCCCGCGCTTTGTCGTCGATGAAGATGATCCCGCCGCCGATCATCACCATCATGAAGATCGACATGACGATCGACCCGGGGAGCAGGTACTGGATGTAGGGGACGTAGGGATAGAGCTCCACCACGTCGAGGGTGGCCTGCTGGGGTACCCGGGGCACGTCCGCGGGCTGGTCGTAGGCTGCGACCATTCCGGAGAGCGTGGCGCCGAGGGTGGCGGCGACGAAGTTGTCGGTGTTGTCTTCCACCAGGGCGACCCGCGGATCGTCTTTGGACAGCACCCGGCGCGAGAACCCCGGCGGGATGGTCAGGACGCCGTTGACGCGGCCGTTCCGGAGGGCGTCCAGCGCCTGGCCCCGGTCGGCGTAGGGGATGGTTTCGAAGGTCTGGGCGTTGGCGGCGACCGCGCCCGCGAGCTCGCGGAGCTTCACGGCGGGGAGGGCCTGGTCCTGGTCGACTACGGCGAGCTTCAGGTGCTTCACACTGCCCCCGAAGGCGTAGCCGAGGACCACGAGCTGGACCAGGGGGAAGATCAGCGATACGGCGATGAGCACGGGGGTCCGCCGGAACCGCCGCATCTCGCGCTCGATGATGGCCAGGATCCGGTACATCAGCGGTTCCGGATGAAGGGGCGCCTCTCGGCCGCGGACGGCTCCTGGAGCGCGTCCCGCAGGTCGTGGCCCGTGTAATGGACGAAGACGTCGTCGAGCGTGGTGCCTTCGATCGAGAGCGAGTGCACCGTGACCCCGGCCTTCGCCGCCTCGGCGAGCAGGGCCCCGGTGGTGGAGGGGGCGTCTTCCGTCACCACGCGGAACACGTTGCCGTCCCCGGACACGGTCTTGGCGCCGGGCAGGGCGCCGAGCCGCTGGCGCCAGTCGGCCGGCGCGCCGACGAACGAGGCGTCCACGGTGTTGGTGCCGGAGATGACCGTCTTGAGCTTCAAGGGCGAATCGAGGGCCATCAGGTGGCCGTGATCCACGATGGCGATCCGGTCGCAGAGCTGATCGGCTTCGTCCATGTAGTGGGTGGTCAGGAGCACCGTCAGATGGTGCTGGGCCTTGATCTTCCGGAGCATCTCCCAGACCGCGGTGCGGGAGACCGGGTCGAGGCCGGTGGTGGGCTCGTCCAGGAACAGAATCCGCGGCTCGTGCACGAGACCCCGCGCGATTTCCACCCGGCGCCGCATCCCGCCCGAGAAGTTCTTCACCGGCTTGTCGGCCCACTGCGTGAGCTCCACGGCCTCGAGGAGATCGGCGATGAGCGTGGGGCGGCGCTCCTTGGGAACGCCGTAGAGCTTGGCGAAGATGAGCAGGTTTTCGGTGGCGGACAGCTCGGTGTCCGTGGTCATCGCCTGGGGAATGACGCCGATGACGCGGCGGACCTCGTTGGCCTGGGAGACGATGTCGAAGCCCCCGACCTGAGCCGAACCGGAGGTCGGCCGGACCAGGGTGGTCAGCATCCGGATCAGCGTGGACTTCCCCGCGCCGTTCGGCCCCAGGAGGCCGAAGATCTCGCCTTCTCCGACGTCGAAGCTCAGGGCATCCACGGCGGTGAAGTCCCCGAACTTCTTGGTCAGATCCTGGACGGCGACGGCGCTCACTTCGGCGGGGTCCCGACGGGCAGGAGGACGTAAGCGGTCATCCCCACGGCCAGCCGGCGGTCGCCGTTGGGGACGCGGAGCCGGATTTCGAAGGTCTTGATGTCCCGTTTGGTCCGGCTGACGTCGCGCTGGGTGGCGAAGCCCGCATCCACGCCCCGATAGAACACGGTGCCGGTACGCCGGGCGCCGGAAGGGAGCCGGACCGTGAGAGTATCCCCGATGCGGACCCGGTCGATGTACGACTCTTCGACGTCGGCGCGGACCCAGAGGGAGTCGGGGTCGATCAGCGTCAGCACCGGCTGTCCCGCGAGCACCACTTCGCCGGGCTGGGCGGCGCGGACGTCCACGATTCCGGCGAGCGGGGCTCGGAGGTCGGAGTATGAGAGCCGGACGTCGGCCTTGGTGGTCTGAGCTTGCGCGGCCTCCTGCTGGGCCCGGGCCGCGGCGAGGGCGGAGCGTTTCGCCGCGATCTGGCGGTCGGCCGCGTCGGCTCGAGCCTTGGCCATGGTCAAGGCCGTGTTGGCCGAATCGGCCTCCTGCTGGGTGACCCCCCCTTCCTTGAAGAGGGCGAGGACCCGGTCACGCACCAGTCTCGTGTTCGCGAGGTCGGCGGCGGCGGAGGAGTCCTGCGCCTCGGCGACGGCCAAATCGGCTTCGCCGGCCGCGACCTGCGAGCCGAAGGCGCTGGCGCTCTGGACGTAGTAGGCGCGGTCGGCCTGGAGCTCGGCGGGAGACAGCACGGCGAGCAGCTGGCCGGGCTCGACGGAGTCGCCTTCGGCCACCAAGAGCCGCGTGACCTGGCCCGCCACCTGGGGGGAGACCACCACGTCGTTCGTGGTGACGATCCCGGTGAGGACGAGCGCTTTGGTGCCGCCCCGGAACACGAAATAGAGGATGGCGCCGATCACGAGAACGGCGACGACGATGCGGATACGCTTCATGGAGCTCCCTGAGAGGGAATGAAACGTCTGTATTAAACGACTGTTTTACTCGAGAGTCAATACGCGGGAAGGAGCCCCGGGGTTCCAATTGACGGGGTTTCAGACGGGCGCGCGGGTGCCGGCCTCGAGGACGTTGACCGGGTGCGCCGGCCGCTCGCGCGGGGGCCTGAACGGAGATGGCACTGCGCCATCCACGAGTTTCACGACCAGCTCACCTCGTGGGTGGAGCCCGCTTCGTGCGGAATCGTGAGTCGGGCGAATTCGCGGCTGAAGGACCGCAGGTCCTCCCAGTCCGTGAATTCGGTGTCACGGGTCGTGTCCGCGTGCCCCAGGGCTTTGGTCACGATTCGCCGCATGATCCAGCGGATGAAGAAGTTGTACCGCGTAAACGGCGTCGCGCCCGCGATGAATTGCCGGACGGCGGGGTGCCAGCCGGTACGGATCAGGAACCGGTGGAGGATGGCGTCGAGCTCGATTCGCGCCCGAACGTGGGGTTCGAGCACGGCCAGGCAGACGGACAGGAATGCCGTCGGCCGGCTGTTGAGCGCGGGGGCGTGGGCGCGGACCCAGCGGACCACCGGGCGCTGGTACTTCCCCGCCCGGATGGACGCGGCCACGATCACGCCGTCGTACGGCTCCGGGGTGACGCCGGCCGACGCGTTCGCGTCGACCACCTCCACCGAGCACCCTTCGGTTTCGAGGGCGGCGCGGACGGCGTTCGCGATCTTGGCGGTGTGGCCGTCGGTGGTGCCGTAGAGGACGAGAATCCGGGACATGGGAGACTCCCTGAAGGTCCGCCAGGGATATCTCGCCGGGCCGGCGTGAAGTGAGGATGAAACGGCGGTGAATCCGTCTGCGGCCGGACTTCAGAGCAGGGCGGTGACCCCCAGCTCGTGATCCAGGAGCCAGCGCTTCCGCTCGATCCCGCCCCCGAACCCGGTGAGGTCGCCGTTCGCGCCGATTACGCGGTGACAGGGGACGATGATGGCGACCGGGTTGCGGCCGTTCGCGGCGCCCACCGCACGGAAGCCGTTGCGGGAGTGGACCCGCCGGGCCAGCTCCCCGTAGCTGATCGTCTCACCGAACGGGATGCTCCGGAGCGCCTGCCAGACTCCCACCTGGAAGGGCGTGCCCTGGAGATCGAGAGGCAGGTTGAAGGCGGTCCGGTGGTGATCGAAGTACTCGGCCAGCTGGAGGCGGGCGTCGGCCAGGATATCCGATCCGTCATCGGGGAGCCAACCGGCTCGCCCGGGGCCGTGCGCCCATTTCTCGAAGAGGAGGCAGGTGAGGCCACGGTCGCTGGCGGCGAGGGTGAGCTCGCCGAGGGGGCTTAGGACGGTGGTGAAACGAATGGCGCCCATGGGGTGAATGCTACCCCAGGGCGCCATCGGCGGATATCCGGATTCGGATCAGGTGGCCGGCGCTTCGCCGTCCTTGCGCCCCTTGAAGAGCCGCATGAGGAAGAACACGGCCACGATCACGAGGGCGACCTTGAGCAGGAAGCCCAGGAGCGGGAAGACGAGGAGGGCGGCGAGTTTCAGCAGGACGACACCGGCGATCCCGACGGCGGCGAGCTGAAGGACTGGCTTGAGCATAAGGGACTCCGGGTGAAGGACTGAAATACCATACGGTGACGCTCGGCCTCGGTGTCAGGCAGTCGGTAACCCCATGTTTGCCAATCAGATGATGACTCGTTCATGGCTTGCGGGCTATCGTTACCGAATAGTCTGCCGCCGAACCTTCAGAAAAGTCGTTTCTCGCCACGTCAAGCACCGTCAATCGGTAGTGACTCAGCTGGTTTCGATCAGGCACGTCCAGCTCAAGGGTCGCTTGCGCGGGCAGATGCTCACCAACGGCGACGATGGTGAGCGTCGTATCATCGAGAGAGAGATACGACGTTGCCTCCAAACCCGTGATTGCACTGGTTGGGATTGTATCCAAACCAGGCCCAGTGATACGGAGGATGATCGCCCCGTCGTCGGACAACCCATTCTTGCTGATGCTGACATCGACGGGGCCGGGATCCTTGCCGGGAGGAGGTGAGACCTGTCCTGGACCGGTGGAGTCCTTGCAGGTCGCCAACAACCCGAAGAGCCCTATCCAAAGCAGGTGCCGAAGTTGTTTCACTGGCTCACCCTCTTTGCGAGTCTCGCCTGGAGCACCGCCGCAGCTGAACTGCCCAAGCTGAGGTGCTGCCTCGTACGCCTCAACAAGGCAAGCAAATCTCCCAAGTCATATCTCCCGTCTAGATTCCCGATGGAATCAAGGTACGCCCGCTGTGAAGCGGCCAAGCTCACCCCCCCGAGGAGGTCCTTCGCGGCGGCAACCACCGAAATGGGTGGCGCAATAATCGTCAAGGAGTCCAGAACGGTCCGAGGTTGAGAATCCCCCTGTACCTGCAACACTACGCGGAGGCTATCGACCAGAGTGTCCACGTCTAGGCCTTTGGGATTCCTTGCCCATCGCAGCCAGCCACTACCCTTTGAGCAGGCTTCCACAAGAGTGTTCCAAGCAGCTGCGGAGCGATGCGTCACACACCATTGCGTTTCGGTAGCGCCGGCCCCAGTCAGAGACACAAGCGTTGAGTCGTTGGTGGGCGTGCCGTCCAAGATCGAAGTCGCCGCGCGGCTCGTGGTGTGAACGGTGAGAAGTAGGGGGGTAAGGACCTTGAGGCTGTCCCGCATCGCGGTGTCCGGCGCACTACTATGCACGACGAGCCGGTCGACGTAGGTCACCGTGTCGAGCTCCACCGCGCTACGTGTCCAGACGAGCCAACCCGAACCCTGGCCAGCAGAGTCAATCATGCGCTCCCAGCTGGCGTGTGATGATACAATCCATGGAGCGGTGGCGCTTCCTGTGCCACTCATTATCACATGCACCGAGTCTCGGTTGGCGTCAGCGGTGCCCAGAATCAGTGAATCGAATCGGCTCTGGGGCGAAACAGTCACATGCAAAGGCTCGATCACCCTGAGGGTGTCGACGAACGACCCGCTCAGTGAGTCGCTCATCACAGTGATCACTGCCACGGAGTCACCGACGGGCAGGCCGCCTGGCTTCAGCTGCCAGCGTACATACTCGCTGTTCCGACCCGTGGAAGTTGTTAGGCTGACCCACGCTGCCGGTGTCATGGCCCTCCAGGTGGCCGTATCCTTGCCGGTGCCGGTGAATGAGACCAGAGCAGAATCGCTGACAGGCGCTGTGGTCCCCTGAACCGTCGAATCCAGTCGGGACCGCGGAGAGAGTTGCATCTGCAGGGGCGGGAATACGTACAAACTCTCGCGAACAGGCGTCGGCGATACGGCGGCTGCACGAACGACGAGCGAGTCTGAGTACCGTCCAGTATCAAGCGTGCTGAGGTCCGTGGTCCACCGAACCGTGCCCGCTCCTATCCCCGTTGAGTCCTTGAGCTTCTGCCATGAAGCATGCTGTGAGATCGACCAGTGAGTCGTAGTCGCGCCACTCCCAGCGAGTACGACCTTGGCGGAATCAGGGATCGCGGGACCCCCCTTAACTTCTTGATGCACTATAAACGATGGCGTGACTGATAAGCTGAGTGGCTCCAGCACCAACAGTGTGTCGTGGACCGTTGCGGTGTCTGCGGAGCTTTGAACGACAACCGATCCCGTGTAAGTACCGGTGTCCAGTCCTGCTCCCTTGTCGACCCAGTGGACCCACCCACTCGCGTGTCCGGTGGTTACAGCAAGTGCCTGCCAACTGGCGTGCCCTGTAACGAGCCACGTGGCGGTGTCCTTCCCCGTTCCCGTGAATGTGACATAGACGGAGTCGGAAATGCTCGTGGTGTCGCCTTTGATCAAAGAGTCGTGAATCAACGCCGGCACCACCATCATTCGGAGGGCTGGCAGGACCCAGAGCGAGTCTATGGTGCTGTCTTTCAACAAACCCGCGGAGACCTGCACGGCTCCCGCATACACGCCAGTGGGCAAGGTGGCCGGATTGCTGGTCCAACGCGCGACGCCTGACCCAGTGCCCGTGGAATCCAGTAACTGCAGCCATGACCCATGTGAGTGGGCAGTCCACGTCGTTCCGGAAGACCCGTCACCCCCCAAGCTCACGCTGAGCGATTCGCTCGTCGCCCTGGTACTCCCGGCTATGACGGAATCCCTGATTACGTGAGGTACAATCGAGAGTGAAGGAGCTGCCTTGATGTGCAGGGTCACTTGCAGGCTGTCGAACAGCGCGCCAGCCCCACCCAGAACTACGGTCGCACCATAGTCCCCGGCCGCGAGCGTTTGCGAGATAATCTGGAGCGACAGGGTTGTTGGCGGCGTCGTGCTCAATAGGCTAGGGATGATCCAGCTGGGCGCGCCGACCAAGTACAGAATGGTGTCCACGGATAAGCCCGCGAGTGTCGTCCCCTGGGGCCCAGTGTTAGTGAGGGAGAAAGTGAGTTCTTGGGGTCCGGTGCCCTGCAACGCGGTGTCGCGCGCGACTCCAGGGGCAACACCGATGACAGGGGTCCCTGTGACCGAGATCGTCAGGGCCAACGAGTCGGGAGCGGCGTTCGCGCCGTTGACCCGGACCCATGCCGTGTCGACGCCCACCGCAAGCCCACTAGACGTCGCCTGAAGGTTCAGCATGGTCGGCGCGGTGGTATCCGCGAGGGTCGGAACCAGCCAATCGACTATGGAGGTTGGGGCGTACCGGATCGGGCCCGCAATGAGCCCGTGTAGGCGGGTATCGGGTGGCCCGCCATTGACGATGGAGACGGACGTTGAGGCCGGCGAGGGACCGCCGTAGAGCGCGGTGGTCGAGACCTCGTGGATGCCAAGCGCGACTCTCGGCTGCTCAACAACGAGTATGACGCCAATCGCCTGCGGAGTGTTGGAGGATCCCGCCGCGGTAATGGGAACGCTCGCCGAGAAGATCCCAGCGCCGGGCGGAATCGAAGCGATGGCCAGGCGCACCTTTGTGGGAGCAGTCCCACCATCGAGCGAGGGATGCAACCAGTCTGTTGGCCCACCCGACATGTACTGAACGGGGTCCAGACTCAGGTTCTCCAGAGGAGTCTGACCTGATCCGTCAGTGATCGTGACTGAATCGGCGGAGGGCAGTGCTCCTCCCAATTGCGCTCGTATGGTGTCGACCTGCGCCGAGAGCACGATCTTGGGGGCCAGGTGAACAACAACTCCGAGTGACACCGGCACTGTGCCGCCACTATCGCTTGCGATTGTGATGGTAACGGTCGTGGACTCCGCACCCACGACGCTGCCGTCCAGTCTCACGAGAACGTTGGAAGATGCAAGGCCAGCCAACGATCCACTGGCTGGCGTGAGGTTGATCCCACCCTGAGACGTGGTCGCCGACCAGTTGAGTGCCTTTAGGTCCCCTCCGTTCGACAGGGTCAACGTGTCGAACACGACCCCTGTGGTAGTGGTCGAAACGATAGGCGACTTCAACTGAGCCAACAGCATTGGTGGCCGCGGATTGAAGAAGTCGAGGACGAAGAGGTTGTTCGAAGTGGGGGAGTCGGTGTCGTTCGACTCCGAAATGATGCCCTTCGGGCTATCCGCAGTGGGCGCGTCCGCCAGTAGATAGAAGTACGAATGACCCAGGGGACACATGCCGATCGGGGCGGTCGGGAACGTCACACTGTCTGGAATAGCGTCGCCGGGAGCCAAGCCTGATGAGGGTATTTTGATCCCGCGTTTAATGTTGTCCAGTGATGCCTGAGCGACCAAGTCCTGGATTGTGAGGCTTGGACTGGTCGAGTAATACAACTTGGTCACCGCACCCGTGACTTGCGAAACGGTCTCGGTGCCGACGTTTGCCACGGCCCAATTCAATCGGAAGTTGTTCGTCTGATCACACGGACCAGCGCCCGGCGTCCAGAAGACGTTCGAGATGGCCAAGTCAACACCACTACCGTCCTGAACATGGAAGACCACAGGGATCTCGAGCGCCGCGTTGGCCTGGTTGGAGAGGATCTCCACAGTACCGTTCAGAATCGTGTCCATTGTGACGTTCTGAGGTCGCAACAAGACGGTAAGGGTCGTTCCTTGATTGCCTGACGACGTTTGCACTTGAAGCCAGTTCAAGTTGCCGCCCTGAATGGCGCGCGCGGTCCAGCTGAATGAAGAGATGCCCGCAATACCTAGCTGCAGGTTCACGAGAACATTGGGTCCCGCGATGAGCCCATCTCGGGAGATTGCAGGAGGGTCGGACGCCAGGGCCCCAGTTTGGGCGGGCGGAACGGCCGTGACCTGAACAACGTTGGAGGTGCCGGAGTTGTTAGCGCTGACACGATATGACACTGTTACCGGAGACCCGCTCGTCGAAATGTGATCCGTGGCCGAAGTCTGAGACGTGTCCACAGGTTCAAGGTCAGTCCAAGTGCCATTCTCCGTGCGCTCGAGCTTGTAGCTCGTCGCATTCACTACCGAGCTCCAGGATAGTTTGAAAGTCTCGCCAGGATTTACCGTGGTCTCGCTCGCAGACAAGATCGGAGCGGTGGAGGAAGGCACCACCATTGTCACCGGCACGTCGACCGCCTGAGCCTGAAACGCGGTGAGGTGTACCCCGGCGACATAGGTACCTGGCGCAAATCCGGTCGGATCAAGCGTCACCGTGACTGTGGCAGCAGTCGTCGTCGTCGCGGTACTCGAACTGAGTGAAGCCTTCACCCACGGTGCGTTCGGCGTCGCTGTGAGTTGGCGCATCGTGCCGACTGGGTTGCCGTCGGTGACTTGCACCTGAGCAGACATGATCACGTTGGTCGTGTCGACTATGGAGTTCGGATTGGCGACGATGCGCGGCGCGAGGCTAGTAAGAACCAAGCTCTCTACGGTAGCGACTAGGTCCTCGCCCCCGCTCGCATCATGTGGAAACCCTGCTGCCGTTGTATAGTTGAGATCCATCTGATTGTGATCGTAGTGGTCCCAGTACAGACCTCCTACCGGGACGATCCGCTGCGGGCCGGGCGACTGCCCGGCGTCATACGCACTGGCATAGGTGACCACACAATCCCCGACATCGCTCCCCGTCAGGACGGGCGGCAAGCCCACGCCGACACAGCTGGCGTCGTCGTACCTTCCACCAAGAACATAGGTGATTGGATCGGTAGCCAATACCTGTCTACTGGTCTCCAAGTCGCTCAGGAACGCGCTGCCCGACGCAACTTGTGCGGTGGCGAGACTCGCGGAGAACGCGAACCCCAGAAATCCGTCTAGGGTTCCCTGGTGCGGAGTGCCTAGTGTCACAACACGAATGACTCGCTCTTCTCTAACCGTACCAGAAACCAGCGCTTGGAGAGCTACCAGCCCGCCCATGCTGTGACCAACTAGTACAATCTGCGGAGCAAGAGTGGGGTCATTGTCGATCTCCTGCCGTAGGAGGTTACCTGCATCGGAGATAGCGAGGTTCGTGGGCCATCGCCACGTGAACACGCGGTACCCTGCGGCATGGAGATCGGACACGACGCGGGTCCACTCTGCTCCTGTCACACCGGGGTTGTCAGCGAGGAAGTATGTTTTTGCGGGGTCATCGTTCTGGGCTTGCGCGCCGCATGGAGCAATGAGGGGATCAAGGACCAAGTCGGGACGGAACCCGTGTATCAAGATGATATCGATGCCGCCAGCAGCGCTGGGTGGGTTCACCCCAACGGGGCTCAGCTTGTAGACCGCGCTGCAATCCTGCGACCACAGAAGCCGCGGCGTGCCACTCGCGACTACCACGGCCACCAGCAGGGGTATGACAAGGCGACTTGACATTACCTACCTCGCTCCCAGTGGGTTCTCGACAGACGCTCCCCTGAACTGAACGCGCGCCTGTCAGAGCCCCGTCAAACGAAAAGGCCCGCATCGCGCGGGCCTCCCCTTCATTCCCCCACCACCGCCCGCAGCTCGTCGAGCACCGGCGCCTGCCCCGCCGAAATCCACCGCTTCGCCTCCGCCACCGTGAACCACTCCGCCCGGTCCAGCTCCGGAAACCTCTGCTTGACCGGCGAGCCCGGCGGCCAGTACGCCTCGAACGTCCCGCTCCTCAACTGACGCGGATCCCAGTCCCCCTCCACCGCCCACGCGTAGACCACCGTCCCGTTCCCCATCCGCGCGGCCGCGAGCGGAAAGAACGCCGCCCCCGGCACCGCTCCCGTGATCTCCTTGAAGTGCCGCTTCGCCGCAACCAGCAGCTCCTCGTCACCCTCCGGCGCACCCTTGGGAATGGTCCACGCCCCCTCCTCCTGCGCCGGCCGGAACGGATCCCCGGGCCGCACCAGCAAGACCTCGACGCCCCGCTCGGTCCGCCGGTAAAGCACCACGCCCGCCGTCTGGCGGCCCTCACTCACCGATGCACCGCCAGGCACAACGCCACGACTCCCGCGATCACCGCGCCGAGGATGAGGAGCAGCCAGCGCCGGATGGCCCGCCGGTTCAGTTCCATCGCCCCGTTCTCTTCAGTCACTATGGGAGTGGTCCTTCCCAGGTGAGGCTTTGTAAGTAAGCCCCCGGCCACGTCTTACGACGCTTGCCGTCCGACCATCCGCCCGTAACTTCGAAGAGGCGAGTCGACGAAGTGCCGTGCTGACAGGCGACGACCGGGGGCTCGGTGCGCAACACCACCAGCTCCGAACAAAACACCCGGGAGTCAAACGCCCGTCAGATGAGCAAACCCAAAGCCGCACCCCCCGCGCCGCACCTGATCACCTTGGGCGGAAGCGCGCTCGTCCGCGTCTCGGGCGGCGAGCCGCTCCTGGCCGCCGGCAAACCACTCGCGCTCCTCTGCTACCTGGCGTTCTCCCCGCGCCGCGCCGCGTCCCGCGAACACCTGGTCGACCTCCTGTGGTCCGACGCGGAGCCCGACCGCGCCCGCCACGTCCTGCGGCAGACGCTGTGGTACATCCGGCAGGCGACGGGGGACGACATCGTGTCCGCGCGGGACGGGGAGCTCTCCCTCCGCGGCGACGTCACCGCGGACCGGGACGAGTTTCTCCGGGCCGTCGATCAGGGGGACCTGGACCGGGCGCTCGCCCTCTACCCCGGCGACTTTCTGCCCGGCCTCTCGGTCCCCGGCGGCGCCGCCTTCGACCAGTGGGCCGACGTCGAGCGCTACCGGCTCCGCGCCGCGTTCCTCCGCGCCGGCGAAGCCCTCATCCGCCGCCACCTCGGCACCGGGCACGCCCGCGACGCCCTGCCCCTCGCCCGCCGCCTCCGTGACGCCGCGCCGCTTTCGGAGCAAACCTGGCGACTGCTCCTCGAGGCGCACTCCGCCGCGGGAGATCCGGTGGGAGCGGGGATGGAGGCGGACGCCCTCGAACGCCTGCTCACCACCGAGGGACGGGAGCCGGAGCCCGCGACCCGGGCCCTGATCCGCGTCGCCCGGCGCACACCGGCCGAGGCACCCGGCGGGGAACGGGGCCTCACGGCCGAGCTGGTGGGACGCGAGCGGCAGTTCTCGCAGATCGTGCGGGCGTGGGAGGAGGCGGGCCGCGGTCACGGGCGGCACGTCCACGTCGTCTCCCCCGCCGGGTTCGGAAAGACGAGGCTCCTGGGCGAAATCCAGGCCCGGCTCCGGGCCGCCGGCGCGCGGGTCGTGGCACTGCGGGCCGTTCCGGGAGAACGCCACCTGACCGGGGGCCTGATCGCCGAGCTGGCACACGCGCTCGCGCCCCTGCCCGGCGGCGCCGCCGTATCGCCTTCGGCCGCCGGAACCCTGGTGGCGCTGCATCCGGCGGTGTCTTCCTTCTATAACGCTCCGGCGGACCTGACGACCGGAGAGGACGCGCTGCGCCGGCGAACCGCGGCCCTGATCGAGCTGGTCGCCGCCGTGGCCGATGAAGGGCCCCTCGCCGTGATCCTCGACGATCTGCACTGGGCGGACACCCAGTCCCGGGCCGTGATTTCGGGACTCTCCGGACGCCTCGGCAAGGAGCCCGTACTGCTGGTCACGAGCGCCCGGACCGGCACTCCCGCCGACCCGGCGACCGCGGAGGCCCTCCGGCTGACGCTCGAGCCGCTCACCACCCAGCAGGTCGAGGCCCTGCTCGCCAGCGTCGCCCGGCTCCCCGACGACCCGTGGGTCGAGTCCGCGGTGCCGCTCATCCACCAGGCCGCGTCCGGGTGTCCCCTCCTCGTCCTCGAGACCCTTCAGCTCGCGCTCGAGCGGAACCTCCTCTCGCTGACCGACGGCCGCTGGGAGTGCGGCGAGCCCGAAGCGCTGAAGCGCCAGCTCCGCTCGGGCTCGGCCCTGCGGCACCGCGTCGCCGCCCTCGACCGGACCTCGGCGTGGCTGCTCCTGGTCCTGGCCGTCGCCGGCACGCCGCTGTCGCTCGACCAGCTCGCGTGGGTCACCCGCCGCCCCCCCGCCGACCTGGAGCCGGTGCTGGCCCAGCTCGAGCTTCGCGGGCTGGTCACCCGGGTGGCCGACGACTGGGCGCCGGGACACGACGAGATCGGGGCGCTGGCAATCGAGATCGCGCCGCCCGGAGCGGTCAAGGCGGCCGACAAGGAGCTCGGCCTGCTCTGGCTCACCGATGCGGAGCGCGATCCGGGGTTGCTGGCCCGGGCCGGCCCGCATCTCGCGGCGGCCGAGGAATGGACGGGGCTCGAGCGGGCATATGCGGCCTGGGTCCGGCGGGCCCGCCGGCGAGGGGACCGGGGGAATCCGCGGGAGCTCGCCATCGAAATTCTCGGGGAGCGGAGCGAGGCATCCCTCACCGGGCGACTGGTGCGCTCTCTGCCCCCGTACCTGCGCCTCGGCGTCGATTCACCGGGCCGGGCGGCGGCGGCGGCAATGTTCGTGGTCGCGATCGCCGCCGGCGCCGCCGCACTCGGGCGCCGCCCACCCCCACCGGACATCGAGTTGGCAGTGTTCGCCGGCGGTGACGCTGACTCCTCCCGGCTCCAGACCGCGACCCTCAGGCGCGCCGTCTGGTCCGATCTTCGCGAGGTCACGCCCGGCTCCTCGCACCCTTTCCCGGCGGCGCTGAACGAAGTTCCGGCGCCCCGGCCGGGCCGTGACGAATGGGCGTACTCGACGGCGGTTCCCGACTCCGGAACCATCGACATCTTCCTCTTGACCCCCCAGGGCGTCCGGCGGCGTCTCACGTTCGCGCGGGGGGACGACGGGTCTCCCATATGGTCCCCGGACGGCGAGATGATGGCGTTCAGCAGCGCGCGGTGGAGCCCTCGCAGTCACTACAACCTTGGCCTGCTCGATCCCGACACGCGCGTGGTGCGGAGGCTGACGCGAACCGACGCCACCGATGGGGCGGGCCAGTGGAGCCCGGACGGTTCGCGGATCGCCTTCGCCCGCCGGTACTGGACCGATCGACCGGTCGGTCTGTGCTGGGTGACACCCGACGGAACGCGGCTGCACTGCGGCGGCACCAGAGACCGGATCGGACCGTCGAACATCGTGGGCTGGACCGATCCGCGGCACCTGCTGGTCCTCGACGGGACGGAGCTCGGGCCTCTGATCCTGTTCGACTGGGACCGTGACTCCGGCGAAGTGATCGAGCCCTCGGTGGCGAAAGCCGCCCTCAGCCCCGACGGGAAATGGCTCGCCACCCTCGAACCGGTGAGGGGAAAGAGCGCATTCCAATGGATGGTCCGTCCCATGGACGCTCCCGATCAGAAGCGGCCGCTCGTCCTGGGCGCCGACCCCGCCGGCTACCGGGTCGTGTGGCGCGAGCCGCCGGGTCCCGGACGGTGGATCGAGCACTTGGACGCCACGCTCCCGGGGGACACGGCCCGCCTGGGGATCCCTGCGCACGTCGACGTCGAAGGCCGGGACCCCCGAGGGCGTCCGGTCGACGCTCCCGTGCTCGAATACGCGTCGCGGGATACCCTCGTGGCGACCATCGATTCGACGGGCCTCCTGACCCCGCGTCGACGGGGTCTCGTCACGATCGTCGTGTCCGCGGGGGGGTGGCGCGTCGATTCCTTGCGCGTTCCAGTCAGAGCCGCCTGGTCTCGGACGGAGATCGACGAGGACTGGTCGGACTCGCTCGCGCGGTTTCGCGCCTTCGGCGATCCCAGCCCGCTCGTGCTGCGCCTGCCGGCCGGACCACGGGTGTTTTGGACTCATGGTGACAGTTCGTTCCCTTCCGGGTTGCTGTCACGCCAGACGTTCGACGCACGGGAAGGACTGGGACTCGAAGTCGCCATCAGCGTTCCCACGTCACTGGGGCAGTGGCAATCCCTGGCCCTGGACCTCACGAGCGGAGTGGATACCGTGGGCGTGGCCCAATGGGACTTCCGCACCGGCGCCCTGCCCTTCCTCCCCGACGCCCCGCAACGGAGCTGCGGTGTCGGCCTCCCGGCTCGGGAAGGAACCCTGGCTCACGAACGGATCGGGGCGCTGTCCGGCGGGAATACCCGCGAGTTGTCCCGCCCCGACCTCTTGAACGGGACCTGGCATCGGCTCCGGGTTCAGATTTTTCCCGACGGCCGGTGCGGCCTCGCGATCGACGGGAAAGAGGTGGATGTGGGCCCCGAGGCCATCCCGCTGAGCGACCCATTCCGCCTCGTCCTGCAGGGTCAGTCGGTCCGGACGCGGGTGCTGGTCGGGCATCTGACCGTCTGGCGGGGAGTCCGGACCGACGTCGACTGGAGCCGCGCGCCGTAGTCACCACGGGCATCAGGTTACCCGCTCCGGATCATATGTTATATTACGAAGTATGAGCACGCTCGTTCGCATCACCATCACCATCCCGAAGGCTCTGGTCTCAGGCGCGGACCGGAAGGCCCGGGAGCTCGACCGCTCCCGCAGCTGGGTGGTGGCGCAGGCGGTGCGTGAGTACCTCGCCTCGCCCCCGGCGCCCCGCGCGGTCCGCGAGCCCGACGGTGTTTCCGGGGCCCGGGCCGTGGCCGAGGCCCGCATCCGGCACCTGGCCCATGATCTGACCCTGACCCCCGCCGAGCGACTGCATCGGAGTGAGAGCCTGGCCCGGCTCGCCCGCCAGGTTCGGCCTCGGGCCCGGCGCCATCAGGTGATCGGGTTCGATACCTACGAGGACTATTACGCGTGGAAGACAGCCAGCCGCGCGGGGGCGTGACTCCCCGGGCTGTCGCCGCCCAGGTGTGCGAGGCGCTCAACCAATCCGGGGCGCACTACCTCGTGATCGGTGGCATCGCCTGCATCCTGCACGGCGTGGTGCGCGGGACGGAGGACGTCGACATCCTCATCGAACGCACGCTGGAAAACGCCGGACGCGTCCTGCACGGCCTCTCCCGCATCGGTTACGGATTCGCGCGCGAATGGGCTCCGGAGGAGCTCCTCCGGCGGCCCATTACCATCGTCGGGGATGATCCGGCCGTGGACGTATTTACCGTCGCCTGGACGATCAGGTACGAAGGCGCCCTCGCGGGTTCCTCGCTGGTCGAGGTCGAGGGCGTGCGGATCCCGGTCATCGGCATCGACGACTTGATCGCGACCAAGCGGACGAGCCGCGCGTCGGACGCGGCGGACATCGAAATTCTGGAGGAGATCAAGCGGCTCAGAGAGCATCCCCGGAACACGGCCCCGGGGATACCGGGCTCAGCATAGGATGACGAGAGTGGTCGCGACGAGAGCGGCGATGGTGGCGCGGGCACTCACCCGCCGGGCCTGCCGGCGGATCTGCCGCAGCTCGTCCGGGTCCCGCACCGCCTGCGGGCCGTCATCCAGGTCGCGCTGACCGCGCGCCGCGAGCCGGATTCACGTCTTCTCGAGGTACTGACAGAACCCCACTGCGGAGGCCC
>Ga0335085_10000526_pt1 | contig 106031 bp, 76 predicted proteins | sample Lox_Sample_45_FD_206712 | JGI IMG/M metagenome (GOLD analysis project Ga0335085, IMG submission 206712) | Soil microbial communities from Loxahatchee National Wildlife Refuge, Florida, United States - Lox_Sample_4.5 | ecosystem: Environmental > Terrestrial > Soil > Wetlands | place: USA...
GCGAGGAAGACTCATGTCTGGCTCACGCCGAAACCCTGCGTGCCATGAAACCGAAGGCGGAAGTTCTCGTGCCGGAATACCAACAGGTGGCGGAAATCTAATACTTCGCCATTTTGCGCAGCGATTCTAGCTTTAATCGCGTTCACGCATTACAACCGGGAGAAGCCGTGGAAGCCGTGGAAGTCGTGCGGTAAACCGAGCGCCGAGAGAATTCCATTACCGGGCGTTTTGGCTTGACAGTAGCGCCATTCACTTGGTATAATTTGCCGGTTAAATGTGCTCGGAAGTATTTAGGATTGCCCGTTTCTCGCTACGACGTGAAAAACCCGATTCTGCCAGTTTTAGCCGATTTTAAGCCACTCTCAATTGCCGCGCGGGCATGGCGATTGCTTCAGGGTATCTCTACCTGACGTTGGTTCATAAGACACCGCTTGTCCGAGAACGACGCGGTTCATGAAACGGTCCCGAAAACTTATGATGACGCGAACGTTGGCCGGAAAGTTTGCACGAAGCATATTCTTTTCACGAGGAAGGCAATTGTTCGAGCGAAATTGCCATGAATGGAATCTGCCGTTGAGCAAATTTGACAAGCTGCTGACGGGCACCTACCTCATTCTCGAAGATTATTCCCGAGGCTTGTTTCCGCCAAAATTTCAGGACCAGGCCGCCGCGTATGCCGCCGAGGCTGCCTACCACACGAATGGGGTTCCCGGCCTGGACGTTGAGTCCATGCGCCTTGGGGAAATGCGGAAGCCATTCTGGCATGCGCAGGCCACGGAGAGATACCTCACCGGGTTCATCCGTTTGCGGAGTCTGCTTGAGCGATTGAAGCTGTCTCCACCCGCACGACTGCTCGAACTCGGCTGTGGCAGCGGCTGGATGTCCGAATTCCTAGCGATGACCGGCTTTGACGTGACGGGCACCGACGTCTCGCCGGTCGGTATTGAAGAGGCAAATTTGCGATTGAAGAGCGTGGCTGTCATCGGCCTGGATCTAAAGTTGCGATTTAAGATTGCGGCGATGGAATCCGTCGCTGACACCGTCGGCCCCCGAGACCATTACGACGCCGTTTTTGTTTCCGAAGCGTTGCATCATGCATTTGACTGGCGAAGCGCCGTTAAATCAAGTTTTGCGTGTCTGCGACCGGGTGGATGGCTGTTGGTTTGCAACGAACCCAACGTACTGCACACCTTTATTTCGTATCGCACGGCGAAATTGTCGAAAACTCATGAAATCGGCTTCAGCCGGCGCGAATTGATCCGGCACCTGGAAAAAACCGGCTTTGCTTCTGTAAAATATTTCGGCACACCCTTGCATTTTTGGGTTAAAGCCCACTGGATTATCGCGCAAAGGCCGGCTGAAATCACCAATTGCCAGCTCAAATCATGCGATGGTTAAGACCCCAGGAACTTGAGGAACTGCTGGTCGACCTCTGATTCTCCTTCTACCTGCGTCGTTTTTATTTCAAGCGTTCAGGCTTACCCGGATATTTGGGCTTGGGAAAAGGTGGAATAATGAACCGGGGAGTAGCCCCCTGGCACCAATCGCTGGATTTCACTCCCGGAAATTCACAAACTGCACCGGCACCGGAAAATCCTGTGCGCGCACGGCGGCGATGACCGCCTGCAGTTCGTCGCGGCTTTTGCCCGTCACGCGGACGGCGTCACCCTGAATCTGCGTCGTCGCCTTGAATTTGCCGTCGCGGATGAAACCAGTGATTTGCTTGGCGACGGCGGTCTCGATGCCTTGCTTGATTTTGATCACCTGCCGCGCATGGCCGAGCGGCGAGACATCCGGTTCGGCCGGTTCCACGCTCTTGAGGCTGATGTTGCGTTTGGCCAGCCGGCCCAGGACGATCTCGGCGAGCGCTTTGATTTTGAATTGGTCCGGCGCGGCCAGTTTGATTTCGTTTTTCTCCAGCGCGATTTCCGATTTGGTCCCCTTGAAATCGAAGCGGTTGGCCAATTCCTTGTTGGCCTGGTTGACGGCGTTCTCGATTTCCATCGAGTTGACTTGAGAAACAATGTCGAATGAAGGCATCAACCCAGCCTAGGCGGACGGCCTGGAAAGAAAAGGCAAAAGCCGCTCAAACCCATGCTCGCCAAAGGGACTGGTTCTTGAGTAGGTTTGCCGCGTGAGCGATTTGATTGTGTTCAGCATCGTCATGCCGTGTCTGAACGAAGCGGAAACCATCGCCCGTTGCATCGAAAAGGCCAAAACGGGCATCCAACGCTCGGGCGTTCCCGGTGAAATCGTCATCGCCGACAATGGCAGCACGGATGGCTCGCAGGCCATCGCCAAAAACCTGGGCGCGCGGGTCGTGCCGGTAAAGGAACAGGGCTACGGCAACGCGCTGCGCGGCGGCATCCGCGCCGCCCTGGGGAAATGGATCATCATGGCTGACGCGGACGACAGCTACGATTTTTCCGAGGCGGACCGGTTTGTCAAAAAACTTCAGGAGGGGCACGACCTCGTCATGGGCTGCCGGTTGCCGGTTGGCGGCGGGACGATTTTGCCCGGCGCGATGCCGTGGAAAAACCGCTGGCTCGGCAACCCGGTGCTTTCCTTCATCGGCCGCTTTTTTTTCAAGTGCCCGGCGCACGATTTTCATTGCGGCATGCGCGGGTTCACTCGAGCGGCGTTTGAAAGGATGGAATTGCAGACGACGGGCATGGAATTCGCCTCCGAGATGGTCATCAAAGCCACGTTCAAGAATTTTAAAATCGCCGAGGTGCCCATCACGCTGCACCCGGACGGGCGTTCGCGCCCGCCGCACTTGAAACCGTGGCGCGACGGTTGGCGGCATTTGCGATTCATGTTGCTTTACTCGCCTCGCTGGTTGTTCCTCGCGCCGGGGTTTTTGCTCTCCGCGCTGGGCATCATTTTTGCCGCCGCCCTGTCCGTGCGGGATCTCAAAATCAGCGGCGTTGAACTGAACGTGGGCACGTTGATGATGGCGTGCATGGCGGTCATCGTGGGTTTCCAGCTCATCGCGTTTGCGTTTTTCACCCGGGTTTTTGCCGTGGCCGAGGGCCTGCTGCCGGATGACCCGAACTTCGCGCGCGTCTTCAAAATTTTCACGCTGGAAAGAGGGATTGTCGCCGGTCTGTTGGTGTTGCTGACGGGCACGATTTTATTTCTGCGCGCACTGTGGCTCTGGCAACAGGCCCACTTCGGCCAGTTGCCGTCAACGGAGGAAAATCTGCGCCGGATAATTCCGGCGGCGATGCTCATGATCCTGGGCATTCAGGGTGTCTTTTCGAGCTTTTTCATGAGCGTGCTGGGCTTGAAAACCGTCTCGCGCCGGCCGCCGGCGACCAACAAGTAGGAAACGACCTCTGGAGTCTCTGATTATGGACTTTGAGTCTCCTGGCCTCCACCCTCGGCAGTACTTCCACGGACACGTGTCGACTCCTACAGATTCAACTTCTGGACCTCAAACGGACGGCAAATCAAAGCCGCCGCCGCGTTCGGGGAAAAATCCGGATTTGTGTTTTGATACATCAGGCTCACCAGGCTGTCGCTGCGGAAATTCAGGCGCAAACCACAAGCCTCCGCCGTTTTCAGCCCCGCCCAGAGCAACCGCCAGGGCAGCGGAACGAATTTCAATTTCTTGTTCAGCCCGCGAGCGATTTCCGAAAGCAGTTCGCGGAACGACCATGGCCGCTCGTGCGCGGCGGTCAAAACCCGCGGCGCCATTGCCATCTTTCCGGCGATGAATTTTTCGATGAACGCGGCCAAATCCTCGTGGTGAACCAGAAACTGGCTCTGGTAGCCGCCGCCCACCAAGGGAATTACCGACGACTTGCGGACTTGGGCGACGAGTTTGCCGAACATGCCCCCGGGCGCGCTGCCATAGACCAGTCCGGGCCGAATTACCAGCGCTCCGTGGTCCAGCGCTAGCTTTTCAATTTCGAGTTTCGCCCGGCCGTAAAGCGAGCGGCAGCCGTCGTAGGCGCTGATAGAGGAGAGGCAGACAATTTTTTCAACACCCGCTGCGCGCGCCGCCTCTAAGAGTTTTCGTGTGCCTTCCACGTTCACCGCCTGAATTTCCTGCCAGCGCAGCGGTTGGAAATCGTAGGCGCAATGCACCAGCGCACCTGCTCCCGCCAGGGTTGACGGGGCAATCTCTGGGCCGAGTTGGAATGCCGCCGCGTGCGGACCGGCAGCCGGCCGGCGGGTCAGCTCCAGAATCTCCCGGCCGTGGTTCGCCAGGTAATTTCTGAGACAACCGCCGACGTAACCGCTGCTGCCGGTGATGGCGCACAAATCTGCCATGGGTCCTGAATAAACGGATTTATGGATTTTTGGTCGAACAGCTCATCTCCGCCGATTTACGCGCGCAATAATCCACCAATCCATCAATCCATCAATCCAATTCTTTGCGCGCGCTTTCCCAGCCGATGCGATGGGCGTTGGCCATGACGGAAAGGGTGATGGTGGTCGCCGGTGCACTGGGCAACACCGTCGCGTCCACCGCATGAACGCGCGTCCAGCCGTGCGGTCGGCCGAGGGAATCGCTCTCAAAGGGTTGCGGCTTATCGCGCATGGGAAACGAACCGGCGCAATGAAATCCGCGGCCCGGTTCGGCCAGTTGCAGCAGCGGCGGCAAAACGACACCGCCGAGTCGGCGCGATTGCCGGAGCAATTCATGCACGACGCGCTTGACTGTGCGGCGGGTTTCGGGATTGGGCAATGCGTTCAAGTGCAGGCAGTCCTTTGCGCCCTCGCGTCTTAGTGTCATTTCAATAATTCGCGACTCGTCCGAATGCAGGTAACCCTGGACAATCACCATGCGTTCTTCAAGCTGGCGCGCCAGGCTTTCCAGCGGACGCGCGAGCGGCCCGAGAGTGTTGCGCACGGCCTGCCCGACCAAATCGCTCCAGGTGTAAATCTGCAGATGGACGGTGTGGCGGCTGATTTGCGGGCGCCAAAGTTCAATGAAAACCTGGCTGAGGGTGTAAAGCGATTCGGTCTGGACGCCCGGGGTCCGGCGCGCCAGCACGAGCGGGAAAAGGAAATATTGGCTGTCGCGCAGGTGCAACGGTTGGTCGTAAGCAGATTGGGAACGCAAAAGAATTTGCGCGGTCGGAATGACGCCGGCTGCCAGGTACGCCCGTTGCGCTTCGAAGACGAGCGGGGCGCGCGTCTGGCGATGGAACCCTTCGATGACGACCTTGCCGGAATCTTCGCGCAGCGACGTGACGATGACATCGCGCTGGTAGGAGAAATTTTTGTCTGCAGAGAGTTCGTGCACAATGTCGGCGCTGTTGAAAATGCAGCCGTAAGGACAACCGTACATACAGAAGCCGCAATAAACACAACCGATGCCGCGCGGACTGTCGGCGGCGCGCACGGCCAGCCGCGCGCGGCCAAACCGCCAGCCGCGTTCGCGCAAGGCGTCCCGATGGCGATTAAGATTATGGAGCAGCAATCGGGCTTGCCGGCTTGGTTCGAGCACGCGCGGCTGGTCGCAATACAACGGAAACCATTCCTCCAGGTCGTCAGGTTGCGCGGACAATCCGGCCAACTCAATCGCGGCGCGGTAATGTCCTTCCAATTGCGCGGTTTTGACCGGCCAATCGGCGATGTCCGCGTCGCGATACGGCAGCAGGGTCGCGCCCCAGACATTGCTGAGGCCGCCAAGCGCCAGCGACGGGCGCACATCCGTGCCCAGACCTTGCCAGGGGATGTGCGTTTCAGTTTCACGGTAGGGAAAGTCCGAACCGAAGGCCAGCTTGAGCGGAATGCCCTTGGCGCCGGCGGCCAGGTTGCCTCTCAATCGGGCGCGGTCGTCTGGAGGCCAAGCGGAAGGTTTGGCCTCGGCAAACTGGCGGGCGATGCGGGCGCGATCGGTTTCCAGTTCCAGGCCGGCGTCGAGCATGAGCACGGTGGCGCCGCGCGCCAGGAGCGCTTTGGCGCAGGCGACGCCCGCCGGGCCGGAACCGATGACGCAATGCATATTTTCCCTTTGTGAGCCGCGCGACTACAAAATGGAAGCAAAGTGGCAGCGGACTGCAAGCGCATTCAGGTATTGTATCAGTTTGGGGTTTTGGTGGGGCGAGCGTCCCCGCGAGCCGGCTCGTCGGTAGCCTCGCCCTACCGAAATTGATACAGTCCCGCATTTGAATTCGCCGGAAAATTTTGAGCGTGGAAAATTCACAGCAAAAAGGTAACTTCCGTCCGCGCTTTTGATGAGCATCAAACGACAGTCGCTGTGGAACATGACGCCGTTGCTGGCCGTTTCCGCCGTGAACCTTTTGTCCGTACCGCTTTTTCTCCGGTCGTTGGGTGCGGAAATGTTTGCGCTCTGGTTCTACGTCATCACGTTCAATGGCCTGTTCGGATTTGCGGACATGGGCCTGGGCGTTGCGGTCGGGCGGTATATCGGCATCGCCTTGGGGAAAAATGATCAGGCGGCCGTGCGGAGTTATTGGGGAACGGGAAATTTGATTATCCTCCCCGTTCTGACGCTGGTGGTGCTGGCGTTTATCGGCATCGGCGTGGAGCTGGGGCCGAAGTGGTTTAACGTGGCGCCCGACCACGCCAACCTGCTCCGGGCCTGTTTTGTTGCGGGCGGCTTTGGACTTTTTTTTGCCTACTACGGCCAGTACTGGCTGTTCCTTTCCCAGGCGCATCTTGATTTCAAGTTCGTCGGCGTGCTGGGGACCTGCACCAGCTTGCTGCAAGTCATCCCGGCCATCGCGCTGGCTTTTCTGACCCGAAATCCGCTGGTGCTGATTTTGTGGGGCGCACTCATCGGTTTATTGCAGCTCGGCATTTATGTCTGGCACACCCGCCGGAAGTACAGCCTCGGCTTCAATTTCGGGGCGGCCAGCTTTGCACGCGTGCGTGAAATGTCCGTCTTCACCGGGAAAACCTTTATGAACCTGGTATCCGGTTCGTTGTTCAATTCCATTGACCGGGTCGTGCTCGGCAAATTCGCGCCCGCGGCGGATTTCAGCTACTACACGATTTCGGCAAATCTTGGAGGGCGGCTGCAATCCCTCAGCTTCTCGGTCATGGGTCCCGTCTTTTTCAATACCAGCCGCGCGGTCGGCGACCAGCGCCGTGCCACCTCGGACATCTATAACGAAACGTTTTCGTTTGTCTTCGAATGGTATCTGTTGGCGGCCATCTGGGTCGGTCTCTGGCACCCGGTGCTGTTGCGGCTGTGGTTGACCCACACCATGGGGGCCGAGGCCGGGCACCAAACCGCGGTCCACGTCGGTCCACTGCTCGTGCCGCTGGTGCTGGCCTGCTGCATCAATGCAATTGCAAATATTTCAGCGGCCCAACTCGCCTCCCTCAACCGCTTGGGCGCGGCCATTGGTTTCAACGCCAGCGCCGGTTTGCTGGCGGTGGCGGGCGTGTGGATGGGATGGAATGCCGCCGGCGTGATTGGCGCGGCTTATGGTTTTCTGGGCAGCCGTATCGCGTTTCTCGCCCAGGATTTGTTTGCCATTCACTTGATAAAAGCCGGCGGTTGGCTGGATTTCCGCACATGGTTGAAAATCGGTGCGCAAGGCATGGTCGCAGCCGTTTTCGCGTTGAGCTACCTTTGGTTCCAATTCGATTCCTATTGGTTGCTGATCCCCGCTGCGCTGCACGGTGGACTGGTGGCCGCATGGCTATTGCGCCGGCAGTTGCAAAAATTCATATCCGGGCCTGCCGCTTAAAACGCCTGAAAAGTTTCAGCCAGGAAGCAGGTTTTCTGATGGGGCTATTCGTAAAGCGCTTGTCTTCTCCGGGAGCATTTCCCACGATGACATCACCATGACCTCGTAAATCTGACTGGCAACAAATGATTCAAGACTCGCTCAAGCGCATTTTCCGACCGCTGGTTCCCCGCCAACTTCGGCCCCGCCTCAAGGCCCTGTTTTACTCGGGCCTTAGGGCATATTATGCCGGCGACCGCTACCTTTGCCCGGTCTGCGGCACCCACCTGAGAAAATTCGTGCCGTACGGCTACAAGTTTCCCGTGCTCAAGGAAAAGGAAGTTGTGGGCGTCGGGGAGTATCCGAATGGCCAATGTCCCATCTGCGGAGCCCTTGACCGGGTTAGGCTTCTCTACCTCTACCTTTTGCACAAAACCGATGTCTTCCGAACACCGCGGAAGATACTGCACGTCGCGCCCGAAACCAGAATCGGCAATCGCATACGCAGAGTGGCCCGGGTGAATTACCTGACGGCGGACCTGGACCCGGAAGGTGTGATGGTCAAAATGGACATAACGGATATTCAATATCCCGAAAATTCCTTCGACGTCATCATCTGTAATCACGTGCTGGAACACGTGGCCGATGACCAAAAGGCGATGCGCGAACTGTGCCGCACGTTGAAGCCGGGCGGCTGGGCGATTTTACAGGTGCCCATTTCGCTGGCATTGACGAAGACCTATGAGGATCCTTCCATAACCACCCGCGCCGGCCGGGAGCAGGCCTTTGGACAATGGGACCATGTCCGGATTCATGCGCGGGACTACAAGGACAGGCTTGAGCGGGCAGGTTTCAAGGTCAATATTTTCCAATGGACCACCGAGATCGAAAGATTTGGCACTGAACGAAACGTATTCGGCCTTAATGAGAAGGAGGCAGTATATCATGTAAAAAAGCCGGAGCATGCCGTTGACAGATCAGATGACAAAAGCGGAAAAATTTCGTGAATGCCGGCATCGGAAGCAGAATCTCTGCGGCCCGAACTATGTCGCGGCAAGCCTGCAAATCGTGCCCTTGCCTGCAAGGAAAAGAAAGGCTGACTAATCGAGTCATTCCTGTCTTGAACAACGCACCTTGCGTCTGTTTCATTATCGCGTGCGCTTGCATCAACTAAGAAAGTGTTTCGGATAATTTATTCATGCCAGCCCTGTCTCTAGTGGTTTGTGTTTATCATCAGCGCGATCTGCTCGAACGCCTGATGCAGAGAGCCGAAGGCTGCTACGATGAGCTGGTGGTCATTCATGATGGGCCGGAACACGAGCCAAGCGACAACCCCCTTCAAGGCGATGACCTGACAAAGGGAAAGCTGCCGTCGCATGCAATCCCGCAGTTGGCGGTGGATTTTGCGGATCCAGACCGGTTGGCCGAAGCCGCCAGATTCTGGAAAGAAAAAACCGGTTCCGCCGTGAAGGGAAGTGTCCACGAGCTGGTGCAAACGCATGGCGGGCGTTTTTTTGAGGGACCACGCTGCTTCAACCACGAATGTCAGTGGCCCTTTGCGTGGTCGCAGTGCGCCAATGATTGGATTTTGCTCCTGGACAGTGACGAATTTCCCGGCCCGGAGCTGAAGGCATGGCTCAAACAATTTCGCGCCGGCCCTGGTTCGGACTCGGCTTCCGGATACACGTGCGTCTGGCCTTTGTGGGATGGCCAGAAGACACTTTCCCAAAAATATCCACGCGGCCGGTTGTTTCTGATTCATCGACAACGAGTCCGCTATTTCGCCATGGGTGAGAGTCGCCCCCGGCCGGATGCAGCTTTTCAAGATTTGGATTTGATATTGCATCATCAACCCAGCCGCCGATCTTACGGGCTGCGCAATGTTTTTAGAAAGGATGGCGCCCGCTGGCGTCGTCGTATCGCGGAAGCGCTGTTAAAAAGACCAACGGATCTTTCCTGCTGGCGCTGGAACAGCGACCGTTGGCCTCAGGAATGGGAGCAAATTCGCCAGCGACCACTGCATACGGCAATAAAACGGTTAGGGCTTGAAACCCTCCGCGGCTTGCGAGAACAATGGAGAACCGGAAAACGGCTGTTCCCCATGGCCGCGGTCAGCGGACCTTTGTATCATGCCCTCATCTGCCTGGAATTTCGTCGCCAACGCAGGATTTTTGTGAGTCAAAACTCAGACCGCAATGGCAACGAAACCTGATAAATTTCCCCGCTTGCTGGTCGCCTCGGAATTTCCGCCGAATTCTTCCGGTGGGGGACCGGCGGTGGCGCGCCAGATGTTGAAAGAGTGGCCCACCGAGAACATCTTCTGGTGGAGTTGCCGGCCGGATACAGACCAGCGCTTCGGCCAAAAAGTCGCTTCCCACGCCGTCGCACGCATTCCCGGAAAACTGTATCCGCACCGGCGCTGGCGGCGGCAGAAATCATGGCTGTTGGAACAATTCTGGGGGCCTTGGGCCGCCCGACATTTGAAAAAGACTTTGGAAACTTTTCAGCCGGAAGTTGTCTGGGCGATCCCCCACGCCTGGAGCATTCCACCGCTGGCGCGGGTGTTGCCGCATGCCAACATCGGTTTTCATGTTTCGATCCATGACTACGCCGATGGACAGGAGACAACGTCGCTGCTGGAGAAGGAACGCCAACGCCGCCTGATGACGATGCAAGAACAATTGTATGCGTCGGCCACCACCCGCGATGCCATCTGCCAGCCCATGGTGGACGACCTGCGCACTCGCACCGGCCGCGATGGCAATGTGGCGCGCGCGGGGCTGGAACCGGCAGATATGGAGTTTCTGTCACGCAAAACGACAGCCCGGACTGACTTTATTTCCATTGCCTATGCGGGCACGATTATTGTCGAAAAGGAGTTCGGCCTTTTCGTGCGGGCTTTGGCGCGAATCCGCCAGCGATTTCCAACACCGGTCCGACTGGATTTTTTTAGTGATCAATCCTACCGTTCGCGGGATTGGTTTGATACAGCCTGGATGCAGGAGCACGGCCTGCTGTCCACGCTGGAATTATCCGCCGCCCTTCAGAAATGCAATTGGGGCTTTTCGCCAATGGCTTTGACGGATGACAATCCGCGCTACAATCGTTTCAGTTTTCCAACCAAATTCATCACTTATCTTGCCGCCGGTTTGCCGGTCATCACCCTGGGTCATCCGGAAAGCAGTCTGGTCAAAATCGCGGCCGCATACCCCGTGGGCCTTTGCATCACCGACGACAACATGGAAAACTTGAGCGCCGGGTTGTTGGCCGCTTTGTCCGACCCCGCTGCCGGGCTGAGATATCGTGCCGGCATTCAACGTTGCTCGACGGAAATGTTCGACGCCCGCCGGATGCGCCGGGTTCTCCACGATGGTTTTCAAAAATGCGCCTTCAGAACGAGAGCACCGGAATTGGTTGTGGATCGGTCAAAATGATTGGAAGGCATGAAGATCGCATTGTTAACGACGGACAATCGGGAGCATTACAGGGAATACACAAGGCCGATGCCGTATTTTGGCACGGCGCCGGAAGCCTTGCTCCAGGGATTTGCCACTCTGCCGGAAATGGAAGTCCATGTCGTTTCCTGCACTCGAAGGGCCATGACGTCTCCCGGTAAACTGGCGGACAACATCTGGTTCCACAGCCTGCGCGTTCCCAAAATCGGCTGGATGCGCACCGGCTATCAGGGTTGTATTCGGGCCGTCCGAAAAAAGTTAAAACAAATCCAGCCGGACCTCGTTCACGGTCAGGGCACGGAACGCGATTGCGCCATCAGCGCCGTATTCTCCGGCTTTCCGAACATGGTGACCATCCACGGCAACATGCTGGATGCGGCGCGCGTGGCCCGCGCGCGTTTCGGAAGCTATCTCTGGTGCGCGGCGCGGCTGGAGAACTTTGTTCTGAAACGCACGGCGGGTGTGTTCTGTAATTCACGATATACGCAGCAGGTGGTTTCTCCACGGGCGAAGCGAACGTGGTTGGTCCCGAATGCCGTGAGGATGCCATTCCTCGTCCAACCGCTGTCGTCCGCCCGGAAGCCGCGTTGCATCGTCCTCCACGTGGGCGTGGTCTGCGAAAACAAGCAACAGTTGAAGGTGTTGGACCTTGCCCGCGCGCTCCACCGCCGGAACCCCGGACTGGAAGTCTGGTTTCTGGGCGGTGCTGATCCGCAGGCCGATTATCCCAGGACATTTCTGGACCGAATACGGCAGGCGGAACAGGAGGGGTGCGCCCATTATCTGGGAACCGCCAAAACCGACGAGGAATTGGTCGCTTATTTCGATCAAGCATCGGCACTGGTGCACACGCCCATTTTTGAGGCGTTTGGATTGGTAGTGGCCGAAGCCCTGGCGAGGAATCTCAAGTTGTTCGCAGTGTCCGTTGGTGGCGTCACGGACATCGCGTCGGGGGTTGAAGGTGCGGAGCTTTTCGACGCGAATGATTGGTCCGGATTGGAGACCGCTATTATCCGTTGGACAAACGCAGGTCATCCGGCTCCCGTCGGCTCCTCCACGCTCATGCACGAGCGCTATCACCCAGAAAACGTTGCGCGTCAACACGTCGAGATCTACCGGGAAGTGCTCAACGCTCACTCATAGGCGGGACGCAGAGGGCTGCGCGGACACCGGCGGGGTGGCCAACAGATTGCGCAGCCGCGCCGTCAGCCAGATCAAGAGACCCACGTTCAAAAGGGAGCAAAACACCCGGTTGACGATGAACAACAGCCGAACAGGCTCAAAATATTGCGAAGTCTCGCTGAGGTCCCACGGCTGCCAGTAATGCACGCCAACCGCCAGCAAGTTTAAAGCGTAGGTGAGAGAAAAGCCGATCGCCACAACCATCAAACGCCGGTCGAGGAAACCAGCCAGCACAGCGAGAGGAATGGCGGTCGCGATATAGCGTTCGTGCATCTGGGTGAGCAGCATAAATGGTGCGATGCTGAGATAAGCGCCGAAGATGGCGAACCTTCGCGTGATGCCCTGGCGGGGTTCCTGGGCCGGCCTCCTCGTCCAGAGCGCGTGAATAGCATAGGCGGCGCTGGCAAGATATGCGATGCGTCCGATATTGCCAAGACTCACTCCCAACACACGCGTGGTGTTGGGTATCTGGAACCATAGCGCCCAGACGTTGTAAGCGTTGAGTTGTGTGACCTGGCCGTATTCGAACGAAGCAAAAAACACCCTTCTCAGGTATTCCAAGTTGCCCTCAATTAAGAAAGGGACATAAAACAGCAGGCTGACCAGACAGAAGACAAAGGTGGTCACGGCCGCGACACGTATCCGCTTCGTCAACAGGACGAATGCACCCACGACCGGTATGAACATCACCGCCTGAAGTTTGGTGGACACGGCGATAGCGCAAAACGCCATACCCAGGCTCAACCACGCGTAGTTCGCACGCTCGAAAGCCAACGCACACAGGAGGAGGCTCAACAGCATGAGAAAAGAAGGGACGGCATCGAAATTCCAAAGCGCGGAGTTCGCGATGACCCCTGGATTGAGCAGATACAGTGAAGCGGCCCAGACTGCCGAGGTTCGGCTGAAGGCCCTGGACACAGTCAAATACAAGAGAACTGCAATAAGCAGGTCGCAACCCATCGGCCCGATTCTGACACCCAGCCGTTCCCGGGGCGTGATGGCCATTTGATTCTCAGCCGGCTTGTGCCTGGTCAAAAGGTGCACCGCCTCGGATGCGGCGCTGGCCTGATAAATAAACCCCGGGGGATACTGCGGAATCTGTGATCCTCCAAAGTTGGTTATGCTGCCTGCTGACCAGTTGGTTATGCTCGACAGGCCGGCCGTATGGGTGAACCTGACCATCGTGACAAAGTCGTTTGTGTCCGGAAACCCGGGAAAGGAAGCCAGCATCAGCCTGATATAGAGTCCGGCAATTAACACAAAAAGTATCGCCCGATGATCCGAAATTTTGAAAGCGGGTGGAAAATCAGGCGGCTGCGTTATGGCGTCTTGCATAGGAGAAAAAATCTTGTACAACGGTAACAAAAAGTGAAAACCGGCGTCAACGCTGCATAAATCATCGGATTGGCTTTCATTCGAACGAACCTCCGGTTCGCCAGCCAGACGCTCCCTTGTCGCTTTCAGCGCGGCGTCATCTTAAATTTATGTTGTCTCAAAACCAAGGCTTCGGCGAGAATATGAATGTTTGTGAAACTCAGAGCGACATCCCTGCTTCCGGGTGCGACGGGCGACATCGGCTCGTATGCGGGGGAAAAGCTGTGGACGCGCAGGCAAAAGGTCGCGGAGTCGGTGGTCGGAGGCGCGAAGAAGAACAGGGCGCGCCCGAGCGCGAAATTCGGAGATCTCGACGATTCAAAGAATCTGCCGCCGGACTGGCGCGAATAGAATTACCCATATGTTTGACCCGGACGTCTATTACCAAACCCGCTTCGAGTTCGATCCGCGTCGCAGCCTCGTGTGGAAATGCATTTGCGAATGGCTTCAACCCCGGGTGCCGGCCCAGGGCGCAGTGCTGGAAATCGGGGCCGGCTACTGTGACTTCATCAACAATATTCGAGCCGGGAAAAAGATTGCCGTGGACATTTCCCAGACCGTGGAAAAAGCGGCGGCACCGGATGTGGAAACGCATGTCGGTCCCTGTCAGAACCTGGATTTTATTGCGGACGCAAGTTTGGACATCGTGTTTGCCAGCAACCTGCTGGAGCATTTAACCGTGCCCGACGGCCTTAAAGCCATACGTGAAGCGTACCGGGTTCTGAAAAAAGGCGGACAATTGATCATCATCCAGCCAAACTTCCGGTGTGGTTTCCGGGAATACTTTGATGATTACACCCACCTGAGCATCTACACCGACGTAAGCCTGGCGGATCTGATCCGGGGGGCCGGATTTCAAATCATACAAGTTGAGCCTCGTTTCATGCCTTTTTCGATGAAAGGAAAATTGCCGGTCAGCCGCTGGCTGATCTGGCTTTATTTGCGCAGCCCAATTCGTCCGAAAGCCGGGCAAATGCTTGTCATCGCCCGGAAATAACTCCTTTGTGCCATGTGGAATAAAAAATCGGTCAGCATCGTTTTTCCTGCTTACAACGAAGAAGACAACATCGCCCAGGCAGTGTCCGACTTTCTAGCGGTGGAGGTGGTGGATGAAGTCATCGTGGTGGACAACAATTCACATGATAAAACCGCCGAGCGCGCCGCCGCCGCCGGCGCGCGGGTTGTTTCGGAGACGACGCAGGGTTACGGCGCCGCCCTTACGCGCGGCTTGCGCGAGGCGCAAGGTGATTTGATCGTCCTGGCGGAGCCGGACGGAACTTTTGTCGCACGCGATGTGATCAAACTGCTCTCTTACTCCTATGACTTTGATGTGGTCTGCGGCACGCGGACGACGCGGGAACTGATCTGGGAACAGGCGAACATGGGATGGTTCCTGCGCGTCGGGAACATGGCGGTGGCCAAGATGATCGAGTGGCTTTTCAATGGGCCTTTCTTTTCCGATTGCGGTTGTACTTTCCGGCTCATTCACAAGGCCGGACGTGACAAGATCGCTCCATTGCTCACGGTCAAGGCCTCGCATTTTCTTCCCGAAATGGTCATCCTCAGCCTGCGCGCTGGATTGCGGGTGATCGAGATACCGGTCAATTACCGCGGGCGTATCGGAACGTCAAAGATCACCGGCACGTTCAAGGGCGCGTTCAAGACCGGGATGAGAATGATTCTCCTGATTTTGAGATATCGCTTCAAGTAACGTGGACGGGCGAGAAAAACGCTCTGACGCCCGGTGTATCTATCAGAGTTCCGCCATGAAATCAAATCGGGGCGTGGCTGCTTCCTTGACCTTCAGCCAGGCACGTTCTGCGCATAATGGGCGAGTTCTGAAAAATCACAAAATCGCAATTGAGCGTGTGCGGTGAATCTGGTGCAACTTCGATTTGATCCACATTGGACTGAGCCAGCGATTCGCGGTTGCTGATTGGTATGACATCCTCTCCTTGGTGGAAGATCAGGGCAATCGAAACGGAATCAGCCCATAGAACATATTTCCCCCCGACTTCATCGCCAACGCTCAACCAATAATCGAAAGGAGCTTCGTATTGAAACCAACGCAAGACTTTAGGCCGGGATTTTTCCGGTTTGAAATCACTTGCCGGTATCGAGCCATGCTTGACACGATGAATGGTCATATTGCGCTTGGAGGATACAGAGCCAGTGGAAATCGTTCGAGCCGAAAAGAGCAGCCAATGGCCATGGGCGCAACGTGGTACCGGCAATGTTTAAAAATGAAGCTCAAAACCCCTCACCCCGGCCCTCTCCCCGCTTGGGCGGGGCGAGGGAGTTATTCTCGTTTGGTGCGGGTACGAAGTTCCACCAGTTCCCATGTCCGCCTCATCCAGGAAGGTTCAACAAGCGCTGATAAATCTCTTTTAACTTCAGGGCGACCGCATGCCACGTCTTCGGTCGTGGCGGTGGTTTCAGATTCGGTGCCCGATCGTAAAACTCACGCAGCGCGCGGGCCGCGCGGCGCGGCGCGGCGACGGGGCAATAAGTTGCCTGCTCGCCGAACACGGTGCGCGCCCAGGGCAAATCACTCAGCAGCAGCGGACACTCGCAGGCGGCGGCTTCGAGTGCGGACAGGCTCAGGCTTTCCATGGTGCTGAGCAAAACGAATCCCCGGGCCGCGCGGTACACTTGCGCAAGTTTTGCCCGATCCTGGATTGATCCTTCGAAGCGGATTATCTTCGGGTATTGGCGTGCCAAGGAATAAAACCGTTGTGCGTATGGATCGGATTCGGCATAGGCCTTGCCGATGATCCAGACCGGTGTCCGGGCTAGCGCAGCCGCTTCCGCCAGTTCCAGCACCTGTTTGCGTCCGGTGATTGTGGCGGTGCAGACCAGCCACTGACCTCGTTCGGCGGGCGGAGCTTGTAAAAAAACCTCCTCGACGCCGTTGGGAACGACATGGATGCGCTCTTTCGGCGCGCCGAACAGGTAGTTCATCAAATGTGCTTCCCAGGGTGTCAGCGCAATACAGGCATCGGCCAGCCGATGGGATTTCCAATTGAAAGCCGCGACCAGGTGTGCCGGGGCAATGCCGGCCAATGTTCGATTCATCATTCTTTGCAGCCACAACTGGGCCCTGGAACGCGAACCGGGCGCCGTGAGCAACTCGGCCATCACCACTTTGATGCCCTTTTGATGGGCCAGCTCGATTTGAGTGGTCGGCATCCGGCCGGCGTAGTGGATGATATCACCCCTCTGTTGATCGTCCCACCAACGAATGGGTTCGACTTCGAGCCCGATCGACTGCAAAGCGGCTTGCGTGCGCTCAATCTGAACTTGCTGCCCGCCATGGGTCAGGGCGAAAGGCAGGCCGCAATAGAAGAGGATTTTCATCGTTCGCGGCCGATTGGCTGGAATTGGGGTTGCAGCCAATCCCTGAATTGAAATACCTTGAACATTGTCAAACGAATGCGAATATACTGCCGGATTCATCGCCGTGTGTCAGTAAATGAATAGTCCAAACCAGGCCGCCCTTTTAAGGACGCTGATCATCTACGCGGTTTGCGTGCCGCTGGCCGTCGTCGTCGGGTACATGCTGACTAATCCCATGGATTATTCAACCCTGGGACTTTTCGGTGTCCTGGCGTTGCTACTCGTTTCACCCATATTGCTCCGCTGGCATCATCCATTGCTGATCCTGAGCTGGAACCTGGGCATGACCCTGTTTTTCATAAAAGGCTCGCCCAGTTTGTGGCTCGTTATGGCGGCGTTGAGTGTAGGGATATCTCTGCTGGAGCGGACCTTGAATAGCGAGATGCACTTCATCCGCGTCCCCCAGATAACCTGGCCGTTGCTTTGCCTGACCGCGGTGGTGCTCGTGACCGCCAAACTGACGGGCGGACTTGGCTTTCATGCGTTTGGTTCCGACGTTTACGGGGGCAGAAAGTATATTTATGTGTTCATCGGCATTGCGAGCTATTTTGCGCTGACCTCCCGGCGCATCCCGCCCGAGCGGGCGAAACTGTATGTGGGGCTGTTTTTTCTGGGCGGCTTGTCGAGTGCGATTGGAGATTTCTTTGCCATAATGCCATCGTGGTCTCATTTCCTCTACCTATTTTTCCCGCCCACCATCTATTCCTTTAATCAGTTTGAGGTGGGCGAAACCCGCCTGAGTGGCGTTGCCGGGGCCGCGATTACGGGTTGCCTGTGGCTGCTGGCGAGGTATGGCATTCGCGGCATTTTTCTGGAGGGCAAATTGTGGCGCGCGGCGCTGTGGGTTTTATGTTTTGTGGCCGTTTTTCTGGGCGGATTCCGTTCCGGGATCGTGGGGGTGATGGTGCCTTTTGTGTTGATGTTTTTTCTGGAAGGCCTGCATCGAACCCGCTTATTGCCGGTTGCCATTTTGGCAGGCTCTCTGCTGGTAGCGATCGTGATTCCCCTGGCGCCGCACCTGCCCTATACATTTCAGCGGGCGCTGGCATTCCTGCCGCTGGACATATCGTCCGATGCGCGGGAGGCGGCGCAAGGGTCGTTGGACTGGCGCGTTAACATGTGGAAGGCCTTGTTGCCGCAAGTGCCCCAATATCTTTTTTTGGGCAAAGGCATGGCAATTTCGCCGGAGGATTACAACGAGATGATGGGCACACCGCTAGGACAGGCCACCGGGTATATTGACCCGAGCCAGGATCCACTGGCGCTCGCCTACGATTACCACAATGGCGTGCTTTCAGTCCTCCTGCCCTTTGGCATTTGGGGAATGATCGCCTACCTCTGGCTCATGGCGGCGAGCCTGTTTGTGCTCTACCGCAACTGGAAATATGGCAGGACCGAATTGCGTTCGGTCAATGCCTTACTGTTTGCCGTTATCCTTTTTGAATTTGCATCCTTCATGTCCTGCTTTGCCGGGTTGTCGCTACCGGTTGCCATTCCCTATCTGGCGGGTCGCGTCGGCCTGAGCGTTGCCCTCAATGGCGGCGTCTGCCGGCCGGAGCCCGAGGCGGTTCCGGCTCGCGAGCCGCTCTTTCAGCCGCAAAGAGGTTTGCGACATGCCCGGCCGCAGCCAGCTTTCCCGCGCTAATGCAACCGGCACTCGTTTCATCGGGCCGGGTCGCATCGTCTGCCACAAAACCGAAATTGCTCATTGTTGAACTCTGGGGGCTGGGCGACCTGGTGATTGCGACGCCCTTCATCCGGGCCGTGGCCGGGAAATTCGACGTCACCCTGTTGGCCAAGCCCTTCGCGCTGGATTTGCAGCCCCGGCTGTGGCCGGAGGCAAAAGTGGTTACCTTCACTGCGCCCTGGACGGCGTTCACAAACAAATACCATCTCTGGCGCTGGCCGGTGCGGGAAATGGTCCGCCTGCGCCGGAAGCTGGCCGCCGAAGATTTTGACTACGGCCTCTCCGCGCGCTGGGACCCGCGAGACCATCTGCTGTTGAAACTGTTCGACGTCAAAAACCGCCTCGGATTTCCGCGCACCGGCAGCCAGCTTTTTTTGACGCACCCGCTCACCCGCGCGGAACCGGAGGAACATCGCTACGAATCCTGGCGCGTGATCGGGCGCGCGCTGAACACGCCGCTCCCGTCGCGCCGGGAAATCCTTCAGCCGGCGGCGCGCGGCGGGGGTGCCGTGTTGATTCACAGCGGCGCCGGCCAGCCGGTGCGTGTCTGGCCGTTGGAACGCTATCGCCGGTTGGCGGGGCAATTGCGGGAGAAAGCATTTTCCGTCCAGGTCGCGTGCGACCCCGACCAACGCGGCTGGTGGTTGGAGGCGGGGGAGTCCGAGGTGGCGACGCCGTTCAACGTGACGGAATTGATTGCCCTGATAGACCGCGCGGGCGCGTTCGTCGGCAACGACTCCGGGCCGGGGCACCTGGCCGCGTTTTGCGGGGTGCCGACGCTCACGTTCTTCGGGCCGCAATTGCCGGAATGGTTTGCGCCGTTGCACCCGGCGGCCGAGTGGATGGAGGGTAAAGCCTGTCCTTACAAGCCTTGCTCGGATTACTGCCGTTTCGCAGAGCCGCATTGCCTTGGGAATATCACCGAGACCGAAGCGTGGGCGCGGGTTGAAAAATTTGTCACCGCCCATCTGCGAAATCGTTCCTGAAAATCCCCGACCCCGGGCGCCCTTTGTGTTTGGGCGGAATAGTCTGGTCAATATTTCGGCACGTTCGAATCAATCTCGTTCGACCAGGCGTTGATGCCGCCTTTGACACTCTTCACGTATTTGAAGCCCTGCTGCTTCAAAAAATCCACTGCTTTCAGAGACCGCATACCGACCTTGCAGTGAAGATAGTACTGCTGGTTCGGATCGAGTTCGGTGAACCGGTCCCGCAATTCGCTCATCGGTAACAGCGACACGCCCCGCACTTTCGCGATTTCGTATTCATCCGGTTCGCGAACGTCCACGACCTTGATGCCCAGCTTCGGATCGTCGAGCGCCTTTTTCATGTCTTGGACCGTGACTTCATCGGGGTTGGCCGTCGTCGGCTCGGGCACCATGCCACAGAACTGTTCGTAATCAATCAATTCCTTGATGGTTGGCTGCTCGCCGCAGACAGGGCATTGCGGGTCATGGCGCAGTTTCAACTCGCTGAACTTCATGTCGAGCGCGTTGAAAAGCACCAGCCGTCCGACGAGCGAACTGCCCCGGCCAATGGCGAGTTTCAAAATTTCCGTCGCCTGAATGCAACCGATGATGCCGGGCAATACGCCGAGCACCCCGCCCTCGGCACAACTGGGCACCATGCCGGGCGGCGGCGGTTCGGGGTACAGGCAGCGATAGCACGGCCCGCCCAGGTGCGGCGCGAACACGCTCGCCTGACCCTCAAACCGGAAAATCGAACCATAGACGTTCGGCTTTTTGAGCAGCACGCAGGCGTCGTTGGTGAGATAGCGCGTCGGGAAATTGTCCGTGCCATCCACCACAATGTCGTAAGGCCGGATGAGGTTGAGCGCGTTTTCCGAAGTGATGCGGACATTGTGCAGGACGACTTCGACGTTGGGATTGATTCCGTGGATGGTTTCCTTGGCCGATTCGGTTTTGGGCCGACCCACGTCGGCGTCGGTGTGCAAAATCTGGCGCTGGAGGTTGGAATAATCCACGGTGTCAAAATCCACGAGACCGAGTTTGCCGATGCCGGCGGCGGCGAGGTACATGGCGATGGGCGAGCCGAGGCCGCCGCCGCCGATGCACAACACGCTGGTGCCCTTGATTTTCTTTTGGCCGGCCAGGCCGACTTCGGGCAGAATCAGGTGCCGCGAATAACGGCGGATTTCGTCATGGTTCAATTCCATAAATCGAACGAATGAAGGTATTGCAAAAAGCGAATAAATCAAGCCACCCGATTTGAACCGACGGTGGGACGAGCGTCCTCGTGAGTTATTGCACTCCACTCTACGTCAGTTCAGCTGGCCCTGCGCACCGGTTCCTCGGTCGGTCTCGGATATTCAATTGGGGACTAGGGAGACGAACGTGGAGCTGGCCCCGTTTTCCCGGCGGGCTTTCCAGCGCCCGGAACGGGACATTTCATCGTGGTATATGCGTCAAAACGGCCGAGGACTGAAGGGAATATAAAACTACATGTTCGCTCGAAAAAATCCTGGAAAATCTTTGGTCGCAATACCTACAAAAGGGCGAGTCGGGGTTCGCAAAGTCGGTCAGCCCGGCGTCAATTTCCGTAGATGCATGACTATTGACATGTAACAGGTCTGTGGCAATTGTGGCCATTCCACTTTTCCAAAAAGACCTCTCCCGGCTTCGTTCATCCATGATCAGAATGTAGGTAAACCCAACTTCCTGTAATCTGGGCAGGTCGGCTTCCAATGCGGGTTCATTATCAATGGCGAAGACGTTTTGGTTTAACCAGACTGCTGGGGATGCACCATAGTATGGGTATACTACAATCACACGCGAGTTCGGCGGTATCAATCGGGCCGCGCTTTCAATTTTTCCGAAATCCGGGACGCGGGAAATCTTCAAATCCCTTGTGAAAATGAGACTCGTCAAGACGTGCAAAACAACCAAGGAGACGCAGACAAAATGCCAATACGTGTGGTGGCTAATACGACCCCAAATGCGGTTCAGGCCGAATGAGGCGGCTACCACCAACCAAGCCAAAAGTGGCAGCATGTATTGAGGTTCCCAGATTCGGGTGAGAACGAAAACCAGATATAAAAGGCAGGCCAGTATCAGGGCCCATTTGACGCCCGTGCTGATTTTTGAGGGGCACTTCAAGGCCAATACAATGGCGCACCCTAACGTTCCCAACAACCCCAGCCCGTAGGGAACCAAGCAGCCCAAGATGACGACATAAAATTTCGCGTCAACCAGATTGTAAAAGCCACCCTTACTGGTGATCAATTTCATGACAGTCCATGGCGTATCTGGATAGAGGAATCCCAACGAGGTCCAGCAAATCAAACCAAGCAGCGGAATCGTTCCCCAAAAAAATGCAGTGCGAAGGCATTTTACAATTGAATTGCGGTTCCTGGCCAGGAGCAGTGCCGTCAAGATTGGCAGGCCGAAAACAGCGACACTGACTTTGGCCAGAATTGAAAAAAGGAAACAGCCGCTTGAAGCGGGCAAATTTGCGTTTACGGCAAACCAAAAAGCGGCCAGCATCCCGGTAGTGCATAGAATATCAGTCATGGGAGCTTGTCCAAATTGGAGAACTAAGGGTGATGAAGCCCAAAGGGCTGCCCCGACAGCCGCAATTCCCGGAGACAGCCATTGTCGAATAATTAAATACAGCAATTCGATGGAGAGCAGCGCGAAGGCGAGTGAAATGAGACGCACTACCGCATACTCATGGCCGAACATCTTTACAAAAGGCCATCCAATCAGGCCGTGAAATGGGAATTCCAGGCGATGAATCGTATAAGGCTGCGCTTCATAACCACGTAGGGAAAGCGATACCTTTGGCGTGAAAACAGCGGGCCAACCTTCATGAAAAACATGGCGAGCCTCATCGTAGGTCTCATTCTGCCTTTCATTGTGGGCAGACAGGAACGGCGCGTTAAGCTGGAACGTGGCAACGATGCAAAATAAAAGCTGAACGAAAGTGACAATTAAACGTGCACCTCTCCGGTTGATCCTGGTGGCTTCTCGGTTCGATTCCCAAGAGTTCACGTACAAATGGTTTAAACAATGTCCCCTGCAAGTCAATAGCGATTGCCTGGAGATTTTGAGCTGGCTTCGATGTCGATAAATGACTTTGAAGTCTGGTCGCACAAAGGTGTCGCGCTGACGGCGCCTTTTTGAAACACTCAATCTCCGTAAAAATGAAACCGGAAACCGGCCCTGAAATCGCCGCCGCCCGACTCAAAGAATTATCGAGCTTGCACCCAACGCTCGCCCTCGTGCTGGGCAGCGGGTTTCATCATGTCCTGACCGCGTTGCGAGTGGACAAGAAAATTTCCTACGCCAAAATTCCCGGCTTCCCCAAACCGACGGTGAGCGGCCACGCGGGTGAATTGTATTTTGGCAAACTCGGTGGCACCGCGGTCATGGTCTTGAGCGGGCGGGCACATTTTTACGAGGGCCATTCGATGGAGCGCGTGACCTTCGCCGTCCGCGCGCTCGCCGCCTTCGGCATCCGGGATTTGTTGCTCACGAACGCGGCGGGCGGCATCAACAGAAATTTCCGGCCCGGCGATTTCATGGTGCTGACCGATCACATCAATTTCATGGGCGTCAATCCGCTCCGCCCCGGTGGCGGCGACGCCTCGTCGCCGGAGTTTTCTGCGACGAGGGCGTCGCAGCCACGGCTGCCCCGATTTGTGGACATGACCCAGGTTTACGACCCGAAATTAAATGGGTTGATGTTTCAGGCGGCGCGCCGATGCGGGATGAGGCTTCGTTCGGGCGTCTATCTGGCCGTGAGCGGGCCGAGTTACGAAACGCCGGCGGAAATCCGCGCGTTCGCACGGCTCGGCGCGGACGCGGTGGGCATGAGCACGGTGCCGGAAGCGATGGTGGCCCGGCAATGCGGTTTGAATGTGGCCGGCCTTTCTTGCATCACCAACCTGGCCGCCGGACGCAGCCGGGCAAAACTGTCTCACATTGAAGTGCTTGAAACGGCCGAGCGGGTAAAGGTTCTGGCAGCGGAATTGCTGGAAAATTTTGCGCAAATATATTCGGGAGGGTTGCCGTGTCGGCGACCCTGAATTTGGAACGGCGACACGCCGTCCCTCCCCAAAATGAAAATCGATTCTTCAAAATTAATCCGTGCGGCGGCCAAGGCGCGTGAGGGTGCGGTCGCTCCTTATTCCAAATTCAAGGTTGGCGCGGCGCTGCTCACGAAAGCCGGTGACATCATCGGAGGTGCGAATGTGGAGAGCGCCAGCTACGGTTTGACCTGCTGTGCGGAACGAGTGGCGCTGTTTAAAGCGTTGACCGGCGGGGAGACAAATTTTGTCGCGGTGGCGGTGGTGGCGCGCGCGCCGGGCGGGCCAATGCCCTGCGGCGCCTGCCGCCAATTGCTGGCCGAATACGCGCCCGCCGCCCGGATCTGGGTGGCCGACAGCCGTGATTTGAAAAGCCCCCGGGAATTTTCCGTGCGCGAACTTTTACCGCAGGCATTTGTCATCATTCCTTGAAATTATTCCGGGCAGAAGCTAGGCTGCCCCGCATTTTGCGACTTTGAATGAAGCCGGAAGTTGTCTTTGGTCTGGAAAGTGCGTCCTGGCCGGCGCTGTTGTTGAACGCGGGCAGCGTGGTGCTGCGCGCGAACGCGGCGGCGGCGGCGGCGTTCGGCACGGCACTGGCCGGCGAAGCGCCGCCGTTGTCGGCCATCTGGTCACCGGAAAACAGCGGCGCCGCGGAAGACTTTTTCGCGCATTGGGAGCGGGCGCCGATGACCACCACCGACTTGAAACTCCGCACGGCAAACGGGGCCACCACAAAATTTCGGGCGGCGATCAGCGCCTTCAGCCGGGATGGAGGCAAGTGGTATGTCCTGCAATTGTTGCCCGGCGTCGAACCTGCGCCGACCGGCGCATCCGAAGAAACCCGGGCCGTGCCGGACGCCGGCGGCGCCGCGCTCAAACAAAAACTGGATTGCGCGCTGCAACTGGCGCGTACGGTGTCGTTGGATTTCAACAACGCACTGACAAGCGTGCTCGGCCACACCTCGCTGCTGTTGAGCAAGGCCGAGCCGGGGCATCCGTGGCGGCGTTCCCTGATGGAAGTGGAAAAATCCGCCGAACACGCGGCGGAAATCGCCAGCGAACTGCAAACCTTCAGCCGCCAGGAAAAGGAAACCCATCGCGCGCCGGCGGGCAACTTGAACGAGGTGGCGAATCGGTGCGTGGAATTTTTCCGCAACGCCCAGGGCGCGAAAATCTCCTGGAACGTGCAGTTGGAGAAGAACCCGTTCGCCGTCCGCTATGACGAGGCCAAAGTGCAACAGGCCTTGACAAAAATTCTGGAAAATGCCGTGGAAGCCATCGGGGACAGTCGCAACGGACAGATCAACGTGCAGACGCGCAACGTGGAATTGACCGAGCCGACGCAGGACCGCAACGTACGGCTGGCGGCCGGCACTTATGTCTGTGTGGAAATCACGGACAACGGTGGCGGCATTGAGCCGGATGTGCTGCCGCGAATTTTCGAGCCGTTTTTTACCACCAAAAAGACCCATCGCGGTCTGGGGCTGGCGCTGGTTTATGGCATCGTGACCAATCACGGCGGGGGCGTAGTGGTTTCCAGCCAACCGGGTACCGGAACGTCGGCACGGGTTTATCTGCCCGCCGAGAGAGATTTTATCCGCGAAGGCGGCGGCACGGAGGGTAATTTGCAGGGCACGGAGACCGTGCTGGTGGTGGATGACGAGAACCTGCTGCTGACCATGGCCGAGACGATTCTGACGGATTATGGCTACAAAGTTTTGACGGCCAACAGCGGCCCCAAAGCGCTGGCGTTGTTATCGCGGGAAGACGTCAAGGCCGACCTCGTGGTGACGGACCTGGTGATGCCGGGCATGGGCGGCCGCGAACTCGTCGAGCGCATCCGGCAACTGGCGCCGCAGATGAGGATTTTATGCACCAGCGGCTACGTCATGCCTTCCGACAAGCAAACGGGCACGGCGTATTTGCAGAAGCCGTTCACGAGCGCCGAACTGCTGTCAAAAGTGAAACAAATACTTGCCAGCAAACCGGCTGTTGACTAAAACTTGAATTTGTTGTTTAATCACGCTTATGCAAATTGAAAGCTTGAAAGTATTCTGCGATTTGGCTGAAACGGGCAGTTTCACCAAAGCCGCGCAAATCAACGAAGTCACTCAGTCTGCCGTGAGCCAGCAGATCAGTTCGCTCGAGCGGCAGTTCAAATCGCTGCTGATCGAGCGCAGCAAAAAGAAGTTCCGGCTCACGCGCGAGGGGCAGACGCTCTACGATTACAGCAAGCAAATCATCCAGACTTATGAGTCGCTGCACAGCAAATTGCAGGAGTTGAAAGACATTATTTCCGGCACCATTCGCGTGGCAACCATTTATAGCATCGGCCTGCACGATTTGCCGCCCTATATCAAAAAATTCATGAAGCTGTACCCGCCGGTCAATGTCCACGTCGAGTACCGCCGCGCCAATCAGGTATATGAGGACGTTTTCAGCAATGTGGTGGATCTGGGACTCGTCGCGTATCCGGCCAAGGACGCCAAGCTCGAAATCGTCGCGCTGCGCAAGGACCCGCTGGTGTTGATTTGTCATCCGCAGCACCCGTTCGCCAAGCAGAAATCCGTCAAGCTCAAATCCCTCGCCGGACAGAAACTCATCGGCTTCGAGCCCGACATCCCGACGCGCAAGGCGCTGGACAAGATTCTCAAGGAGCACGGCGTGGACACCCGACACGCCATGGAATTCGACAACATCGAAACGGTGAAGCGCGCAGTAGAAATTGACGCCGGCATTTCGATCGTGCCGCAAGGCACGGTCATCCAGGAAGTCGCCAAGCAAACGCTGGCGGCCGTGCAGGTTGAGGATGGTTCTTACTACCGGCCCATCGCTGCCATTTACAAGAAGAACAAGGTGCTCTCCCCGGCCATGAAGCAATTCCTCGCGTTGCTCAAGGAAGCGGCGTAAGCGTGGCGGTTGATTTGGCAGCCCCGAATTGCTTGGGGCTGCTTTTTTATTTCAGGTTTTTCGGGTTCAAAGCCTTCAAATCCCGCGGGACAAACAGGCCGTCCTTCCGGATCAATTCACCGTCGAACCACACCTCGCCGCCACCCCATTCCGGGCGCTGGATCAACACCATGTCCCAATGCACCGCCGACCGGTTGCCGTTGTCGCATTCCGCGTAGGCCTGCCCTGGCGTGAAGTGCAGCGAGCCGGCAATTTTTTCGTCGAACAAAATGTCGCACATCGGATTTAAAATGAAGGGGTTGAATCCGAGCGAAAATTCGCCGACGTAACGCGCCCCGGCGTCGGTGTCCAGGATTTCGTTCAGGCGTTTCACGCGGTTGGCCGTCGCCTTGACGATTTTGCCGTTCTTGAATTCCAGCCGGACGTTCTCGAATTTCGTGCCGGCATAAATCGTGGGCGTGTTGAATTGAATCACGCCGTTTACGGATTTTTTCACCGGGCAGGAAAAAACCTCGCCGTCGGGAATGTTCCGGTCGCCTTGGCACCTCTGGGCGCCGATGCCTTTGATGCTGAACGTCAGGTCCGTGCCGGGTGCTTTGAGCCGGACGCGGTCGGCGCGTTTCATCCGGCGTTCCAAAGGGACCATCGCGCGGGCCATCCGCGGGTAATTCATGGTGCAAACATCGAAATACAAATTCTCGAACGCTTCCGTGCTCATGCCCGCGGCCTGCGCCATGCTCGGCGTCGGCCAGCGCAGCACGCACCAGCGCGTTTGGTTGACGCGCCAGTCATGCACCGGCCGGAGGACGCGCGAATAGAGCTGCATCCGGTCGCCGGGCACATCGGAATGCTCGCTGGCATTCTCACTGCCGCGAATCGCGATGTAGGCCTGCATTTTTTTCATGCGAAACAACTCGAGGTCGCGCGCGAGAGCGGCGTGGCCTTCATTGGTCCCCAGCAACAGCTCGCGCGAAATCCGCGTGTGCCGCACCTCGGCGAACGGCGTCGCGCCGGCCGCGCGCACGGCGCGGATGAGTTCGATGGTGAATTCGTCGGGCACGTCAATCATGTCGAGCAGGATGCGGTCGCCCCTTTTTAAACCGGTGGAATACTTCACCAACAGCCTGGCCAGTTTTTGGTAACGTGGATCGGTCATACGATTGCGGGAAAAACTAACTGAAAGGGCATCGACGGGCAAATGCGCTTTACTCACCGGCGCGCAACCTTCATTTTGCCGGGGAAATGGCCATCGACCGCAAGCGGCTGGACATCGGGTGCGAGCGCACCATTCTGGGGTTGGTGCTCGGGATTCTGGTTTTTGCGCCGTTGGCCATGGGCGCGGTGGACCCCTGGGCGTTTCTGGTCGTGCAGGGACTCACCCTCGCCGTGATGCTCGTGTGGGCACTGCGATTGTGGCTCAGCCCCCGGCCGCAACTGCTTTGGCCGCCGCTGAGCTGGCTGGTCCTGGCATTCGCGCTCTACGCCGTCGCGCGTTATCTCACCGCCGACATTGAATACGTCGCACGGCTGGAGATGATCCAGGTGCTGGTATTCGCCATTTTGTTTTTTGCCATCGTCAACAATTTGTATCGCCAGGAGTCGGCGCAGCTCGTGAGTTTCACGCTTATTTTTCTGGCGATGGGAATTTCCAGCTACGCGGTGGCGCAGCTGGTGACGCATTCGAACCATGTCTGGAATCTGGTTTCACCCTACCCCGGACGCGCTTCGGGCACTTACATTTCGCCGAATCACCTGGCCGGATTTCTGGAAATGTTGCTCCCGCTGACGGTGGCATTTCTGCTGGTCGGGCGGATGAACGTGGTGCTCCGCATCCTGCTGGGCTACGCTGCCCTGATTATCGCGTTGGGCCTGGCGGTGACATTTTCGCGCGGCGGCTGGGCAGCGGCTGCGATCGGGCTGCTGGCGCTGTTATTCACGCTGTTTGGCCACCGCAATCATCGCTGGCGCGCGCTGCTATTGCTGACCATCTTGCTCGGTGGCGGTGCCGTTTTCGTCACGAAATACTTATCCCGGACGGTCGGTTACATGCGCCGCGTGGAGAATCCCCAGATCAGCAGCCGAATCGATCTGGATGTGCGGCTGAGCATCTGGCAGGCGGCGGAACAGATGTGGTTGGACCATTTCTGGTGGGGCGCAGGCCCGGCGCATTACGACTACCGATTCCGCGAGTATCGACCGAACAACGTGCAGTTGCGCCCGGACCGCGTGCACAACGATTACCTGAACCTGTTGGCTGACTGGGGCGCAGCGGGCGGGCTTATCGTGCTTGCAGGCGCGACCGTTTTTGCAGCCGGACTGGCCAAAACGTGGCGGCATGTCCGCCGTTCGGAGAGTGATTTTGGGAGCGGGCAAAGCAATCGGTTCGCGTTTTTTCTCGGCGCAACCGCCGGCTTGCTGGCCCTGGCGGCGCATTCGGTGGTGGATTTCAACCTGCACATCCCGGCCAACGCGCTGGTCGGCGTGACGTTCCTGGCCCTGTTGAGCAGCAACTTGCGGTTTGCGACGGAGCGATACTGGCAGCCCGTCCGGTTGCCGGTGAGAATTCTGCTGTCGGCCGCGCTCGCCGGCGTCGCCGTTTATTTGTCCGGTCAGGAATGGCGGCGGGGCCACGAAGCTCTCTGGCAGTCGCGAGCGGGGCGGCTCCCGGATTATTTTTCGGCCCAGCGCACCGATGCTTTGGAAAGGGCCTTTGCCGCCGAACCGATGAATTTTGAAACCGCCGATGATATTGGCGAAGCGTACCGCGTGGAAAGTTTCAACGGCGGCAACAATTACGCGAAGCAGGCGGAAACCGCGATGCAATGGTATGCGAGCGCCTGGAAGCTCGACCGGTATGATGCCTACAGTTATTTGCGCTACGGCATGTGCCTGGACTGGTTGGGGCGTCATGACCAGGCCGGACCGTATTTCAGCCAGGCCGAGGCGCTCGACCCGAATGGTTACTACACCGTGGCCATTGTCGGCTGGCATTACGTGCAAATCGGCGACTATGCCGCGGCCAAACCGTGGTTTGAACGATCCTGGAAGCTCGAAGCCAACCACAATGATATTGCCCGGTCTTATTTGGATTTGACGGAGCAAAAACTCATTGACCAGGCCTCCGGGAAGGTCAAATTTCCGTTTAATTTTTAAGTTTGACACTTGCGCCGCAGCTTTTATAGTGGTATCAAATAAGCAGCAGTTCGCGAAAGGCACTTATGAGAAACATATATTCCGCAGTCATGTGCGGCACGATGTTCGCGCTGGCCGTTGCCGCTTCCGCCCAAACCTTCAAACCCGGGGTTGCCACCATTGTTCGGATTCAGGGCGAAGCCAGGTACTCGCTGGGTGATGGGAATTGGCATCCACTGGTCGTTGGCAAAATGCTCGGCGCCGGAGCGGTCATTCAAACGGCTCACGACGCCGCTGTGGATGTAGTGCTGGGCAAGTCCATCGAAATGCCGCAAGCCGAGTCGGTGCCCGACCGGGTTTCCTTCGCGCCCGACCCGAACGTTCGGGGTATGATTGGTTTCAATCCGCGGGTCCAACAGAACATGATTCGCTTGACCGGTGACACTGTGCTCGCAATAGATAAATTGACCGTCGGGGATACCGGGGTGGATGCCGTCAGCGACACGGAACTGGATTTGAAACAGGGCCGCATTTTCGCCAATGTCAAGAAGGTTTCCGCCGCGTCTCAATACCTGATCAAAATTCCCAATGGCATTGCCGGCGTGCGCGGTTGTGTGGTCGTGATTGACGCGAGCGGCTGGTGCGCGGTCCTCAAAGATCCGATGGAACCTTCCGACCACAAGAGCGCCTTGCTGGTATCCATCGTCGGGTCCAATGGCACCCCGGCGACGTATCAGGTGGACGAGGGCAGCCAATTCACTCCGCAGACTGGCCAGATTACCCCTCTGCCGCCGGAGTTGCTCAGCCTGTTCCAGAACATCGTCAAGGCATTGGGTACCGCTTACGTGGAGTCCGTTTCATTCACGTATGACCGGACAGAGTGCTTCATTTCACCCGCCACCGGTCATGCTGGCTTTGTGACCGGGGGATAGTTCGCAGCGACGGGCAGCGTTTTTTAGACCGTCCTAGTCATAATTGCAGCCAGAGCAGCCTTGAGTTGCTCTGGCTTTTTGCTTAATTGGGCGCGGTGAACTTCAAGCCGCTCAAACGCACGCCGGTGCTTCTGGCCGTCGCCGTTCTGCTGCTGGTATGCGATGTCCGCCTGCTGCAATTGGACTTCTTCGAACGAATGGAGCGGATGACCTACGACCTCCGGGTCCGCGCGGCCGAGAGATTTCCTTCGCCAAGCGCCACCAACCTGGCGTTTGTCACCGTGGAGGAGTCCAGTCTGGTCGCGGTCAAAAGCGGCCGGCTTGGCTACAGCTATGGCCTGGAGTGGCCGCGTCAGGTTTATGGCCGGCTCGTCGAGGAACTTGCCGCACAAGGTGCCCAGGCCGTCGCCTTTGACGTGCTGTTCGGCGACTTGCGCCGCGACCATCCGCCGGTACAGATGGCCAACGGCGGCTTGATGGAATCCGACGACTTCTTTGCCCTGCAAATGCGCCGGGCCGACAATACGATCCTGGCCACCACGCCGGAGACCGTTTTGCCGGAGCTCTTCGCCACCAACGCGTTCGCCCTGGGTGATATTTCGTCGGTCAAGGATTCCGACGGCAATTTCCGGCGCATTCAGGCCTTTTGCACGATCCGCCGCTGGCACCCGCTTTTTGAGAAACTCCAGGCCGACCCCGAATTGGGCGTGGACTTGACCCAGGCGCGGTTCGCGCCCGGCAAAATTATTTTGCCGCAAACCGGCACCACCAACGTCATTGAAGTGCCGGTGGACGCGGAAAATGAGTTTGAACTCGCTGATTTCCTCGGCGACAAGTTGCCGCCCGGGATGGCGCCAAAGGCCAGGGCCTACACCGACCAGCGGGTCTGGCACATGGGCATCGTCATCGCGGCGCGGGATTTGAAGCTGGATTTGGATCATGCCCGCGTGGATTTGCCACACGGTCGCATCACGTTGCGCGGTGCGAATGGCATCGAACGCATCCTGCCGGTGGATGCCAGCGGTTGTTTATACGTTGATTGGCGACTCACGCCCAACGATCTCCGCATGATGCGTGCGCCGATTGAACGCCTGCTCTGGCAGGACAAGCTGCGGCTGAGCGGTGAAACCAATGGCTTGCGCGATGACTTTCGCGGCAAGCTGGCCGTCGTCGCCTTCGTGATCCAGGGCAATAACCTTACTGACGAAGGCGCCACGCCGCTGGACCAGCACACCCTGCTGGCGGGCGTTCATTGGAACGTCGCCAATTCCGTCATCACCGGCCGTTTTATCCGGCGCGCTTCGCTGCCGACAGAAATCGTGCTCATCGTTCTGCTCGGCGCGCTGACGGCTTTTCTGACCTGGCAGTTGCGCGCCGTTTCCGCCAGCGCGGCGGTTTTGTTGGTGATGCTGGCCTACATCGCCGCCGCGTTTTTCGCCTTTATCCAGTACCGCTACTGGCTGCCCCTGGTGTTCCCCATCGCCGGGGCCATGCTGGTTGAGCACGTGTGCCTCGTTACTTACCGGGTCGTGTTTGAACAACGGGAACAGCGCCGCGTCAAATCCGTCTTTTCGAAAATTGTCGCCCCCGACGTGATGAACGAGTTGTTGAGCGCGGAAAAACTTTCCCTCGGCGGCGCGCGCCGGGAATTGACGGTATTTTTTGCCGACGTGCGCGGATTCACCACCTTGACGGATGAAATGCAGGAGCGCGTCGCGGAATTTGTGCGGGAGCGGCAATTGAGTCCCGACCGGGCGGAGGCGTGTTTCGATGAATTCGCGGGCGAAACGCTGAACACGGTGAATCTTTACCTCTCGGTCGTTGCCGATGCCGTGAAAAAGCACGGCGGCACGCTCGATAAGTACATCGGCGACTGCGTGATGGCGTTCTGGGGTGCGCCGACGCCCAACGAAAAACACGCGCTGGCGTGTGTGCGCGCCGCGGTGGATGCCCAGCGCGCCATCCATGCTTTGAATCACCAGCGGCTGGCGGAGAATGCCTCGCGCGATGTCGAAAATCGTGCGCGGCTTTCCGCCGGTCTGCCGCCCAGGCCGCCGCTGCGGGCCCTGCAGTTCGGCACCGGCATCAACACCGGCCTGGTCACCGTCGGGCTCATGGGCTCGGAAGCGCACCAATCCAATTACACCGTGTTTGGCCGGGAAGTGAACCTCGCCGCCCGGCTGGAAAACGTTTCCGGCAGCGGCCGCATCATTATCAGCGACACGACTTACAACCACTTGTTGCGCGACGATCCCGTCCTGGCGGGCACATGCCTGGAAATGATTCCGGTCTCGGTCAAGGGCATCCGCAACGTCGTGCGCATTTATGAAGTGCCATGGCAAACGACCGGGTGAGTCTTTCAATTGCGGCCCGGGTCCGGCCGGTCCGTTTTATCTGCCAAACTCCAGCCGTTCGGCCAGGCGTTCGGGCAGGCCGGCCGCGAGGATTTTTTTCTGGGCGGTAGGGATGTCGTAATCCAGCCGGCGCAATTCGATGGTACCGGCGTCCGTGTCGTACACCACGTAAGCGGCCTTGGGGTTGTTGTCGCGCGGCTGGCCGACGGCGCCGACGTTGATGAAGTATTTTTTGGCCGGATCAATTTTAAATTTGGAATAAGTGCCGCCGCGGACCACGCTGTCGCGCATGAAAGCGACGGGCACGTGTGTGTGGCCAAAGAAACAGACCTGGGTATTTTGATACGGAAAACTGGCGGCAGCGGCCAGTTTGTCGAAGACGTACCCCCAGCGTTGCGGCGCGTCGAGCGTCGCGTGCACGATCGTGAAGTTGGCGGCCATGCGGGTATATTTCAGGTCGCGCAACCATTGCTTTTCGTCCGCGTTCAGTTGCGCGCGCGTCCAATGAACGGCGTCGGCGGCGTGGGGATTAAAGCCTTCGAGGCGGTCGGCCGTGGAGCAGTATTCGTCGTGATTCCCCTTTACGCAAGGGACATTCAATTCACGGACAATTTCAAGGCATTCCTTGGGATTGGCGTTATAGCCGACGACGTCGCCGAGGCAGACGATGTGCGTGGCATTCTGGCTTTTGATGTCGGCCAGAACGGTCTGGAACGCCTCCAGGTTGCCGTGGATGTCAGCGATAATGGCGTATTTCATTTTTAGTGCACAATCCCGAACCCGCGAAATTCATTTTGCGCTTCGCTCCACGTCACATTTTCGTCGCGGATAAAACCGGCCAGTCCCGCGTCGCGGACCGCCTGGCGGAATGCCTCGAGTTCCGCGCGCGCGCCTTCGGCGGTCAATTCGACGCGCCCGTCGGATAAGTTACGCACGATTCCGGCAATTTCAAAGCCGGTAGCGACGGTTTTCGTGGTATAACGAAAACCAACACCCTGCACCTGGCCGGAATAATATATTTTCATGCGGCAACGGTTCATGCGTGCCACAGGGATGAAGCCAGACCCGGGCGCCCGATGCAATGTTTTATTGATCGGGGCACCATAACATTTTTCAGCGATTTGGTTTGACCGGATGCGCAATTTGCCGTAATCAGCACGGGCTGCCACATCAAAACGTTGACAGTGCGCGCTTTGGCGGCGGCCATTGAAGCAAGCGACCATGCTGAACACCAAAACATTCCTGACGGTGGATTTCGGGGCGGGCAGCCTGAAGCTCGGCGAATTTGAAGTCAATGAAGCCGGCGGGTTGCGTCTCAGGGGGTTTGCCATCAAACCGCTCGGCGCCGAAGGCGCGCAGGAAACCACCCGCGAAGCGACCATGCTCAAGGCGCTTCAGGAAGTTTTGGCGGAGAAGAGCATCCAATCCAAAAGCGTCAATGTGTGCGCGCCAGGCTTCCACGTATTTTCCAAATTTGTCAAGTTGCCGCCGGTGGACGCGGGCAAGGTGACGCAAATCATCCAGTACGAGGCGCAACAAAATGTGCCGTTCCCGCTGGCCGAGGTGGTGTGGGACTACCAGATTCTTGGCTCGGCGCCCAGCGGCGAACTCGAAGTACTGCTGGTGGCCATCAAATCCGACGTGGTTGAAGGCCTGTTCCGGGTGGCCGAACAGGCCAAGCTGCGGCTGAACCTGTGCGACGCCTCGCCGGCGGCGCTCTGCAACGCGTTCCGGTACAATTATGGCGAACTGGAAGATTGCACGATGCTGCTGGACATCGGCGCCAAGACCAGCAACCTGCTCTTCTTTGAAAAAGGAAAGGTGTTTTCCCGCAGCATCAATCTGGGTGCCAACGCCATCACACAGGATTTTGCAAACGAGGCAAACATGAAATTCGGCCCCGCCGAACAGATCAAGATTGCCGAGGGATTCGTGAGCCTGGGCGGCGCGTATGAGGAACCGGAGAATCCCAATCAGGCCAAAATTTCCAAAATCGCGCGGCAGTTCATGACCAAGCTGCACATCCAGGTCAACCAGACGATGCAGTTCTATCGGGGGCAACAAAGCGGCTCGGCGCCGCAACGATTGTTCCTGTCCGGCGGCGCATCCATCATGCCGTACACCGCGCAGTTCTTCGCGGAGAAACTGAACGTGCCGGTCGAGTACTTCAATCCCTTCCGCAACGTGCAGATCGATCCGTCGCTGAATCTGGAGGAACTCGCGCGCGTGGCGCATTCCCTGGGTGAAGTCGTGGGTCTGGGTTTGCGGAATCTGGCGCATTGTCCGGTGGAAATGAATTTGATGCCGGAGAGCACGTTGCGCTGGCGGGCGTTCAACGAGAAGAAGCCTTATTTCCTCGCCACGGTGGCGAGTCTGGCCGGGGTGGCCTTCGCCGTGGGATTTTTGTTCAAGGAATTGGCGATCTCCAAGGAGAACGAAATTGCGAACCTGCAGCCGACGGTGCAGCAGTTGCAGGAGAAGGTCAACCAGATGGATCGGGCCTACTCAAAACTCCAGTCAGCTCGAAAGGAAGCCAATCAAATTACCTCCTGGATGGAGGAACGATATTATTGGGGTAACGTGCTGGGGCAACTGCGCCAGGCGCTCATCCGGTCCGAGGATGACGTCCAGAAAAAATATGCCCCGCAACGGCCGGGAGTGCGGGCTGGCATTTGGATTGAACAACTGGTCACCAGCGCGAATACGGGATATCCCGGCACCCCCGGGATGCCGCCGCCGAATCCGGACAACACCATGACCTCGCCCGGCGCCACTCCCGGTCAGGCCAATCCGATCAGTTTGGTCTGTCGCGCAGTGGATTTGTCGGGTGTTGATTCGGCAGCCAATAATGAAGTGGTTTACGCCGTCGAGCGGGAGTTAAAAGCCAGTCCGGCGATCAATCCCGCGTCCGTGGTGTCTTCGGCGCAAATCTCCCCGGTGGACGCCAACAGCACGTTCACGTTCACTATCACTTTCGCGCCGCAGAATCCATTGAACCTGTAATATGAGCTGGATCAAGCGAAACCTGTTATTCACAATTGTCGGCGCCCTGGCCCTGGGCGCGCTGGGCGCGATAGGTTTTTACGATTTCACAAGCTGGAAGCGCAACTCGGTGGCGTTCGACAAATTGACGGAAGTATACAACACGTTGCGGGAGCTGAAAAACCACCAGCCTTCCCCGGGTAACGACAAGATCGACAACATCAAAGCCGCGAAAGAACAGGAAACCCAGCTTCGCGACTGGATTCGCCAGGCGCGAAATTATTTCCAGCCGATAGCGCCCATTCCCAATCCGACCAACGGCCTGATTTCCGACCCGTTGTTCGGGGACGCGTTGCATCGGACGATTGACCAGTTGCAGCGGGAGGCTGCCAACGCAAATGTCAGTGTCCTGCCCCAGTATGGGTTCTCGTTTCAAGCGCTGATCCCCCACATAAAATTCGCCCCCGGCAGTTTGAATACGCTCGCGGCGCAACTCGGCGAGGTGAAAGCCATTTCGGAAGTTCTGTTTGCGGCGGGGGTTAACCAGCTGGACGGCATCGAACGCGCGCGGGTGTCCGAAGACGACCTGAACGGGCCGACAACGGATTATCTGACGGACAGTTCCGTGACCAACGAGTTGGCGGTCGTGACGCCGTATGCGGTCACCTTCCGCTCGTTCAGCCCGGAGATCGCGCAGGCGCTGGCCGGTTTCGCCTCGTCGCCGCACGGGTTCGTTGTCAAAAGCATCAACGTGCAGCCGGCCGGCGCGGTCGTGATGGAGCAGCCCGGTAATATGATGATGGGTGGGCCCGGGGGGCCATTCGGAGGTGGCGTCGGCTATATTCCCCCGCCCCCGCCGCCGCCCGCGGCGACAACCCTGCCCAGCAAGGGCGGGTTGCAGACCGTGTTGCAGGAACAGTTGTTGGCGGTGAAAATCGAGGTCGAGATTGTGAAATTATTGCCGAAGAAATAAGCGCATGGATTTCATAAAAAAACATTACGAAAAAATCCTGCTCAGCGTTGTGTTGCTGGGTCTGGTCGTGGCGTTGGTGTTCATGGCGCTGATCATCCCCAGCGAGCAGCAGAAGGTCAGGGACATCACCAGCAGCATCATCGGCGGTCATGTCTTGGCCTTGACCAATCTCGACCTGTCGCGACAAAGCAATATCACCGTGCAGTTGCAGTCACCGTACAAGTTGGACTTCGACACCACGAACAAGCTTTTCAATCCGAGGGAATGGCAGCGGCGGCCGGACGGCACGATGATCCCGGCGGTTGAGGTCGGGCCGAATACCGCCGTGGTTACCAGCATCCGACCGCTTTACACGGCGCTGACCCTGGATGCGATTGAGACAAACGAGTTGGGCGCGCGCTACGTCATCGGGGTGGAACGCCAGGCGGCCGCGAGTGCTGCGCTGCAGCACAAACAGCAGCGTTTTGTCTCGACCGATGATCGCAAGAAGGATGTCTTCACGCTGCAGAACGTCGTCGGCCCGCCGGAAAATCCGAATTATCTGGTCTTGCGCCTGGCCGATACCGGTCAGGAAATTCAATTGTCAAAAGACAAACCCTTTCGCCGCGTGGATGGCTTTACGGCCGACTTGAAGTATGAACTCGAAAATGCACACTGGTCGGCACAGCGGATTGGCAATCATCTCCACTTTGCCGGAGATGATTATACAATCGTTGACATCAACTCGGACGAAGTGGTATTGTCCGCGAAGTCCAACCAGAAAAAATGGACATTGCGATATTCACCTTGAGTGATATATACCTTGAGTGCTAGAACATTCCAGTTGCACAGTGCTGATGTAAGACGAACCAGAATCACACCATGAGAAAGGCAGCATCCCTCTCGCTCGGTTTTATTTTGCTGGCGGTTTCCACCGCCAGCTCACCGGCCCAAACCAGCAGCCCCGAGGACACGGCCATCACCGAGGCGGTGAAGCGTCAGGCAGACACCATCGTCTTGCGCAATCGACTGGCGGACGCCAAAAACGCCGCTGCGCGCGGAGATCTGGCCGGCGCAGCCAAACTTTACCAGGAATCCTGTGCGCTGTCGCAGGAAATCGGTCCGATCAGTATTCCCGTTGAATCGGCGCAGGCCGTTTCCGGCCTGGCCTCCACCCGGTTGACACTCGCCCGCCAGGCGCAAAGCCGGGGCGATTATGAGGGAGCCGACACGGAAGTTATCCAGGTATTGAAAGTGGATCCGAAAAATGCCGACGCCGTCGCTTTCAAAAGGCAGAACGATCAAATACTGGCCGCTACCAAAGGCACCAGACCCGATAAACAAACTCTGCAACAGGTCCCTTACATGGCCAATGAAAAGACGGACGCGGGCACGCTTGTGCGCGACGGGAAGCTGTTATACGAGATGGGCAAGCTGGACGAAGCCGAAACCAAATTGAATGAGGCGTTGAGCAAGGACCCGGACAATGTCGGCGCCACTTATTATTTGAATCTGATTAAACAAGCGCGTTACAGCCGGAGCGCGTCCCAACACACCGTGGATACCCAGTCGCGCATGGCGGCGGTGGAAAAACAATGGGTGCTGCCTACGCGACGCACTTCCATGCCGATACCTAATCCGTATGCCGAAACCAATTTGACCTATACCGGCCCTGGTCGCGAGATTATTGACAACAAACTCAACCGTATCCGCCTGGAAAATGTTTCCTACGACGGCCTGCCGTTGAGCGAAGTCATCCGCCAATTGAGCGAGCAGACCCGGTTGCGCGATCCGGAGAAAAAAGGCATAAACTTCCTGATCAATCCCAATCCGGACACTTCCGGTGCGTTCGCGACCGCCGCGCCGTCAGTCGGAGGTGTGCCGGGCGCGCCGACGGTCGTTAATCCCAACACGGGATTGCCCGAGGCCCCGGCGCCCGGCGCTGGCGCTGGTGGTGAAATCACGCCGGTTGATCAAGTGGTGATCAAACTGAATTTGACCGATGTCCGCCTGGCGGATTTGTTGGACGCGATTGTGATGGTGGCCGACCACCCCATCAAATACTCGATCCTGGAATACGGCATTGTCTTCTCCAGCAAAGGAGCGGAAACTCCCCAGCTTTACATGCGGACGTTCAAAGTGGATCCGAACACGTTCTATTCGGGTCTGGAAAGTGTCAGTTCGGCCAGCTTTGGCTCGGTCCAGAACACTGGCGGCTCTGGCGGCGGTGGTGGTGGTGGTGGTGGTGGTGGCGGCAGTGGTAACCAAAACGGCGGTTCGGCTATCGCCGTGGTGAATGTGGCTCCCGGCCAGGGAGGTTTTCGCAGCACCGGCAACGGTCAGGGCGGTGGCGGTGGCGGCGGTGGCGGTGCCGGGGGCGGCCAGGGTGTGCCCAATCCTCTCACCGGCGCAACCTCCGGTGGTGCCGGTGGCGCCGCTGGCGGCGGCGGTGCCGGCGGGAACGGTCTGGCTGGCGGCGGTGGTTTGCGTGGCATTACCACGGTCAATCTCGCCTCCGATGTCAGTGTGGTGGCGAGGAACTTCTTCACCACTTTGGGAGTGGACATGGTCAATCCTCCCGGCAAATCAGTGTTCTTTAATGACCGTTTGGGCCTGTTGTTTGTGAAGGCGACCTTGTCGGACCTGGACACGATTGAACGCGCCATCCAGGCCTTGAATCAAGTGGCGCCGCAGATTCATATCAAAGCCCGGTTTATTGAAGTGCAACAACAAGATCAGAATGCGCTGGGCTTTGACTGGTACTTGGGGAATTTCATCAACGGCACGGTCGTCGCCAATGGTGGCAGCGCGCCCTCCCTCAACGTGCCGGTTTCAGCGGCCAACCCGCTCGGCACGTTCCCCGGCAATACGACGGCCAGCCAGATTCCGCCATCCGCCAACGACCAGTTGCTGACGGGCGGCCTGCGTAATTCCGCCCCCGCGCTCGCCACCCTGACGGGCATTTTGACCGACCCCAACTTCCGGGTCGTCCTGCACGCCTTGCAGCAGCGCACCGGATTTGAAGCCCTGGGTGAGCCGGAGGCGGTCACCACGAGCGGACGCCAGACAGAAATGCGCGCGACGCAGATCATCAATGTCGTCACCGGCTTCAACTTCCAGGCGGGCACGGCCGCCACGACGACGACCGGCGGTGTGACTCCATAATTCAGCAACGAGGAAATATGAAAGCTTTCAAACTGAATGTAATTTACCAAGCGTTGTTATTGCTGGCCGCCGGCCTCCTCCCCGCCAGCGTGGCCCGCGGGCAGAACAACACGTTCACGCCGGGAGTTTCAGCCATCACACCTTTTACCCAACAGGTTGAAACCGGCCCCATCCTGGACGTCGTGCCCGTTGTTTTGTCGGACGGCTACACCATCAACCTCACGTTGATACCGTCAGCGACCGACTTTAACGGTTATGATACGCCGCCGGTCATTCCCGATGTCACCAGCGGCCTGAATGTCGTGCAGTTGCCGGTGGTGTTGCCGGACTTTACCGTCCGTCAGGTCGTCACCACCGTGAATGTCTGGGACAACCAGACGGTGGTCGTCGGCGGATTGATATCCTCGACCGTCCAGAGCACCAAGGACAAAGTGCCGGTGCTGGGTGACATCCCCGTGGTAGGGCGCCTCTTTCAAAGCTCGAGCAAGAACACGCTGAGAAAAAATCTGATGATTTTTGTCACGGCCACGATTGTGGATCCGGCCGGGAACCGCGTGCATTCCGATGACGAACTGCCGTTTGCGCAAAGCGCCATCCCGGCACAGCCCGTGGTCGAAGGCCAGACCTTTCAACCCGGGCCGGCCCACCCGGCCGAGGCAACCGGGGCGGCCACCACTCCGCCGGCAAAGTGATGCAACCATCCTGCAGGCAGAATTATTTGATTATGCGCGGGCGGGTTTTGAGTGCCGGACAGATTTGTGGATCGGTTGCTGATTATTGACGGTCACGCTTACGCCTATCGCGCGTTTCACGCGATACGCAGTTTGCGTTCGCCAACTGGGCAGCCAACGAATGCCATTTACGGCTTCGTCAAGATGCTGGCCAAAATGCGTTCGGCGGTTGCGCCGACGCATCTGATTGTCGTCTGGGATGGCGGGCTGAGCGCCCAGCGGGTTTCGGTTCTGCCGGAATATAAGGCGCAGCGGCCGGCCATGCCGGACGATTTGAAGCCGCAACTGGACGAAATCGTCGGCTATTTGCAGGCGGCGGGTGTGGCCTCGTTTTGTCGCGAGGGCGTGGAAGCGGATGATTACATCGCGTGTCTGGCACGGCACGCGGCGGCGGTGGGCATGACGGTGGTCATTGCCAGCTCCGATAAGGATTTTATGCAGTTGGTGTCGGGGCGGGTCGGCCTGCTGAATCCGAACGACAAAAGCGAAGCCGTCTGGACCGACGAACAGGTCCGGGGGCGAAGCGGTGTGGAGCCAGCGCAGGTTTTGGACTGGCTCAGCCTGTCCGGCGACACCGTCGATAACATTCCGGGCGTGCCCGGAGTGGGGCCGAAGACGGCTGCCGGGTTGTTGAAACAGTTTGGTTCGGTCGCGGAATTATATGCACGGCTGGACGAGGTGAAGTCGGATAGATTGCGGGCGGCGTTGCGCGGCGCGGCGGAAGTGGTCCGGCGCAACCAGGAACTGATAAGGTTGCGGGACGACCTGCCGTGCGAATTTTCGCCGGAAGCGCTCGCGGGGAAAGCGGCTGATGCCGGGCGATTGCGCGAGTTGTATCAGCGCTGGGGATTCAAGGGAATGCTGGCGGCGCTGGAAGCATCTCCGTGCGAACAGCAGGCGATTTTGATTTAGAAAATGAATTTGAGAAGCCGGACCGTAAATTTGTCCGCGGGGGCTGGTTGCCCGCCGCGGCAATCGCATTTTGCCAAAGTAATTTTTGGACAAGACCGCGAGGTGTGTTTACAATTTGAAAAACCTTTTATGTCGTTGTTGTCGTTCACCCGCAAGACCGCCGTTTGGCTTTGCCGGGGGTTGGTTTTTGCGCTTCCCGCCGCCGTTTTGGGTCAGACCAATTACTACGGCACGAACGGAACCGAGTATGCGATCATCGGCTCCCTGCCCGGCGATCAGGTCATGCCGGACGTGGCCGTGAACCCCGGCGGCGGCTTTGTCGTCTGGCAGGACAATGCCACCGACGGCGACGGCTGGGGCGTGAGCGCGCGGCGGCTGGACAGCACGTTGTCCGGCACGTTGAGCACCTTCCGCGTGAACGCCCAGGGCACAAACGATCAGGAAAATCCGCGGGTGGCTTTGCTCAAAAATGGCGGCGCGGTGTTCGCGTGGCAGGGCGGCGTGGAGGGTTATCAACACATCTACGCGCGCTTGCTGACGCCGACCAACACCTTTTTGACCACGACCGACCTGCTGGTGAACACGTTCATGAACAATTTCCAGGTCAATCCCGCCGTGGCGGTGCTGAACAACAGCAATGTGGTTCTGGTTTGGAGCAGTTTCGACGAAGCCGGTCCGAACAGTTTGCTGGATGTTTATGGCCAGGTGCTTTCACCCACAGGCCAGAAAATCGGCAGCGAGTTTTTGATCAATCAATTTACCAACTACAACCAACGCACGCCGGCGGTCGCGGCGCTGGCCAACGGTGGATTCGTGGTTGCCTGGGTTTCGGAGCAGGAACAGGCGGCTTTTAATCTGGGTGCGATTGATAACACCACCAACGGAACGCCTCCGGCGGTGATCGGCTCGGGCAGTGTGGATATTTACGCGCGGCTTTACGACAACAGCGGTGCTGCCCTCGGCGGCGAGATCCTCGTGGACACGAACACCCTGAACCCCTGTGCCAACCCGAGCGTGGCCGCAGCGACCGACGGCAGCTTCATGGTGGCTTGGGGCGAGCGGGACACGGTGATTGTGACCAACGGCTGGGACATTTACGCGCGGACATTTTCCAGCGCGGGTGTCGGCGGGGCCACGACCATCGTGAACACCCATTTGCCTGGCAACCAATACGCGCCCCACCTCAACGTCATCGGCGAAGATTATTTGCTGGTCTGGACGAGCATGGGACAGGATGGTTCGCGCGAAGGTGTCTATGGGCGGTTCGTGCATGAGGACGGTTCGCCCGTGGGCGGCGAATTTCGCGTGAACACCACAACCGCCAACCAGCAGATGCAGCCGGCGGTGGCTTCGGATGGCGTCAATCAGTTTCTTGTGGTTTGGACCGGGTTCACCCTGAGTCCGAACAGTTTCGATTTGTATGCGCAACGTTACCTCAACGTGTCGGCACTGCTGCTGCCCATTAACTCGGTGTATGTCAATGCGCCGTTTACCCTGAGTAATGGTGTCTATCAGCCGCAGTTGCAGGTTTCGTGGCCGCCGGTGCTGGGTATCTCGGTTTCCAATTACGAAGTCTATGTGGATGGCGCGGCCACGCCGATGGCCGTGACCGCCGGCAATGTCTGGACCATGACGGCGGCGAACGGCCTGTTGAAGAACAGCACGCATTCGTTCCAGGTGGACTATGTCACGACCGACTTCCGGCGGTCACCCCTGTCGCCATCGGTCAGCGGCACGACGTGGAGTGGACTGAACTGGGGCGGAATTCCGTTTGAATGGATGGAGGAATACTACGGCGACGACGTGGGCCAGTGGCCTTCGGCAAACTCCCACCTGACGCCCAACGGACCGACCTTGCTTCAGGTGTTCTGGAGCGGCGGCAATCCGCTGGATCCGACCACGTGGCTGACCACGGCGCTGACCGCAACGCCACAGGGAATGTTCCTCAGTTGGAACACCCAGCCGGGACTCACCTATCAGGTGCAAGGGACCACCAACTTCAGCTCGTGGAGCAACGTGGGAGCGCCGCGGTTCGCGGCGGGCACCAACGACTCAATGTCGGTCGGCGGCAACGGGCTGGGTTATTACCGCGTGATGCTCTTGCGCCAGTGAAACTAGTATGCTGCAACTGATTAAACGATTTGGATGGTTGGGACTGCTGGTTTTGAGCCTGCAAGGTGCGTGGGCCTTTTCGCTCGGTGGGCCGATTGGCAATAACCCCAATCCGGGCGGCGGAGCGGGGGTACAGGGCGACTTATGGCAGGAGCCGGTTATCGCTTACGGCCTGCCCGGCGATGTCAATGCGCCCAAGAACCTGGGTGAGGAATACCGTCGTAACGTGCCGACCAATTATTACGCGTGCGACGCCAATTTTCTGGATTTCTTTGGCTCAAACGGCCTGGTGGCGGTGGACGCCGCGTTTGCCATCCTCAACAATCTGACGAATGTGGACAGTTACAGCCCCAATCTTTCGGAATTTTCGCTGGAAACGCGGCATTTGAATTATCAGGCGCAGGCCCTGGGATTGTACGATTTGAAATCGTGGGCGTTGGGGATTCTGGTCGAACAAATGGGACTGTGCGATCCGGTGCGCTACGACTGGGCGTTGCATGACCGGGTTCACATTAGCCCCGGCCCGCAATGTCCGGCGAACATGGAATATCTGGTGGTGGAACGAAATTATGATTTTGTCACCAGCCCGTTGAACCAGCTCCAATATTCGCCTTACATCAACGATACGCTTTACAGCTACTACATCGTGGAATTTTGCCAGGGGCCGAATCCGCTGGCGGAAACAATTCCGTTTTCCGTGGATCCGCTGGCGGACACTTATTCGTCCGTCGCCTCGTTTATCACCGCTGGCCTGACGTATGGTCAGTTTTACACCGGCCTGACGCGGGATGACGTGGCGGGGTTTCGCTATCTGTTGTCCGCGAACAACATCAACTTTGAAAGCGCGCCGGCGAACAGTTTGCTGGTGGTGACCAACCTGACCTCGCCCCAACTGATCACGACGACCAACCTCGGCTTGTTTTTGCAGCAGGCTCAGACGCTCGACCCCAACGCGCTGCTGGCATCGTATCCCGGCCTCATTATCACGGCTACAGTCACGAACTACTTTACGTCTGCCTTCACTACCAATATCACCGCCTATTACACCAACCAGCCGGGACCGGCCAACACGAACTTTGCCACGCTGCAGCTCTGGACCAATTATGATCTCACCCTGTTCTCATCGTTGATTCAGACGGACGCCCCGGCGGTGATTCAGGCCTTATATCCCAACCTGTATATTGTCAGTTCGCAGATCGTCGGTTTTACAAACATCGCCACGCCCATTTTGGTTAGTTACCTTACGAATCTGACTGGCGCCCCATACACGGATCCGCCCATACTGGTAACTTACACCAATGGTTTTAATTACAACATCATCCCGCTCTATAGCTACACGTTCGGCAACATTCTGACTAACGTCTATTCCCCCAACACACGGGCCACCAATCAAACGATCTCGGTCACTAATTGGGTTGGCGCCCCGGCGGGTAGTCCGCCCTTTACCAATATTACCATGAAGCGTGTGACGCTCACCAATGTTGTCAGCGGCGACTTTTTCATCGTGCCCACCAACTGGTGCGGCTTCACCATTCAGGCAACCCAGTTGGTGCAGGTGCTGCCCAGCTTTACTAACACGTTGGTGGCTGTGAGTCCGACCAACCAATTCGGCTCGGCCCAATTTGTGCAGAACACCATCTTCTACTACACCAACCGCATTTATGCGGTTTACCCCGGCATTTGCGAACCTGTGCTCGTCTTCGCCACCAATATCATCATCGGCAGTATTGTGACCAACTACGTGGAAAGTTTCGCCAACGTGGTGACGAACAGTTACTTTACCACCAGCACTTTCACCTTTCTTACGACGAATATCTTTTTGCCCCCGCTCACACCGACTAACACGCCGCTGGTCACCAACATTACCACGGTGACCGTGGTGAGTAACGTGCCGTCGGGCGATTTCTGGATCGTGCCGGCGGCATGGAACTGCGGTTATACCGTTCTCTCCGTGCCGTCCACCAACACGGTGGGCAGCACGAATACCACGCTCGTGGCGACCATTCCGCCCGGCATCGCCAACATCGGCCAGCAGTATTCGGTCACGACGATTTTCAGTTACACCAACCATAGTTTATTGATTCAGCCTATCCTTTGCCAGACGGTGGCCGCCGGCTCGGGTCTGCGCCCGGGCATTGAGAAGGTCAATTTTGTGCGGGCAGATTTCGATTCGCTGCTCGGCCAGTTCTTCCAGCCCATCACCAACACGTTCACAGCCGTCCTGATTACCAACAGCCAGGCGGTGAATCAGAGGTTCCAACGCGTCGTGACGGCGCCGGATATCGTTTTTGACGCTGCGGATATCGTGGCCGGGCCTAATAATCCTTCGCCGCCGAACCCATATGTGACGGCGATTGATCGCGGTGTCAATTTTGACCAGGCCAATGCCTTGCGCGGCTTGGCCGGGCCAGGACTCGTCGTCCCGGCTACCACGATCACTTTCGACAAAGTCGGCCCGGTATTTTACAACGAATTCAACAGCGGTTTGATGGATGGCACGCCCTATTTCACCGAGACCCCCGGCACGGACGGCAGCGATTTGTACTATGCGGGTTATTTTGTCTGGGCATCCTTTGACGGCTCGACCAATGATCCCGTGGTTTATCCGGACGGCATGAGCGTTCAGAATCTGGAGACCGAGGTTTTGGTTCAGATCAGCCCCACCAGCCTGCCGAACGGGACCAACGGTGTAGCTTATCCGCTGACCACCTTCACCGCGTCGGGCGGCGCATTCTCCTATTCCCCGGCGCCGACCTGGGTGGTTACCGGACTGCCGTCGGCGCCAGCCTCGGGATTGCCGCCGGGACTGACGTTGTCGACCAGCGGGACGCTTTCGGGCACGCCCACGCAATCCGGCACGTATGATTTTTACGTGAGAATGACCGATTCGTTGTCACGCAGCGTGCAGTGGTATTATTCGATCACCATCCAGTAAGCGGTATGACCCAAGCAAATTCTTCCACAACTCTTTTGGGCGGTCTGATGAAATGGCTGCGGTGGTGCGGGCTGCCGCTGTTGCTGCTGGCCCGCGCAGCGTCCGGCACGGACCCGTTCTATATCAACGATGGCATCGTGGATTTTACCGGCGCGCCGCACACCTATCCGCCCGTGATTGACGCGACCAATTTCGTCAACAACAACGTGTTTATTATCGACTGGAACATCATCCCGGATTTGGTCAACGACTACTACGAACCCTGGAACACCATCAATTACACCAACAACGACCTGATGGCCAGCGACGACGGATTCTGGTTCGACACGCAGACCAGCGCCGGTCCGCACTTGATGGCCGGCAGTTTATACAATCCGGGCGAGGTGGATTGCGGCTATCAATTCGTGGCCCGGGCCACCAACATCCTGAACCCCGGCACGGTGAATGTGCAGGGCTATACCGAGATTGTGAACCCCGGCACCGGCGCGGAGGGCCTCGCCGCCCTGGTGCAATTCACCGGTCAGAACGTGGATTTGACCCGCGCCGCGATTACCATTGCCAGCGGCGGGGGCACCGCCAAAACCATCGGGCTCTTGGGGCTCACCGGGATGGACACGAACAGTGATTGGGACGCCAGTGTAGATTTGGGACCGACGTTTGCCTTCCCGTCGTTCCCGGTAAGCGGGTTGTTTCCACCGCCTGCCGGGTTGGGCTTCCCCAATTTGCCGCTCAATACCACCGCCTATTTTAATTTCGCCCCAGTTGGCACCAACCAGGTCATCATCCGGGCAGTTTTCGTGCAGGACACTAGCAGCCCCACGGTTCGTTACAATGTTTATTTTGACAGCGCCGGCCTGGGGGTCGGCGGCGGCGCCGCTACCGTCGAATGGCTTGGCGGCTATGTGGATCCGGTTACCGGCAATCCGCTTACCAATTATCTCTATCTCAACGACAATTATCTGGAAAGCGTCGCCACCAACGATTTTCTGGATATCAATGGCATTCCGATTAATTTCACCTTCACCGAAAGCCCCACGCAGTTGCCCCTCGGCACGCCCACGGCCGTTATTCCATGGCCAAATCCGTTCTCTTCGGGGTTCGTGAGCAACCGCTTCGCCTACGTCAGCGCGCAGATGGTGGCCACCACGGCGGGCACCAACAACATCCCGGGCGGCGCTATCACGAATCTTCCCGCCCGGATTCAAATCAACGCCAGTCGCGAGTTGAATCTGGAACTCGCCCAGATCAGCCAGCCGGATTATTTGTCGTTGCAAGGCACCAATCAATTTGATGGCAACGCCGGCGCGTACATCTCGGCCCCCTACAGCGACATCAAATTGGGCGCTACCAACGGATTCCTGACCATCACCAATCTCCTCCCCCAGTCGTATGCCGTCTGGGCTGGCACCGTGCAGGCCTGGAGCACGCGCTGGCTGGTCAACACCACCAACACTATTGACGGCACGAACTTCTTTACCGTAACCAATGATTTCCGGGTCGAATTGGTCTCCAGCCAGCTTACGCCAACAACGCCAGGCCAGGTGCAGGACATGGTTCTGCGCGGCAAGAACAGCGTGGTGATCAGCGACGCGTTCAACATCATGCGCAGCCTGTCAATTGACGCGCAGAGCCTGACCCTGACCACCAATGCCTACGGATACGGGGCGCGTTCGGCCGACGGTGAGTTGAACCTGGGTTCATCCGCCATCTTCTGGCCGAGTTCGCTGCCGAATCTGCTCTGGCTGACCAACAACGGTGGCATCAGCACCATGAATCTCACCTATTTTGGCTCCGCCGTGCAGCCGTACGGGGCGTTTATCAATCGTGGACGCGTGAGCAACGTGGGCGGCTCGGCCATCTGGGCGAATGATTTTGAAAACTACGGGGCGTTCAATTCCGGGGTTGGGAGCTTTAACCTGCAATCCCTGACCACCACGATGACCAACAGCTCTATCTTTGCCTTTGATAACGTGACTATCGGAGCCGACAGCCTGGTCGTCAGCAACGTGGCATTGTTCGCCGGCGCCGCCCTGAACCTCACTGCGACCAATTTGTTGACCGACCTCAGCGTGACCAACGGGAACAATTGGTCCGTGGGCAGCTCGGCCCCCAGCGCCGCCCCGGGCAGCTTCTTTATCAATGGACTCAATCTGCCCGTTCTCCCGAAGACCAACGATTTATTGGGGACAATTGTTACGAATATTGCGCCAGCCCAATATGTCATCAGCGGTCTCACCAATCATAGTGTGGCCGTAAATAACCTCTGGTCGGGCCAGGATCTGGGTACGAATGAGATCGCCCTTGTAAACAACGGGGCGGTCGGACTCCTGATGCTGGACGCGCAGGGAAAGAACAGTGTGTTCAGATTCTACGGCACCGGCGTGAGTAACGCGATGTATGTGGATGAACTCGAATTGCTGGATTACGCCAGCTACACGAATCACGACTCTGGCGGCAATTTGCCGGCGCTCATTTTCAACACCAACCTGGTGCTTTACTATGCACAAGCCGTCACGGCCGACGGCTCGTCAGTGGCCGAGAAAATCAATCACAAGAACAATGACCACCTGCGTTGGATGTCCACGTACGCCGGTCATTTCAGCGGAACCAACATTGTGTATCCGGACGGCACGACCAACGGGCCTTATAATACCGCCTTGGCGCAAAGTCCGGACATTGATTCCGACGGAGACGGTCTCCCCAACGGCAGCGACCCGACCCCATTCATTGTGTCACCGCCCGCTCCGATGATCGCAGCGGGAATTACAAATCGGACGGCGGCGCTCCTTAAGTGGCAAACCCTTCCCATGGCGACCAATTGCGTGCTTTACTCGACCAATTTCGTGACGTGGCAGGAATTAACGAACTTTGTTTCACCGGGGACAAATGGCATGGCGGTTGATCCGTCGCCGGCCGGCAGATTTTATCGCGTCCGAATAAATCCGCCGTCAATGTAGGAATTAATAGTTCAGCCGGCAGCGGTGTCGGCTGTTGATTTGTTTGCTGCCGGCCCGGGGATGGGAAACCCCGGAGCCGGCGAAGACGTTGTCATCGAAACCCAGGAAAAATTTATGAGTTGGAAGCTGCAAAACCTCACGAGCGGCACCGGCTGGACGAAGCTGGGGTTGCTGATTTTGGCCGGGCTGATCGCGGCGAACAGTGGCCGGGCGCAATTGAGTTTTTACACCCCGCAGGTCCTGGTGGGCGGCAGCGGTTCAGTCACCAACGATAATTCGCTCGTCGCCAAACCGGATCCCGGCTTCCAGGGCGTCGCCGGTTTTTCGCCCTTTGCGCCCCTGTGGTATCAATGGACGGCGCCGTCCGACGGTGAGGTGGAAATGGACACCGTCGGCTCCGGGGGCGGAACCAACGGTATTCAGTTGGACACGGTGCTGGCGGTGTTTACCGGGAACAATGTGACGATGCTCAGCCAGGTGGCGGCCAATGACGACCTTTACCCTATCAACAGCTCCATTCCCAGTCCGAATCTAGGGCAAACCGAGGCCTTTAGTATAAGTGGCAGTGGTAACTATGCCTGGGTCGCCGGGCCAGGCAACGAGCCCGCTCAGGAATTTGTCCAGCCGTATTATGGCCCCAGCCATCTCCGTTTCAACGCCAAGGCCGGAACGACTTATTTCTTTGTGGTGGACACAAAGAGCACTTCCGGGACTGGACCGATTTCGTTGCAATGGGCCTATAAATCTTCCGGCGTCTTCCGGTTTGCCACCGAAGACCTGGACCTGTGGACACGTTTGCCGCTTTACCAGGCCGCCGAAACGGAAGGCAATTACCTGGTACATTATGTTCCGATTGGCAATTCGCCGTTGTTCACTTATTACAAATACAATGTGCCGGGGGTGTTGGTCACCGTCACTCGCGTTGCCGGCTCCACCGGACGCGCCATGGTGAATTATACGACGGTGGATGGCAACAGTCTGCCGTTTATGCCGTTTCCTCCGGTTGCCATTCCGAACGGCCCGACAAATTACCCCTATCTAGGAGCGGTTGCCGGCGTTGATTACACACCGGTCAGCGGTACGCTGGTCTTCGATGATTACGAGATGAGCAAGAACATTCTCGTCCCGATTCTTAATCCCGGCATAAGGGGTTCGGGGGGCAACACGAATGACACGGTTTTCGGAGTCGTATTGTCCAGTCCAGGTCTTGATCCGAATGAAAGCGGCGATGTCGCTCCGCCCCGGGTGGACCCCAACTTCAGCCTGGCCCTGGTGAAGATTTTGAATGTGAACTCCGATCCTTACGGGCCGGATATGATCCCGTTGGTGACGACCAATCCTCCGCCACCGGCGACCAATGGGGTGGTCACAACCAATTACATCATCGCCCAATTCCCGACCAACCCGATCATCAATTTTCAAAAGTGCAATTTCCGCGTTCCGGAAGACGTCAACGACCCGGCCAATCCCTTTGGCTATTCGACGCCGGTCACGATTTATGTGGAGCGTTCCATGTCTGCCACCAACACTTCGGCGATTACGTTGACTTACCGCGTTGATAATATCATTAACAGCGATGCCGCCCCGGACGACAATTGGAATAACTGGTTCCCGCTCCAGCCGGCGTCCGATTATGCCGCCCCGACGCCGCTGAATTCCACACCCTTGCGGGAAGCAAACTCCGACTTCAACATGGTGGCAAATGGTACCATCAGCTTTCCAGCCAACGGTGTTGACGAGTATTTCCAGCCCATCAGCTTTACGGTCACCAATTCCCCGAACACCAAATTCAACCGGGACTTTAAAGTCGAACTTTACAAAACGGTACAGGTTAACGGCATAAATGTGCCAGAGCTGGCCGGCGAGGTCGCTGAAACCACCGTGACCATCCTGTTCAACGACCAGCATCCGCCCGCCGGCTCGGTGGATGAATTCTACAACGCGGATTTCAACGGCAGCCTGGCGCTCGCACCCAACACTGTGCCGATTACCGCTCCGCCCAACAACCCCAACCCGGGCGTGGCCGGCCTGGTGAACAGCCTCCTGGTCCTGAGCAACAACGAAACGCTCATCGCCGGCGACTTTGCTTCTTACAACGGGGCCACTTACAATAATTCACATCCCATCAACGGTATCGCGCTGGTTGCCACCAACGGGGCCCTGGATCAATCGTTTGCTCCAAACTCGGGAGCGGACGACGGGCCCATCAATGCGCTGGCTCTGGCTCCGAGTGGACAGTTTGTCATCGGCGGTAATTTTACGTCATTCAACGGGGTGTCCCGCGACCATGTCGCCCGGGTGAATACCGACGGGTCGCTTGACCTGGGTTTCAACGCGGCGGCCGACGGGAATATCTTTGCCGTCGCCGTGCAGCCGGATAGCAAAGTCCTGATTGGCGGCAATTTTCAGAACGTCAACGGCGTGACGCGTTACTATCTGGCCCGGTTGAACAGTGATGGTTCGCTCGACACGTCGTTCGACCCTGGCAACACCTTGAACGGTCCCGTCTATGCGCTGGCGTTGCCGCCGGTGATTACCGTCAATTTCGCCAACAGCGGGTTTGATCAGAGCAACCAGACGGTTAATCTCGGCGTCTATACCGCGGGCACGCTGACCGTTAATTACAACATGTTCCTGCAGGGTGACGACATGCAGGTCTACTATGGCGATACCAATGTTGCCAACGGCACCGGGGTTTTAATTTACGATACCGGCCTCGTCTCCGGCGCCAACAGTTTTACCATCCCCTTTGGTCCGATTAATGGCATTACGACCAATATCCTCACCATTGTCATGGATCAAGGCATTACTCCTTCCGGTAACCGTTGGTCTTACAGCGGCACGGTCACGGTAAACCCGTCCTTCAATGGCGTCATGGTTGGCGGGGCTTTCGCCGTGAATGGTCAAAGTTATAGTGACATCGCGCGCTTTACCCCCGGTGGCACGCTGGACACAACCTTCAGTCCGCTTTCCGGCGCCGATAACACGGTTTACGCTTTGGGCTGGCAATTTGACGGCAAGGTGGTGGCGGGCGGCGCATTCAAAAATTTCAACGGTATCGCGCTCAATCGCCTCGCGAGGCTGAACACCGATGGCAGTCTGGACAGCACCAACTTCTTCCCTGGCACCGGCGCTGACGACATCGTTTGGAACGTCACGGTGCAACCTTTGGACGGCACCATCTACGTCGGCGGGCAGTTCCGGTCCTTCAACGGCACGCGTCGCGCCGGATTCGCGCGGCTCTATCCCAACGGCACGGTGGACACCACATTTCTTGACACGGCCTACAATCAGTTCGCCGGTCTGAAACGGATTTTTTCCTGGGAAGCGCCTGCGGTTTATACTTCCGGCCTGCAAAGCGACGGCAACGTCATGATCGGCGGCTCGTTTGAGCAGGTGGGCGGCGGCCAGGCGAACACCAACGTCTGCAACGCGCTGGACGATGAGCTGGGGATAACCGAAAGTTTTGGCGACCCCAATCTGTGGGTTGAGCCCAAGGCGCGCGACGGCGTCCGCAATCGCAGCAGCGTTGCCCGTTTGATTGGCGGCTCGACGCCCGGGCCGGGCAGCATCGGTTTCCAGACGGCCAACATTTCGGCCAACAAGAGCCAAAGCGTCCTGACCGTGGGCCTCGTGCGTACCAACGGTGTCCTGGGGCCAATCTCGGCCAACGTCTCCATCCAACCTGGCACCGCCCAAAGCGGCGCGGATTACTTCTATGACGGGACACCGCCCCAGTTCTGGATTGCCTGGCGTTACATCACGTCAGTCCAGACCCGGTTGCGCAGTGATGGTTTGTTTGGCATCAGCGGCTTCCTGCAAGACGTCTTCAGCAGCCTGGCCCTGGCGGATGCCCTTATCAACAACCAGTCGGTCGTGACGGTCAGCATCATCAAAGACCCGTCGACGCTGGGCAACCTCAATGCCCAATTCCAACTGGCCAACCCGAGCGGGGCGGATGAGTTTTATCTCGGCGGCCAGAATATTCCGCTGGGCGCGGCTTTGGGTCCCGCCACGGCACCGTTTACGTTGATTGATGACACCAAACAGTCCGGCACATTCGGATTTGTTTCTCCGCTTCTCGTGGCCACCAATGTGCTCGCGCCAGTTACGGTGGTGCGAAGCAATGGCCTTTACGGCACGGTGACCATGTGGGTCACTACCAGCAATGGGACGGCCATCGCGGGTGTTGATTACAACGGGTTCACCAACCAGCTCATCACTTTCCAGCAGGGCGATGTCAGCAAAACGTTCACGGTCACGAATCGGAACAACGGCCTGATTTCCACCAACTTCGTGGAAAAGACAGTCTTTCTGCACTTGTCCAACCTCCACGGGCCGGGTGATGGCGGCGCGACGTTTGGCATTTCCAACACAGTGGTCCGGCTCATCAACCCCAATTTCCCTGGTTATTTGACGCTGAGCGCCACCAATTACCTCGGCAGCCAGGCCGCCGGTTTCATCAACTTCGTGGTCAACCGCGTCGCCGGTAACCTCGGCACCATCACGGTGCAGTACGCCACCACCAACGGCCCGACGGCAACCAACGGCGTGGATTTTGTTGGCACCACCAATACGCTGCAATGGAACACCGGCGATGCTTCGCCGCGCATCATCGCCATTCCGCTTATCAACACCGGCATGGTCGGCCCCAACAAACAATTCGGGGTCGCGTTGCTCAACCCGACACTGAATACCACCAACTGGCCGCAGTTGTTTTATGTCGGCACGCCACCCAGCAATTCCATTGTCAAAGCGGCGATGGTGATTTCCAACGACAACAGCTACGGCGCATTCCGGTTCAGCGCGCCCGGTTATATCGTCAACGAAAGCGGCGGCTACGCCACCATCACCGTCCTGCGTAACGGCGGCATCGCCGGACCGGTTTCTGTCAATTTCGCCACGGGCAATGGAGCCAACACCACCGCCGGACTCAATTATATTGCGACCAACGGGACCCTCGTGTTTGCCGCGAACCAGAGTGCCGCCAGCTTCAACGTGACGGTTCGCGACGACGGCGTGCAGGATCCCACCAATTTCTATTTCAACGTTACCTTGTCGAATCCGACCAACGCCGTGATGGGCTCGCCGAGCAGTGCCATCGTCAACATTGTGGATGCCGAAACCTATAACCGGCCGCCCGGCTCGCCGGATGGCACCTTTAACCCGGGCATGAATGGTGATGTCCTGGCCCTCGCGTTGCAGCCCAACGGCCAAATCCTCGCGGGCGGCAGCTTCACTTACGTTAACGGTGTGCCCGAGAATTCCATTGCCCGGTTGAATGCCGACGGGTCGCTGGATAGGGCCGGTTTCCTGAACGGTTTGGCCGGTGCCAATGGCGCCGTGCAGGCCTTGGTTTGTCAGACGGACGGCCGCGTGCTCATCGGCGGCGCCTTCACCAGCGCCAATGGCATCACCCGCAATCATATCGCCCGGCTGATGACCGATGGTTCCCTGGACACCAGCTTCAATCCGGGCCCCGCTGCTGACGCGCCGGTCTATGCGCTGGCGGAAACCTTCATTAACGGCGTGCGGAGTTTGTACGTGGGCGGCTCGTTCAGCACTGTTGGCGGCAGCGGCAATTCCAGCCCCAACCTGGCCCGCCTCAACAATGCCGGCGGCTTCGACTCGTCCTTTGCCGTCGGCTCCGGCCCCAACGCCCCCGTTTATGCCATTGCCGTTTATCCCACCAATTCGCCGTTCGCCGGCAAGCTGCTGGTCGGCGGGTCGTTTACCAACGTCAACGGGTTCACTTTGGGCTGCATCGCCCGGATGAACGGCGACGGTTCCGTGGACACAAACTTCGATTTGAACCTGGGGGCCAACAATACCGTCCGCGCCATCGCGATTCAGAATGACGGCCGTATTCTCCTGGGCGGTGACTTCACCAATGTCAATGGTGTGAATCTGAACCATGTTGCCCGCCTGAATTCCGACGGGACGCTCGACGCCGCCTTCGCGGCCAACGTTGGCGCCGGCGCCAACGACACGGTCCAGGCCATCGCGGTGCAGGCCGACAATCGGATTGTGCTGGCCGGCCAGTTTACCCAGGCCGACGGGGTCACGCGCAGTCGCATAACCCGGTTGCTGCCCACCGGGGCGGTGGACCCGACTATAAACTTTGGCGACGGCGCAAACGGTTCCGTTGATGCCGTTATCGTTCAACCCGCGGACCAGATGTTGGTCATTGGCGGCGGCTTCACCCAGTATAATGACCAGCCGGCAGGGCATATTGCCCGGATTTATGGCGGCTCTATGACCGGGTCTGGCGCGTTCGAGTTCAGTGCGGCCGGTTACCAGGTTGCCGAAAATGGCGGACAGGCGCTCATTACCATCCGGCGCACCGGCGGCACCGGCGGGACGAATTCGGACGGCTCGGGCAACATCTCCATTACTTTTGCCACCAGCAACTACACAGCCGTTGCGGGCGTGAATTACCAGATGGTGGTCACCAACTTGATCTTCCCGCCGGGCGAAGTTCTCGAATCGGTCCCCGTGCCGGTGATGGACGACGGTGTCGTCACGTCCAACCTGATTGTGAACCTGGCGCTTTCCAATCCCACGCCGCCGGCGGGTATTGGCAATCAAGCCTCGGCGCAACTGACCATCATCAATGTTGAAAGCGCCGTGAGCTTCTCGTCCGCCGGTTTTTCCGTTGCCAAGAACGTGCTGAGCGGTTTTGGCACGCTGGATGTCGTTCGCCTGGGAGGCACCAACGGCATTTGCTCGGTGGATTTCCTTACGACCACCAACGGCACTGCGGTGACGAATGTGGATTTTTATCCGACCAATTTGACCGTTACCTTCAATCCGGGCGACACCGACAAGCCGGTTCAGGTGCCGATCATCAACAACAACTTGCCTGAAGGTTACCGCACGGTGTTCTGCGTGCTGACCAATCCGGTGAACACGCTCGTGTACAACCCGTCCAATGCCACCCTCACGATTGTTGACACCGTCAATGCGCCCGGCCAATTCAGTTTCTCGGCCACCAATTATGTGGTCAACGAAACCGACGGCACTGCTTATCTTACCGTGGTTCGCACCAACGGAACGTCGGGCACCGTTTCGCTGACATGCAGCACTGTTCCGGGCACGGCTCAGCCGGGAGTGAGTTACATCACCACGACCAACACGTTGACCTTCAACAACGGCGACATCAGCAAGACGTTTGCCGTGCCGCTCGTGCAGAACAATCTGGTGCTGGGCACCGTCACCTTTACGAACGTGCTGTCAATGGCGGTTTCAACCAATGGCGCCGCGTTGATCGCTCCCACCAATGCCACCGTGAGCATTCTTGACAAAAACACCGGCTTTGCTTTTGCCGCCGCGACGAACTCCATTATCGAGACTGCCGGTTTCGCCCCGGTCAACGTCCTGCGTATCGGCGCTACCAACAACCCGGTGCAGGTCAATTACGCGACGGTTAACGGCACGGCGGTCTCCGGGGTCAATTACACGACCCAAAGCGGGACGCTCAACTTTGGCGTTGGCGAATCACTGCGGAGCGTTCAGGTGCCCCTGATTTACGATCCGCAGGTGACCGGTAATCTCTATTTCACGGTCATCCTGTCCAGCAACAGTCCCGGAACGCAAATCGTGGCGCCGGCCACCAATACGGAAGTGGTGCTGGATGCCGATGCGGGTCTGAGCTTCACCAACTCCACCACCAGCGTGCTCAAGAGCGCCGGTAGCGTCCTCATCACGGTCTATACCACCAACACCGCCGTCGAGCCGGTAGTGATCTATTCCAACGGAGTGCCGATCACGACGCCTCTGTCCGTGCAATACTCCACGACCAATGGCACCGCTGCCGCGGGCATTGATTACGTCGGGGTCAGCGGCACCCTGGTGTTCACCAATGGCATCGGCACCAACACCTTTATCGTGCCCATCATCAATAATGGCGTGGTGACGGGCAATCGTACGTTCGCCGTCAACCTCTCCAACCCGACCGCGCCCGGTCAGGTGGTGGCCCCCAGCAACCAGGTGGTGACCATCATTGACAGCAACTCCGGCCTGAGCTTTTCCAACGCAACCTTTACCGTGCTCAAGACCGGTGGGGCCGCCAATATCAACGTCTTCCGCACCGGTTACACCGACAGCGTAGTTTTCGTGAACTTCCTCGCCACCAACGGCACGGCCACCGCCGGTATTAATTACGTGGCCACCAATGGCCTGCTCATGTTCACCAACGGCGTGACCAGCCAGGCGTTCTCCGTGCCCATCATAGACACCACCGTCGTCCAGCCGGATGAAACGGTATTGCTCGAATTGCTCAATCCGACCAATGGGTTCCTGGTCGCGCCCAGTGCTGCGACGTTGACGATTCACGACACCACCGGCAGTTATGTGGTCCCGGCGGGTTCCACGCTAATTAATGAATCCGGCCCGACCAACGGCATCATTGATACCAATGAAACCGTCACCCTGCTCTTCGCCTTCCGCGACGCCGGCGGCACCAATGTCAACGACCTCAAAGCCACTTTGCTAGCCACTAACGGGGTGACAGCGCCAACGGTGCCGGGCGGCGGCCTGGCGCTCCAGGACTACGGGCCATTGACTTACGGCGGCCATTCGGTTTCGCGACTTTTCAGCTTCATAGCTCAGGGCACAAACCGGCAGCAGATTGTCGCTACGTTCCAGCTTCAAGACGGCGCAAAGAATATCGGCACCGGCGTCTTTGGCTATACCTTGGGTACTTGGACTACGGTCGTTTCGAATTCTGCGATGATCATTATCAACGATAAAGCCATCGCCTCGCCCTATCCTTCCATCATCAATATCAGTGGTCTGGGCGGTTCGCTGGTCAAAGCCACCATCACCGTCACCAACCTCTCGCACCCGTCGCCCAAGGACATTGATGCATTGCTGGTGTCACCCAGCCAGCTCACCACGTTGTTCATGGCGCACGCCGGTGGCCAGAATGCCCTCCAGAACGTCACCATTACTTTTGACGACGCCGCAAGCGATTATCTGCCGCAATCGACGCCGATCACAGCATTGCCCAACGCCGTCATCACCAACAAACCCACGGCGTATCAGCCGATACCGCCGTTCCCGTGATGCCATGATGCGGACCTTTGAACCACCACAGTTTTTATGAGGAAGAGTTTATTGAAAATTTGCGTTGGCCTGGCCTTGGTGAGCGCCGCGATTTTCTCGAGCGTGGCGGCTCCTGGCCAGGTGACGTTGCACGGCCATGTGCCGGCAGCGGTGTCGTGGTTGCAGGCCGTCGGATCTGTGCCGCCGTCCGACCATCTCCAATTGGCCATCGGTTTGCCGTTGCGGAACCAGGCCGGGCTTGGCGGCCTCCTCGAGCAACTTTACGACCCTGCCAGTCCGATTTACCACCAGTTTTTGACCCCCGAACAGTTTACGGCCCAGTTTGCTCCCACCGAAAAGGACTATCAAAAGGTGATTGATTTTGCGAAGGCAAATGGTCTGACGATTGTGCGCACGCATCCCAACCGGATGTTGCTCGATGTGACTGGAACGGCAGCGAACATTGAAAAGACGTTTAATGTTGCGTTGCATGTTTATCGCCACCCGACGGAGAATCGCGACTTTTTTGCCCCGGACGTCGATCCATCCGTGCCGTCGGGGTTGTCAATCCAGGACATCAGCGGTCTGGATAACTACCGGCGGCCGCACCCGCAATACAAAATCAAACCATCCATCCCGGCGGCAAATTTGGCCGGTCTTTCAACTGCGCCAGCGCCGAATGCGACGACGGGTTCAGGCCCCGGCGGCAATTACGTCGGCAACGATTTTAGAAACGCCTATGTTCCGGGAACGACGCTGAATGGTTCCGGTCAGACCGTCGCTTTGGTGCAATTTGACGGTTATCTGACCGGTGACATCAATCAATACGAAAGCCTGTTCGGTCGCACGAACATTCCGTTGCAGAATGTTTTAATAGACGGGTTCAGCGGCCTGCCCACCGGCAGCGGCGGGGAGGTGGAAGTATCGTTGGACATTGAAATGGTCATCTCCATGGCCCCGGCACTGGCCAGGGTGATTGTTTATGAAGGCAATCCTGATAATTTTCATCCCAATGACGTGTTGAATCAGATCGCCACGGATGATTTGGCGAAGCAGGTGAGTTCTTCGTGGACATGGACGGGTGGGCCGGAGGCCACTACCGATCAAATTCTAAAGCAAATGGCCGTGCAAGGCCAAACTTATTTCCAAGCCTCGACTGACTTTGATGCCTATCCCCCTGGCACGGTGGATTCTCCCTTTGAGTTTGGCACGCCGGCGGACAATCCGTATGTCACCAGCGTGGGCGGAACCACTCTGACGATGAATGGGGCGGGGGCTTCGTATGCGTCGGAAACAGTTTGGAACTGGGACATTCGATATGGTCCCGCAGCCGATGGCATTGGCAGCAGCGGCGGTTTTAGCAGCTTTTATGCGATCCCCAGTTGGCAGACGAATATCAATATGGCGGCGCGCGGCGGTTCGACGACCACCCGCAACTTCCCCGACGTCGCCCTGACCGGCGACGACACGCTGGTAATTGCCGATGGCGGCGTGGAATATACCGGCGTCGGCGGCACCAGCATTGCCGCGCCGCTTTGGAACGGCTTCATGTCGTTGGTCAATCAACAAGCTGCCAATAACGGTCATGCTCCTGTCGGATTTTTGAATCCAGCCCTTTACAGCATTGGCAACAGTGCTATTTACGCCAATTGTTTCCACGATATTACCACCGGCAACAACGAATGGAGTGGCAGCCCGAATTTGTTTACGGCCGTGGCTGGTTACGACCTGTGTACCGGCCTGGGCACGCCTAACGGGACCAATTTGATCAATGTCCTGGCGACTTCGGTCAATCCCGTCACCCACCTGTCGCCGCCGCCGCCGCCCTTTGGCACCAACCTGGCCGCCATGAATGGCAGCAATCCCAATGGTAGCTGGTCGCTCTTCATCCAGGATGACTCGATGTATGATTCCGGCGTCATCTCCAATGGCTGGGTTCTCGCTTTGACGACGGCCAATCTGGTCGGTGTTGCGGCGGACAACGAACTGTTGATGACGGCCTCCGCCACCAATATCCCGGTCGGCAGCAACGTGACCTTCACCCTGACGGTGGTGAATTATGGACCGAGCGGCAGCACCAACGTGCTGGTGTCGGACAGCATGCCCACAGGTTTCACGCTGGTTTCGAGCAACGGCAACCCGGGTTCTGTCACCCGGAGCGGCTCAACGGTCATTTGGAACATCGGCACACTCGCCACCAATGCCGGCGGACAAGCCACACTGACAATGCAGGCCAATAACGCGGGCAGCTATGTCAACAGCGCCCTCGTCACCGCGACTACTCCCGACCCCAACCCGGATGATGCTGCTGTATCCGCCAACATTATCGTGGGATCAGTGGCGCCGCCCACTCCGCCCACGATGTCCGGGGTGGCGGTCACCAACGGCACCTTCCAATTCAAAATCACCAGTCTGCCGGGGCAAACCAACGTGGTTTATGCGTCCACCAATCTCGCCAATTGGGTTCCCGTCCAGACCAACGTCGGCTCGTTCACGTTCACAGATCTGATCACGTCGCCTTATCGGGTGCGGTTCTATCGCGACTCCGTCACCGGGCCTTAATGGTAGCGGCGCTCTGAGAGCGCTGCACTTCCGGCAAGGGGCAAAATTTCAAATGCGGCGGTCATAGACCGCCGCTACACTTTGTGTATGAAAGTTTGCGGTCTGACCGGTGGAGCGGGCATGGGCAAATCCACCGCCGCCCAATGCCTTCGCAGTCGCGGTGTGCCGGTGGTGGACACCGACGAACTCGCCCACCAACTCGTTGAGCCCGGCCAGCCCGCCTTGACGGAAATCCAGACGGTTTTCGGCAAGCGCGTAATTGCCCCCGATAGCCGCCTGCGCCGTGATGAACTGGCGCAAATCGTTTTCACCGATCCCGCCGCCCGCAAGAAACTCGAAGCCATCCTGCATCCCCGCATCCGCGAACGGTGGCTCGCCCAAATTGAAACCTGGCGCGGGGAAAACTGCCCCCTCGCGGTGGTCGTCATCCCGTTGTTGTTTGAGACAGCGGCCGAATCGCAGTTTGACAAAATCATCTGCGTCGCCTGTTCGGCCGCGGCCCAGCGCGAACGGCTGTTGGCCCGGGGTTGGATGCCGGGGCAAATCCGGCAGCGCCTCGCCGCCCAATGGCCGATTGAACAAAAAATCGCCCGCGCCGATTTTGTCATTTGGACCGAGGGCGCGCCCGAGACCTGCGCCCGACAAATTGAGCGGATTTTGGCCGGGCTGTAGCCGCAACCTTCAGGTTGCGTGAACACTTGCCGCCGGTCCGCCGCACTCCGAAGAAGATTCGCTTTGCCATGGGGTTTTGCTAGATTGCGCCAACATGATTCTCACATCCGACGAGTTGCATAGTCTGGTTGGGCTGACTCATCAGTCGCCACACACGCTGCTTGGCATGCACCCGCTCGGCGACGGCTCAGGCTTGGTCGCCCGCGCCCTTCTGCCGGGGGCGGCAAAGGTTGAAATTCAACCTGCCCGCGAGAAAACCAAACCGCGGTTCACGCTTCAGCGCATTCCCGACACGGACATTTTTGAGGGAACCACCCAATCCGCAAAACAGGTTTACGCCTATGACCTGGTCGTCAGCGATCATCAAGGCCAGATACGCCGGACGCGGGATGCGTTTTCCTTTTTGCCGACACTGAGCGAGTCGGATTTGTTTTTGTTCGGCAAGGGCGACGAGCGGCGCATCTACGAAAAGCTTGGCGCCCAGTTGCGGACCATTGACGGTGTTCCTGGCACCAGCTTCGCCGTCTGGGCGCCCAACGCCCAACGCATCAGTGTCGTCGGCGATTTCAACAATTGGGATGGCCGGTTCCATCCCATGCGGTTGCTCGGCGCTTCGGGTGTCTGGGAGATTTTCGTTCCGGACGTCGGAGTAGGAGCACATTACAAATTTGAGGTCCGCGATGCGCACGGAAAGATTTCGCTCAAGACCGATCCCTACGGGTTTTTCTTCGAAGTGCCGCCGAAAAATGCCGCCATCGTCTGGGATACCCGCAAGTTCAAGTGGACGGACGAGACCTGGATGCGACAGCGGCCCGGACGTGACCCGCTCCGTTCGCCGATGAGCGTTTATGAAGTGCACCTCGGTTCCTGGCGGAAAAAGTCCGTCGGCGAGTCACTCAGTTTTCGCGAACTCGCGGCGCCGCTCGTCGATTACGTCAAGCGCATGGGCTTCACCCACGTTGAATTTTTGCCACCCGCCGAACATGCCTTTTATCCGTCGTGGGGTTATCAAGTGACCGGCTTTTATGCGCCGACCAGCCGCTACGGCACGCCGGACGATTTCCAGTTTCTCGTGAATGCCCTGCACGAAGCGGGCATCGGCGTGTTGGTGGACTGGGTGCCCGCACATTTCCCGCGCGATGACTGGGCGCTGGCGCGCTTCGATGGCACCGCCCTGTACGAGCACGAAGACCCGCGCAAAGGTGCGCATCAGGACTGGGGCACGTTGATTTTCAATTATGGCCGCCACGAGGTGAACAATTTTCTGGTCGCCAACGCGTTGTTCTGGTGCGACCGGTTCCACGTGGACGGCTTGCGGGTGGACGCGGTGGCCTCGATGCTTTACCTCGATTACTCGCGCAAACAAGGCGAGTGGCTGCCCAATCAATTCGGCGGGCGCGAAAATCTCGAAGCCATCGAATTTCTGAAAAAATTCAACCACCTCACGCACACGGAATTTCCGGGTGTGGTCACCGTCGCCGAGGAATCCACCGCCTGGCCGCTCGTTACGCGTCCGCCCTATCTCGGCGGATTGGGCTTTTCGTTCAAATGGAACATGGGCTGGATGCATGACACGCTCGGTTACTTCAGCCGCGAGCCGATTCACCGCAAATATCATCAAAACGATCTCACGTTCGCGATGCTCTACCATCATCACGAAAATTTCATTCTGCCGCTGTCGCACGATGAGGTGGTACACGGCAAACGCTCGTTGTTGGGCCGGATGCCCGGAGATGACTGGCAGCGGTTCGCGAACCTGCGCTCGCTGCTGGCCTATCAATGGCTGTTCCCCGGCAAGAAACTGCTGTTCATGGGCGGTGAATTCGGCCAGAGCGCGGAGTGGAACGCCAACGGCCAGTTGGATTGGTGGCTGCTCGACGCCGGACCGTATCATCGCGGCCTGCAAAAGTTCGTGGAGGACTTGAACAAACTGTACATCGCCTCGCCGGGATTGTGGCAATCCGATTACGACCACGGCGGTTTTTATTGGATTGACTGCGCCGACCGCGAAAGCAGCGTGCTGTCATTCATCCGCCAAAATCCCGATGGCACAAATCCGGTCGCCGTCATTTTGAATCTAACCCCGGTGCCCCGCGTGAATTATCGGCTTGGCCTGCCGCGCGCGGGCCGCTGGCGCGAGGTGTTGAACAGCGACGCCGCCATTTACGGCGGCAGCAACCGGGGCAACTACGGCGGCGTCACCGCCGGAACTGTTTCCTCCCACAACCAGCCGCAATCCGCGGAATTTTACCTGCCGCCGCTCAGTGTGATTGTCTTCCAACCTGAATAAAGCTGCGGAGCAGCGGTCGAGAACAGCCCACGGTTTCAACCGTGGGTTGAGGGATCTAGGCAATAAGCCCCGGCAGGGGCGACAGATAATCAAATTGAAAGTTTGACGATTCGCTCCTGAATCTGGCTGTTCCAGCGGTTGAAATAGCCGAACAGACGGTAAAGCTCCTCCAGCTTTGGCAAAATCTTCTCGCGCGCCGCCGCGTCGGTCACGACCCATTTCTCGTCGAGTGATTTCAATTCGGCTGACAACTTCTCGCGCAACTCGTTGAGTTTCGTTTGCAGATCCTTCAGCCGTTCAATCCATTCCTGCGCACGTTCGAAGAACCCGACTTGCAGCAACGGTGAGGTAACTTTGTTTCTTTCTGCCAGAAAAGTATCTGTATTGCGGCAGGTGGTCGCGACTTCGGCGAACAAATCGGCGAGGGCAGATGGTATTTGCTGGACGTCCTTCGGTTTGGCGCCAAGTTCCAATTCGAGCAGATGCAGTAATCGTGACTTCGGTTCGCCCAGCCATTGGTAGGCCGCGTTCAGTTCCGCGTAACTGCGGTTGGCCGCATTTTTCTCCGTTTCATTCGCGCCGTGTTGTTTGTCCGGGTGCGCCGCTGACGCCAACTTCAGAAATTTCGCTTTCAATGCCTCCGGTTCCAGCCACGGCCGGCGCGGCTCGTTGAGCAGAACAAAATAATCGGTCATGGGAATTTGAAACCCTCAACTTTCAACCCTCAACTCTGAACCATCTAAGCACTGAAGCTTTCGCCGCACGAGCAGGTCGTGGCGGCATTCGGATTCTTCACCTTGAATCCGCCGTCCAGCGCGTCCAGGTAATCCAACTCGCTGCCGGTCACGTACAACGCGCTCTTCGGGTCCACGACCACCCGCACGCCGCCGGATTCGACGAGGATGTCGCGGTTGGCCGGAGCATCCTGCAAATCCATCTTGTATTGCAGGCCCGAGCAGCCGCCGCCGACCACTGCCACGCGCAGGACGCCGTTGGGTCGTCCTTGTTTGGTCAGCAACGACGACACCTTTGCCGCAGCGCTCGACGTGAGTTTGACCAGCCGTTCGTCCCCGACGCGGAAAGTCGGCGCGGCGGTTTGTTTGCTGGCAATGTTGGCAATCATCTTTGACCGGCAGCAACGTAGCCTTTTGTGCCTCCGACGTCAACGCAGGCTGTTGGTGGGGCGAGCGTCCTCGCGAGCCGAGTCTGACTTGGACACAAACGGCTCGTCAGTAGCCTCGCCCCACCATTTCACATTTGTGCGTTTATCCGCGTAAAGCGGCGTGGTTGCAACGCGGCTTTACCCCGTGTCCAGCTGTGGTTTATTCTCCCGCCCATGAAACTCATTTCGTGGAACGTCAACGGCCTGCGCGCCGTGCTGAAGAAGAATTTTCTCGATTACCTGGATGCCGGGAAACCCGACGTCCTGTGCCTGCAGGAAACGAAATGCAGTCCCGACGACGTTGAGCAACTCTGGCCGGCGAGTTACACCACGTATTGGAATTGTGCAGAGAAGAAGGGGTATTCGGGCACGGCGATTTTTACCCGGACGCGACCGCTCAAGGTGGTGCCGCACATTGACATTGCCGAACACGACCGGGAGGGCCGCGTGCTCGCCGCCGAGTTTGCCGACTTTTATCTCGTCAACGTCTATGTGCCGAATTCCAAGCGCGATTTATCGCGGCTGGTTTACCGTCAGCGCTGGGACGCCGATTTTTTGCGCTACCTGAAGAAGCTGGAGAAGAAAAAGCCGGTGGTTTTCTGCGGCGATCTGAACGTGGCGCACACGGAAATTGATTTGGCCAATCCCAGGGCGAACGTTCACAACCACGGGTTCACCATCGAGGAACGCAATGGCTTCACCGCATTTGTGAATGCCGGTTTTCTCGACACGTTCCGCGAATTTGAGAAAGGTGGGGGACATTACAGTTGGTGGAGCCAGATGGGCGGCGCGCGCTCCCGGAACGTCGGCTGGCGCATTGATTATTTTCTCATCTCAAAATCCCTGCGCCCGCGGCTCAAACGAGCCTTTATTGAACCTGACGTGACAGGCAGCGACCATTGCCCGGTGGGTATCGAACTCCGGTGAATAAAAAATTGCAGATTTGGCTCGTCAGCGATTCAAATCGGACTTACCTTCACCATGGCTAAACTACGTTGCCTAGATGAAAATACTTCTCGTCAGTCCCCGGACTCCGGACACGTTCTGGAGTTTCAAGCACGCCGTGCGTTTTGTTTCCCGGAAAGCGTCCATGGCGCCGCTGGGTTTGCTCACCGTGGCGGCCATGCTGCCGCCGGAATGGGAACTCAAACTGGCAGACCTGAACGTGGCGCGGCTCAAGGACGAAGACCTGCGCTGGGCGGATTACGTGATGATCGGAGCCATGATTGTGCAGAAGGATTCGGTGCGGGAAATTGTGGCTCGCTGCGCGGCGCTGAAAAAGACCGTCATCGCGGGCGGACCGCTGTTCACCACCGGCCACGAATCGTTCCCGGAAATCCAGCACTTCGTTCTGGGCGAAGCCGAGGAAGTGATGCCGCAGGTCGTGGAAGACATGCGGAACAGCCGGTTGCAGCCGGTTTACCATGCCGCGGGCCGGCCGGAAATCACCCGGAATCCCGTCCCGCGCTGGGACCTCATCAATTTCCGGCACTACGTCACGATGTCCGTGCAATTCTCTCGCGGCTGCCCGTTTGATTGCGAATTTTGCGACATCATCGTGATGAACGGACGCGTGCCCCGCACCAAAACACCAGCGCAATTGATTGCCGAGCTGGATGCGTTGTGCCGGCGCGGCTGGAAGGACATGGTTTTTATCGTGGACGACAATTTCATTGGCAACAAGGCCCGGACGAAGGCGTTGCTGCACGCGTTGATCGAATGGCGGCAACGCACGCGGCCTGGCATCGGATTTCTCACTGAGGCATCCATGAATCTCGCCGACGACCCGGAATTGTGCGGGCTGATGGTGGAAGCCGGGTTCAAAAAAGTTTTCGTGGGCATCGAAACGCCGTCGGTCGAGGCATTGGAGGAGTGTCATAAGCTCCAGAATCGGAACCGGGACCTCGTGGCCTCGGTGAAAACACTGCAGCACGCCGGGCTGGAAGTCATGGGCGGATTCATCGTCGGTTTCGACAGCGACAAGAGCGACATCTTCAAACGGCAGTTCGAATTCATCCAGCGCTCCGGCGTGGCGACGGCCATGGTCGGGTTGCTGAGTGCGCTGCCGCAGACACGATTATGGAAGCGGCTGAAGCACGAAGGACGGCTCGAAAGCGAAAGCACCGGCAACAACTCCGATGCCACGCTGAACTTCAAACCCAAGTTGAGCCGCGAATTTCTGCAATCCGGCTACCGGGAACTGGTGAAGAAACTGTATGAGCCGCGACACTACTACCAGCGCATCCGGACATTTCTCCAGAGCCATCGTCCGTCCGGTCCGCGCCTGCGCCTGTCCCGCGCCGATATCATTGCGTTTCTGAAATCCTTCTGGGTGCTGGGCGTGTGGCACCGGGGGCGCGTAGGTTATTGGCGGCTGTTCTGGTGGACGCTCCTCCGGCGTCCGCGCCAGTTCCCGCAAGCCATCGAACTCGCCATCCTCGGCTACCATTTCCGCCGCGTGGCCAACTCCTTGCGCGCGCCTTCCTCCCGCGATCGGTGACGGAATCAGATGGGTAAGCAGCCCCAATCGCAATGGGACTTCGGCGAATTGTTTCCGACGGAGGCGACCCGAAATGTTTTGTCCGTCTCGGAACTGACAGCGCAGGTCAAACGGTCGCTGGAAAAACAAGTCGGCGCGGTCTGGGTGAGCGGCGAAATCACGAATTTGCGCGCGCAATCTTCCGGCCATATTTATTTCACGCTCAAGGACGCGACGTCACAGTTGAGTTGCGTGCTGTTCCGCGGCGAGGCGGTAATGAACCGCAGCGTGTTGCAGGACGGGCAGAAGGTCCTGCTGCAAGGCGATGTGACGGTTTATGAAGCCCGCGGACAATACCAACTCATCGTTCATGCAGTGGAGTTGCAGGGAGTCGGCGCGCTGCAAATCGCCTTCGAAAAGCTCAAGCAGAAGCTCGCGGCGGAAGGGCTGTTCGCGCCGGAACGGAAACGGGCGCTGCCGGAATATCCGCAGTGCATCGGTTTGGTCACTTCACCCACCGGCGCGGCCATCCGCGACGTTTTGCACGTCGTGCAACGACGAAATCCGGGTCTGGAAATCATTCTGGCGCCTTGCCGCGTGCAAGGCCGAGGCGCCGCGCAGGAAATCGCGGCAGCCATCCGGCTTCTCAACGAATTTAACCTGTCACCTGTCACTCGTCACTTGTCACTCGATCTGATTCTGGTCACCCGCGGTGGCGGTTCGCTGGAAGATTTGTGGGCCTTCAACGAGGAAGTCGTGGCACGGGCCATTTTTGAATCGGCGGTGCCAGTTGTATCGGCGGTAGGACATGAGATTGATTTTACCATCGGCGATTTCGTGGCCGACCTGCGCGCGGCTACGCCGAGTGCCGCAGCGGAAATCATCACGGAAGGCGTCTTCGCCAGCCGCGAATTTGTGGCCGAAGCCCCGGCGCGGTTGCAGCGAAAAGTCCGGCAGCGATTGGAGGGAGCGATAGAAGATTTTGAGCAGTTTCGGGGACGCATGGCTCGGCTGCATCCACGTCGCCGACTCAACGAAGCGTTGCAGCGGCTCGATGATTTACAAACCGGCTTGTTGCGCTGCGCAAAGCAGGGCGCGCGCGATCGCGCGGTGGCCTGGCGCAACCTGGCTGACCGGTTATTGCGCGTTCGCCCGGCGCAGTTATTGCATCAGCGGCGCGAATCATTGTTGCTCAGCCAGCGCCGTTTGTGGGAGTTGGCACAGGGTCATTTGCGGAATGGACGCTACCGGTTTGAGGCGATGGAAGCGCGGCTGCGTTTGCTGGGGCCGGAGCAAGTGCTGGCGCGCGGTTACTCAATCACCATGGATGCGGCCACGGATAAAGTCTTGTGGAATGCCGCTGAAGTTAAAGGCGGGCAGAGGTTGAAAACGCGGTTGAAACAGGGCGAGATATCGAGTCGCGTAGAAAAATAATTCGCGCATCGTCCTGATTTTAAGTTCGGAGTTCCGCGTTCACGCGGTCCGGGCCGCCTAAAGGCGGAACTCCAAGCGAATTTAGGACACTACCATAATTCAAGCCGGCTTGCGGAGACACTCGCCCCGCCTTTCAATCACGGCTGGGAGACCGCGCGGTAAAATTTTTGCGGCGCGCTTACGTCGACGTCGGTAAAAATAAACGGTGAAACATTGGTCAAAACCGGAACCCAGCCGGTCACCGCCAGATTGGTCGAGGTTTGCACCACATAATTCGCGTTGCTGCTGCCGATGACGGCGAAGCTGAGCTGCCCGTTGGTGAACACAATGGACATCAATGCCGGCGGCGCCGCGGCAGTGTAAGAAATTCCCGAAACGCTCACCATGTCGAATCGGGTCGTGCCCGAACTGGCATAGGTGCTGCCGGCGTTGGCGGCGACGTAGGCGGCGCTGTTTGAGCCGGTCGCCGTGCTCTGAAATTCCGCGACGATGCGAAAGACAAGATTGGAGTTGTTGCTGACTCCAGGCGTGGCCGATAAATCGTTTGTAAACGCGTAAAAATTGGTCGCCAGCGGCAGGACCACCGCGGTCGGAAAATCAGCGAAGCTCGCCCCGCTGTTGGTTGAAGTTTGCAGCCGAAAATATTTCCCGCCGGTCTTGCTGGATTGCTGGCTCCAGCTCACAACAATATTTTGGATACCCATGGTGCTGACGGTAAACTGCACGCCGGCCGTCTTGTTATTTCCGCTGGCCGGATAACTCGTCGTGTTCCACGCGCTGTTGTCTGTCGAGCCGGCTGGGTCGAGCGCCGCGTTGCCGGTGGCGAAGCCCGACCCGTTGGCCGTGACGCCGCCGACCATTGAAGCGGCGCCGCTGCCCAGGGAGGGAGCCGTCGAACCGGTCGTTGTGTCACCATCCGGCGTGACGCTGTTGAAATTCCATTGCGCGAAAACCACCGGGTTCGTGAACAGCACCGTGAGGGTGGCGGGCGAACTGGTCACGTTGCCCCAGAGATTGGTGATGACGACGGAATAATTTCCGGCGTCGCTGAGTTGAATGTTGGCCAACGTGAAGGGGTTGGTCGTCGCGCCACTGATGTTCGTGCCGTTGAGCTGCCATTGAAAATTCAGCGGCGGCGTGCCGGCGGCCGCGACCCCGAAACTGGTGGTTTGTCTGAGAAGGACCGACTGGCTCCGGGGCGGGATCGTGACGGTTGGCGGCGCATTCGTCAGCAGCAGCACCGCGTTGGAACTGGCGGCACTGCCATAGAAGTTGGTGACAATCACGGAGTAATTTCCATTGTTCGTGAGCTGGGCGTTGGCGAGCACGAATGGGTTCGCGGTAGCGCCGTCAATGTTCGTGCCGTTGAACTGCCATTGGCAAGCAAGCGTGCCGCTGCCGGTCGCGGTAAAGAAAAACGTGATCGCGGCGCCCACCGCGTTCATCTGACTCTGCGGTTGCGTTACGATCGCCGGCGGGTTCGTGCCCGAATCAATCCCCGCAGGAATCGAAAAATCCTTCATCACGGCCATGTGCTGGGCGTTGGTGGAGTCACCAAATTGGACCGGCGGAACATCGCTCAACGGCGTGTAAACGGTCGAATCAAAAACCAGTCCGTTCGGAAACGAATGCGACGGAAACACGGTCGCGGTTTCAAAATTGGTCAGGTTAAAACTCGGCAGCACATAATCGTGGGGATGATTGCGGTTCTGGCTGGTGTTGGAATTGCCGTTATTGTCGGCGGGAACCGGGTTGTCACTCAAATAACTGTCGAAAGTGGTCATGGTCGTGGATTCCGTGCGGGTGTCCGTGTTGAAATCCCCGGCCACGACGATCCACGCATTGCTCGGGAAATTGGACTGGATCAACGATTTGAGATTGGCCGCCTCACTGGACCGGGCGGTGGCCGAGCTGGTTAACAAGTGCACGCTGACCACGTAAAGGCCATTGGTGCCCGGTAGTGCAATCTGTGCCCAGGCGAATCCGCGGTTCGGCTGCGACTGGACAGTATCCACCCACGACCCGGCAGCCAGAATCGGATAACGGCTGATGATGCCGTTGGGGATGTCGCCGCCACTGGTATAAGGCTCGCGGTAGTAAACGAAGTTGGTGCCGAAAGCGGTATCAACCATTTCCCGAAACGCGGCGGGGGTATTCATTTCAAGGCCGTTGGTGCTGGTATAATTAAACTCCTGAATGGCCACGATGTCCGGCGTGAGCCCTTGAAAAATGCGGAGGGCAAACGGCTGGTAACTCTGGGTGTTGCCATTCAGATTTGCCGCCATAATCCCCAGGTCGACGTTGGTCTGGGCGAACGACGGAAGTGATGATAAGAACGCGGCGAGGAGAAGAATACTTCCGGCAGACCATTTATTGCGCAAGTCGAGATTCATTGACTGATTACCGGCTAATTATGCAAAAGAGCAGCCAAACGCAAGCATTCACTTCGTTACGATTGTGAACTGGACGCCGCCAGTCTTTTGCTTTAAGCTCTTTCTTGTGCCCAATCCAACCAGGAGCGCGGGTCATAATAGCCCCGCTAAAAGTCTGCCGTTTGAAGAGGCCTTGAAAAAACTCGAAGGGGTCGTCGTGGCGATGGAAGGCGACGAGCTGCCGCTTGAAGCGCTTATGGTCAAATACGAGGAAGGCACGCGGTTGGTGAAAATCTGCCAGGAGAAACTGGCTGAAGCGGAATCAAAGATTCAACAACTGGAGAAGAACGCGGCCGGCGAACTGAAATTGAAACCGTTTGAGGAAAGCAAAGAGTAACTGGTTAAATGAGTGATCGGTAAACAGGTCGGCCGCTGGCCTTGTCCCGGTGCGCCGGCTTACCAAACCTGCTTAACCAGTCACTCATTTAACCAATTTAACCGAAAACTATGAGCCGATATCTCGACATGGTGGCTGAACCGGCGCACGTCAAGAACCTGACCGCGTCGCAACTTCTGCAACTCGCCGATGAAATCCGGCATGAACTCATTACGGTGCTGGCCCGGAATGGCGGGCATCTCGGCCCCAATCTCGGCGTGGTGGAGTTGACCATCGCACTACACCGGGTTTTCAACACGCCCAAGGACAAGTTTGTCTGGGACGTAAGCCATCAGGTGTATGTCCACAAGCTGCTCACCGGGCGCAAGGACCGGTTTAACGCCATCCGCACCACTGGCGGCCTGAATGGATTCGCGTTACGCACCGAAAGCCCGCACGATTGCTACGGTGCCGGACACGCCGGCACCGCCCTTTCGGCCGCCCTCGGCATGGCGGCGGCTCGCGACAAACGCGGCTCGGACGAACACGTCGTCTGCATTTTCGGCGACGCAGCGTTGACGAACGGCATTTCGTTCGAAGCGCTCAACAACATCGCGCACACCACCAAACGCTTCATCGGCATTCTCAACGACAACGAATGGAGCATCGCCAAAAACGTCGGCGCGATTTCCAATTACCTGAACAAACTCATTACCAATCCCCGTTACAACAAACTAGCGCGGGATTTTGAAAATTTTGTGCGCCGCCTCCCCAAAGGCGAACTGGCGCTGAAACTCGCGCACAAGGCCGAAGGCGGATTCAAGGGCGCCATCACCGATGTCAGCCTGCGCCAGACCGGCAGCCTGGTGGATGCGGATGGCCGCGGCGGCTACGGCAGCCCGATTCTTTTTGAGGAAATGGGCCTGCGCTATCTCGGTCCGATTGACGGGCATGATTTACCGTTGCTGATCAGTACCCTGGAATTTGCCAAGACGTGCGATCATCCCATCGTGATTCATCTGCTCACCCAAAAAGGCAAAGGCTTCGATGCCGCGCTGAAATCACCGGAAAAATTCCACGGCACCGGGCCTTACGATGTGACCACCGGGGATGCGTTGCCGGCCAAACCCGGCGCACCGCCGAACTATCAGGATGTGATGGGGCACGCGCTGGTGAAACTGTGCCAGAAGGACAATACGCTCGTTGGCATCACCGCCGCCATGCCCAGTGGTACCGGCCTGAAACACCTCGAAAAGGCCATGCCGGATCGCTACTACGACGTCGGTATCGCGGAGGAACACGCCGTTATTTTCGCCGCCGGCATGGCCACAATGGGTTTTCATCCCGTTTGCGCGATTTACTCCACCTTCCTGCAACGCGCCTACGACTGCCTGCATCACGACGTTTGCCTGCAGGATCTGCCGGTGGTTTTCTGCATGGACCGCGCCGGGCTTTCGGCCAATGACGGCCCGACGCATCACGGCCTGTTTGATATCGCGTATCTGCGCTGCCTGCCAAACGTCATCGCCATGGCGCCGAAGGACGAGGACGAACTGGTGGACATGATGTTCACCGCCACGCATCAGCGGCATCCAACTTTCATCCGTTACCCGCGCGGTGCGGCGGAAGGCGTGCCAATCAAAGACCAGCCGAAACTCCTCGAAATCGGCAAAGCGGAAGTGATTCAGAACTTTGCCAGCAACGGCAAACAAAAGGTCGCGTTGTTTGGCCTTGGTCCGATGAACACGCTGGCGCGCAGGGCGGCGGCGCAATTGGTGGCCGAAGGGTTCGATTGCGCTGTCGTCAACCCGCGCTTTACGAAGCCGCTGGATACCGGCACGCACGAGTTTTTCGGCCGGGCGGCCGACGTGGTGGTGACTTTGGAAGACCACGTGCTCATGGGCGGTTACGGTTCGGCGGTGCTGGAATTGTTCAGCGAGAAAAATGTGACTACGCCGATTGTCCGCGTCGGCTGGCCGGACCAGTTTATCGAACACGCTTCGACGCAGGACGAGCTCCGCCGCAAATATGGCCTGACGGTTGAGGACACCGTGGCCAAAGTAAAGGCGCAGTTTGGTGAAACCGCGACCACAGCGACGAAACTGATCGAAGTGGTGTAGCCACTCATGCCGGTTGCGCCCAAAATTCTCATTGCCGGGTTGGAAGCCTGGCCGGGGGTGGCGCGCCTGCCACACGCCCTTCAGGTTGCGGGATTTGAGGTCGGCGTGGTCTGCCGCGAGGACAGTTGTCTGGCGGCGACGCGTTTTCGTGATCGTTTGTTCACGTGGAGGCCGGGATGCCGACGCGGCGGCGCGTTGCTGCAACAGCTCAAAGCAATCGTTGACGAATGGCGCCCCGATTTTTTGGTGCCGGGCGACGATCCCACGGTGGTTTTTCTTGCGCGCGCTTTTGCGCGGCTGAACCCGGCGGAACGTCTGGCTTCGTTGCTGAAATTTTCCCTGGGCAACCCGGCAGCGTTGCTGGAGGCGGCGAATAAACACAGCGTGCTTGAACGGGCGCGGGCGTGCGGTATCCGCGTTCCCCGGAGCCGGCCGGTCTCGAGCCAATCCGAAGCATCGAGGTTTGCCCGTGAAATTGGTTTCCCGATGCTGCTGAAACGATCCTTTGGCTGGGCCGGAGTCGGCGTGGCCGTCTGCCGCGATGAATCTGAATTGCGCGCGCTCTGGAAACATTGGCATCGCCGAGCCGAGTGGAAACGCCGGTTTTACGCATGGCGAAACAGTATTCGCGGCCGCGAACTGGGTTCACGCTGGTTGCCGCCGAATCGGGCGGTCGTGGCCAGCCAATTCATCGCCGGCAAACCCGCCATGTCTTTGGCCACGGGATTCGCGGGACAGATGCTCGCCGCGTTGACGTCAATCAAGGAAAAGTGCTTTCCCACCGAATTTGGCCCCAGCAGCGTGGTGCGGTTTATCAGCAACCCGGAAATGCGCCAGGCCACCGGGAAACTGGTGGCGGCCTGGGGCTTGACGGGATTCATCGCCTTCGACTTCATTCTGGATTCGTCGGGAGATGCCTGGCTGATCGAGTGCAATCCCCGCCCGACCCCCATCGCGCACTTAGGCGCGCGTCTGGGCGAGGACATTTGCGCGGCATTGTATTGCCGGCTGACCGGGCAGCCGGCGCCTCGGTTGCGATCTGGCGTGCAGTTGGTGGTCGCCCACTATCCCCAGGAATCGCTTCGCGACCCCGCCAGCCCGTATCTGACTGGTTCGTTCCATGACGTGCCGGAGGACGATCCGAATTTAATGCGCTGGCTTTCGACGTGGGGCAAATGAGGAATGGCCTTTTCCCGGTAAAGCAACGTTTCTGTTCTTGTTTTTTTTCCGTTTCGCTTAAACTCTGGATAAGATTTTAAAAACGCACATCGCATTATGGCCTACAAGGACTTGACCCCGCCCGCCGGAGGAAAAATTTCAATTCAGAACGGCAAACTCAATGTGCCGGACAATCCTGTCATCCCGTTCATTCGCGGTGACGGCACCGGCCCGGACATCTGGGCCGCCAGCGTGCGCGTTTTTGACGCCGCGGTGCAAAAGGCTTACGGCGGCAAACGCAAGGTCGCGTGGTTTGAAGTCCTGGCCGGCGAGGCGGCCAAGAACAAATTCGATAACTGGCTGCCGGACGACACCGTCAAGGCGTTCCAGGAATATCTCGTCGGCATTAAGGGACCGCTCACCACACCGGTAGGCGGCGGCATTCGTTCACTCAACGTCGCTTTGCGCCAGATGCTCGACCTCTACGTTTGCCTGCGCCCGGTTCAGTATTTTCAAGGGGTTCCATCGCCGGTCAAACATCCGGAGAAAGTGAACATGGTCATCTTTCGCGAAAACACCGAAGACATTTACGCGGGCATCGAATACGCCGGCGGAACGCCGGAGAGCCAGAAGATACTGGATTTTCTGGCGCAAAATTTTCCCAAGGAATTCAAGAAAATCCGGTTTGGAACCAAGGAAACTGCGGCGGAGTGGCTCAAACAACTTCAGGCGATCGGTGCTCCGCCGCGTCCAGCGATGGTGGATGTCGGCATCGGTTTCAAACCAGTCAGTTATCTCGGGACTATCCGCCTGGTTCACGCAGCCATCCAATACGCCATCACGAACCAGCGTAAGAGCGTCACATTAGTCCACAAGGGCAACATCATGAAATTCACGGAAGGCGCGTTCCGTGATTGGGGTTATAAAATCGCCCGGGAGCGCTACGGCGCGGTCGAAATGGACGGCGGCCCTTGGTGCAAAATTCCCGATGGCAAACCCGGCGCTGGCATCGTCATCAAAGACGCCATCGCTGACATCACGCTGCAGCAGGTGCTCACGCGACCGACGGACTTCGACGTCATCGCCACCCTCAACCTCAACGGTGATTATTTGAGCGACGCGCTGGCGGCGCAGGTGGGCGGCATCGGCATCGCGCCCGGCGGCAACATCAATTACGTCAGTGGCCACGCCATTTTCGAGGCCACCCACGGCACCGCGCCCAAATACGCGAACAAAGACGTGGTAAACCCGGGTTCGGTGGTGCTGAGCGGCGAGATGATGTTCCGTTACCTGGGTTGGACAGAGGCCGCCGATTTGATTCTCAAAGGCTTGAATGGTGCCATCGGCTCCAGGCGCGTGACCTACGATTTCGCGCGTTTGATGGACGGCGCGACAGAAATCAAGTGTAGCGAGTTCGGTTCAAATATTATTTCGCATATGTGATGTGATTTGGAGAACGAGCGAAATCGCGCCGTAGCTTCAGCGAAGGCGGATGCTCCTGATTTGGCGATAACATTATCGCCCATATGTGAGCCACGCCAGTTTGGCCTTGCAATTTCGTCGCAGCGCATTCGCTCAGTGAGTCGAAACGCGGATGAATCCCTGTTTGGACGGGCTGAATAAGGACAGGGGAACGGTAACCGTCTTCAAGCTGCCGTCACCCGGAATATTCGTGTAAGTCTGCCAATTATTTCCCGCGGTCAGATTGGTGCGGTATTGAACGGCGTTGGCAAAACCGGCTTGCGAGGTGAATTGGAACTGCCAGTTGGCGCCGGTGTTTTTCGTGCCTGACAATGCGACCGGCGAAGGGCTGGCGGTGACCACGAAGAAGGTCGCAGCGATTGAAACGAGATTTGCCTCGTAAGTCCAACTGGAGACGGCCTGCGAATCGGTAGTGTCCACCGGAAGGCTGAGCAACACGCCGGGGAAATTATTGGTAGTATAGATGATATCACACCGGTTCGACCCGGCGGCCAGGCCCGGTGACCAATTGGTGGCGTTAATCGGCAGAGCCACGCTAACATAACCGCTGTGGTCAATGTTCTGTTTGGAAATGCTCAGGGTCGAAAAATCCGTCGGTCCGACCCATTGAATCGCGCCGCCGGCCGGGAACCCGGTGGCCCCATTGGTGGGCGTAATGAACGTGACCGCGGACAGTAGATTCGTCGTCAGTCCATTAATGGAGGCGCTGAATTGGAACTGGCGTTCATTGGGCATGCCTTTGTTGATGTACAGGCTCCAGAGTCCGTTGGTGCATTCGTTAAGCAACTGATCGAGGGAATTGAGGATGGCTGAGCTTGAGCCTCCGCCGCCTTGATCCGCCTGGCCGCTGAAATAGCTATCGGGCGATTTGATGACATTGGTGGTGCTACCAGTGCCATCCGGGGCGACCGAGTTGAAACTGGGGAAACAAATGAAGATATCGCCGAACCCAGGATCCTGCGAACGATAGATGTTCAGGGTGATATTGGCCGACACCGCGTTGGTGTCCGGCGCAGCAAATACGACGTCATCGAGAAAACCCGCTTGAAATGGATCCGCGTCGTTGTCGGCAAAAACGGTCCAAATCAAAGTGTGCTGCCCCGGCGGGATGGCGATCGGGCCGCTGCCGAGTGTATCTTCAATGGATTGCCAGTCGTTGGCGCCGTATAGGTCCGCGATGTCATTGGTGTAGAGATCGTCAATGGCGAATTCGTAGTCCATGTACTGATTGGGATCGTTGTCCACGCTGGACCAGTAAAAGGTGAGCGTGCCGGGACCGGTGACGGTGGCGGTAAGGGTGGACGATTGATAATTACTGATGCTGCCGCTTTGATCGGCGAAAGGCGCGCCTTTGTAGGTGTTGGTATTTTCAACCAACCAATTGGCATCGCCGCTTGTAGCGAACACCAAGTTGGTGGAACCGACCGCCGAGGCCAACGTCGGGGCCTTGACACTATTGGCCAGCAGGTTCACGTCGGCCGCCGACAGATTAGTCGCATATAGCCGCACGTCATCCAGCAACCCATCATACTGGTAATAACCGCCCGCAATGCTTATGAATCCTTGCGTGATGACCGGGGTGGTGATGCCCGTGCCGGTCGTCTCCAGGTTTCCGTCCACGTACAGGCTCATCAGGCCGGAAGACTGCTCGCGCGTGACGGTCAGGAAATGATAGTTCCCGTCGTTGACTGATGTCGTGGAATGCAGTGTGACCGTGCCAGGGCCTTCGGTCGCCACGATTGTGAATGCCGCCTTGCTGCCGGTGATCGACAGCGGGATCGTGCAATCGTCATTGTAGTCCGCTCCGGCAAAGAAAATAGGCGATCCGAAATAGGCATTGGCGTAGTCGTCGCCGACGGTCGCCGTCGTTTTGACCCAGGCCGTCACCGAGAAGTTGCCGCTCAGCGCGTTCGACAAATTGTTATACGCCGGGTCGCTCTGCGTGAAACAGAAGGAGGTGTTGCCAAAATATTGCCGGGCGTAATTCCCGACCGCGGCATCGGTGCTGGGCACATCGTTGGTCGGCCCGATACTGGTGCTGCAATCCGGATCGTTGCCGTTGCCCGAACTGTCGGATGCGAGAGAATTCGTATCCTCAAAGTCGTACCGCGCCACCAAAAAGGGATCGAAATCGTTGACCGGCTGGCCAACGGCGAACTGAATGCCCTGGCTGGTTTCCATTTGCGCGGTCGAAACCCACCCCGAAATCGCCTGCCCTCCGGCTGTGTTCGTTGGCGTGGAAGCCACCACGCCCGCCGTGAGGTTGCTGTCATAGTAGGCCGTGAAAGTGTTGGTGCCGTCAGGCAAAATGACGGAAGGTGTCCAACTCGTTGTGCCAGGATCAAGGCCGGTGGAGTCAACATAATTGTAACCGCCATTTGTATCAATCCAATAGTCCCAGACGAGCAATGTTCCCATCCAGCCGGCGGGACCAGTCCAGGTGAACGCCGGGCGATTGGTGACATAAAGCCGGTTGTTGGCCGGGAATGTGACATCGGCAGGCGCGCCAAATACGTTACTGGTCAAACCGGTGACTGTGACCTGGAATGTAAAATGATTCGTCGAAGTGGAATTAGTCACCCAGATTGACCACGGCTGGTTTGTGATGCCATACAGGAATGAGTTAAAATCGCTGTAATAATTGCCGCCGCCGCCGCTGTAATCGAAGTCGGTTGAGGTGGCGTGGTAGAAGAGTTGGGAGCCGTTTGTCGGGATTTGCCAGGAAGCAATCTGATAATCCCCGGCAGGAAAACCGGGCGGCGTCGTATTCGTGCTCAGGAAGGGGTAAAAATAATACCCGTAACTGTCGTGATACAAATGCACGTCCACAGTCAACCCGGCGCGGGCGAAGGGCGTGGACCACCAGCACGCGGCCATGACCAAAAGGCCAAGGACGGTTGAATGAACGGAAAGGACACGGGTTGCAGTTTTCATGGGATTGACGTTTCAGGTTGGCAACTTTCAGTTTGCTTGCCGCAAATCGTTTTTTACCGCTACACTTTGCTTCCGATTATGGATTTAAAGAATCCTCGTTGCATCGAATACATGGTTTACCCATATCAATCAATCAAATACTTCGGAGAAGGGTTGAAAATGAGATTTGTCAGCATAGGGTTTGGGCAGAGTCAGCGGCAGGAAAGACTGGCCAATCTGCTGCAGAGTCAGAGTCGGCCGGATTATTTCCGGGGCCGGCCTTGAGACAAAGTTAGGATCCATATCACTCCGCACACGGGAAGTCGCGTCAGCCGACCTCAAACTGTTTTATGAGCACAGCCACCGCGAGACCGGCCAGCAGGGCTGCCGACAATTTGAAACGGTCGTGGGAATGGAATTGCAGTTCGGGCAATAGATCGCTGCTCGCGATACAGAGGAACGTGCCCGCACAAAACGCGAGCGCACAACCGAGAAAAGCGGCGTCGGAACCAGCAAATTGACTTGCGCCGAAATAAAACAGCACCGCCCCGACCGGACTCACCAACGCGAATAGGCCGTTCAGAATGTGCCGCGATAATCGCGAACTGCCGCCCGCGGTCATCAAAGTTGAGATGGCCATCGCGTCGAACGGCTTGTGGAGGATTACCACCAGGGCCACTCCGACGCCGGCCAGCCGGGCATGACCGTGCACCCCAGCTGTGACTGAGGCCGCCAGCGCGAGGCCGTCCAGCAGCGAATGGAGCGTCAATCCCAGAGTAGTGCCGATCCAGGAAAGTTGTTGCGCGGATTTGCCTGCCAACGCATGGGCATGGTGTTGATGCCCGTGTTCATCCGTTTCGGCATGGTCGTGGCCGCAATCCTCCGGGTCGCCTTCTGCTGAGTCATGATGGTGAAAATGGAAGAACCGCTGCACGAAAAACATGGCCAGGAAACCGCCCAGCACCCACGCCGCCGTCCGGTCCAGTGAATGCAATTGGGCGTCGGCATCCGGCAGAAAATGGAGCAAGGCGATGCCGAGCATCAGGCCGGCCACGAAGCTGATGGCCATTTGCAGGCGCGTGTGGGTGGGATGAACAATTAACAGCACCCAGCCGCCCACGAGCGAGGCGAGCACCACCAGCACGCAATAAACAGTCAACAACCCGACGGCGGTCATGATTTTAATTGCAAATCATTTGCAATTTAGCAAAGGCCGTGCCGAGCGCAAGTTTTATCCGTTGGGGCAAACCTCCGGCCGGCCTGCATGACCTGCAAAGCCGGAATGGAACCCGGCGGAGCACCCGACCCGCTACCTTCCACAGCAGTGCTTGTATTTCTTGCCGCTGCCGCAGGGACAGGGATCGTTGCGACCGACCTTCGGACCGGTGCGGACGGGTTTGGCTTTCTCCGCGGTCGCCGCCGCCGCCGCTTCGCTGACGACGTCGCTGGGCCTCTGACCTTGCGCGGCGCCACCGCCGGAACCGGCGGGAGCTGCGCCGCCACCAAAGGCGCTGGTGGATTGATGCTGTGTCTGTTGCGGGATATTGCGCAGAAAATTTTCAAAAGCCATCATGGACGACGCGCTGCGGAAAACGTTGTGGCAGATCTCGGTCTTTACGTTCACCATCAGCTCATCGAAGATTTTGTAGGCTTCGGCCTTGTATTCGATGAGCGGGTCGCGCTGGCCGTAACCGCGCAGGCCGATGCTGTAGCGCAGGCTGTCCATCTCGTAGAGATGTTCCTGCCACAACTTGTCAACTGCGCTTAAAATCGTGTAGCGCTCCACCACGGCCAGCTTTTGCGGGTCTTCAAAGCTGATTTTGACATCATAGGCGTCGCGGATTTTATCGCTGATGAAGTTGCAGACGGCGAATTGCGCCGGGCTTAATCCCTCAAAAATCGAGCCGGAGATGGGTGGTTCCTTGCCGGACTCGGCGGCTTTGCCAATCTCCGCCTCGGGCAGGCCCAGCGGGAAATTCAAGTTCACCCAATCGGCCAACTGCCGGATTTTCCATTCGCTTGCCTCAAAATCGGCGGCTGTGAATTCCTCCACTTTGAGGATGACCACTTCCTCGATGATGTCCATGAGTCGGTCGCGCACGTCCTCGCCATTGATGATTTCGTTGCGGAAGCCGTAAATAACTTCGCGCTGTTTGTTCATCACATCGTCGTATTCCAGCGTGCGTTTGCGGATCTGGAAGTTGTGCTGCTCGACGCGTTTTTGCGCCTGCTGAATGGAGCGGTTCAACAACGGATGCGTCAGTTCCTGGCCTTCCTCCAGACCCATCTTTTCCATGTATTTTACGATCCGGTCGGACCCGAACAGCCGCATCAAATCGTCCTCGAGGGAGATGAAGAAATGCGATGAGCCGGGGTCCCCCTGGCGCGCGCAGCGTCCGCGCAACTGCCGGTCAATGCGCCGCGCTTCATGGCGTTCCGTGCCCAACACGTGCAGGCCGCCGATCTCCGGCACGCCTTCGCCGAGCTTGATGTCGGTGCCGCGACCGGCCATGTTCGTGGCAATCGTGATGGCTCCGCGCTGGCCGGCGCGCGAGACGATTTCAGCCTCCTGCTGGTGGTATTTCGCGTTGAGAACGGAGTGAATCAGACCTTCGCGTTTCAGCATCCGCGAGAGCATTTCGCTGGTTTCAACGCTGATCGTGCCCACGAGCGCGGGCCGGCCTTGCGCGTGCAGGTCCTTGATTTCACTGACAACGGCAATGAACTTTTCGCGCTTGGTTTTATAGACCGAGTCATGCCCGTCTTTGCGCGCCACGGGCCGGTTGGTCGGGATGACGAGCACGCCCAGTTTGTAGATGTCGAAGAATTCGGAGGCTTCGGTTTCAGCGGTACCGGTCATGCCCGCGAGTTTCTGGTAAAGCCGGAAGTAATTTTGAATGGTAATGGTGGCGAGCGTCTGCGTTTCGCGTTCGATCTCGACCCCTTCCTTGGCTTCGACCGCCTGGTGCAAACCGTCGCTCCAGCGGCGTCCGGGCATCAGCCGCCCCGTGTGCTGATCCACGATGATGACCTTGTTGTCCTGAATGACATATTCCACGTCGAGCTGGTAAAGGCTGTAAGCCTTGAGCAAGGTCGAGATGGCATGGATCTTTTGCGCCTTGGTTTCGAAATCGCCCTGCACCTTCGTTTTCAATTCCATGCGCTTGCGCGCGTCCGTTTCCGGCCCGGTGTCAATTTCATGCAACAACGTCGTCAATTCCGGCAGCACAAAGGCGTCCGGGTCCTGCGGGCTGATGAAATTGCGCCCCTTTTCCGTCAGGTCAGCCTCGTGGCTCTTTTCGTCAATGGCAAATAGCAGTTCCTCCTTTTCCCGGTAGAGATCCACCTTCTTTTGGTCCTTGTGCAAGTCCAGTTCAGCCTGATTCATCATCCGGGCGTTCTCCGGACTCTCCAAAAGTTTCGCCAGACCTGCCGAGCGCGGCTGGCCGGTTTTGACCCGGAACAACAGCAGCCCGATCTGATGTTCCAGTCCGGCGCCGTCTTCCACGTTCGAACCGTCGGCGGGATTGAGTTTTTTCATCAGTTCCTCGGATTCGGAGAGGAACCGGTTACAGAGGCGCTCCTGCGCGCGCACCAGCGATTCCACTGGCGGCTTCCACTGCGCATATTGCTCGTCAAAGGTGTGCAGCGACGGGCCGCTGATGATGAGTGGCGTACGCGCTTCATCGATCAGAATCGAGTCCACTTCGTCCACGATGGCAAAGTAATGGCCGCGCTGGACCTGCTCCTCCTTGCGGGCAGCCATGCCGTTATCACGGAGGTAATCGAACCCGAACTCGGCGTTGGTGCCGTAGGTGATGTCGCAATTATACTGCTCGCGGCGGACGTTCGGCGGCTGGTCGTGCAAAATGCAGCCGACGGTCAGGCCGAGGAATTTGTAGATGGCGCCCATCCATTCCGAGTCGCGCGCGGCAAGATAATCGTTGACCGTTACCAGATGCGCGCCGTGGCCGGCCAGCGCGTTCAGATAGACCGGCATCGTGGCCACGAGCGTCTTGCCTTCGCCGGTCGCCATTTCCGCAATAAACCCGCGGTGCAACCCGATGCCGCCGATGAGTTGCACGTCGAAGGGGATCATTTCCCATTTGATCGGGTGCTCGCGGACGGTGATTTCCTGACCACACAGGCGGCGGCAGGCGTTTTTCACCACGGCGAAGGCTTCCGGCAGAATTTCGTTGAGCAACTCCTGTTCGATTTGGAACACTTTGCGGCGCTGAATTTTTGCCTCGTCCCCGCGGAGTTCGGAATCGAGCTTTCGGACCTCGGTCACCATTTCGTAATAACCTCGCGTCTTGCGGCCTTCTTCGATGCGCGTTTTGAACTCGGCGGTCTTCTGCCGCAGTTGGTCGTCGGAAAGCTTTTGCAGGCCAACCTCGAGCTCATTGATCCGGTGAACGAGCGGCCAGAGTTTTCTCACTTCGCGGTCGTTTTTCGACCCGAATATCCATTTCAAGAAATTCACGTTAAACCCAAATCGTCAGTTGAAAATAGAACCAACACGCTACGCGATGCAACGCGCAGCGTCAAAGCGAATCGCCGGGGTTTTGTTCAATGGGAGGACAACGGCGGTCAGGCGCAGGAAGGCGGGGAAGGAGGATTTTGTCGTTGTCCCGGGTTCTGGGCCGGTGGCGCGGCTTCGCGAATCAGGGCGGCGGCGCGCCGGGCCGATTCAAAGATCATGCGCAGCTGTGACTGGAGTGCAGGATCTTCGCCGTGCTTGAGCAGCAACCGGTCGGCGTAACCTTGGATGATGCCAAGAATGTTGTTGAGTTCATGCACGACCGCCCGCGGCATCTGCCAAGCGGAGTCCGCCTTGCAGGCGGTTTCCTGAAACCGGCCCGCACCGTTTTGCTCGAGCGACGCCATTTTCTGATAGATGAACTCGGATGACTGCATCGGCACACGGTGAGCAATTCGCAGGCCACCTTATCGTGCAGCGAAGTCCTTGAACCGAGGCTTCTTCCCGAAATGGAGGGTTGTCATCAAACGGGTGGCTTTGTTCTGAAGCAGGACAACGGCGGTGAGACGCGACCTCCGCGCGCTACTTGCCGCTTGTCACTGGTCGCTGGCGGCGCAACACTCGTTGTGGAGATGCATATCGCGCTTGAATCGCTCGGTTTGATTGCGGGCAACCGTTCCCTGCCGCTGGAGTTTGCGCGGCAGGCGCGCGCCGCCGGTGTCGAGCGGCTTGTTGCCGTCGCCTTTGAAAATGAAACCGACCCCGCGCTGGCGCCACTGGTGGACGAAATCGTCTGGCTCAAGGTCGGGCAGCTGTCCAAAATGATCGCGGCTTTCGTTGACCGTGGTGTCCGGAAATGCGTCATGGTTGGCCAGATTGCTCCGAAGAATCTTTTCGACTTCCGGCCGGATTTGCGGGCGATGGGATTGTGGCTCCGGTTGCCGAAAAAAAACGCCCATACGATTTTCGGCGCGATTGCCGAGGAATTGAAGAAGGACGGTGTGGAACTGATTGACGCTACGCCGTGGCTCAAGCCGCTCATGCCCGGCGCGGGTTTTCAGCTCGGTCCCGTGTTGTCCGTGGCCCAACGGGCGGACGTGCGGTTTGGCTTGCGCGTCGCGAAAGAAGTTTCACGGTTGGAAATCGGCCAGACGGTTGTGGTGAAAAACGGTGCGGTCCTGGCGGTGGAAGGATTCGAGGGCACGGACAAATGCCTGGTGCGCGGCGGCGAACTGGCCGGGAAGGATGGTGGCGCGGTGGCCGTCAAAGTGGCCAAGGCGAACCACGACATGCGCTTCGACATCCCCTGCATGGGTGCCAGCACGTTAGAAGTTTGCGCGGCCGCTAAGATTTCCGTCCTGGCGCTGGAGGCGGACCGGACCCTGTTGCTCGAACGGAAAGCTTGCGAAGTACTGGCTCAAAAAAATAGAATTTCGCTCGTGACCGTTGAATGAGATCCAACTGCCGATTCAGATGCTGAAGTCATACGAACTTTTTGGTTTTATGTCGCCGGCGCTGGCGAATGATATTGTCACGTTCGCCCACGAAACGGACAAGCCGGTTTACAAAGCCACGCTCGCGGCCGTGGCCCAGGCGCGCCACGTCCGTCCGGTCTTTCTGGAACGCCAGCCGCGTTTGCAATGCCATGCCGCGATGGTGGCTACGCTCGCGCGGCCGGCGTTGGATCCGGCGGCGGGCGGACTAATCCGCGTCTGGCTCCTGAAAAGGCACAAGGCGGTGCTCGTGGATTTTCTAAATGCGCTCGGGATTAAAAACGAGGACGGGGTGGTCGAGAATTTGCCCGCGGAAATGGACGACCCGAAGTTGAAGTCGGCGGTGGACGCGTTGCTCGCCAAACATCCGCCGGAAGTGGTCGCGGTTTATCTCAACGCCTTCAACGAGATGAATGAGGCGAACTGGTCGAATTTGAAGACGATGCTCGAAAGCGACCCGCGTTTGCAATTGGGAACGAGCAAGGCCTAGAGGCCGTTCCCGCCGGCGGTCCCACCTGCTGTGGTTTGACCCGGACGCGCCCCGGGGTCCTAAAAGCATTCAAAAATCGCAGTGAATCGGGGCCATTTTGTCATTTTCAGATGTTTCAATTGGCCTTCTTTATGCTGTGTAGAAGTCCCACTCGCACGAAACGGCGCGCGTGAAGTGATGAATATGGACGGAACCGAAAAGAAAATTCTCTTTGTTGAAGACGATCCTGTTGTGCTGACTCTGTACCGGAACCGGTTGCAGCGCGAAGGGTTTGAAGTTTTATTTGCTGAAGACGGGGAGGTGGCGCTCAGCGTTCTATCGCAGGTGCGCCCCGATCTGGTCGTGTTGGATTTGATGTTGCCCAAGGTTAATGGCGTGGATGTGCTCAAGCACATCCGTGCCGAAGATCGCTTGAAGGCGACGCCGGTGCTGATCCTTTCCAACGCCTACATGACCGAGTTGGCGCAAAAAGCCATGCATTCCGGTGCCAACAAAGGCATGTTGAAAACCGAATGCACCCCCGCCAAGCTCGTCGAAGCCGTACGGGACATGCTCGGATACGACCCGGCGTTCGGCCTGGTCGCCGGCATGTCCGGCAAGAGCCAGGCCGAAGCCTTTGTCGCCGCGGCTACCGCAGCGCACGCGGATGAAATAACGCTCAAAGCAACGCGCGATGAATTTATCAAAGATGCGCCGGCTGAGATTGCCAAGATTCGCGATCATAGCCTGGCCTACATCAAGGCGGCCACCACGCCCGCAGGTCTGCAACAGTTAAACAATCTCTATCAGCGAGTCCATTTTTTAACCGCCCGCGCCGGACTGGCTGGCTGCGCCAAGAGCGCCCTTCTGGCCAGCGCCTTTGAGGCGTTACTCTTCGAAATAGTATTCAAACCGGCAAACATCACTTCTTCCGTACTACAAACCATTGCCCAGGCCGTGGACTGTCTGGGGCGGCTGTTCCAGAATGGCGACACCGGGACTGCTGGATTGAGTCTCAAGGCCAAGATATTGATTGTGGACGACGACGCCGTTTGCAATTACACGATGGTGGCGGCCCTCAAACGCGCGCAATTTGAACCGGTCAGTGTCGAAGACCCCACTGTAGCCGTGCAAATGGTGCAGGCAACCCAGTACGATATCATATTGCTCGATATTAACATGCCGGGCATGAACGGCTTCGAAGTGTGTGAGGCTTTACGCCGTATGCCCCAATACAAGGAGACACCGGTCATCTTCATCACCGGCAATGGCGACTTCCAAAACCGCGCGCAAGGCATTCTGAGCGGTGGCAACGATCTCATCACCAAACCGACTTCTCCATTGGAACTGGTGCTTAAGACCACCATGCACTTGTTGCTGCCCCAAGGCCGGCGTCCGGAATCAGCCGTTGGGGCAACCGCACAACGTTTGGAAGCGCCACCAGCGCCGGCACCATCGGGGCCGCCCGCTCAAAATGGCCAACCTCAAAATGGCTCACCTCAGAACATTGTGGCAAAACCGGCGCCGCCGACGATTTCGACCGATACCCACAGTGCTCAAAGTGTGCCGCCAGCCCCGGCAGAAGCGATTCAATCAGCCCAGCCTGCAGGCCCCGGCGAACGTCCCAAACTCGAACAACAAAGCGCACCGGTTTCGCCAGAGGCGAAGAACGGATCCGCCCGACCGGCGCCGCCTGCGAAAGATGTGTCGCCCTTGTCCGAGGTAAATCCGGCTGCGCCGCCGCCCAGCCAGCCCATACCATTGGCAGAACCAATGGCCACGCAACGGAATTCTCCGCCGAACACACCAAACCAGAGTTTGAATATGGATACAAAAGACAAACCAGCCTTCGACGAGGTCGCCCAAGGAGTGGCGCGCATCATCTTCGGAGACGAGAACATCACGGACATGAACGTGCGGCTGACGCGCATCGCCCTGGAACGTTACAATCTTGCAGGCATGCACAGCTTCGACGAGATCGCCCAGGCAGTGGCGCGCATCATCTTCGGAGATGGGAACGTCACGGACATGAACGTGCGGCTGACGCGCATCGCCCTGGAGCGCTACAACCTCGCTGAGCTTCTCAGTCGCTCCGCCGATGGAAACGGTGCGCCCGACAGCGTTCCGCGTCTGGCTTCAGTCTCCTTGTAAAGGAAGGTCCGCAAGGAATTGCAGGTCCGGTTGCACGGGCAGAAAGCTAGTGTGTCCACTGCTCACTTTATCAGCCCGGTCATCGTGTCCTGGCGGGCACCCCGGTCGAACCATCCCGTCATGTACGGCAATGTGCCGCAGGGTTTGTAGCTCATACTCGCAATCCGGCGAATGGCAGATATCAGTCGGAAATTGCCAAAAAACTGCTGGCCCGCGCGGGCGCGCTTCGGTACCGTGATTTCTGATTTTTCAACTAATGTAACAAATGGAACCACAAGCTGATATCGCACTCATCGGTCTGGCTGTCATGGGCCAGAATTTGATTTTAAATATGAATGACCACGGCTTTACCGTGGTGGCTTTCAACCGCACCGTTTCCAAGGTGGACGACTTCCTTAGCAACGAAGCCAAGGGCACCAGAGTCATAGGTGCCCACTCTCTTCAGGAAATGGCCGCGCTGCTCAAGAAACCTCGCCGTGTCATGCTCATGGTCAAGGCGGGCGCCGCAGTGGACGAATTCATCGAACACCTCCTGCCGGTGCTCGAGCAGGGTGATATCATAATTGATGGTGGGAACTCGCTTTTCGAAGACACGACGCGCCGCACAAAATATGTCGAGAGCAAGGGCTTGCTGTATATCGGCACCGGCGTGAGCGGCGGCGAAGAGGGCGCGCGGCATGGTCCCAGCATCATGCCCGGTGGTTCGCCCGCCGCCTGGCCGCACGTCAAACCCATTTTCCAGGCCATTGCGGCCAAGGTGGCCGACACTGGTGGCTCGGCGCAAGCCGCGCCCTGCTGCGATTGGGTCGGTGAAAACGGCGCCGGTCATTTCGTGAAAATGGTCCACAATGGAATCGAATATGGCGACATGCAGTTAATTTGCGAAGCCTATCACCTGATGAAAGACGGCCTGGGCATGACCGCCGAAGAAATGCACCAGGTTTTTGCCGAATGGAACAAGAGCGAACTGGATTCCTATCTTATTGAAATCACCCGGGACATCCTTGCTTTCAAGGACACCGACGGCCAGCCGCTGGTGGACAAGATTCTCGATACCGCCGGCCAGAAAGGCACGGGCAAATGGACTGTCATTGCCTCGCAGGACATGGGCATTCCCATCACGCTCATTGCCGAGGCGGTTTATTCCCGGTGCGTGTCGGCGATGAAAGACCGGCGCGTAGAGGCGTCGAGAGTTTTCAAGCCGTCCAAAACGAAATTCACCGGCGATCGGAAACGCTGGATTGATGATATTCGCAAGGCGCTTTACGCCTCGAAGATCGTGAGTTACACGCAGGGCTACATGCTCATGCGCGCCGCGGCGGAACTATACAAATGGAACCTCAATTACGGCGGTATCGCGCTCATGTGGCGCGGCGGTTGCATCATTCGCAGTGCGTTCCTCGGCGATATCAAACAGGCGTTCGACAAGAATCCGAACCTGACCAACCTTCTGCTCGCACCGTTCTTTAAAAAGGCGATCAAGGGTTGCACACGCAGTTGGCGCAAGGTGGTGAGCACCGCGGTCAAGAAAGGCATTCCGGTGCCGGCTTTCAGCACGGCGTTGGCATTCTTCGATGGATTCCGCAGCGAGCGCCTGCCGGCGAACCTGCTCCAAGCGCAACGCGACTATTTCGGCGCCCACACTTACGAGCGGCTCGACCAGCCGCGCGGACAGTTTTTCCACACCAACTGGACCGGACACGGCGGCCGGGTGGCGAGTGGCACCTACACGGTGTAAACCGATAGCGGTGGTCGATGCCCGCGGGGTGGACCGTCGCTCATAAAGCGATGCAATAAACAACTCAAGGCAGGTTACTGCCGCATGGTTATTTTTTGCTCGCCATTATTGCCCGGACTTGTTCAGCTGGAAGGCAACCAGAGGCCCTTATGAAAAAATATCTCGTTGAATTCATCGGTATGTTTCTATTCGTACTCACGGTGGGCATGGTGGCCATTGAACCGGGCGCGGGAAATCTTGCGCCGCTGGCCATCGGCTCGGTGCTGATGGTGCTGGTTTATGCCGGCGGCCACGTTTCCGGCGGCCACTACAATCCGGCGGTCACGCTGGCTGTCTGGCTGCGTGGCCGTTGCGCGGCGGCGGATGTCATTCCTTATTGGATTTCGCAAATTCTCGGCGCGTTTGCAGCTTCGGCGGTGGCGCTTTTTCTGAAAGGTCATCCCACCGTGACGCCGCAGGAGATTCAAATCATTCCGGCGTTGGTCGCGGAATTTATCGGGACCTTTGCGCTTTGCTATGTTGTGCTCAACGTTGCCACCGCAAAGGCCACGGCGGGCAATTCGTATTACGGCCTGGCTATCGGGTTCACCGTCCTGGTCATGGCGTTTGCGTTCGGCGGCATTTCCGGCGGCGCGTTCAATCCTGCCATCGCCACCGGCATTACGCTCATGCATCTCGCGAAAGTGGCAAATCTGTGGGTCTATCTAGGGGCCAACCTTGCCGCCGGGGCGCTCGCCGCCATTACCTTCAAATTCATAAATCCAGACGACAAATAACCCGTAGCGGCCTGAGAGCGCAGGAGCTCTGTCCATTTTCGGGCCGCACGATTCTAGCGAACGCATGACGCCTGGCTCCAGATACCTCTTGGCCATCGTCGTTTTGTTTATGGGCATAAAACTGGAATCGGCCGGTTCAACTGACCTCGGAATTTTTTCGCGCCAACGCGACATTGGCAACGTCGCCCGGCCTGGATCGGTGAATTTCGACCCGGCCCAGGGCGAGTATCGCATCGCCGGTGGCGGCGGGAACATGTGGTCCACCACGGACGCGTTTCATTTCGTCTGGACCAGAATGTCGGGCGATTTCACGCTGACGGCGGACATTAAATTCGTTGGCACGGGCGGCAATCCGCACCGCAAGGCGTGCCTCCTCGTCCGCCAGTCGCTCAAACCGGGTTCGGTCTATGCCGACGTCGCCCTCCATGGCGTAGGCCTGACCGCGTTGCAATACCGCGACGCGCCTGACACTCCGACGCATGAGATTCAATCAAATATTTCCGCCCCGGCGCGGATGCGGATCGAAAAGCGCGGTGATTACCTTGCTATGTGGCTCGCGGCCACGGGTGAAGACTTAAAACCGGCCGGCGGGTATTTGCGGATTCCGTTTAAAGGGAAACTTTACGTTGGTCTTGGTGTCTGCGCGCACGACAACAAAGCCATCGAGGAGGCAGTTTTCTCGAATGTCGAGCTCAAGGCGGTTTCCACATCTGCTAATGCCCGGCCATTGCTTGAGAGCACACTCGAAACGGTCAACGTGGCCTCCTCCGACCGGAGCGTGGTTTACCACACACACGATCACATCGAGGCGCCGAACTGGTCGCGTGACGGGAGGTTTTTCCTGTTCAACGGTGGCGGGCGGATCTGGAAATTGCCCGTGACCGGCGGCACGGCAGAAGCGCTCGACACCGGCGGCCAGATTCATTGCAACAACGACCACGGTCTCTCGCCCGACGGCAGCCAACTGGCCATCAGCGATCAAACCCGGGACGGCAAGTCGCGCATTTACGTTCTGCCTGTTTCCGGCGGTACGCCGCGGCTCGTCACGCCGCTGGCGCCATCGTATTGGCATGGTTGGTCGCCTGACGGTGGAACGCTGGCGTATTGCGCGGAGCGGAACGGCGAGTTTGACGTTTACACGATGCTGTTGGCGGGCGGCGAAGAAACCCGACTGACCACGGCGCCCGGTCTGGATGACGGCCCGGAGTATTCGCCGGACGGAAAATATATTTATTTCAATTCCGAGCGGAGCGGTTGGATGCAGATCTGGCGGATGAAACCGGATGGTTCCGGGCAGGAACAATTCACGACAGACGACTATTGCAACTGGTTTGCGCACCCATCACCCAATGGCCGCTGGATTGTTTTCCTTTCCTACGCAAAAGAGGTGAAGGGCCATCCCGCCAACAAGGACGTGATGCTCCGGCTCATGTCGCTCGCGGACGGGAAAATTCAGGTGCTCGCAAAATTATTTGGCGGGCAGGGCACGATCAACGTCCCGTCGTGGTCGCCGGACAGCCGGAATGTCGCGTTCGTCAGCTATCAAATGGTTTATCCGTAAAGCTATCGTTGCCATTACAAATTGTGCCCCTTCCTGATTTTCTCCACGCGCAACCGGACGGCACGTTGTTGTCCATAAAACTCCAGCCGCGCGCGTCCGCGACTGAAATCGGATCTCCCGTCGGCGCCGAGTTGAAAATCAAGGTCACCGCTCCGCCGGTGGATGCGGCGGCAAACGAGGCGCTGATAGAATTGCTTGCCAGGAAACTGGATTGTGCCCGTAACCGGATTGAACTGATCCGTGGCCACAAATCGCGCCACAAAGTGATCAAGCTTTACGGTTTCACGCCGGAGGCTGTGCTGGAGAAGATTTTCCCGGCAAGTTCCTCCGCAGGATAGGTCCAGATTTCCGCCAGCGTGGGATGATAATGCGGCATCGCGGCCAGTTCGTGAGCGGTCATGCGCTTCGCCATCGCCGCGACAATTTCGTGAAGTAGCTCGCCGCCCACCGGACCGACGCAACTGCCGCCGAGGATTTCGCCGGTCTTCGGCTCAGCCAGCAGTTTCACAAAACCGTCCATCGCGTCCATGATGAGCGATTTGCCGTGGTCATTGAACGGATAGGTTGCAGCCTGATGCGGAATGCCACGCGCCGTCGCCTCCTTTTCCGTCAAACCCACGAACGCGACTTGCGGCTCTGTAAACACAACGGAAATCAGCAGCCGGCAATCCATTCGGCGTGGCACCTTTGGATTCGCGATATTGTGGACCGCGATTTCGCCCTGCTGGACGGCAAGGTGGACAATTTCGTGGGGACCGGTGCAATCGCCAGCCGCGTAAATGTGTGATGCGCTGGTTCGCATCAATTCATCTGCAAGGATGCGGCCATTCTCAGTTTTCACGCCGGCATTTTCCAGGTTAAGTGAAGCAGTATTCGGCACCCGGCCCAACGCGAACAAAATCTCTTCCGCGGAAACACGAACCATTTTGCCCCGATGCTCGAAGGAAACCGTTTTCAATTTCCCTTTTCGATTCGCGCCCACGAGCTGGGTGCCGGTGAACACCCGGATGCCTTCGCGTCGGAAAACTTTTTCAATCTCAACGGCCGCGTCGGTGTCGAATTCCTTCAAAATGTGTTCGCTGCGCTGGATGAGCGTGACCTTGACGCCGAACCGCGCGAAGAATTGCGCAAATTCACAGGCGACGGCGCCGCCGCCCAGCACGATGAGCGACTTGGGAAGTTTTTTCAGCGTCAACGCGTCATCGCTGGTGATGAATCCCACTTCGTTGAGCTGGGGCAGCGGCGATAGAGCGACGATCGAGCCAGTAGCGATGACGAAGTTTTTCGCCTTAAGCATAGCCGCCGACGTGAGTCGGCTTTGGTTAAACGGAGCGGAGTCACATCCGCTGCTAAAAAGCGGATGCAACTCCACTGTGTGTTGATTCACAAATCGTGCATTGGCCCGGATGAATTTGAATCTTTTGCCGTTAAGTTGCCGGACGCGATAATCCGCAAAGTCCTTAATAAGCGCATTCTTTCGCGCCATGACTTTCTTAAAATCGAAGCTGATCTTTCCGGTTCGGATGCCCCACGGTTGGGGATGGCTGGCCAGATGCATCACTTCCGCCGCGTAAAGCAGCGCCTTGGTGGGCATGCAACCGCGCAGAATGCACAGACCGCCAACCTCTTCGCCGCCTTCAACGACCACCGTTCGCAAGCCGGCATCGGCAGCTGTCCGGGCCGCCGCATAACCGGCGCTCCCGCCGCCGAGGATGGCCACGTCGTAATCAAATCGGTTCACGCGAGAAAAGATGGGAGCGTCCGGTAGAAAAGCAAATTTGAAATTATTCCCTGCCGGAGTTTTCGGGGTTGAAATTCGCCGGGCACTTTTGGATGATCGAACCATGAGCGACATTATTTATCCGCGCAGCCCGCGCGAAACGATGGACGGCTGGATGTATCTGCCGCGTTACATAGACAAAATCCGCCTGCACCTCGCAGGCAAACTGCATTCGGACTATCAGGAAAACTTCGGCAAGGGCTTCGACGGCATGTGGCTTAAAGCCGCCGGCGTCACGCACGAGCAGATGATCGGCGTCGTGAAAAACTCTGTCACCGACGGCGAGGTGTGTGATTGGGTCCGCAAAAATGTAACAAAATCGCCGGCCGAAAAGGGCGCACTGGCCCAGGACATTTTGAGCCGCCCCAAAGCCGACAATGCGGAGGCCAACGCGCGGCTGAAAATGCGTAAGGAGCAGGCGGGGATGGCGCGCCGCGACGACATCCGGAGTTTCGTGGACTTTATCGACGCCGACGAAAAGCGGATTTAGGGCTGAAGCGGGTAAGCGCCGGGAGTGCCCTCATTCTGTTCCGGCCGGCCCAACACCTGCCGGATCTCGGCCGGCAAGGAATCGGCTGAGCCTGACCCCGGAAATTCCCGGAGCAATTCGAACCTGCCCAATTCCGGGCTTTTGAAGACGGATCCATAGTAATTATTCAAATATTGGCTATGCGTCTCGAATTTCGGATGTAATTGCCGCAGGCCATCGAGCGACTTGAACTCCGTCAGGCAATTGGTACTGTCCGCCGGGCTCCACATGACCAGAGACCTCCCGCTGGCGTCGCCGATGCGCACATACACGTTGTCGTCCAGCCGTTTGGCTTGGGGTCGGGTCAGCTTGCCGCACAGTGCCAGCGTCTGCGTGAACCGCAGGAGGGGCTGGTTCATGTCCGCGCTGGCAACCAGCAGATTGCCGACAAATTCATGTCCCTCGCGCTGATCCACGTCCGGCCCGGTGCTGGGATGCCAGCCGAAGTGGTCGTTCTTGGCGCTGCGTTCCGTGCGTTCGAAACACGCGACGCTGTTAAACAGGGTATTGTGATAGACGCGGACGTTTGCGCTGTTGAGTACGCGAACCCCGTGGGTGCAATTGACGAAAACGTTGCCGGCGCAAACCGCCCCTTTCGAAATCTCAAAGAAGAATCCTTCGATGGCGTCCTCAACGTAATTGTTGATGAACACGCCGTTCACGTTGCCGACGTCATACCAGATGCCGTTCGAATACGGCTGGTCAATCACGAGATTGTCCCGGCAGGTGGCGCGGTAACACTGGTTGAAGATCTTCACGGCTGCGGGGAAATATCCAGTCATTTGCTGGATATTGTTCCGCTGGAAAATATTTTTTTCCAGTAACACATCCGCCGAGCCGATGACATACACTCCTTCCGTCCGCGTGTCGCTGATGAGACAATGCCGGATGGTCAAATGGTCGCCCCGGAAATAACCGGCCACGCGGGAACAAAAGGAAATCGTCACATTTTCCAGGGTGGTGTTGGTGACCTCCTTGCCGTAAGTCGCCGGATCGGAGAGGCCCACGGGTTCCTTGCCCTCGATTTCGAGCGCGCGGTAAGCATATTGGGTGAACGTGAGACCGCGAATCACCGGGCCTTTGCCGTCCGAGACCTTCCCATGGCAGGGGCCAGTCACCCGGGTAAGCGCACCGTCATGAACCGTGATCTCGATCAGGTGTTTGGCGGGGTCAACGCCGATGTAAACCTGGCCGGCGTCGTAATCAATGTAATATGTGTGCGGGTTGATTTCTCCCTCCCACCCGACGGCCTTCAATAATTCGCCGTCAACCAGAACCATGTCGTTGTTAAAACGCCACGGCGGCGTATTCGTCCCTTCCCGCTCCCGCCGCCACCAGTCCGCGGCTTTGGCCGGGAACAAGTGCGGCCACGAAGTCCGCCATAAGCCATTGGTCTGGGCCACCCAGTTCGTGGCCACCAGGGTTCCTTTCAGCACCGGGTGCTCATCTGCGTAAGGTTGCAGAGTTATTCCCTGGTTTAACTGCAAGCCGCCCGTCCGATAGGTTCCTCCACGCAGTATGATGGCGTCGCCGGTCACCACCCGTGCGATGGCCGATTCCAAAGTGGTGGGTTGGTCCTCCATCGTTCCCGGAGCGTTGCTGTCTCCATCGGGGGCCACGTAGTAAATGTGGGCAGCGCTCTCAGGCGGCTCATAACGCTGCTGAAGAGGGCCATACGGGCCACCGGAAGGCTGGGCTTGTCCGGACGGCAGCCCAAGCTGCAGGAATAGTAGGACGCAACCAACCATGGATGGCCACGCTCTGATCCTTGACGGACCGTTCCGCCAGAGACGAGGCGAGTACCTGCCGGGCCATTTCTGTTTGGGGTATGGAGTCATTTTAAACCATTCTGCCGTCGATTCGACAGCGTCGAGGGCGGACGGCCAAACTCAGGACGGCTGGCATGATGCGAGACGCCACGGTAGATTATGAACCGGCCCTTACCCCTGCTGTTCATCGGGTTTCGCTCGTTCAATCTTTTCGCGCCACATGGTTGAGCTGCGGAAATTCTTACTGCCCCGCGTAAAACGCATCCACCTTGGCCGAAACGTCCCGGTAACCGGCATCCATTTCGTAAATCTGTTTGAACTGTTCGATGGCCTCGTCCTTTTTGCCCATGCTCTCGAAGACGCTGCCGAGGTTGTAGGTGAGCTCTTTCTTCTCGTCGTCGAAAACCGGCTTTTCTTTGATGGCGTTCTGAAGCGTGCGCGCCGCCAGATCGAACATCTTGCGTTTGGCAAAACACTGGGCCAGATAACTCATCGCCGCGATACGTTTGTGCGGATTACCCTGTGCCTTCTGGAATTCCGGGATGGCCTCGCCGATTTTGCCCGCTTGAAAATACAGCGCGCCCATCTCGTACCGGATGACCAGGTCCGTCGGATATTTCTCGACGCGTTTCTGGCATTCGGCGACCTGGAAGTTCAGTCTCTCCGCCTGGATTTTCGCCGACTGTTCGGCATAGTCGGACGCGGCAGGATCGAGTTGTTCCGCCTGATAGTCAAACCGCCGCACGACAGTGTCGGCGATGGCGCGTTCGAGCGAGGGGTCGTTGCCCATCGGAGAATTTCGGATGCGCTCATAAAACTCCAGCGCGCGGTCAAATTGCTTTTTCTCCGTGTAGAGTTTTGCGAGTTCGCGAACAAGCTTGAGATTGTTTGGCTCGGTTTGCAGGCGCGTTTCGTATTCGCCGATGAGCCGTTCCGCCACGTCCTCGGCTTTCACCACGCGTTTCTCCTGTTCGAGCGAGATGGCTTCCTCCTTGTTCTTCAGAATGTCGCGGTACGAACCCTTCCCGCCTTCCAGCGAGCTGTAACCGCCTTTGTCCATCGTCTTCCGGGCTGAGAGATTCTTCAGTGCTTTCGACAATTCGATGTCGCCGGGGCGCGTGCGCAGGAGGTCGCTGAGGATCTGTTCGCCCAGGGCGGAGTTCCCCCCGCCGGCAGCGAGCGCCTCGGCAAATTCAATCGCCAGGTTCTTGTCCTTGGGCGAGTTTTTCAGCAGCGTTTCCAGCGACATGATCCCGGTGCGCGGCAGGTCCAACGTCTGGGATGCCTCGACAATGATGCGGTGTGCGCCGGAATTGTTCGGGTCCGCGTTCAAAATCTGTTCGGCGATGGCGAGTGCTTCGGCGGGATTTTTGCTCAAGGACAACCGGGCTTTGGCCACCTGCGGCGAGGAACCGGCGCCACTCAACATCTTCTTGAAAAACCCGCCGCCGCTGTCGCCGGCCTTCTTGAACTGCGCCTCGCGCAGCGCCTTGCGGCATTCGAAGAAGGCGGGTTCCTTGTCGAGCACCTGGTTGAACAGCGCGATCGCGTAGTCAAAATTTTCCCGCTGCGAGGCTTCGTTCGCCTTGTTGTAGATCCGCCGCAAATCGCCGGAAATTTCGTTGATGTCTTTTTCTGCCATGTTAATTGCTGGGTTGAATAAAGATTGCTTCGGCCGTGGCTAAAATCAATCCCGAAGAACTTTCCCCGCGACGCCGCATTGCGCCTGCTGCCGTAGCGCGTGGTCCACCAGGACGAGCGCCGTCATGGCCTCGACCATCGGTACCGCCCGCGGCAGGACGCACGGATCGTGCCGGCCCCGCGCTTTGAGCGTGGTATTGCGAAATTGCACGTCCACCGTGTCCTGCGCATGCATCACCGTGGCGACGGGCTTGAAAGCGACGCGAAAGAAAATTGTCTGGCCGTTGGAAATCCCGCCCTGGATGCCGCCGGAATAATTTGTCGTCGTCAACACCCTCCCGCCCCGCGCGCGGAATGGGTCATTGTGTTCACGGCCGGTCAGTGTGATGCCACCAAAGCCGGAGCCGATTTCAAACGCCTTGGACGCCGGGAGGCTCAACATTGCTTTGGCGAGGTCGGCCTCCAGCTTATCGAACACCGGCTCGCCCCAGCCGGCCGGCACGCCGCGCGCGACGCCTTCAACGATGCCACCGACGGTGTCACCCGCGCGCCGCATTTTTTCGATCAGCCGGATCATTTTCTCCGCGGCTTTTGGGTCGGGACAGCGGACGATATTCGACTCGATGTCCTTGAATTTCACCTTGTCCGCGTTCACGTCTGCGACAAGCCTTTGGACCTGTTTGACGTAGGCCAGGGTTTCGACCCCAAACCGTTCGCGCAGAATTTTCCTGGCAATGGCGCCGGCGGCGACGCGGCCAACCGTCTCACGCGCGCTCGCGCGGCCGCCGCCCTGCCAGTTGCGGATGCCGTATTTGGCGAAATAGGAGAAATCCGCGTGCGACGGGCGGAATTTGGTTTTCATTTCCGCGTAGGCTTCGGGCCGGGCATCCTCATTTTTGACCCACAGGCAAATCGGCGTGCCGAGCGTTTTGCCCTCGAATGTGCCGGAAAGGATTTGCACCGTGTCGGCTTCCTTGCGCGGAGAGACAATTTTGGACTGGCCAGGGCGACGACGGTCCAAATCCGGCTGGATGTCGCCCTCGTTGAGCTTGAGGCGCGGCGGACAGCCATCCACAACCACGCCCACGCCGCCGCCGTGAGATTCGCCCCACGTCGTGATGCGGAACAATTGCCCGAAGGTGCTGGCCATGTTTTGATTGTAGGAGCCGAGGTAACGAGGCTCAAATTAAAAAAACGGAGACTCCTTGCGCCGTCTCCTACAATCCGCTTGAAACCTCACGCTTGAAACTCGAAACTTGGTCCAATGAATCGCATTGAGGAACGCTTCGCGCAATTGCGTCGCGACGGCACAAAGGGTTTTATCGTTTATATTGGTGCCGGCGACCCGAACCTTGCCGCTACGCGCGAGCTGGCCTTGGCGTTCGATGCGGCGGGCGTGGACATTCTAGAGCTGGGTGTTCCGTTCAGCGACCCGTTGGCCGATGGCCTGGTGAACCAGCTGGCCGCGCAGCGCGGTCTGGAATCCGGCACCACGCCACCCGGGGTTTTGAAAACCGTTGCCGAAATCCGCCACGATTCGCAGATCCCAATCATCCTCTACATTTACTTCAACCTCATTCACAAGGTCGGTTTGCGACGATTCATCAAAGATGCGGCAGAGGCCGGCGTGGACGGTTTGCTGGTGCTCGATTTGCCGCCGGAGGAAGCGGACAATTACGAGATGCTCATGCGCCAAGCCGGTCTCTGCCACATTTATCTTGTCGCGCCGACGACGCCGGAGGACCGTGTGGAGTTTATCGTGAAGCGTGGTAGTGGGTTCATCTACTATGTTTCCCGCGAAGGCGTGACGGGGATGCAAAAACACGTGGCGGCCAATCTCGTGCAGCAGGTCGCTAAAATCCGTGCGTACACGAATCTACCCATCGCCGTTGGTTTCGGCATCTCGACGCCCGAACAGGCGAAGAGCGTGGCGTCCGTCGCGGACGCTATCGTGGTTGGCAGCGCCGTGGTCAACCAGATTGCGCAACACGGCAAATCAAAGGATTTGGTCAAGCGCGTCGCCAAATTTGTGAAAGCCATGGCACGAGCTGCGGATTTGGGGGAAGTGCGATTTGGCAAATGAAATCACGGGCGGATATTTGAAATCCGCGGCACTTCTTGCGGTACACTTCGGGACCGGAGAGCAGAAACAACTAAACCGGGTTTTGCGCAAGCCTCTGAGGGTAAGTTGATTAAGAAAAGTTTGAATCAGCAAGTTGTCATCAAAACTCGCTACACGCGTTCGACGACCGATCGCAATTGCCGACGCCGGAAGAGTCCATCATAAGACATTGATTATTAATTTGATACCGATGTTTGCGGACTCTTTTACCGACTGTTTTCGTCGCTCTTTAATCCCAGAAACTCCTTGACACGCGCGCTAAATCTTTCTAGAGTCGTCACATCAGCGGTAACAATTAGTGGAACCTAATAGATATGTTATGAAAAGAATTGTGGTAACATCGTTGGCAGTGGCGGCAGTTGTGTCATTCACAAGTATTCCGGCCTCGGCGCAGATCGTCATCTTCACTCAAAACTTTGATTCAGGCTTGTCAGCTTCAGAATCGTTGGGCGGCTATCACGGTGGTGATATAACATCCTCGACTTTTGGCATTGTCGCTGGCGTCGGAACTGGCGGCACTTCGGGGCTCCAAGAGGTGAACGGCACTGCGGGCAATACTGGTAATGGTTACGGCTATGCCGCTGTTCAATTACAGGAGCAAGTCGTAAGCGGGAACACAAGCCCGAATTTGAGCGACTATACGCTTTCGTTTGATGCTGAAGCCACTGCAGGAAGTCTCAACTTGCAGGTTCAAACATGGCCCCTTGCTCACTTCGGTGGAACCGGACCCGCTACGCTCAGCACCGCACCTGCCAGTCCTGGTTATGGTAATGACCTTACGTTAAACCCGACCTACACGCACTATAGCTTGAACTTGGGAAACTCGACGATCTTTCCTAATTTCTCAGGTTTTAGTACACTCGGTGGCACATGGCAGATCGCGTTTCAACTTAATGGCGGCGGCAACGGTAACCCCGCCAATTTGACCATGAATATTGACAATGTGAGCCTTACGATGGTTCCTGAACCCTCCACATTTGCGTTGGCTGGCTTGGGGGGGGCGGTGCTGTTATTTATCCGTCGTCGCAAAGTATAGCCGCGATTTTACCCAAAAACGCCGACCCCGGCAAACACCGCGGTCGGCGTTCTGTTTTATTAGAGCATTTTAAATAAATTTGTAGCCATTTGTTTGCCGGTTTGGTAGAGTTTGGTCATGAAACGGCCAATCTCACTGGATCTGCGGCAACGGATTGTGGCTTCCTATGATCAGAACGAAGGTACCCGGGAGGAAATCGCCCAACGCTTTCGGGTTTCTTTGGGGATGGTTAAAAAGCTTCTGCAGCAACGTCGGCACACCGGCGATATTGCCTGTCGGTACGACCGCTGCGGACGCAAGCCCAAGATCGTGGCTTTCCACCGTCAGAAACTGCGCCTGCTCCTGAGCCGCAAACCCGATCTGACGCTCGAAGAACTGCGCCGGGCCGCCCAGTTGGATTGCACCATCCAAGCCATTCACTATGTGTTGGAGGGCATGGGGCTGACATATAAAAAAAGACACTCCGGGCCAGTGAACAAGACCGGCCCGATATAGCGCAGGCACGCCGCCGTTGGCGTCGGCAACAGCCGTCGCTGGACCCGGCCCGGCTGATCTTTATCGACGAGTCCAGCGCCAAAACCAACCTGATCCGTTTGCGTGGCCGATCCGAGCGGGGCCAGCGCGTGCACGGCGCGGCCCCACACGGACACTGGAAGAGCACCACCGTTATTGGAGGCATGCGCTGGGATGGCTCCACCGCCTGCATGGCCATTGAAGGAGCCACCGAAGGGGAAGTCTTCGGAGCCTATGTCCCGTTCTCGAGCCGGGAGACCTGGTGGTCATGGACAATCTGGCGGCGCACAAAAGTGGAGCCATTCAGGCGATGATCCGGCAGGCCGGTGCCGAGGCGCTTTTCTTGCCAGCCTACTCGCCGGACTTCAATCCCATCGAGAAAATGTGGAGCAAACTCAAACACATTATGCTGAGTCTGGAAGCACGCACGCTACCATCGCTCATGGTGGCCATCGGCCAGGCACTGGAGGCGGTCACTCCCCAAGACGCCATTAACTGGTTTGCCTCGTGTGGCTATAAATTTATTTAAAATGCTCAAGCATTTAGGTGGGTTACAAGTTTTGCAACCTACGCAATTTCACGACTGCTACACAAAAATAGCGGCGCTCTGCTGAGACGCCGCTGCGTGTTAAGACGAATTACACTTCAATCCCGTAGGCCTTGATTTTGTTGTAGAGCGTCTGGCGGCCGATGCCAAGGCGCTTGGCGGTTTCCAGCTTGTTGCCGCCCGTTTCCTTGAGCATCTGGATAATGGTGTTGCGTTCGACGCCTTCGAGCAGGGTGAAACTGGTGTCGGAGCCGCCGCCTTCACTGGGTTCGATCCGGGCGCTGGCAATGGACAAATCAGCGGCGCCCACGGTGTCGCCTTCGCACAGGAGCACTGCGCGTTGGACTTCGTTTTGCAGTTGGCGGACGTTGCCCGGCCAATCGAATGCCGTCAGGCGGTCAACCGCCGCCGGGGTGAAACCGTGGATGACGCGGTTCGCCTGCGCCGCGAAGCGTTTGAGGAACGCGGAGGCCAGCGGCGGGATGTCCTCGCGCCGGTCACGCAACGGCGGCAAATGCACGGAGATGGTGCTGATACGGTAGAACAGGTCTTCGCGCAGTTTGCCGTCGCGGATGGCCTCTTCTGGTTTGCGGTTGGTGGAGGCAATCAAACGGCAATTGGTCTTGTAACTCGTCTTGCCGCCCACCGGCCGGACTTCCTGGTCCTGCAACACGCGCAGCAGTTTGCTTTGCGTGTCCACGGGCATCTCGGAAATCTCATCCAGCAGCAGCGTGCCGCCTTCGGCCTGGCGGAACAGGCCTTCGCGGTCCGAATGCGCGCCGGTGAAGGCGCCTTTGACCGAGCCGAACAATTCGCTTTCAATCAATTCGCGCGGCAGGGCGGCACAATTGATTTTGATGATTTTGTTTTTGCTGCGCGGGCTGAGGGCGTGAATCAAATCCGCAATGACTTCCTTGCCCGTGCCGCTTTCACCGGTGATGAGCACCGTGACGTCGCTGGGGGCGAGCCGCTCGACCGTGCGCACAACCTCCTGCATGGCCGCGCTTTTGAAAATCGGCGAGGCCGTGCCGCTCATGGTTTCCAGCGCCCGCCGCAGGCTGCTGTTCTCCTCGCTTTGCTGTTTGCGTTCGATGGCGCACTTGACGTCCGCCAGCAGTTTTTCGTTTTCGAACGGCTTGGAGAGGAAATTGTAAGCCCCGCGTTTGCCGGCCTCGGCGGCCATTTCCATCGTTCCCTTGCCCGTGAGCATGATGACCTCGGTGTCGGGCCAGCGTTTTTTGACCTGCGGCAGCAGTTCGAGCCCGTTGTTGTCCGGCCCGCTGCCCAGCATCACGTCCAGCACAATCACGTCCGGCTGGCTTTGGGTGAACGCCCTTTTCAAGGCCGTGCCGCTGTCTGCTTCGGCCACGACATAATCTTCCTCGAGAATCTGGGACAGCAGACGACGGGTATCGGCTTCGTCATCAACGATGAGAACTATTCCATTCATAATTCGCGTTATTTGGGTTGTGCACAAACCCGGATGAACCGCTCAAAAATGGCGCGATGCCTCCGGTATCGCTCCGTCAACCGTTCCGGATGGAATTGCACGCTCAACAAAAACGGCATCACCCGCGCTGTTTTCGAATTCAATTCCATCGCTTCCACAATTCCATCGCGACTTCGCGCCACCGCGACCAGTGGTTCCGCCGGGCGCAGCACGGCCTGGTGATGCGAGCTGTTTACGCCCAAAGTTCGCTTGCCGGTAATCTTGGCCAGCAGCGAGCCGTCTGTCAACGTTACTTCATGCACCAAATCGCCTGGCTTGTCCAGACGCTGGTGATTAATCGCGCCGGGCAACTGGCGGCGGATATCGGCCACAAGGGCGCCGCCGAACGCCACGTTCAGTAATTGGTGCCCGCGGCAGATCGCCAGCAACGGTTTGCGCTGGCGGAGCGTCTCGTCAATCAGTCGTAACTCGCGTAAATCGCGCGCACCGCCATCCGGCGTCTCGCCAATGGTTTTGTGCACAGCGCGGGGCAGATGGTCGGCATAAAGGTCGGGATTAATGTCGTCGCCGCCCGTGAGCAACACGCCGTCGGTGCGGCGGACGGCTTCGGCCAGCAGAGGCTGATCGGTCGTCACCGGCGCCGCGACCGGAATGCCTCCGGATTGTAGGACGGCGAGATCATATTTGACCGAAAGGCTGATTGACAAATCGTTGAACTCGATGCCGCGCCTTTCGATGCCGGGCGAAACGAGAATCAGGGGCGGCTTGGCCATTCCCCCCTGACAATAAGGGGGTTGGGGCAAATTGTCATCGCAAAATCAACGGAAAATCGCCGTAGTTCCGCTTTAAAAAAAACACAAAAAAACGCTTGCATGAATCCCGAGCGTTGGTAAATTGCTGCCTCAGATGCTTCTTCGTTGTGGAAGCGTCACTGGCTGAAAAGCCTGTTGACAGGCGGTGCGAATCTGATAAATTTCGCGCCCTCAAAACTCGAATCTGAATGCCGAGTTAAGAATGAGAATTCGGCGGGCAGGTTTTTTGTCCTTTGAATGGGCAAAAACAGTGAATGTTCTGATTGGATTTTCAGGTGTTTTAGGCACCTGCTGCTCATTGAAAATTGAATTGTGCGATAAGTGAGAGCCCCTTCATGGGTGGCCAGTTAGTTGGCTGTCTGTGGAGAGTTTTAAAGAATGTAAATTCGTCCGATTAATCATTGGACGGGAATTAAACTAACGTTTTTTAACGGAGAGTTTGATTCTGGCTCAGAACGAACGCTGGCGGCGTGGATAAGACATGCAAGTCGAGCGCTGATTACGAGGTAGCAATATTTCGTAGTCGGAGCGGCGCAAGGGTGCGTAACACGTGGGTAATCTGCCATGAAGTCTGGAATAACCTGCTGAAAGGCGAGCTAATACCGGATGTGAACATTGGGCGGCATCGTTTGATGTTCAAAGTTGGGGACCGTAAGGCCTGACGCTTCATGATGAGCCCGCGGCCTATCAGCTAGTTGGTGAGGTAACGGCCCACCAAGGCTAAGACGGGTAGCTGGTCTGAGAGGACGACCAGCCACACTGGAACTGAGACACGGTCCAGACACCTACGGGTGGCAGCAGTCGAGAATTTTTCACAATGGGCGAAAGCCTGATGGAGCGACGCCGCGTGGGGGATGAATGGCTTCGGCCCGTAAACCCCTGTCATTCGGGATCAATGCCTGCTATTTAAAAGATGGCAGGTTGATAGTACCGGAAGAGGAAGGGACGGCTAACTCTGTGCCAGCAGCCGCGGTAATACAGAGGTCCCAAGCGTTGTTCGGATTTACTGGGCGTAAAGGGTGCGTAGGTGGTCGGGTAAGTCTGATGTGAAATCTCGGAGCTTAACTCCGAAACGGCATTGGATACTATTCGGCTTGAGGGTTGGAGGGGGGACTGGAATTCTCGGTGTAGCAGTGAAATGCGTAGATATCGAGAGGAACACCAGTGGCGAAGGCGAGTCCCTGGACAACTCCTGACACTAAGGCACGAAAGCTAGGGGAGCA